>Ga0255047_10000627_pt1 | contig 28604 bp, 35 predicted proteins | sample JV7_2_1_MG_FD_183640 | JGI IMG/M metagenome (GOLD analysis project Ga0255047, IMG submission 183640) | Seawater microbial communities from Jervis Inlet, British Columbia, Canada - JV7_2_1 | ecosystem: Environmental > Aquatic > Marine > Inlet | place: Canada: British Columbia | collected 2016-10-06
ATCCTCCATCAGTGTTTCAGATCACGCCCAGACCATCGGCGATAAGCGTTATCGCGAGGATCAGGACAAGGGCGGCTAGGGAAAGGGTCATTTCAGGTGTCCTTGTCATGATTTCATCTGGCAGATGGCACGAAATGCGCTGGAGCCGCGATTGACTCGCACATAGTCTTCGTGCCCTGTCTCGGCGTTGTAAGCGGCGAACACGCTGCTTTCATTGTCGCCAAATGCGGCGCAGATGCGCTGCGCCATTGTGTGCGCTTCGGGATGGCCCATCTGGCGCCCGCACCGAACAAACTCCGTACCGACCGGAAGCCGACACGCGCGCAGTGTTGCGAGAATGTCGGTGTCGATGGTGTGAAGTTCGGTGGTCATCTTCTGCGGTCCCTTTCTGGTGGGGTCAGTAGCGAACGCCGCGAGCGGTGAACCAATCGCGCACATCTTGTTCGCGGTGGCGGTCGCTCAACATGCAAACCAGCGTCCCGATGCGGCCCTCGTTGTCGTCGGGCTCGGGGTTGTTGTCGTGGCATTCAGCGATGACAGCATTGACGTTACGGCCAAGATCGGTGGAATAGCCCAGTTCTACGGCTGCGTCGTCGAGGCTGTTGAAGTTCGGGGCTGTGTTGGTCATCTCTGCGGTCCTTTCGTTGTGGTGTCAGTGGCGAATCACCAAGAGCAGTATGTAACATAACAATTCATTATACAATGACAATCTCCATATGCCATTTCAGCTATTTTTAATAATGTGACAATTACCCATTTTTCGCTTGTGGTGCCGTGGCACCTGGCCTAGTCTCGCTTGGCATGACCAAAGCGCTTTCGATCTACGGGCTGACAGAGAACAAGGTGGATCGCATTGCGTCGATCGTTGCGAAACACTCTGGCGACGTTGACGCCGAATACATTTCCAGCAAGTTCAATCTGCCCATGGACAAAGCTAAACTGGTCCTGAGCGACGCCTATTTTGTGGTGTTGGTCAAACACCATGCTAGTTTAGCGTTAAACCGTGACGGATATCGAGCTGCCGTTGGATTGCTTCTGAGTGTGGCCCAGGATGAAACTGTAGCACACGGGCATAGGCTGAAAGCGGCCGAGTTGATCTTGTCTCGCACCATGCCAACAGTTCAGAATGAGCCCGCGCCGGCAGGGGACGACGGCGGAGAACTTTCAGCTGATGAGTTGCGGAAGATCGTCAACGTCATTCAGACTGAGCTGTCAGACAGATCCAAGCCCGTTGACGCACCTAATGGCGCGCAAGTCACAGTGATCGAGGGCAAGGCTGATCCGGTTAGCTGTTTCGATTGAGCGTGTTAGCCTTGCCTTGCTACCGCCTATACTAGGCGCTTGCATAGGCAGATATAGGGGCGCGAGGCGGATAGGCCGGATGCGCCAGGGGGCTAAGGCCGGCGTTTCATGCCCGATACCAGCCCCCGGCTGTAAGCCATTGATGTGCATACACAATATCCGCGACCCGACCCCCGCCCACCCCCCGGCCGGCGCATTGCGCGGTGCGCAACCCGCACCGAGAAAATTTACAAATTTAGAATCTCAAAACTACTCTTGCTATTTTCCACTAATCGATCTAGTCTCCATCCCACGCCCGGTTGCAAGCACGGGCGTCGGCGACTGGCAGCAGACCCCAGGCGCCCGCGGCGAGGGCCGTTTTTCCGGATCACTCCCCCGGAGATCCGAACGGTCCTCGCCGCCCAACCAGGGAGATACACCGACATGACTTTCAAACCCATCAGCTTCAGCAGCAAAACCCACGGCGGGCACGAAGTCGTGGTCTACGAGCGCGACGTTCCTGATGATCGCAGGGATTGGGAGGCCAGATCCATTCATGGCCGCGTCAAGATGATCATCAGCGATAGTCAGTTTTTCTGGATGCCGATGGGCTGGACCGACATGGGCCGCGCTTTTGGCAACGCCAGGGCACACACGCTCGATCTGGTGCCGGTGCAGACACACACTTCACCACTTCGCCCCGAACCGGAGACTGCCTGACATGGCCGATCACCTGCTTCAAACCGCCCGCCACCACTGCGCGCTCGAGGAACGACTGGCTCACGCCGAGTTCTTTTTCCACATGGACGCCGGCAAACGGGCGCAACTCGGCATCGACGGCGCCAGCCCCTGGCGCGGCATCATGCGCCCGTCCCTTGTGGCCATGATCAACGTCCTTGAGGAAATGGGGGAGCACAATCCGGGGCCGCTGGCGGTTCCGGCAAACATGGCGTAGCCCTATTTGCTTGTCAGAGGTAGGTTGTTCTGATAACTTCGACTGGTACCGACGGTTTCTGCCGTGTCGCGAGCGGCCTTTGGCTTGAAAAAGGTCGCTGACCGTGGCGCAACCTCCCACCTACAACCGACAGTTCAGCTTCTCGGATTTCCAGACGGGTTCGCCCGCTGACCCGCTGCCGGCTGCGCAGCACGAAATCGAGCTGAACACCATCAAGATCACACTGGATGCCATACTGGCGAATCTGGTGCTCATTCAGCGCGACGACGGCAACCTGGCCAACCTGAGCGTCGGAAACGACCAGCTCGAGGTCGCGCTTCGCACCGGCATCAATGCGCCGACCGTGTGGACCGTGGCCCCAACGGTGTATTCTGTGAACGACACGGTGGTCTACGACGACGGCCTTGGTCGATCCGAGCTCTGGCTGGCGATCGTCGCTCATACATCCACAACCAACTTCGACACCGATTCCCTGGTGTCGCTGTTCTGGCGCAAACTGGCCGACTTCTCCACGCTCTCGCTGACCGCGGCGTCGACATCGTTCGACGACACCACGGCGTCTCTGAGCGCCACTGACGTGCAGGCCGCGATCGAGGCGCTGAAGGTGCTGGTCGATGCGGTTAGCGGTCTGTCGGACGGTGACAAGGGGGATATCACGGTTTCTTCGAGCGGGGCGCAGTGGGACATCGATGCCGGCGCCGTGGACGCCGCTAACCTGGCGACGGACGCTGTCGAGAGCGCCAAGATCAAGGCGTTGGCGGTCACGACCGGTAAAATCGCTCTGCTGAACATCACCACGGCGCTGATCAACACCGCGGCCGTAACGACCGCGAAATTGGCTGATCTGAACGTGACGACCGGGAAAATCGCGCTGAACGCCATTACCTTGGCGCTAATGGAACACGGCACGTCTGGTGATATTTTCTATTACGGAGCCAGCGGGGAGCCTTTCCGTCTTGCCAAAGGCACCGACGGGCAGGTTCTCGGGCTGTCTTCCGGGTTGCCCGCTTGGACATCCAGCGGGGTGTTTACCGCTGAGACGGCAACAGCGACCATCAGCGGTACGACGCACGACTACACAGGCATCGCGGCGGGGGCCAACCGAATTACCATCGTGTTCAACGAAGTGAGCACTGACGGCGTCGAGGAACTGCTGGTTCAAATAGGCGATGCAGGCGGCATAGAGACAGCTTCCTATGCGTCCACCGCATGGAATTCGGGCGGTAACGTCACCGACACCACTGGTTATCTGCTCACACGGCTCCAGGCTGCCGCCGATCAATATAGCGGGGCTGTGGTTCTGACGCGGATCAGCGGGGACATCTGGAGTTCTTCGGGTATTCTCTCTAACCCGCCCGATATCAAAACATTCGTATCCGCCGGCATCAAGACGCTTTCCGGCGAACTGACACAGCTTCGACTGACGACCACAGGAACGCCGGACACGTTCGACGGCGGCTCTTTCAACATCTTTGTGGAGTAAGCCCATGGACTTCTCTGTTATCCTTGATGTCACGCCCACTGGCCGCGTTGCCAAGATACAGGAGTTCGGCACAAGGCAAGAGGCCGACACACACGCCGACGCCCACCCCGGGTCTTTCGTTGTCCCCAACCCTCCGGGGCGCCATTTCTCGGAGTGGGTCATCAACTCGTCGAACAAGCGGGTATCCTTCTCGCCGCCGGAAGGTCCGGCGCACGTTGAACCGGAGGCGATACAGGCTTTCCGAGCAGTGTTGGATGACCCGGCGCTTGCTCCCGCAACGAAAGCTGCCGCCTTGGCCATTCTCGGCCCGGCGCCGCAGTGATAGAGTGAACTGAAAATGAACCACCGAGAGGATAAATAGCCATGGCTCGAGTAGCACTGACAAACGCCTGGACGGAGCAAGCGACGACAATCACGTCGGCGCAGGTTCAGAACCTGGGCGATGGACCCGTTCTGATGGCGTTCGCCGCGGCGTCTCCCCCGGCGCAAGGCAACGGGGATGTTGCGGTTGTGGGCTTCCTGCTTCAAGCCGGCGACTACCTGCCGATCAGCGGGATCACGGCGACAAACCTCTATTTGCGCTCGCTCGACGCCACCGGCGCCGTCGAAGCGCTGACTGCGGCGTAACGAACGTGACCAGAGGTCATTGGATATCGCGGCATCAGGGGCTTGTGTTCCCGCCGACATTGGGGGTGAGCGCTGAAGGTGTTGCTACCGCTGACCCGGATATCCCCGATCCGCCTGTCGTGGAGATCGTCACGTTGCCGGGCTCCGGCGCAACTTATGACGTGACCACCATCGGCGGCATCGCCGTGAGCAACTTCAGTGTTGTTCTGGGGACGTTGACCGGGCTGAGCGTCACTGGTTCGCCGACAGAGTTGGGCCTTCGGCTTTCGGATGACGGCGGAAGCACTTTTGACACCACAACCACTTTCCAGCGAAAAACCTACTACTCGGGTTCGGAAGTTGATCCTCTCTCCATCGATAACAACATGGTGATCCACACCGGTCTTGCTGCCAGCGGGAACGCCGTGTTGTTCATGCTGCGAGACTTGAACACCGCCGCGTTCCCGGTTTCAATCCAGAGTGCGGAATTGTCTCCGGTGTCAGACGGAACGCAAAAACAGTATTTTACCTTCCACCGCGAGCTAACCGCCAAAGATGCGTTCCAATTGATTGTCACGGGCGGCGTCTCACCGGAGATGACCGCGGGGGAACTTACCCTGGAGGGCTTCAGATAATGGTGTTCAAGCAAGACACCCAGTCCTTCGACTTCGGGTCTGCCCCGAGTGATTCGCACATCTTTACCCTGCCAGCCGGGCACACCATAGGGAAGGTGTTTTCCAGGGGGCTAACTGCTGCGTCAGGGGCTGTTGGGATGGCTGTCGGGACCGGCGGGAGCATAGACAAAGGCGCTACGGACTATTTGTCAGGAAGCATTTGGGACAACAGCACCGCCATCGTGGCGAGGGACTTCGCCCGGCTTGAGATCGGCAATGTTTCCACCGGGCAATGGTTGATCGACTTTTTCAACATGAATACGACATCGCCCGTTCTGATGGCGGGCATGGGGATAACCAATGTCCACCCCAACTACACCTGTTCTATCAGGAAGGCCACGGCAGCTTTGGATCAGGTTGAGATATTCAACCCTGCCGCGGTTAACTTCACCGCCGGGGTGGTCAACCTGGTTTCCTACAAGCGAAAGGCGGCGGTTTCCTCCGTCACGGCCGACGCCACCGATGAAACCCTTGCCGGCCTGAAAAAGAGCAAAGGCATGATCGTCGCGTGTGGCTGGGACGTTGACTTTTCTTCTGCGCAAAACACCGGGCGGATGCTGGTATCCACGGGCGGGGTCATACAGGCGGGGGCGAGCGATTACCTGCAAAGCGTGGTGGGCACGAACGGCATCGATCTGGTGGAGGCGAGCGCGGCGCTTGGGGATGTTGCCGCCTATTCGGTGCCTGGCGGCTTCGGCGCCGTGGGCTACGGCTTCATGGAGGCTGATATTCGGTCGGCGCTCGTGCATCACGCGGACTTTGGTGTCGGTGCATCGTCACTGGCCCCGCTCAAACACATGGGATGGTTTGCAACAGCCGAAGCAAACAACGAATGGACGGTCAGATCAAGCCTCGCGCCAAGCACGGGCACGATCTACTTCACACAATATTCGGTTTGAGGGGGCGAGGATGAACGATAGCGAAAGATTGCTCGGCGAGTTGGTGGCTTCCGGCAAGGCTAGGGGCGAACAAATGGATCGCATGGAGCGCAAACTTGACAAGTTGGCTACGTCTCACGCCGAGACGCGATCCATGGTCATGCAGGATCGCGCGGCGGTTGGCGCTATGAAATGGGTCGTCGGCGTGGTAGTGTTAACGATCGGAGCCCTTGGACTGGATAGGTTCAGATGAAAAAACTCCTGGACTACGCTGCCGTGATTGTCTTGTTTGGGGGCTTGTTTTTGCTGGCGTTGTTGGGTCCGGCCAGGGCGCTAGAGATAGGCGACAGTGGCGGACCCACGCTCATGGGCAGCGGGTTGATCTGCGACACCCCGGAGCAGGTTGTGGACATGATTGATGTCGCCGTATCGGCGAACGGTCCTGTAACAACCATAGAGGGGTGTGGGATGCTCAACTACCCCATTTTCATGGTGTGGAAAGTTGTGGGGCACCACGTCTCCAAAGCAGGACGAATTGCCATCGTTGAGTTCACGTTCAACAGTCCAATTCTGGGCGTTCAATACGGGTTCAGGCAAGATCCATTGCAGGGAACTTCGGCGTGAGCTTCAAACTGGCGCATCAGTTCGTTGCCAGATGGGAGGGCGGTTTCGTGGACGACCCCCACGACCGCGGAGGCGCCACCAAGTGGGGCGTGACGATTCGGACACTGCTGGCCAAGGGTCTGGACCTGAACGGCGACGGGGTTGTCAACCGTAAAGACATCGTTGACATGACACCGAATCAGGCGCTCGAGATATATCGTCGGGACTACTGGCTCAAGGTCAAAGGGGACTCTCTGCCCCTGCCTCTGGCGCTGATCGTCTACGATTGCGCTGTGAACCAGGGGGTTCGAAGGGCCTCGACTATCCTGCAAAAAAGTGCTAAAGCAATTCCTGACGGTCGTATCGGTCCGAAAACGCTTGTCGCTGTGCAATCCAAATGGGGCCGGGGCCACCGTTGGATGTTGAACGAATTCTGTGCTCGCCGAGCGGTTCACTACTCAAGTTTGTCGCAGATAACGAGATACGGGCTCGGCTGGTTCAGAAGGCTTTTCGACGCACACGCGAACGCGATCTATCGCGATGAATTCGAGAAGGGCTGAAAATGACCGATGAAATCAAGAGACCGCTGGATCGATACCCTGTTCTGCGATGGGGATTGCGGGCGATCATCGTGCTGGGGTTTCTGTGGGGTCTGGCGGCGATCTTCGGCCAGGGTAATGTTTTCGAACTCGGGCGCGATCTTTTGGAGGGGGCCGGGTATCTTTCTACGACAGGAACGGAGAAAACACCATGAAACGCTTTTTTGCACTCGGAACGGTCTTGGCGCTGGTTTCGGCCTGCGGCATGACATCGGCTGATCGCGAGTCCTACAGAGATGCGGCGCTGGACGCTGCCACCGTGGCCGTCGAAGCGCTTCAGGCTGTCGGCGTGGCGCCGGATGACGTGTCACCGGATGTCATCCGGTATGCGAATGCCGCTTGCTCGCTGATCGAAGTCGGGTCGCCTCTTATCGTCCAGGTCATCAACGGCATGGTCGAGAAGCACAACAAGGACGCGGCAGATGCCGGCGACGGCGCGACCGACGTGGTTACGGTGGGGGAATTCGTTGCCGGTCTTGATGGTATCTGCGATCTGATCGGCTCCCTCGCCGCTCCCGAACCTGTTCCCGATCCTGAAGTGGCAGCGTAATGGGTTGGTTTTCTTCGATTTCGTCACTGCTCGGCGGCGGGTTGGAGGCTTTCAACCGGCTGATGTCCATGAAGGAACGCAAGCAGGATCGGACGGCGGGGCAGAACGAGATGCTTCTGGACGGACATGAAAGGGTAGAGGATGCCCGTGAAAAGATGGACGACGTTCCCCGCCCTGGTCGTGGCGACACTGCTGACCGGCTGCGGGACGGGTCTTTTTAACACAAACACCCCCGCGGCGCCGATCGTTGTGGTCCCGGCGATTCCGCCGTATTCTCAAGACTTCCAGAATCAGTTGGCTGACGAGATCGAGGCTGACGGTCGGGTGCCCTGCCCTCCCGATTTCATCGTTCCTGATTGCTCGGCATGGAAAAGAGCGATCATCGATTACGGATTTCTGCGCGATCAAATCCGTGTCTTAGACTGAGAGGAAAACGAAAATGTGGAAGCAAATCTTTCTGACGCTGGGAATCGCTCTTTTCATCCTGGCTATCACGCTCGGCGGGGCCGACGCCGGGACGATCGACGATCTGCTCGAGAGAATTCGCGAGGCTGACGCCGCCCTGGCCGGCTACGTCGAGGGCGCTTCCAGGCTCGAATACATCATGTCGCTCGAGTGGCTTGTCGATCTGGGCGACGCCTATGGCAAGCTGTGCGCGGACATCGGCGGCGATTGGGCGCCGGAAGTGCCCGAATGCAAGCATAACCTTTTCGAGTGATTCTTGATGGCTAACATCAAAGGCAAACACTTGTCGGAGGAACAGCGCGCGGAAGTTTTCCGCGCGCTGTTGGACCAGAAAACTACCGTTGCCAGGATAGCCAAAAAGCTGGGGCACCAGCGCGAAACCATTTCCCGGGCCCGCAGAGTGCTGATGGAAGCCGGGTTCGCGGCGTTGACGAAGCAGCCTGAATCTGTGCAGACGCCTCCCGTCTCTGATATCGAGATCCATGACGCCAAATTCTGGCAGCGAACGGCTACTGCCAGGAAAACCGAAATCGGGAAACTTGAGCGGGCCCTGGCCGAGATGGGCGGCATTTATAACTCCCGGTATTCCATCCCGAAGTGGATGATGACCGGGGCTTCCGGTCGGAAGGGGCGAGCGGTCATTGGGTGTTTGGTGTCGGATATCCACGACGGGGAGAAAATAGACCCCGATGAAATTCTCGGTGTGAACGAATTCAACCCCGACATCTGCGCCAAGAGACTCGACCGATATTTCTATGCGGCGACGGTGATTGGCAAGCGCTGGGCGGAGGATTGCTGGATCGAGGGGGCGCTGCTGTCGCTCGCGGGGGATTTGATCAGCGGGGACATCCACGAAGAACTCAGGATCACGAATGCACTGACTAGCACTGAACAGGTTCTGCACGTCACCGGGCTGCTTGTGTCGGGCATCAAGCGGCTTCTGGACGCCTATGGCAGGGTCCATGTGGTTGGGGTGCCCGGCAATCACGGGCGATCGACCATCAAGCCCACAGCGAAGCTCTATGCGGCGTTGAGTTATGACATGCTGGTCTTGTCTATGCTGGCAGCGAAATTCGAGGGCGATTCGCGAGTGACGTTCCAGTTCGGCAAGTCCAAGGACCAGATAACTCCTGTGTTTGGCCGCACGATTCACACCACTCACTTCGACAAGATCGGCACTCGGGGTGGACAGGGATTCGCCGGCCCGATGCTCCCGATCGTGCGCGGTGCCAAAAAACTGCTCGAACAGCAGGGGTCGGTCGATCGTCGGCCGGACTTGATTCAGGGCGGGCACTACCACTCTACGGGGAATCCCTACCTCGGACCGCTGCCCATACTGTCGAACGGCAGCGTGGTCGGTGTCAGTGAATATGCCGACGATTTGCGGGTGGCGGTGGAGCCCCCGCAGCAGTGGCTTTACCTGCTTCATGATAAGTGGTGGCTGAGAGAGCGCCAACCTGTTATTCTCGACGACATGAAGCCCGTCGAGTTGCCAAAGGTCAGAGTCCCGGCGGGCATGGCAAGAGCGTAATGGACCCGATTGACGCTTTCGACGCCCACGCCCGCCCAGCGCAGGCCGATAAGCCTGCGGACGTTCTTTTTCTGGAAAAACAGCTGGTATTCGCCAAGCGTCGTTTGGCGATAAAAGAAGCACGGACCAGCCTGGCGGCGTTCATCCGGCTTATGATGTTCGACCCGTCTGACCCACAGAATTCTGACAAGAGTCTGTATCAGCGGACCCCGCAGGGCGATCTTCTTTGCAAGGTGATCGAAGATACATTGGCCGGCAAGCGTCGGCGAACAGGGGTCTCTATCCCGCCGCAGCACGGCAAAACCATGCATCTGCCGGTCATGGGCTTGGCGTGGATTATGGGGAACGACCCGCGGGCGCCGTCGATCATGGCGACTTACAATGAAACTCGGGCGGGGGAGGTTGGCGATGAAGTCAAGGCGGTTATGCAGAGCGCAGCGTATGCGGAAGTCTTTCCGGAGGTAAAGCTGCACCCGGACAGCAAGTCCAAGACGTTCATGCGGACCACTGTCGGCGGCAAGATTGCACTTGTTGGCCTGGGCGGCACGATCACCGGCCGCGCGGCCAAGTATTTCTTCATTGACGACCCTATCAAGGATGACGAAGAAGCGCAGAATGATGGTCTGAGAGAAAAACTGTGGAACAAGTTCTTTTCGGTTGCCTATTCCCGCGGGGGTAACAAAACGGCGATCATTGTGCTCCACACCCGCTGGCACGAAGACGATTTGCTCGGGCGCCTTTGTGATCTGGACCACCCGGAGCGCAACGGTCGTTTCCGGGGCATCGCTGCCCACTGGACGTATCTGAACATTCCCGGGGTCGTGACTGAGCCTGAAATGGCTTTAGAACTTGGGCTTGTTCTGTCTACCCAAAAATCGAATCTTGTTGTCGAGCAGTTCGGAGAGAAGCCGATGTGCGCGCTGTGGGAGGCGGAAAAAGACCTAGCGCATTTCGCGCAGTGGCGGCAGGGTGACAAGCGCAGTTTCGATTCCCTGGTCATGGGCAAACCGTCGCCGGATGACGGTTCATACTTTCTGGAAGATGGGATGGTTGAATACGATATCGATGATCTTCCGGACAAGAGTGAGTTGAAGATGTTCGGTGCATCGGATCACGCCGTGAGCAAAAAACAGAGGCGGGATTTCACTGTCCTGGGATGTGTCGGAGTAGACAAGGATGATGTTATCTGGGTTATGCCAGATATAGTTTGGGAAAGAATGGAAACCGACAAATCTGTCGAAGCGCTTTTGGTTCAATTCGCGACGCACAAGCCGGGGTTGTGGTGGATGGAAGGCGAGTTGATTTCCAAGTCGTTTGGTCCATTTTTGAAAGAGCGGATGATAAAAGAGCGAATTTATACCACTATATCGACCGTCACTCCGTCTGCGGACAAACAGACCAGGGCGAGAGCGATTCAAGGTCGCATGGCTTTGAGAAAAGTCCGTTTCCCGCGGGGGGCTCCGTGGTGGTCGAGGGCGAAAGCACAGATGCTTCGGTTCCCTGACGGCGCTAATGATGACTTTGTCGATTTTTTGGCGCATATTGGGGCCGGGTTGCTTAGAATGCATGGGCCGTCTAGGGTGACGGCGAACGATAACGAGAAGGTGATCCCGATCGGTTCGATCGAGTGGATATTGCGGAGTTCCAAAAAACGGGCTTCGGGAGAAAACAGACGCAAGTCTCGGGCAGGATGGTAACGATGGCGCATCTGGACGAAACAAGTCAAGACGAACAGACGACAGAGGTTATTGCGCCGTCGTCAGATCTGGACGCTCCCGAGAGCGAAAAGGCGCACGCCACACAGTGGATGGACGAAATACGCCACGCCCAGAAGTATCACAGGCGGGCTTTTGATGAAATGCGAACATCCATGGATGTTGTCGCGCTGGGCGCGAGCAAGGAATGGGCCGATTCGAACAAATATACTGTCCCGGTCATCGCTCGGCACATAAACCTGGCCGTGGCGCAGCTCTACGCCAAGAATCCGCAGTCGAAGGTGACGCGCAAGCCCCGGCTGATGCACACAGTGTGGGACGGCACAATGGCGTCTTTCGAGGCCGCTGGGCGTTTGGCGCAGGAAACGCAAGACCCCGATGCTATTGCTCGATTCGGCGCGCTGGTCAGAGACATTGATGCTGTGGCGCAATACAACCGTATGGCCGACAAGATGGCCAAGACTCTTCAATTGATGTGGAATCACGTTCTGGACGAACAGACACTCGGCAACAAAAAACAGCTGAAAGGACTTGTTCGAAGAACGAAAACTACCGGCGTGGGCTATGTGAAAATGGGGTTTCAACGGGAGTTCGAGCCTTCGCCAGAGCTGGATGAACGAATCAATGATGCGACGCAGCAGATTGCCCACGCGGAGCAGTTGGCCCGGGAGGTTAACCGCGGAGATATCGAGGAAGATGACGCCGACATCGCTGCTTTGCAAGCAACATTGGCGGGGCTTCAGCAGCAGCAGACCCTTGTCCGTGAAGGGATTGTTTTTGCCTACCCGAAGTCTACCAGGATCATTATCGATCCTGCTTGTGACGACCTGAAAACTCTCGCCGGAGCCAAGTGGATCGCCGAGGAAATATTTTTGACGCCTCGAGAAGTGGAAACGACGTATTTGGTTAAACTGGAACAGACAAAAACCAACCCGCTGCGCTCTTTTGATTTCAGGTCGGACAATAGCAAACGTAAGAACGCTATCCGGGTTTACGAGATACAAGACCGAATAACCGGGACGTTCTTCACTATCTGTGAGGCGCATGACGCCTACTTGAAGGCGCCTGAAATTCCCCCGATATTTCTTGAGCGGTTCTATACCATATTCCCGTTGGTGTTCAACGATATTGAGCATGAGACGAGAATATTCCCGCCGTCCGATGCGTGGCGGGCCCGGCATACGCAAGACGAATACAATCGCTCGCGCGAAGGGTTGCGCGAGCACCGTGTTGCCGCGCGGCCGTATTACGTTTCCCGGGCGGGGGCGATCGAATCTGATGAAAAGGACAGACTCGAAACTCGCGCGGCGCATGAACTGATCGAGCTTCAGGGGCTGGCGGATGGGCAGGCGGTTGACGCGCTGCTGCAGCGCGGCCCGACTGTCGGCATCGATCCAAATCTGTATGAGGTAGAGACCACGAACACCGATTTGCTGCGGACGGTGGGGTCTCAGGAAGCGAATCTTGGGGGGCTGTCCGGCGCCACGGCCACGGAAAGTTCTATCGCCGAAGGCAGCAGGGTTTCTTCCATATCTGATAACGTCGACGATCTGGATGAACTTTTGACCGATTTGGCGCGAGCGGGGGGCACCGTTCTGCTCATGGAAATGTCGAAAGAACAAGTTATCGAGGTTGTCGGGCCGGGGGCTGTTTGGCCCGATGCGCCAGTGACACGGCTCGAGGCGTCGAAAGAGTTGGTTCTGTCGATCAAGGCGGGGTCGAGCGGCAGACCGAACCAGGCCGCGGATTTGGCTAATATCGAGCGCGGAGCGCCGTTGCTGCTGCAGCTGCCTGGGTTGAACCCGGAGCCGCTTGCCAAGAAATTCGCCGATCTTCTGGATCTGGACCCGGATGAACTGTTTGTGGAGGGGGCGATGTCGATCATCGCCCAGAACGCACTCGCCGGCGCCGCTGGCGGACCCACGAACAATGTGCCGGCCGCGCAGGGCGGGCAGGGTGGAGCGCCTGGCAGTCCAGCGGCGGCTCCCGGGGGAAACGCGGGGTTCACCCAGCCGGGCGGGCCTTTGCCGTCGTAAATGCCAATGCCCCCCTTGCAAACGCGCGCATAAAAGTGGATTATGCGCGGTAGGCAACCGAAAGGAACGGCTGTGCCAATAGAGAACACCGACGATCAACTGGCGGGTTCGTCGACCGCTGATTCTCAGGGCGAAGATCAGGCAGGCTCGCCCGCTGCTGACCAGGACGTTGATCCCGCGGGTTCGTCTTCCGCGAGCGACACGGGCGATGTTTCTGCGGATTCGCCCCCCGCAGATGGCGATAAAGAGCTGAGTGCAACCGACGTTGTCGAAAATGCTCTGGCTCCGGAGGATGCGCCACCCTCTGAAGATGGGGAAACCCCGCCGGCGGAAGCGACTCCGACCGACGAAACCCCCGCGGAGTTGCCGGATGAAGTGTCCGAGGATGAACTGAAGGACGTTAATCCAAGGACGGCGCAGCGGATCGAGCAGTTGCTTGGTCAGCGTGTCGATCTCAGACGGCAAGTCGAAACCCTTACGCCTGGCTCCGAACAATGGGACGCTGTCGAGAATTTCCGCAAAGCTCAGGGAATGCAGCCTGAACACGTCGCCAACGCGATACAGATTGCGGCTTTGATCGAGAACGAACCACAAAGGGCGTTCCAGGTTGTTGATCAGCTCAGGACGATGCTGGGCAACAAGGTTGGCGCAGTGCTCCCTGACGATCTCAGGGATGCTGTTCAGAAGGGCGAGATTACGCGGGAGAGGGCATTCGAGCTTTCGCAAGCCAAAGCTGGCAACACTATTGCGGAACAGCGCCGGGTGTCTGAAGCCGAACGAAGTGCTGGGAACGAGCAGGATAGAGCCCTGCAGACCAAAACCAATACGGCGTCGGCAACTTCAACGGAATGGGATCGCGAGCGGGCGGTGAATGACCCCGACTGGCAACTGAAGCGAGGTCAGATCGCGAGTGCGGTGGAACTTCGGCTTGTGAAAGAAGGGATTCCCGATACGGCGGAAGCCATGCGGGCGATCCTGGACGCGGAAGCCGAAAAGGTCAACAAGTTCGCCGGGATGTTTCGCCCGGCCGGAAAGACCGTAAAACCGACTCCTGGCAGCGCTCCGGCCCGTGAAGCGGCGCCGCGCAAAGCGAAAGATCACTTCGACGTGGTTGAAATCGTGCTGGGCGGTTAACGATTCATCGGGCATCGGTAGTGGAAGGATTCACCGATGCCGTTTACAGCGCAAGAGGTCGAGAACGTCGCAAACGCGATGCTCGAATACCACTTTGAGACCCCGATCGTCCGGTCGCAGACTTTGCAGGACAAACCGCTTCTGCGCGCTCTACGCGCACAGGAGAAGATGTTCGGCGGCGGCAAGGACAACATCACTGGTCGTGTGAAGGGTGAATACACGACTGGTATCCAGGGTTTCGAGCACGATGACACCGTCACCTATTCCAACCCGGCCAACATCAAGAAATGGACTGTCCCGTGGAAACTGATTCACGGCGGCATCTCTTTCACGATGCACGAAATGATCGAGGCCGGCATCTCCGTCCTGGACGGCGGTATCGACTCGGCGACGCACAAGACGCGTTCCGAGAAGATGCGCCTGGCCGACATCCTCAAAGACAAGATCGAGGATATGGCCGAAGGTATCGACCGCGGCATGAACAACATGCTGTGGAAGGACGGCACTCAGGATTCGAAGGAAGTTCCGGGCATCCGGTCTTTCATCCTCGACGATCCGACTACGGCGACTGTCGTGGCCGGCATCGATCAGTCTTCGAACACCTGGTGGCGTAACCGAGCGAGCACGTCCATCACTCTGGGCGACACGACCGGTGACAGTCAGGCGGTGGCGAACATCCTCCGCACCGAATACCGGCAGCTTCGCCGGTTCGGCGGTCGTCCGACCCTTTGGTTGGCCGGCTCTGATTGGCTGGATCGGATGGAACTCGAGGCGAAAGCCAAGGGAACTTACACCGACACTGGCTGGGCCAACAGCGGGCAGATCGATCTTTCGGTCGCCGACATGGCGTTCAAGAACAACGCGGTTCAGTATGATCCGACGCTGGACGACCTGTCGCTGTCGAAATACTTGTTCGTGATCGACCCCCGGCGCCTGTTCTTGCAGGTCGTCGACGGCGAGAACATGAAGAAGCATCAGCCTGCACGGCCGGAGAACAAGTATACGTTCTACCGCGCCGCGACTTGGGTCGGTGGCCTTACCTGCAACCAGCGGAACGCACACGGCGTCTACGCGTTCCCGTGATCAACCCGTAGGAAAGGGGACTTACTATGTCTTTCAAAGTTGTCGAAACCACCCTCTCTGCGGACGTTGCAGCGAGCGGCACTTTCACTGTCGGATACCCGTCGAAGACGGATGCCGGCTTCTTCGAACGGACCAAGGGCCACAAGCTCTGGGTCGACAAGCACCAGAAGCTCTACGACTACATCGATGACTTCACCCTGACGTTTGGCACGTCGAACATCACCGTGACCCTTGGCAGTGGTCTGACCACTGCCCCGGCGAACACCCGTGTTCGGCTTCAGCTCGACATGATGGGTGTCGATTCGTTCGATGAAATCCACAACGATAGCCTCGACAATGTGGCTTTCGGTGGAGTGCTTCTGATCGAACTCGGCACTCCGGATGTGCTCGACGCGGACTTCATGATTGTCGCCGCGACCAGCACGGAGCTCCCCGATACCGAAACCGTAACCTACACGCCCGACACGGACGGCACCACGCCGACTGATGGCGCGGCGACCGTGGTTATCAGGTCCGGTGTCAACTATTGGGAGCTGGATGTTCCTCGCAATCTGATCTCGACCGTCACTCACGGATCTTCCGTCGTGGCGATGACGATCAAGATCATTGGCCAGGACATTTACGGCGTGACCATGTCCGAGACGCTGACCGTTGCCGCGACCGGCACGAGCCAGGTGGACGCCACTCTCAAGGCGTTCAAGTGGATCAGGTCGATCGCGATCACGGCGGCTGCGGACGCCGAGGCCAACACGCTGAACTTCGGGACGGGCGACGTGCTCGGCCTGCCGATTCGGCTTCCCGGCACCGGTCACGTTCTGCGCGAGCTCGAGGACGGCGCAGCGCCGACCGCTGGCACTCTTGTTGCCGGCGTCGACACCGCGGCGACCGCGACTACGGGCGATACGCGGGGCACCTATGACCCGAACAGTGCCTGCGATGGCGATCTGAACTTCAAGCTCATGATGTGGGGCGCGGATCCGCAGGACAAGGGCGTTGCGCAGTTCGCTGGGTGATGTCATACTCCAAAACACAGAGGGGCGGCGGTTGTCGCCCCTCCAACCAAACAGAGGTGAAACCATGGCGAAGTCCGATACCCCCAAATTCAAGCTATATGATGCGACCATTCGTCTAGGCGGAAGTCGCAACAACGAGGTTTTGCGACAGGGGCTGACAGCCCCCGAAGTCGTGCTTTTGGGCGCCATACACGGCGAGGATTCTGTTGCCAATATGCGGCTCACGAAGATGAAGGACGCGGAGGGCAAGAACCGCAAATTCGTCGAGCGGAGCATGATCGACGAGCGAAACCGCCTGGCGGAAATCTACCAGGGCAACGACGCGCGCAAGCGTGGGTTCATCGCCCGGGTGTTTGGCCCCTCCACCGTTCCCCTCCCGCTGGCTGTAGACTCCGAGTTCAAAGCGGGTGAACAAGTCGACGTTCAACAGATACCGCAGGCGCTGAGAGACCTTTCCGGCGCGGAGGAACACGCGGCGTTCGTGGGGTGATGAAATGGCCCGGCTCGAGACATTCCTTGAACTCAGGACGATGCTTCGGGAGGAACTAGGTCGCTCCGGGGATGTCTCGATCGGCGTCGACGATTTGCCTATACTGAACCAGGCAATCAACCGCGTCTATCAACTTCTATATCTTCAACACGACTGGCCGTTTCTGCGGCGCGTCTTTCCGAAGATATCACTCTCTGCCGGGCAAAGACTTTACGGCTTTCCAACCGATTTGAACATAGAGCGCGTTGAAGAAGTCGTTGTCTGGCAGAACGGTCTCCCCACCCCTGTCGTTCGGGGGATAGCTTTTGACGAATACGCGGAATTCGATTCGGAAGCGACCACGCCGGAGCGCGCCGATCCAGTCCTGGCGTGGGATGTCAGGGATTCATCGGGAACCCCTCAGATAGAGGTTTGGCCGATACCAACGGCGAACGACCAGGATCTGCAGATCATCGGAATCAGATCGCTCTCCAAACTGGTGAACGATGCGGACATCGTGTTGCTGGATGACAATCTTGTCGTTTTGTTCGCAGCGGCCAGGATACTCGCCCGACAGAAATCGGAGGATGCCCCCATAGGGCAAGCTGAAGCGGCGGCTTTCTTCCAGATTCTCAAAGGCCGGTCTTCCAAAGGGGGTAGTAGGCGAACACGAATCGGAGCCGGGCCCTCACCACATGAGAGTCCGCCGCGAAGCAGGGCTACAGTCCGCATAGGGTCATAATGCCGTATCTCCTGATCAGCGATTTCAAGTTCGGGATGGACCGGCGCCGGGACCGCGTGAGCGGAATACCTGGAACCTTGTGGACGGGAAAAAACTGTCACATCACTCGAGGCGGTGACGTTCAGCGAACGAAGAAATTCGTCTCAAGGTTCACCCTGCCGGCCGGTTCACACGGACTCGCTGCTATCGGGGAACAGCTCTTTGTTTTTGACGAGACGAACTTGTCGGCCACCATACCGGCGGGGGTCAATTTCCAGCAGTTGATCGCGCCGTCCACTCCCGCGATGACGCGTATTTTGGACGCCAAGGCTTTCGCCGGAAAAATGTATGTGATCGCGGAGTATGACGACGGAAGTATCTATCACTTCTACGACGCGGCCCGGGTGACTGATTGGGATACTGTCGCGGATAGCATTTTTGACTATTCCATACTGGCTCAGTATCTTGCGTCCAAGGTCTCGGATGACAGTGCCGTGGAAGCGGAATCGTTCGGCGAGACCATACTGATAACCGCGAGCGTCGCCGGGACCGCTTTCACCGCCGCCAAGTCTACCACGAACGGAGCCGGCGTGGCCGACCAGGATATCACACTGACCACGGTTCAGGCAAATGTCGCCGCTGTTGCCGAAGTCAGGGCGACGGGAACGGTTCAGGTAACAGGGGGTTCGACTGACTCAGGGATTAACGTGATAAGTGACATAACTGTTGACAGCGTATCCTTGTTCGTCAACCCCGTTGATTGGTCGGTGTCGCACACATCCACGGCAGCAGCGATCGCTGTAGAGGTCAATAACAACAGTGAAACCAGCGGTTACAGCGCTACTTCTGTCGGGGATACCGTTACGCTGAAAGCCGCCATAGGCACCGGCGCGACCGTGAACGGCGATGTGGTTGCCGCGGTGATCCCCGGCACCAGCAACGTCACGACCACGGATGTCAACATCTCTGGCGGCGTCACGGCGGTAACAGCCGTGGCTCAGGTTGTCACTGCCGCGCTGATCGGAACCCAGGAAGCCGACGACCAGTTTGTTATCACGATCGATGGCACCGACTACAAAGCGACGGGGCGGGCCGCGGCGACAGGGAAAAACCTCTATGTTTACCGTCGCCGGGTTTACAGCACGGTGGCGAGCCTGATTCAGTATTGTCAGATCAAAGATCCGACTGATTGGACCACTACAACCACGGTTTCCGATGCTGGGTTCATCAATGTAAGTAACGACAGCGATGGTGCTGAAAATTTGATCGGGGTGACGGACTACAACGGGCTTACCGCTGTATTCAGCGAGGACAATATCTATGTTTACTCGCTGAGCGCCGACAACAGCCTGAACAGCCTGGTGACGACCTTGCGGAACACTGGAACGCGAGCGCGGCACAGCATCCTTGCTTACGGCAATCGCGACGTGTTCTACCTCGACGAATCGGGCATTCGATCGATCCAGGCGCGTGATTCTTCCGGGGACGCGACGGTCGATGATGTTGGAACGGTCGTCGATTCGTTTGTCCAGGACTTCATCGCCACGCTTGACGAAAGCGATTTGCCGAAGGCGCAAGGTGCGATCGAGCCTCGGGACAACCTCTACTTCCTGTTGGTCGGAACTCGCATTTTCATATTGAGCAGATACCCCAAGGTGAAAATCTCTGCGTGGACTTACATGGACCCGAGTTTCACCCCAACCGAAATTCGCAGAACTCCGCGTCGCCTGTATGTCAGAGACGCGACCAAGATATACCTCTACGGCGGAGTGGACAAAACCACCTACGACGATGATTCCGCCGGCATTCCGGTCGTTGAACTGCCGTATGTCAGCGCGAAAGACGAAGCTGGGATCAAGATGTGGGATGGCTTCGACATCGCTGGTGTCGGTGAGTGGGAAATTAAGGTTCTGAGCAACCCAACCGACGACAGCCAGGAAATCGACGCCGGGATATTCCGAGAGATCACCTACGCCAAACCGCACAACCCTCTTGTCGGCATAGGATCCCACGTCGCGGTCAAGGTGACAGGCAAGAGCGCCGGCAAGATGACGCTGGCGAGCCTGGCGCTGCACTTCAAGAAAGGCGAGCAGAGATGATTGACAGCCATGGCCCTACAACTCGGGGGCATGTGCTCGAGGTTATCGCCGATATGTCGCCACAGACTGTCGCCGATATCAAGGCGGTGGGCTTGTCGCCGAAGCAGGTATTGGAGTTTTTCACATCCAAAGCGTTCACTGGAACGACTTTTTTCATAGATAGAAAACCTGCTATAATCCTGGGGTGGGACAAGATGCCGAAAGCATGGTATTCGTGGTTCATGGCAACTCCTAAAGGAATGGATCAAAGCGTTTTCACGCTTCGCCGCCACCTGAAACAGGTCGCCCAAGACCACCCAAACACCCAGCTCGTTTGTCTCTCGCCGCAGGACACCAAAATAATATCCAGATGGTTCAAGTGCTTGGGCTGTGAGCGCATCAACCAGGGGCATCCCGTGATGTGGCTTTTTGTGGGGTGACACCGCAATATCTCTCTGATAGTATGGCCTTCAGCAGTCGCATGTTTCGGAACTCGCTGCCCCGACCCCTGGTTTAAGGTCACGTAAAATGTGCCTTGGTGGTGGCGGCGGGAGCAACGACGCCAAGAAAATCCAAAGACGAAACGAGGAACTCGAGGGAGAGCGCCAGGCGCGTATTCGTGAGGGGCAGGCTATAATCAATGAAAATTTCGCCCGGTTCGATCAGCCGTTTTTTGATAGTTTCAAATCCAGTTTTCTTGACTTTTTCAACCCGCAGCTCGACGACCAGGCCAACGCTGCGCGGGGCAGGGGACTGGCCGCGCTTGTTGACCGCGGGATATCGGAGAGCACGGAGGGCATTCGAGCGCAGACTGACATCCAGAAACGCGACGCCCTTGAGCGCACAAACCTGGCGAACCGCGCAATCGATGAATCCAACAAGTTGCGCGCGGGGGTGGAGCGCGAGAAGACCAATCTGTTTGCATTGAACGAAACCGCTGCCGATCCGTCGCGCATCGCCCCTCTGGCTGCTGGCGGCGCCAGGGCGTTCGTGGCCCCGGCCGCGTTCAGCCCGCTCGAGGACGTGTTCGCGTCGACGTTAAGCAACGTCGCGGCGTTCCAGGCGGCTCGAAACAACGCTACCGCTCCGGTGGCTCGGCGGACGTTCGCCCCATCAGGTGTTGCGAACCCGTCAGGTTCCGGTTTTGTGAGAGGCTAAATCATGTGTTCAGGACTCGAAGTCGCACTTATCGGATCGGCACTTTTGGGCACGGCCGGGAGCGCTATTCAAACCAGGTCTGCCCAGAAAACTGCCCAGAAGCAGGCCGATGCGCGAAACGCTGCGTTGTCGACTTTCCTGGACAAGAACCAAGCGCTCGAGGCGGAAGCGCAAGCCAGGCTGCAGGAGCGTCTGGGGCTTGAGGCGGAAGCGCCCGCGGATGCCGCCACACCACTGAGTCAACGCCGTGAGAACGAGGCCAACGCCGCGATAGATGCCTCTGCCGCCAGTGCTCCGCTGACATCGGGCGGCAACGCGCCCGCGATTGTCCAGCGGCGAGCGGACGTGGCGCAGGCTGGTGCGGACGCGGAAGCCAAGCGCCGCGCTAGAGCGCTTGCAGACGCTACGTCTTTCGGTGATCTGATCTTCGAAAAAGGCTTGGCGACAAACGCTGCTGGCCGCGATCTTGGCACCATCAACACGTTCGCGCAGGCCAACGCGCGATTGCTTCCGATTCAACAGGATCTGGCACAGCAGGGTGTGAAACCCGGTATCGGTGGCAAAATTGGCTCGGTGATGTCGGCGCTCGGAAATCTCGGGTCGACTGCGGCCGGCGCCGGTGTGTTCGGGGGCGGGTCAGCCGCTCCGTTGAGGTCGCCGCTCCCGGTGCCCCGACCAGTTAATCTTGGCTTCTGAGAGGTAACAACATGGCTGATCAGCCGCAAAACATCATGGACCAGATAAAGCTGCTTTTGGGTTTCGGTCAACCGCCGGTAGACCCGAACGCAGGGTTGTCTGATTTCGAGCGGCTGCGACGCGGGCTTAATCCCGTTGAGCCGGTCAACCCCGGGGTTCAGGATCTTCTGATTACTCCGCCGCCGGCGGTGGGCGGTGCTGCGCCGCCAGATGTGCTAAGAGCGCTGGGAACCCTCGGGCAGAGGTAAACAAATGGTTCGGATAATTCAGCAGTTCAGGCGTGAAAGCCCGATTGCGAACAGCATTCGGAGCGCGGCTAACACGTTGTTCGGGGACCATTTGACCCCGGCGCTGAAACGCGCGCAGTTGAACCGGCAGAACCAGATTTTCGCGCAATCCGACGCCGAGCAGCGAAACCTTGTCGATTTCTCGACTGACTTCGACCAGGGGACCGGTGTCCGGGCCGGGTTGAGCGCGAGCGACATCGCCGGCGCCATTCGCAGCCGCGCCGCTGCGGCAGCGAACGCTGCTGGCGGCGATCTTCTGGGCGATCGTGACCTGAACGCCGCGCAACTCGGAGCCGGGCAGGCGGCGTCGTCTACCGGACTTGGCTCCCGCGAGGCTGCGGTAAACGCTGCCAACCGCAGCCGCACAGCCGCCAACATCGGCGCCGGCGCTACAGTTCGAAGCGCGGAAATACGCGCCGCCCAGGCTGCGGAAGCCAACAGGTTGCGGCTGGAAGCTGATGCGCTCACGGCGACAAACAACGCGGCGGCGAAGGTTGAAGCGGCGCGGCTTGTCGCCGAAGCCGATCGTCTTGAGTTCACCGACACCCTTGGGCAACGCCGGGCGGAGTTCGAAGCCGATGCGGCAGCTAATCTGGACGAATTCAACCGCGCGCCCGAGACCGTCATAATCGATGGTCAACCGACCCTTGTCCGCCGGGTGGACGCTTTTGGCGAGCGAGCGGTAGAGACAGCGACGGAGGCTGAAGGCAGGTTGTTGGGTCAGAACTTCGACGATCTGGATGCGCTCAACGCACGCCAGGCGGCTGCGGTCGGCGCGTTGCCTTCGGCGACTGAAGTTCAAGGCATTGCGGGGCAGCAAGTGCTCGACGCCGGCAGGTTCGACCCGGAGGCTGTCAGTCCAGAGGCGGCAGCGGCGGGTTTCGGTTTCGGGGAACCCGCACCGCCGGAAATCCAGCGGTTCCAGTCGCGCGACGGAACAAGATTCTTCACCAGCACAGATGGCGGTTTCACAGACAATGTGACGAACGAAGCCATACCGCAGGACGTTGTCGGAGTGGACGCCGTGACGCCCAGAAGCATCAGCGATGCTGGCGGTCTCTCCCCGACTACGGCGAATGCAACCGCTGTGTTCAACAGAACGGCAGCTATCAGGCGGTTCAAGGGCACCGCGGCCGTAGCACGCGCCACTGCCGATCGTGGCGGCGAAAGCATCTTCGGCGCCGCTGGTCTTTTGCGCCGCGGTGTGCAGGGCGCTGCGAACGTCGCCCGGGGCCTGGATGCGATGTTTGGCGGCGAAGGGCAGTTCAATGCGCAATTGCAGGAAGCGCAGCGTCAGTTACTTACCGACCCCGAGGTCGATCCCGCGGCCAGGGACTCGTTGACGGAACTCGGGTTCTACGATCCCGATCTGGACAAGATCAACAAGGTCTCGCTGCTTCTGGTCTACCAGGGCGCTTCCGCTTTCGCCGGCCAGGAAGGCCGCGGGCTTTCGGATCGCGATGTGCAGAACTTTGAGCGCATATTCGGCAACCCGCAGGGGGTGTTCGCGAGCAAGAACAGCTTCATGACCAGCCTGGGCTTGGCGGAGGAACTTCTCGCGCAGGCCGAAGCCGCGAATGTCGAACAGCGGCAGGGCCAATTCAACACAGAGGCGCCGGGGGTAAACATCCCCGTGTTCAACCTTGATGGGGTTCAGATCGAATGACGGTTGAAGTCCAGCTTTCAGACGGTAGCCGGGTCCGGATCGCGACGAACGATCCCCAGGCCGCCGTCGCTGCAGCGCGACAGATCGACGCGCGCCGGGTTCGGGCCGGTCCTGGCGTGGACCCGGGGCCGTCCGTTGGCGCAACCCGCTCCGGCGGACTGATCAACAGCGCGGAGCCGTCTATATTTACCGACCCGGTTCGCTTGCCGACCCCTGATCCCGGGCCGAACCCGGGCGGCGTTGACGTTCTGCGAGAGCTTGGCTTGCGCCAGGACCAACTCGTCAGAGGCGGGCGTATCGGCGTTCAGGGTCTCGGCGAGGGCGTCGCTGACATACTCGGCGCTCCCGGGGATGTCTCCGATCTGCTTTCCACAGCTAACACCGGGATTCAGGATTTTCTTGGAGAGGCGCTATTTGGCGCGGAATCAGCTGCAGCAGCGCGCAAAGCCCGCGAATCTGCTCCCGGGGTGCCACAGGTTCTCCCTCGATCGGAAGACCTGAAACGGGATTTCGGTGATCTGCTGCGTGGCGCTTTCGGGGAAGATGTGCTGCTGCGTGAATCAAAACTCACGCCGGGTGAACGTATCATAAAATCCGCCAACGAATTCGGCGCGGAAGCACTGCTCGGCACCACCGGATTGATTCATTCTGCAGCCCGCAGAGCCGCCGTGCCGGGCGTCCGCCCGCAGGGACCAATCACGTCGGAGGTTGCTGGTGGCGGCGGTGGCCGTCTTGTGTCGGGGGATACCGCTGCCGGTGCCGGCGCCGGAGCGAACCTGCAAGCCTTCCAGGAAACCAACGCCGACGATTTCGTGAGAGAGAACTTCGGCCCCGGAGGCGAAGTTCTGGCCAATATTGGCGCTGCGGTCACGGGCGGCATTGCGGGCCTTGCAGGCGCCGGAGCTGTCCGGCGGGTGGTTCCCGGCCTTGGCCCGAGGATAGCACCGGTTCCGCCGAATTTCCGAGATCCGAACACCGGCGAGTTGTTCAGCGATGTCGTCGCCGACGCGGCGGCGTTTCTGGCCCAGGAAGCCGCTACCGATCCGGTGACTGCCGCCGGCCGCATTACCGGCAGGGCCGCGGAGTTGCGCGGCATAGAGACGCCTGAAGCGGAGCACGCGCGGAGAGTGGCCGGTGTCGAGCCCGAGACCGGTGGCCTTGCGCTCGCGGAAAGTGAATTGCCCACATCGGCGGCGCTCGCCGGGGACCAGGGATTCGCTGCACTCGAGCAGTCCGCCAGAACGGTTGACCCCGGCCCATTCCGTAATCGGGATGCAGCGCTGTCCAGCCGGTTGCGCCAGACTGTCGAGGAAATCGAACCCGGCGGAGAGGGTCGAGCGTTTACCGACGAATTCGAGGCTCGAGCCGAATCTCGCAGGGCCGAAGCCCAGGAGCGCGTCACGGCTGCAGAAACAAGCGAGGAAGCCCTTGCCGCCCAGCGGGCGGAGGAAGGTGCCGCGCTTACGGCAGAGGGCTCACAGGGCGAATCTGCGGCTCGCAGGATCGATGAAAGTGTCAGCGAGACCCTGACCGCCGAACAACAGCGCAAAAACGCGTTGTTCGACGACCCCGCTATCCAGGGTGAAAGCCGCGGCCTGGACTTCCTGCAGGAAGCGGTCGAAGCCGAGATCGCTGGTGTAACCGCCGGCGCCAAAGCGGCCGATGAAATTCCCTCCGGCTTCATTGCCCGCATCAAACGGTTGCGAGAACTGGATGATGAAACCGGGGATGTTATCGGGGCCGGCACGGCTACTGTCGCGGATCTCCAAGCGCGCAGGGCGGAGCTGTCCGCCATTCAGCGACAAGCCCGCAAGGATGGCAAATTTGCTTTGGCCGACAGCGCCGGCCGGCTTAAAGCCGCCATCGCAGATGATTTCGAAGCTCTGGCCGCAACCGGCAGCGAAGCCGGTGAGGCTGCGCAAGCGGCTCTTACCAACTTCGGCGAGCGGTTCGGCCCGGCATTCGCCAGGGGGCAGGGCGACGCCGGAACCGAATTCCGTAAAGCGTTCAACCAATCCCGTTTCGAGCGCACTACCACCCCGCCGTCACAGACGGCTGAACGCTTCATCGCACCAGCGAGCCCAGAGCGAGCACAGAGCCTGGCGCGAATTCGTGAACTGTCTGCCTCTCCGGACGAAGCGGTCGCGGCGGCGCGTCAGTTCCTGATCGCCGACATGATCAGCGCCGGCGTGGTCGACGCCAAGACCGGCGCCGTGAACGGTGTTCGCCTTGGCAAGTGGCGGGCGAAGTGGGGCGACGAAACCTTGAACACCGCTGCACCCGGCTTTGCCGACGAAGTGTCATCTCTGGTCGGCCGCGCGGATGAACAGGGCGCATCTGCTGCGGCGTTCAAGGCAGAGACCGCCGCGGCTCGAGACGCCGCCAGGCTAACCGATCAGGAGATAAGCCGGGGCGCGCTCAGCTTCGCCATCGGCCGGAGCCCGGCGAACGCTGCCGCGGAGATATTCAAGCCGGGCGGCGATCCTGCCCGTCGGGCTGCTGCTGTCAGAGCGGAGATCGGCGACGACGCTGCCGCGCTGTCTGGATTCAAGCAATCGGTCCGCGAATGGTTGCTCGACACTCGCACGAACGCCGAGAATGGCTTGGCGGAAGGGCGCCCGTTGAGCGCCAACAAGATGTCGCAGTTGTTCAACAAACACGTCGAGACCCTGGCAGAGGTCTTCGACGAAACGGAAATGAACAACCTTCGGCAGGTCCACGCTATTCTGCGCGACGATCAGATCGTCAAGTCCGCGAACGCGTTGCCGGGGTCGCAGACAACCCCACGCGCCGAAGCGTTGAAACGCGCTGAGCGAACCCTGGAAGCGACGTTGAAGTTGAAATACGGCGTCTTGAAAGGCGGTGGGCTCATGCGGGCGTTCAAGATCGCCGCCGAAGCCATCCCCGGCAGTGGTTTCAAGTCCACCGTTCAGCGAGCCATCACACAGATGTCGCTCGATCCGGAACTGGCAGCGCACCTGTTGCGCCGGCCGGTCGGCGGGGACGGCAAGGCGTGGACCGCGCAGCTGCAGCGGCTGCTCGTCTTTGGCGAGAGCGTTCGTGCCGCCAGCGAACCGGAGCCGGGGGATGAATAGCGCGCCGGCATGGCTGTTGACGACTATGCTCTTTTGGCCAGTTGTCGCACCGGCTCACGATACGCCGCCCGCGCACTACCACGACCACAAGGTGCAGCAGTTCACGGGCCTGGTCTGCGAGACCGAAGGGCAGGCCGGGCACATATTTGATACGTGGATGGAAAGAGGCGCGATCAAAGCGCGTGAGGTCTACGCCGGGTATTACCTGGACAGAGCTTGCGCCATTTTGCGGTTCGGCACTGCGTATTTCGAGCGCCGCATAGCGTCAGCCAGGGCGTTAAATTTCAACGGCGTGGAACAAAATGTAATTGTTTTTCGTATTTCCCCAGCGGGCACACCTGCCAGCGAAAGCGGTGGGCCGAAAGGTAGTGCTGTTGGGTATCTTGTTACGTGGGAGAACATAAATATCTAGCCCTCCTCACTCTGCGGCTAGAGTTTCAGACATCGGCCGGATTTTGGCCATCGCTGCTCGCCCAATGTGTTCGGCGTAGGCGGGTGGAATAGCTTCGCTCATTTCCGAAAGCGTCATCCAGTCGATCTCCATCGCCTCGGCGGCGGCGGATCTGTGCCCGCCGTCCCACACATCGCGCGTCCCGCGCCCACCCGCAGATTTTGCCCGGCGCCGGGCGTGCCCGCCATAGATGCCAATAACCGGGCGGGCGTCGTGCTGGCAAGCGCCGACATGAAGATCGAAGTTCGACTCGAACAAGCGGTGGCGCTGCAACCGACAACCCTGCGCGCCTAGGCCGAACATCGACCCGCAGAACGTGACAGGATCGCGCATTTCGTGGCGGGCTTCCTCGACGTTTTCTATCACCCACAGCGCACCGGACGGCATCCTATCGCGAACCGCGCCAATGAGCTTCGGAGCGCCCAGCGCGCCCGGAGCGTGACGCATCGCGGTGTAACCTTGACACGGCGGAGATGCCCAAATCAGTTCAAAGCCATCGAGCGGGAAGGTCAGCGCGTCAGCCTGATGAAGCTCGAAAGGATAACGAAGGCGCGGCACGATATCCACGCCGACAACCTCAAAGCCAGCGCGATGCAGGCCCATACCAGCCCCACCTGCGCAACAGAAAAGATCGAGGGCTCTAGGCTTCATTCGTGGGCTCCTTAGATTGCGCTGTGCGCGCCAAACAAATCAGCGCGTCGCGAAACTCGGGCGGCGTTGCCCGCGCCTCCTGTCTCGACAGGGTCGGCTTGTTCGCGGACTTCCCTCGCTGGTCGTGAAAGCCAACTTGGTGACTGCCAACAGGCCGACCCCAAAGAAGCCCGGCAGGAAGCGCCCGGCCAACATACAGAAGCCAAGTCGCTTTGTTGGCTCGATGCCCATAGGCAGACTGCCAAACCTCACAGACCCAACCATCTACCGTTTTCTGCCATCCGATCCCCTGCGGTTTTGCGAGATCATGCGCGGCCCACGCGCGCGTTTTCGCCGGGTGCTCAAGAACACCGCCGAACCGCTTGACCGCCTTGAGTGCTGCCTTGAAACATCCGCCGTCATTTCCAGGGCGGTTGTGTTCTCCACCCCACCGCGCGAAATTCACCGACGCCATTGCCCCCCATCGCTCACAAGGTGGGTGCGCCACCACCGACCACGGGCCAGCATACAAGCGCGCGTCCCGCCGTGCGTCCCAAGGATCAACGCCGGGCAGGCCGAAGTAGCAGCCATCGGTTTCGACGTAGAGCGCGGATATCATTTCAGCCCTCCCTATGCTGCGCGCCGCTCAAACGTGTTCAGCGGCACCGACCGAATTGCGGATATTTGAACAAATTCTGTCGCGGGCGTTGCCTTCATCGACAGAATGTCAACGTCCATCATTACGAT
>Ga0255047_10000628_pt1 | contig 28575 bp, 42 predicted proteins | sample JV7_2_1_MG_FD_183640 | JGI IMG/M metagenome (GOLD analysis project Ga0255047, IMG submission 183640) | Seawater microbial communities from Jervis Inlet, British Columbia, Canada - JV7_2_1 | ecosystem: Environmental > Aquatic > Marine > Inlet | place: Canada: British Columbia | collected 2016-10-06
TCATAGAACTTTTCCCTGCATTTAATTTCGTATATATTCTTATTGTCTATTGCATCAAAGCGTGAATATTTATAGCTTACTGCTTGTATAGATTTTTTGACTTTCGCAAGTCTTTGAATTACTTTAAGTTCTTTAGTTTTCAAAATCGTCATCAACAGGTTCAGTACAAAAGTACGCTTCAAGGAGTAAGATTATTATGACTATTAAATAGATTAATAAAAGTATTTTCACTTCAATAAGTTTTTAGGATAGTATTCTACTTCTTTAGGGTTTTGATGTAAGGTTTCAACTTGGTATCTTGCTTCATTTATTCTTTCCTTATGTTTAAAACACCAACGAAAAAATGTCCTGATATTTAAAAAGGGTTCTTTTTGGTCATACCTTACACCTAAACGAAAAGCTGTTTGTACTTGTTCTAAGGATAAGGACTTTAATATTTTGTCTGTTTGCAAATCCTGAAAGAATAGTTTAGAAAGTGTAACCATTGTTTCTGCATCAGTTCTTAATCCTAATTCAATAGAAGTTTTTGCTATAAGTTCACATATATTATCTACATTCATTTTAATAATTTTTTTGCTTTTAAGTATTCATTTAATTGACTTTCTATTTTAGAAGTTCCTTTAGTTCCTTTATTAAATTTCTTTGAATTTTTCGCCCACCTTTTCAGCCGCAAAGATACAGAAAAAGTTTTTTGCATTTCAAACCGCAACCTACCACTTTTTGAAGGTTCTGTCCAATAGTCAATAAATTCTTCTTTTAACTCTTTTGTGTAATATGCTTTGAAACTATTAACTTCAGAAATAAATTTTTCCTTATTATATATTATTAAACTTGTAGTATTAATACTTGTATTGTTATTCTTTAAACTTTTCTTTAAGGGGGTACTTAACTTTTCTTTAATACCCCCCCCAATAATTCTTATATACCTCTTATCAATTTCTTTAGTACCCTCTTTATAGGTATAAGATGTTTCAATAAAGCCATTTTCTGAAAGTTCTCTTACCCACTTTGATATAGTAACCTTACTCTTATTATAAAGCTTTGCAAAATATCTATTACTTGCAAAACATTCTCCGTTCATATCACAAAAAGCAGTTATTTCTGCATACAGAAGTTTAGCGTTTGGTGTAATGTCTGCGTATCTCACCTCTGCCGAAAGAACTGCGTAGTAATTTGGTTTCTTCACAATAAATTTATTTCTATTGAATGATTATAATTCGCTAAAGCAAACTTAAGATTTTTTAAGACATAAGAAAACTTTATATAAGAAGTTCTTATTTTACAACCTACCACGCCTGAAGTTATAAGGATTTCAACTTGGTAAGGTTCGCTTTCTTCTACAAACTCTAACAAGTGTCTTTTCATTCCTTTGCTATCAAGAAAAGCAGGTTTCACATCTTCAATAGTTTCATACGCCTTATATACAAGATTAAACATCTTACGATATTCAGCCCAATTACAATAGTTTCCTTTATGTGTAGTTTCATAGTGATATATAAGACTTCTGTCACGGTTTAACACATCAGCAATAGCTCTTTGGTGTATTCCTGAAAGTCGTGCAATATTTGCTGCTACAAGTCTTGGTAGTTGTATTTCCTGCTTCCTTGTCTTAAATCTTAACGAACCCTTCCGTAGCCCTACTAACGAAGTAGTAAGGTTACAGATGTGTTCAAACTTTTCTTTGTCAGTTATATTAGAACGGTAAGTCATTACTTTCTTTTATTCCTTCGTTAGTTTCATTAATTACTTCCATTTTTTTCCCCATTACCCACTCTGCAAATAGTTCTGCATTTTCGCAAACTTCTTCAGGACTGCAATTACTACCTTTACAATAATCAACTGCTGCTTTTAAAGAACTTTGTCGTACAATAAGGTTTTGCACATTGTCATCTTTTTTATAATTAAAAGAACCGTTACTACTTGGCTTTGCCCATACAGGTTTTACTTTAGGAAATTTACCGTCTATGTATTCGTATTCAGCTTCTTGACCTTCTACGAATTTTGTTTGGTCTTGCGACTTGCTGCTGTATTCTCCTGTGTCGCCGTTTTCAAAAGATACTTCAAACTTATACATAAGTCCAAACTTACCTTCCCAAGTTCCGTTAGATGTTACTTGTGTTACTTTACTTTTTTTCATAATTCAATTTTTAATTGTTGCCTACTCTATAAGGTTTTCGGCTTCCCCTTTTATATGTAAATCTTATCTTTTAGCCATTCAGGTAGTTTACAAATATACTCAACTTGGTCGTTCTTTCCTGACTGAACAATAGTTTTTTCAGAAACAACTTCTAATCGACTTTTAGGCAACCACTCGGTTGAGTGTTTACCATCAAATTTAAGGCAGATTGCATTAGGTGTAGTTTGTTCAACTCTTGCTGACGGCATACCGTCTATTTTAACTATGTCTTTAAACTCCATTGTTTCTAATTTTAGACCAACTTCTGCTGTTCCTTTGCTTTTGAGTTCTTACAATATAAGACATTGTATCTCTAACTTCTTTTGCAGCTTGGTAGTGTCCGTCTGCATTTTCAGCCCACCAATCTGCACTATTGTTTAAGTTCTGTTCTGAATACTCATAGTGCTTTACTGAAAGGTTTTCGTGAAAAGTCGCTAATCTGTTTAAGTCATTCATAACTAAATCAGCGTCAAAGGTTTCAACACCTGCATAACTTTCTTTTAAGTCAATTTTAGCAGAAGTTGCTTTTGATTGTTCGCCTAATTTTACTACTTCGGCTTGTAGGTTTTCAAATGTTTTCATAATTGTTTTTTTTAAACTGTGGCAAAATTGCCGTTAAAACTTGGTACAAAAATACACCTTATTTTTATTTCTAACAACTAATTCAACAAAGTTATTAACAATTTAGATGTTAATAATATAGTGTCATATAAGCGTTTGTAAGTGCTTTGAAGGGTATACTACCTAAAGTGAGAGAAAGTGCCTTAAATCGTCAAGGGGGGGGTGCTAAAAACGAAGGTTTGATATTACAAAGGCATTAAAAGGTTGATAGGTACTTTACCATTTAAAACTACTCCACAAGCTATTGCAGGTTTCTTACCTCTTTTGCAATAAGCCATAGCGTAACTATCGTGGTCAATTCCACAACCTACTTGCATACCAAAGATACGGAAGTTCTGTCCGACATAGTGTTCTATATAACATTGTGTGTGTAAGTGTCCTTGTACGGTGTTCATCATATCAGCACGACATTTAGTTCTTGCTGTTCCTGCTTCACCGTGAATGTATTGCACTCCGTCTATTTCTAATCTATCTACAAACTCCCAATTAGGTACTTCTAATACTTCTTTATATGACTTTATCCATTTAGAAGGTATTAAAGAAGTTTGGGCTTTACGCATAATCATTCTGTCGTGGTTGCCTAAAATTACAGTAGCTTCAGGAAATGCTTTATACCATCTTGCTATTCTTTTAATAGCATATTCAAGTTCTTGCTTACCTGTATATTCTGCTTCAATATCAATTTCGTGAAATGAAGTAAAATGATTATCCACGACATCACCAATTAAGACCACATCAGTACAACCCCAATAGATATACTGCTGTTTGCACCAATCAAGATATTCGTCAAGACAAAAAGGTTCGTGAAGGTCGCCAATAACCAAGACGTTTCGTTTAGCCATTCGCAAACCTTCAAGTACCTTTATTTCGTGGGGTTTAAGTCTGTATCTGTTATTTCGCACCTTTACCTAAATCAGCAATACCTTGTCCTAATATAAGGGCAATTACGCTCATTAAGATATTTTGTGTTTGTGTAGCGTCAAGTCCGAAATTGTCGCTTAATAAAGTAGTCAAGCAACCAACTACTGCATACCAAAACTTTTTTGACTTTAACATTTGTCCGATAATGAAATTCTTAAACATAATATATAATTTATTGGTTAATAATCTTTGATTGTTAGTTCTATATTTTCACCGCCTAAAATAAGTATTTCTTTTATTAGTAAGTCCATAGCTAATTTAGAGTTATTAACTCTATCTTGTTCACGACTTAACCCTACCAAGATACACCCTCTTGTGTCTTTTGCTGTATTGCCTATATGAAAAAGGATATAAGACCTGTCCTTTACTTCTTGTACTAATAGATGTAAGTAATCTCTTGTGGCTGATTCTCTTGCAAGCCGAAGTCTGACTTTATATTGTCCTGAAGGTATTGACGATATGTTTCTTTGATTGTCTAAATAAGGGTTTTCTAATGTATCTGCCATTCTTTCACCATTTAAGTAAAGCGTTCCTATCGTGCTTTCTTCAGTAAATACTTCTCGAATAAGTAATAGGTTAATCATAGGTTCAACCCTGACCTCTACTTTTTTTCTTAAAAGCGTTTTGAGAATGACTAGCATTTTTAGAATGAATGCCTTTACGCTTTTTAGTTTTAGCTTTCCTATACACATAGTGTTTTACTTTAGCCATTACTTATCCTTTGTGTATTTCCAAACCGTATAGCAGATAGCTAAACTTAAAGAAATAAGCGTTAGTAATTCATTTACATTTGCAAGTGATATTCCTATTGCACTTACATTTGCTGTTACTATTTGTACTGTGTCTTTCATCATTCTTTATTTTTTTATCTACTTTTAAGTAGTTTCTTAATGCGACTTCGTTTTTTGGTTTTACTTTATAGTATTTTTTCAATGTAAGTCAGGTGTTAGGAAGTCGTCTAATGTTATACCTCGTCTGTCTTCTTGATTTATCTCTAAGTTTATTCCGCTATAAAATGCGTCTTTATCAGGGCTTGTATCTGCACCTGTGTTTGTAGAATATTCAGGAAAACTTGAAGTGTTATTTACTATATAATCTATTAGGCGTTGGGTATAGAACTCTGCTGTGTTACGGATTTCTTCTCTAAGGTGTTGTGCTTCTTCTTGACTTAAAGCCGTACCTGTTTCACTTGTCTTTGAATAAACATTTCCGTTTGATACTTTGAACCTTAAAAACGGCAGACATTCGTAAAAAGCCCAATGTACAAGTGCGTCCTGAATGTAGTCATCTACAAGTGTTTGATAAGCACCTGTCAAACTTCCTGCTGTAATTTTAGTTTGTAGTGCTTCAAACAAATCCGTCCCTAATTTACTCTCAATTATTTTCTTCTGTGCGACCTTAATGTAAGGAAGCAAGAATGACATATCAACTGAGCCACCGATAGCAGTACTGTCCTTTAATTTATTCTCTGATATAAATAATACGTATGCCATAACTCTATTTTATAAATCCTTTATTAGCCATTCTCTTAGGTGGTTTTGAAACTCTTGCGTCATTTGCTTTAGGATAAAATCCTTTGTTTCTTGCTTTTGTTATACCTACTATTGAAGTAGCGTCTTTTAGTTTTTTACCTCTTGCTTCACCTAACTTAAAGAAATAGATTTTCCTTAACCAATAGTGATGGCAGTTACCACCACCTTTGAAGTAGAAGATATTGTAATTGTCTGCACCACCTTTACCCCAACCTTTATTTACACCCATATTCTCCATTCTTAATATATCTTCTTTACGGTATATCTTTTTAGCTGACATCATTTTCTTGCAAAATTCTCTTGTCTTACCTGACTTTCTTGTTAAAAATCCGTCTTCTACATATTCGTATCTTACTCTATATAAATTGTATTCTCTATCAAAACCTTCTTCACCTATTTCAGACGAAGGTGCGTCAGGATAAGCCCTACCTACTGAAGCAAATCTTACTTTATGCTTTTCGTTTAGTTCTTTTTCAAAGTCAAAATCTTCTTCTTCAAACTCTACTATTTCTTCGTCTATTAAGTCATAACCTTCAGGTTCGTCTTCTCCGTATTCGTCAATAAAGTTATCAAGTTCTGTTTTCTCTTGACTAAATTCTTCGTTAGCAGTATCTTCGTCTGTTAAAGGTTCAAGCCCTAATTCACCTCTTAATTCGTCTTGTGTCATTACTTCTTTAAGAGTTTCGTCATCAAACTTAGTAGAAATAGGTGTAAACTGATTGATAGATACAGGTAGGTTCATTTGATTTACTTCAAAGATTTTAGATAAAGTCTTTAAGATATTTGCTTGAAATGGCTTGACTACTGTATTAAGATACAATTCGTAAGAAGTGGATATTTCTTCAGCGTTATTGCCAAACCCTGAACCATCACCTTTAATTCCAAAAAGCATTGGGCTAACCACTCGGTGTCCTGTTAAGATGTTTTGAACTAAGAGTTCTTGTAAGGCAAGATACTGCTTATCTGCGTTAGAAACACTTATAGGTGTTATTGAAGGTTCACGGTCTTTACTGTCTGAAAAAGTAAGTACGAATTTTCCTGCATTTGTAGCACCTGAAAACTTATCGGCTATTTGTTTTTCTACTTGTACTCTTTCTTCTCTTGTCGGTACTCCGTTGTTAAAATTTATAAAATAAGAACCTGCAAAGCCGTTCTTTATATTAGACAAGTGGAACTCGCTTACGTATTGGTCGGTCAAACACCAATTAGTACAACCGCTATAATCAGGCGTTCCATAGACCTGCATAGAAGGACTATAAAGACTTGAATAAAGTATTTGACTTGGTGAAGTTCTGTCTTTCATATTAAAGGCAGGTATAGCTGTAGGTCGGTTATTTTTTTGTCTTGGGTTAGACCAATCAGCAGAAACATAATAAGTATCTACTACGCCCATTTCGTTAGGTATTCCTGCCCTAATTTTCTCGCACCCAATGTGGTAGATTTCTGATATTTCGGTTCTGTCTTTAGACCAAATAATATTAAGGGCGTAAGCCCCCTGAAGTTTAAGGTCAAAACTAATCTTAGTTATAACTTCCTGTAAGGTTTCTTTTGAGTTCGCTTGAGCCATAAACTTTTTAAGTCGTACTAAAGCTTCAAGATTTGTTTCGTCTTCTATTTGTAAGCCGCTTCCTGCAATCATTGACGCTGTCTGATTAACGATTGCAGCGTGTGTAGAACTGTTGTAGTAAAGGTCTATTAAGAACTGTGGGTAAAGGTTTCTATAGTCTTCTGTACCGTATTCAATCCAATCTTTTCCGTATGCTTCTTTTATAACAGGTGAAGTTTGTGCGGCTAACTCTACTACGCTTAGTTCTATTTTATTATCCATTATTATTTTATTTTAAGGTGTAGTTGAACTCCAAGCAGTTCCATTAACAAGTGCTCCGTCATTACTATTGTCTGAGCTGTCTGCTACTGTCGTACCTGTATTTTCTTCAAACTTCCAATACCCCACTAAGTCATCTTCGCTACTTAAATCGGTTGGTGTTCCACTATTATATATTGCAGCTACTTCACCTGCTGATAACGCTGAACTCCATACCGAAACATCATTTATATTACCTGACATATACCCACCACTCCAATGTCCGGAGTGCTTGCCAATAGTAAAAATACTTGGAGTTCCTGCAAAACTTGTTTCAATACCGGTTGTTGTTGTTTCAGCAGAACCATCTGCATATGATATTAGTCTATCTGCCGTTTCACTCCAAGTAAGTGCAAGGTGATGCCAATTCCCATCATCCCCACTACCATCAGAAAATGCAGTAGCAGAATTATTTGACCCCGCACACCTACGTTGTGTGTTCATAACATCATATGCGTAGTATGCAACAATAAAATTGTTTGTGTCAACTTTTATTTCAAAAGGATAGCCACCAGTATTGGGGCTTTTAAACCAAAACGAAATACTACCTGTTACACCGCTAACTTCACTTGCTGCGTCAGCTAAATTAACATAATCATTTGTTCCGTCAAGAAGTATTGAATAATCATCAGCAAAACTTGAACCTGCTGCTGTTGCAGTTTTCTTTTTAGCTATACCTAAACTTTGTTTTAGTCCTAACATTATTCTATTTCTTCAGTCCAATCAGTACCGTCTAAAATGGTAAGTATTTCACTATGAGTATATGATGTTTTACCTTCTAAAAAACTTGGTGTATCACCGTCAAATTTTACAAAAGTTTGTGAACCGTCAAGTGAATACCTTAAAGTATTTTCTGATGTTTCGTTTACTTGTGAGAAGTCAATCGTGCTAACTTCTGAAGCGTCTATTATTATGTATTTTCTATTATGGTGTGCCATTATTCTTCTGTTACAAATTCATTAGGAAGGTCGTTTACTACTAAATCTAACTGTTCAGATGTTAAATATTGTTTAGTAAATTCTGATATGTCCATTAAATAAGTATTACTATCACTTTCTGTAATTTGTGACCAAGTCGTTGTCTTGCCAAACGGATAATCTAATCCACTATCTATTGCTGCGTTTGCTGCTTCTAATTTTGTTTTATCTGTACTGTATAAGAACATATTACTATTTTTTATTCTGAACCAAAATAATCCAAACCGTCAGGAAGCACATTTAAGGTTACTATACCGTTCATATAACTATGTATGGCTGTAACTTCAGTTTGGTTTAGTTGTTTATTGAAAATCATAACCTCTTTTATGTCCATTGCATCAAAACTACTACTTTGTCCCCCATATCCACCAAAGCGTGAATAAGGTTTGCTTGAAGGAGAACCAAAATAAGGATTTCCACTATTTATTGCAGGATTGTTGTGTGCAGAATTTGAAGCTAAAAATAAATATTGATTTGATATATAACCCATACCTGTTGCATCTGAAGGACTAGCAGCGTAAGTTTGTCCTATTATATTAAAATTAGCATTTTCAAGTGGAGAAGCTGAACTATCGTGTGGTGGATAAAAGACACTTGTTCCTTGAAATCTTACTGCACCGCCATCTTGACTATTATAAAAAGTCATTTTACCTTGTACTGCACTTGCGTGTCCAAACAAAATACCATTATTTATATCAGATATATCTAGTAAAACTACAACACTCCAAGTTGTATTATAATCTATTTTAGTAGCGTCAAAAGTTAAAATTTGTTTATCTGAACCCCCTGCCCAATTAAGTACCTCATTAGTAGCATCATATGTAGGTTGGTCTGCTTTTGTACTTTGTGTCATATGCCAAGTTTGACTTGCTTCACCGCCTCTATCACTTGCTATGTTATCCCATTGACTAACTGTTGTAGTACCACCGCTTGTATCGGTAGTTATACCTTCGCCACCTCTCCAATAACCTATAAGCCCATCTGTAACAGGTGCATCAACAATACCACCTGAAGCAGTTCGCTTTTTACCTATTGCTAAACTTTGTTTTAGTCCTAACACTATTCAGCAGCTTTTTCGTCAGTTTCAGTATAACATATTGCTACACCTGAAGCTAAATTTATAGCAGTTACTCTGCCATAGATAACCGTTCCTGCAGGAATAGTTGTATTAAGATTTGCAATAGCAGAACCTGTTGCAGTAGTTGCACCTGCAATAGCAATAGAAGTAATAACGCTTTCTGTTACAAAATGTACTGCGTAATAGTCCTTGCCTGTCATAGCAGTAGTTGCTATTACATCACATTTGCCTTTGCCTAACATTTCTCTTAATAGTGTGTTGTTGTTGTCAATTAAACTCATAATTTTTTATTTTAATTCGTCCATATATAATTTGTTCCTGATGGTTCAGGGTGTTGTGTGTATTTTATTTGTTCGCTTCCGTCTGTTTCTGTTACATAAAGTTTTCCTGTTTCTACTTTGCCCTGTACTACTCCGTTATTATCTTCTACTGATAACACCTCTGTTTCTGTAGAAGGCGACCTACCGTCTGCTAAACTTACAGTACCTATCCAACTAACTTCATAGATTTCGTATTTCCAATAACCAAAGGGCTTGAAATTTACCATACCTGTAAATACATTTTCAGTCGTGTTGTGTCCTATTGTTGCTCTTGTATATCTTTGATAAGTTCTTATACTGTCATTATGAACCAAGACTTGTCCGTAAGCATAGACTATTCTTTTATCTAAGTCGTTTGTAAACTTAAACAATAGCCGAATTTTACTTGTAACTACAGAAGTATCTATTCGCTTTTCTTCAGTCGTTACATAAAAAGTACCTGTTGAACCGTAAGTTATATGTAGCATATTCTCTTTCTTACTATATAATAGAAATACTTTGTAATTATTTGTATTCTGTTAGTAATCTGTCTATAAAACAAAAAGGGGTTCTTGCGAACCCCCTAATGTTTATGAAAACAAAGTATAAAACTTTGAGAAGTTTTTTTAACTTGTTACTATTGTACCCATTGTAAACGCTGCATTACCTAAACCTGCACCTGCATCATTAGTAACTTCGTCCATAGGATTATTTTCAGTACCTTCTAATGTCCAATCATAACCGTTCATATCACCAAGAGCAGCACCTGAAGCACCTGTACCTGATGTTAGTTCTAAGCCGTTAGTACCACCTAAGCACATAATAGTATTGTACCCATCATTATTAAGTTCGTTTAATTCGGCAAAAACTATAAGTCGGTTTTGTGCTAACATACGCAACTCGTTTTGATATTCTTTACTAAGTTTGTTAAATTTGAAGTTACAAGAATGAGTGTAAAAAACTGTACCTGCCTCTGAAGAAGCATTTACGGTTTCTGTGATACTTGCTACACCACGCTTACAAGTGTATTTAAACAAAGTATCTGTACCCATTTCAATATCGGTAACTTCACCACCTGAAGCAGTTAAAGTAATTTCTTCAAACTGTCCTAAGTAGATGGCTTTAACACCCCCGATTCCATCCCGACAAGATATGCTATGTCCTTTTATTAAATCACAAGCCATTTTATTTAGTTTTTAAAGTTACTATTACGATTGATAAGTAAAGTCAGCAGCTACACCTACTTGCACCCCTGCCGTCCAACGACTTACTAATCTTATATTTTGACTACCATCAACTCCTGACATATCCAAAACTTTAACTTCGTTAAAATCCATATCAAGTGCTGTTGAAGTTCCAAAGAATAAGTTAGATTTTTGTCCTGCATACATTTTATTGTCAGCAAGACCACTTACAACGGCAATTTTTACGCCCTCAAATTCAGGTGTGTATTCTCCCATATGGTTAAAAGGAAAAGCACTTAAAGCAGAAATTGCTTGAATGTAAAATCTGTACTGCTTTTTGTTCATATAAATATATAAGTCATCTTTTAAATAAACAGAAGTAGGAATATTCGCTACTAAAGTTCCTAAATTTGCAATAATGTTAGCTGCTGTATAAGCACCTGAAGCACTTGAAGCTGTCATACTACCTGAATAAGAAGTAGTAATACCATTAAATTGTCCTGATGTAGCTGTTGTTCCTGCCCAAAAAGCACCTTCAATACCGTCAGCGATAACTCCTGCTGAATAAGCCATAGCGAAAGCAACAAAGTCGTCTTCTTGTGAGTAAGACCAATCTGAAAGTAAAGTTTTACGACAGATGTCTTGGTTAATTTGAAACTGCTCTACTTCTAAAACGCTTTCTGTCATAGTTAAAGTAGAAGATTGCTCATCAAAGCCGCAAGTTGCGTCTTTAACAAGATTTGAATTAGTTAGAGTATTTAATACTTCTTTGTAGTTTACTGCGTCACGAACCGTAGCGTACTCTAAACTATCAGCACCTTTAAGTGCTGCGTGTAAATAAGCCCCCGCTTGTGAACCGCTATACGTTGAACTCGTTATTGTTAATCCCATTTTTTTAAATTTTTATTTATTAATTATTTTTTATATTATACCAATACTTCTCTTGTCGTGTAAGTTTTCTATATTCGTTAGTAGATAATTCTTTTCTTTCAGACTTGAACTTGTTAGTTTTAACAGGTTTGTCAGCAGGTTCTTTAGAAAGTTTTTCAACTTCTGATTTTAATTCTTCTTTTTCTGTTTCAAGATTTCCGTTTGCTTCTTTCAAGTCGTTAAGTTCAGATTTTAATTCTTCAATATCTTTTTCTGTCTTTGCTACTAATTCATCTACTACAGACTTTACTTCGTCAATAAAAGCTACCTTATCAAATTCAACTTCTTTAGTTTCTTTGATTTTTTTAGGTTGTCTTTCTTCTTCTGTTGCTTCTACTTCTTCTTCTACTACTTCTTCTTCGTCTTCACTTTCGTAAAGTTCCTTGACGATACCTTCTTCTTCTACTGAAAAACCCTGACCACCTTCTGTTTCATACTGCCCTACAGGTAAAGGTATTTGTGTACCGTCTTCTGTTAAGATAGAAATAGAAATTCCTGCTGCAAGTTCGTCAGCTTCCGAAACTATAATAGTTCCGTCTGCTAATTTGTCTTGGTATTCAAGATTAACTTCTTTGTCAAGTCCTAACGCTTGTAAGATTTGTTTCTTTAATTCCATAATTTAATATTTTTTTTTCTTTTTTTTCTTTTTAGGCATTCTTACTTATTATATAATAGAAAAGTTATTAGTCTATTTGATTTTTAGATTAGTCTGTAAATCCTGAAGGCAATTTACCTGTTCCCCATTCTTCCCCATCTGCTAAATACTCATTATACATTTCAACAGGAATTTTAGCAATACCTAACGCCTTCCCTGCTTTTTGTAAATCAGCATACGCTTTTTTTAGTTTAGATACATCTTTGCCTAATGATTTGCTTTCTGTAATATATTGTTTCTGTCTTGCTTTAACTAATTTTTCTTTGGCTTTTACTTTGTCATCTAATTTTTTATACTTATCGTTTTCTTCTTTATATCCGTCTTGGTCATCTTTAAGTTCGTCCTTTGCTTTGTCTAATCTACTTTTCGCTAATTCTACTTCTTCTTTAGAACCTTTTATATTTTGCTTATAATCATCAGCGTTTTGTAATTGTTCTTCTGCATCTTCTCTTAAAACCCTTCTGTCAAGCATTTCACCATCTAAAGCATTAAAAATAGTTTCAATGATTGATGCTTTTCTGCCAACTTCTTTCATTTGTTTTTCAACAGTTTTTAAGTCTTGCAATTCAATACTTATGCCTTTTGCTTTTGCAAAGACCTCTTGAAGTTTTAATATTTGTTCTTTCATTTTAATTTAATTTTAATTTAATTTTAGATTTTGAATGATTCTTTTGTAGCTCTAACCCAATCTTTTATAGTTAAATCACGCTGATAACCTTCTTCAATCTTTTTTAACAACATTTTATATTCTGTATTTTGTGCAGGATTAATCCCTAATTCTTTTGCTGCTTTTTCAAATTTAGATATTAATTTCTTGCCATTATCTCTCCATTTATTTATATCAGAACTGTCAAAGTTCAAATCTTTTATCGCTGCTTTTGCTTTTGTTTTTAAGGAATCTAATTGGTCATCTAAAGAACTTGCAGCTTGTATAGATTTATTTGATTCTCCAAAAAAATTATTCAATCTATCAGAAGCAGTTTCCATATCATCTATTAAAGCCAACTCAACCTTAACCTTACCTTCTGCTTGTAGTTCTTTGTATGCAGTTCTTATTTGTTCGTCAGTTATTGCTTTACTCATAGTTTCCATACGGTCTATAAAATACCCTTCTATTGAAAGTCCTTTAAGTTCGCCTGATTTTATTCTTTCCCAAAGTTCGTCATTCTCTATTTTCATCTTAACAAACCAAGTGCCGATAGGCAAATCAAAGCCGTACATTTTAGACTTGTCTTGTTCGCCTTCTTTTATCCAAGATTCAATAGTTAAAACTCCTGAAACTCTATCAGAATGTTCGTAAGTCGCTTTGTGGTGGTTATTGTGTTTTAAGTATAACGCTGCTGCTTGTGCTACCGTTTCTTTTGAGAAGTAAACATAGTAGTCGGTGTCTGTCTGTGGGTCGTATCTGAAAATCTGTTTGTTAGGTATAAGAGCAGGACTGATTAACATTCTTTTTTCTTCATCAACCTTTGCGAAAGTTAGATTGTTCTTTTCTTTTCCAAAAAATACAAAATCTTCTTCAATAGCAGGACTTGATACTAAACTGATAGCGTCTATCGTTAGTTCTTGGCTATCGTCTGAAATAACTAATTCTACAATCCTTGTTTTCTTTTTCATATTATAATTTTATCCGAAAGACCTTACTTTGCTTTCCCATTTGTCAATCTCTTTGTCTAAATCATTTAAGTTCTTTCTTAATGTTTTTACTTCGGCAGGTGCGTCTATACCTAACGCTTTAATATCTGCTTCAAGTTCGTTTAACATACCTTCTGCTTCTGTGTATGCATCAGTCATATCAAATTTTACTATATCTCTTGCTTTTGTAATTAAAACAGTTGCGTCGTCTAACGCTTCTTCTACAAAGTCGCTTAAATATCCCTGACCAATTTTTTCATCAATATCGTCTATTTTAGATAAGTTTATTTTATAGCTTTTTAATTCAGTACCTTTTAGTTCAGTACCTTTAAGCTTTTCTAATTTTTGTAGGTATTCTTTATACATAATATAGTTTTTGTGTTATATAATAGAAATAATTATTGTTTGTTTTATATTGTAGCCCTTCTTCTAATGTTGGCTAATTTGTTTTGACTGTCTGTAATGTCGTCAGATACTACATAAGCCCTTGCAGGTTCAGGTTCTACACCACCTTCTAAAGTAAAAGCACCACTTGCTACTGTTGTTCTTGGTGTTGTGGGTGCTGCAGAAACAGAACCACCACCACCACTACCAACATCTTGTTCCATTATCTTTTTAACATTCGCAAGACCTGCTACCAAAATTGCAGCCCCTGATATAAAACCTAAAGTTCCTTCTTGTGCAAACGCTTTTGTTGCACCTACATAAGTGTCTATGATAGCTTGTGCTATTGCTAACTCCTTGCTTTCACCTGCTAAATCACCTAAAGCACCTGCTAAACCTGAAAACGCTTCTAATTGACTATTTACACCTTCTCTTACTATGTCTTTCTTTTGTTTTGCAAATTGTTTTTCAATAGCGACTGTATCTTCACCTGCTTTTCGTGCCATATCAAGTTTTAACTTATAAGCGTTTTCTAATTCTGCTAATTCTAATTCTATACCTGAAAGACCACCTGCTAAAACTTCGTTCTTTGCTTCTAATAGTTCTTTTTCTAACGCTACTTGATTTGTAAGCTGTTCAGATTGAAAACCTGTAATTTGTGCTTCTACTGCTTTTCTTTCGTTTAATGTTTCTGTTAGGGCTATAAGATTTTCCTGACTTTTATTCTTATCATATTCTACTTGTGCTGCTGCTACTTGTATATCTACTAACTTTTGCATTTCTTCGCCTTGCTCTTTTAAGACTTCGCCTAACTTCTTGTTGGCTTCTATTCTTTCTGCAAAGGTCTTAGTTTCGTCATCTCTTACTTGACGAAGTTTCTCGGCTTGTCTGTCGTATTCTTCAATTATTCCTTGTACTTGTACTGCTGCTAATTCTGACGCTTTGTTTAATTCAATTACTGATTTTGCAGTTTTTAAAGTTTTTTTACCATAATCTACAATAGCCGCACCTGCTGTTTTTACTGCTTCACCTATTTTTTCATAAGCACCATCCACACCTGTTGCGACATCTACCATTTCTTTACCTGCTTCTTTTACACTATCAACCGCTTTTGCAAATTCACCTTTGAATAAGTGTCCTAACGCCTTGCCCAAATGACCAAACACTTCTAACAAACTATTAAACCTTTCTATAAGGTTTTCCTTAATAGCTGTACCAAAATCTTTAAGTTTTTCTTGTGGGTTTTCAAATATATCTTTGAACCAACCTGTAATGTTTCCTATATTATCACTTATAAAACTAAACAAGTCATTAAAAGCAATAGATAAAACTTCCATAGCAGTATTAAAAGTATCTAATACCTTTTGGTTTTTACTAAAGACATCCATAAGTTTAGCCATTAAAGCAACTACTATTCCTATACCTGCTGCTTTTAAAGCCATACCTACGCCTTTTACTGCTGTTCCTAAACCTTTAAACCCTTTTGCACCTTTTTTGGTAGCACCTTCAAGTTTTGCAGTTTCGTCTTTTGCTTTTTCTATATTGTCGCCTAACTTTTCTGCGTCTTTTGCAGCGTCATCTATGTTAGTCTTTACATTAAATTTTAATTCTTCAGCCATAATTTAAAATGTTTCGCTTGTTAATTTCTTTTCTGTTAATTTTACTGACGCAAACCATTCTATGTCTATGCCATCAGTTCCTGTTGCTTCTACTGTTATATAAGGGTCGCTAACGGCAGCCATTACTGCTGTTCCTGTCGTACCTGAACTTGCTATTGTAGTAGAGCTTTGCGACCAAGTTAAATTGTAGCCGTCATCTACTTGTACTGCACCTTTTATTTCTATATATTTATAGTCACCTGCCGTTCCTAAACCACCACCTTTACAAAGTCCTATTACTTTTACTTCAAATCCTAATATAGAATTGTTTTGTACTGTTATATAATTCGTTCCATCACCTTGTGTAGTTAATTTTGCAATATTAGTATCTGCTACACTTGTTTTTACATCTAATACAATATCACCAACAAGCATATTAGTCATTGTACCATCATTACTATTTGAACTATCGTCATCTATTGTTGGATATGTTGAACCTTCGCCCATTCTCCAATATCCAATTAAGTTACTTATATTTCTTGGTTCGTTAGGCGTTCCACTATTATACAATGTACTGATATTAGCAACTGATGTAAATAATGAAACTTCATCTATATTACCCAACCAATAACCAACAGAACTCGTTGTAGTTCTACCTATATAAACTGTATCTATTGTTCCTGCCCAAGTACCACTAATAGTTCCTGATGCCACTTCAGCACCATCTAAATATCCTTTTATTTCGTTAGCACTAACACTCCAAGTCATAGATAAATGATGCCAATTTCCGTCATTCTCAATAGAAGTAACTGCTGAATAACTTAAATTTGTACCACCTCTTTTCATTTGAAATCTTAACGTAGTATCACTATTCTTATACCATAATCTAATAAAATTATTAGCATCTATTGAAGCCATAAAGACAGTAACACTAACACCAACTGTATCTAATTTTACCCAAGCTGAAACACTACCAATATCTTCGTCAATAGTTGTATCTACACCACTTACATCTACATAGTCATTCGTGCCGTCAAAATCTAAAGACATTGTATTATACCAACCTGATGTTTCTCCTGCAAGTTGTACTATTGATGTTTGATTAAGACCTAACGCTTCGCCACCACCAATTACTACTTCACCTTGATTTTTTACTTTTCCGTAAGTTCCAAAAACTGAAGCGTTATTTATTCCATTACTGACTTCGTGGTTTTCGCCATTTATCAGTAAGTTTCTATTATTACCTTTTGTTTTGTTTTCTTGACCATTAATAAAAGAATTAATTGTATTAGTTTCGGTTATATTATTTTTTCCTTGTTTTCTATTTTCTTCATTTCCAAATCTTTTATTTAATTTTGGGCTATATCTAAAAGCACTACAAGTTCCTGTTGTTTTGTCAAAAGTATAACCGTATGCTTCGCAACTTACTTGATTAGGTGATACATCATTCGTTCCGTCAGTAAAAACAACTTCACCGTTTGATAATACGACTTTAGGTTTTATTGTATGTCCTTTTTTATAATCCATTAAGGTATAAGTATAAATTCAACTTTTGCTAAAGTGTTTGGTTTATATTCTATTTTGTTTACTCTGTATTCTCTATTTTTAACAACTACTGTATCGTAAAATTTAAAGTTTTGAATATCAGCAGGTGTTAGATTGACTTTCATAGTCATTATTCTGGTGTCAGAATTATAGAGTTCGTCATAATAAGGCGAATAATATATATTGTATAAATTATTAATAGTTGCGTCACCAATAGGTTGTATTAATTGACATTCGCCAAAATGAAAATCTCTTGTGTCGGTAGCAACAGGTGGTGAACTCACAATAGTAGGTATATCCGTTAAATGACTAAATTGTAAAAAGTCGGTTTCTGTACTTGCGACTACACCATTTTGAGCAGGTATTTTATATGTATTTGCGACTTGTAATGTTTTTACACCATTATTATATAGTATTCTTGGTTCATTTTCAAAACCTTCTGTAGTTCCGTCATCATTTAAAGAGTAAATTGCAGGAACTATAAAATTCGTTAAATACGGCATTAAAGGTTTACTTACTGTTGCTGCATAAGGTTCAGCTATTATTTCTTCTTCCCCTGTTAATAAAGTTAATGCTGAAGCGTCATATATTTTACTTCCGTATAAATGACCACCTACTGAATTTTTATAATTATTAAAAGCATAGTCGTCTTCGTCTTCTACAAATTTGAATATTGTTTTTTTAGTTAGTTTAGACAAAGGTTTTAAGTTTATTTCTGAAACATCTACTTTGTCTGTCCAATTATGCTTAGTGCTATCTGAATTAGTTATAAAGACATCTGCATAAGGTTCTATAATAATATTATTAGGATTATCTCTATCTGATATACTGATTAAATTAAACATAGTCATAATACCTTTAAGAAACTCCCATTGACTTAATTCACCTCTTAATGTTTGTAATATTATGCTTGTTGTAATAATTGGGCTACTTATACTTACTACGGTGTCAAATGTTTGACCTGTCGTAGCACTTGGTTCACTCGTCCATAATATTGAACCTGCTATGCTTTCTTTAAATTCAGGTGTTAAAGTGTCCCCATCTTCTAAAGTTTCTACTAAACTTCCTGAATAAATTGCGTCTTGTGTGGTACTTGCAGGAATAATACTTGTAAATGATTGTATATTTGAGTAAGTTGTTACACCCCCCTTTACTATTTTCCACCTCGAGTCACCTGTGAAAGTTTGTGGTGAACCTGTAGGGTTCTGAAGTCTTGTAGTGAAAATGAAAGAAATATCATAAGTTTGATTATCATATTGTGCAGTATATACTCCTGCACTATATCCAAAATCTGAATTAAAATTATTATTAGCTTGTGGCATAGTTGTATAAGAGCCACCTGCTAAAGTAGAAACATTAGTCCTTGCATTTTCTGTATTTTGTATATCAAAAGGAGCATTATCACCACCCCAATTAAAGTCTATATACAACTTTTTAAAATCTGCACTATCGAAAAGGGTACTTTGAAAAGTAAAAGGTGTAGATTGAAAAATTCTGTCTATCAAATATTTTACCTGAATACAAGGTCTAAATGCTTCTTCTAAAGAATTTAATTCAGGAAGATTATTTGCGTCCATAAGGAAGGTATGCGTCCAATCAATAAAAGGATATTTTACTGTGTCGTTAGCATCTCTAAATCCTGAAGTCCCTGCATTATTATAACTTACACCTGTTCCGCTGTTATTCCAACTATTTTTTATTTGTGTTGATGTGTAATCGTGTTCTAATTCGGTAAAATCTAAATCATATAAATTACTTTCTTTAAGTGTATCTGCTAAAGTTATTACTTCTGAATACAAATTGACATTGTAGCTTATTTCACTTTCTTTGTCGTTTATGTCTATTAACTGTAAGAACCCCTCAAAGAGTGTATAGCTATCTTCTTTTAAAATTGCCTTAGTCTTTACATAAGGGTTGAAACTAAAAGCGTCTGTTGTTCTTGTTACTTCAAATATATGACTAAATATTTTGTTGTTTCGTTTTGTGTTTGGTAAGTGAAAGTCTTTTGAATAAGACTGTGTCTTTTCTGCTACATTCTTAAAGTCGTCTATACTTAAACTTAAAGGTATTGCTTCGTCTTCGTATAAGTCGCAGATAACTTGACCGTCTGAAAGGTCTGTGTAAATTCCTGACGGTACAGCTTGTGTTTCTTTTATTGATATACTGTCTATGATTAAACTCGCACCGTTATCGTTTTGATAGTCCAAAACTAATACTTCATTATCACCACTTCCTAAAGCAGTAAAAGTATGTGTTATTTTTCCTGCTACTACACTTCCTGTAACAAAGGCGGTAGAACTATTAGCTAAGTTAGCGTAACCTGTACCCCCAACCGTCCAAAAACTATTCCATACGTTGCCCAAAAATAACATTCCTGAAGCAAAAGAAGAAATGGTAATTGTTAATTCATAAGATACTCCTGCTGTTAGATTTCCTATTAGTTGGAATATTCCTGTACTTGATGTATCTACACTTGACGAAGTTAAAGTTAAACCTGCTGAACCTGTTGAAGGGGCGGTTGTACTTGAATAACCACCACCTGTAGAGTGCCACCCCCTCCAAGCACTTATAGGAATAGTAGTCGCTAATACTGCGTGTGATGGTTGGCTATGTGTCGTTCCTGAAACTAAATCAAGCCCATTCGCAAAATATCCGTCTGCTACATATTCGTTAAATACATTTTGAGTAGTGAAGGAATAACCGTTGTGGTGTTGTGGGTATAGTATAAGTTGTACTGACATTAAGCTTTTTGTATTCGTTTATTGTGCGACATTTCTATATCTATTGTGTATTGTTTTAATTTGTCGTTTGCAGTTGTCTTTTTTGTATAACTTGAAGTCGTAACTACACAAGGTTGAACATATTTGTTTACTAAATTTTTTATTGTACCTAATGAACTATCTGTGCTTCGTTCTTGCAAAACAAAGACATCAGGACTTGTAAATAGTTCTTCTAACCAAGACGCTGCTTCTTCTGTTATGAAGTCGGTTTGTAAAGTAACTACTTCTTTAGAGTTTGTAGAAAATGTTTTAGTTCCACCTTTATATCCGTGCTTCTTATATGTCTTTTCGTTCCAACTTCCTTTTATTTGTTGGTAGGTTTCTCTTTTAGAATTTACTTTGCGTACATTCTTTTTCGTGAAGTTAAAGTAATCCCAAACCCCTAAACGATTTAGCCAAGTTAGACGAAACTTCTCAAATCCTTTACAGACCTCTTGATTGTAGAACTTGTAAGTGTCTGAAATAACTGTAGTTGTGTCATCATAAGCAACTACTGTATAGTAATCCCAATTCGCAGGTAGTGAATTACCTGCACCGATAATGTTAGCCGTTCCTATTCCTGTATATTGTATTCGTGCTTTTGGTGTGGTTGTTTGCCAAGTTAGAGAACCATTACTTGTAGCGTTAGTGTGTGATATAGAGCTACCTGTTGTACTTCCGTTATAGTAGAATTGAATTTCTATCTTTTTTACTAATCTTCTTGCTGCACCTGATGTACCTACTATATCACCTAATAAAGTTCCTGCATTATTACTTCCTGCTGCTGAGTCACTTTGATTAAAGTAAGCAATAGTACAATAATCAGCAAGACCTATATATTGTGTAGTTGGTGCGTTAGTTAAAAACTTGCCGTCAGTAGAGTTAAGGACATAATTATTAAAGTGATAGTTATATCCGAAAAACCCTGAGGAACTTTCAATAGCAAGTGTGTCGTCTTCTTGTCTTACTGCATTGTGAATATAGAAGAAAGGTGAAAGTAACGGAGAAGTAGTTGTTAAAGTTCCTGTCTGTGTAGTTGCGTATTCTACTTTGAATTTAACTGCGAAAATTTTACATACATTTCTATTCGTAGAATGTTTATCTATCTGATGTATAGAGTGTGGTTGGGTGTCTGAAAAACTTGTTGTATTGTATTGTGAATAATATTGCGTACCACCTGCGTTTATCGTTTCGCCACCCAAGTAGTCAGGGCTTACATACGCTTCTAATATCCTTGAGAAGTCAAATATTCCTGAACCTGCGTTGTTCGGTGTTACCTTTAAAGTTGCTATTTTAGTTTGTGTAAAAGGGCTTGCACCTGTTGCCCCTAAGTACACTTCCGCTATAAATTTTACCTTAAAATTTGTTGATACTATTGCTGTGTCTTCTACTACAAAGATTATTTCTTCGTCAGTAGCTAACATTCTATAAAGTGGTATTTGTTGTATTGTCATTTTAGTTCTATTGTTTCAAAATGTGTTATTACATCTGTTTTAAAAGCTTTTAATAGTTCAGTATCAAAGTTCGCTAACTCTATGCTCATAGGTTTTGAAAAGAAAGAAGTAGCTGCAAGACCTTTTGATTTTATACTTCTTGCTATTAAAAATTGTAAAGACTTTCTACTCATAAATTGCCCTGTTTCAGTTCTTGGTGCTATTCCTTTTCTTACTATCCATTTATCTAAGGCACTTGCAGGTGGTTGTTTGTTAGAGTATTTAAAAGGGCTTCTTTGTCTTTTACCGAATATGTTTTGAAAAGTCCTTGTTACTTTAGTTCCTGAAACTCCTTTATCTATAAAACTTGCGTGTTTACTTCCTTTAAAGATTAAGTTATAACCTTTGCTTGTGGCTTCAAGTCTATACTTCAAGCTATTTAGAAGCTTCCCTGAAACGACCTTATTCTTCTTCTTTAAGATATTCTTTGCCTGTCTTAATACTGACTTTGCAAAATGTCTTAAATAATTTTCTGTACTATTCTTTTTAAGTTTAGACACTCGCTACAAATACTTCTACACTAACATCTGAACCTGCCGTTGGTCTTGCTTGTATGCTTGCTATATCTGCCATAGTTCCGAATGAAGGTGAAGTATCTGCTTCTGCTAACATACCGTCATCTGTTCTGCAAATAATGTGAGAATGTCCTGCTACTATATGTACTTGGTATAAAGTTGCTGCACCTACTACTGCTAACTCCATATCGTATTCACTTGATAAATTAGTTATCCTTACATACTTTGCGTTTTGTGTGTCAATAGCCCCTACACTATCGTAAACATTCGTAGCAAATGTAGCTATAGTAGTTGTTTGTAAAGCAGGGCAAGTTACTACCCTTTCAAAAGTATCTATAATGTCTGATACTGTTAATGTGTTTGTTGTTCCCCTGACGCTTCCGTTTAGAGTTACTGCCTCTGAAATTGTTACTGATAAATCTGCCATTTTATTTTATTTTATATATTATTTTTGGTGGTATTAATGTTATTGTAAATCTGCCTATTTTTATTTTACACATATATCTCCTGAAGTTGGTATGTTACAAGTATCGTAAGGAAATTCTATAACGATAGGTAGGTTCATTACCCACCCTGATAAAGCATTGTCGAACCTTTCTGTAAACGGCTCTATTGTAAAGTCGTCTGAAGTCCAATATCTCGCTTCTTCACCGTTTGCTGTATTATAGTGATAGAGTGTTTCACCGTTTCTGAATATTGATACTATGTCTAACATAATAGAAAGAGTATCTGACAATACTTCCTGTTCGTTTTCGCTTTCGTCAGGTTCTACTAAGTCAGCTACGACTAATTGAAAGTTGTGCTGTAATTGTCCTTTACTTGCATTTACATTTACTATGTTAATATGCAATAATGGAAATAAAGTATTTTTGTTTAAATCTACTTCCCAAATGTCGCCTGTCGTTACTGCTTGTATTTGTTGGTGTCCTTCACCTACACATTTTATAGTATCTATTACATTGTTGTAAGTCTTAAATCTAATTGCGTCTATGCTCATTTCTTTTTACTTTTTGTGTTTCGTTTAAGTCAAGTTCATAACATAACCAAGTTAAAGCTTCTAACAAAGGTCGTTTAGTAATGAAGTCTAATTTAGAAAAGTCCCCACCTGTCAATCGGTAGAGTATTCCGAACCAACCCCACTTTTCGGTAAATTTATTTCCGCCTGTATCTTCGTCATCACCTGCATTAAAAAGGACGGCAAAATCATTAATAGTTCTTTTCCTAAATTCCAAAAAAAAACTAACGCTTCTTGTACTTGACTTGCGTTCATTTTCTTTTTAAACTTCTCTGCCCTTTGTCGTCCGTCTTTGTACGCCTGAATAGAATACAGCTTACCTTCACGACTTGTAACAGGTCTAAATAATACTGCCATTATTTTGTGCATATTCTTTTCAAGACCTTCTTTTATATAGTGTTCTAAGTCTGCGTACTCACCTAATGTTATTTCGTCTAAGTCAGGCATAAATCCGTATTCTACTTCGTCTATTTCAAAGACCTTTTTGTGTTTACCCAAGACCTGAAGTCTTGATAGTCTTTCAAAAATCGTAGCCACATCTGACAAAGCCATTTCTTTAATCAACTTCTTAGGTATGTCCGATAAAGCATTGATAGTTTCTACTGCTTCTTCTGACTTGTACTTCTTCCCTATTGCAAGTCTTTGCCACTTCTCTAAAGTAACATCAGCCCAACTATCTACAATGTTATAAGACTTTGTTTCTTTACCCTTCTTAATCTTTACTTTCATAATGTACTATATAATAGAAAATTTGTTTATTTAGTTTAAAATAGAAAAATTAATGTATATTTGCCCTGTCGTAATACTTGTTTTGAGGATTAGTCGTGTCGCTTGGCACGGCTTTTTCTTTTAGTCTTTACTGAACAAAGTATCTACCGTAGTTCTTTTGTACTTCGTGATACATACGCATAGCAAGACTATCTGCAAAATCAGGCGACCTACCTATTAAAGACTTTATTACATCTTTACTTACTATTGATAGCTTGGTGTCTTTATCGTGGTCTTTACTTCTGACATTTTCAAGTTCTTCAATTATGTATTGTTTAATCATTATGTCGTTAGTGGTTACTCCTATTTCGTTTTTGTTTATCTTTTCTGCTAACTTATAATAACATTGTGTCTTTAAGTTTTTAAAGTTTTCACTATTCAAAGCCCTGCTGTTATTTACAAACCCTCTGCAACTTGGTAGCATATCTACAACACCACCACCTACACCATCTTCGTCTATTGTTATGTTAGTCCTTTTAACTTCGTGCTTAAACTGTAGGTCTTCTATTGCCTTAGCCACTTCCGTAACGCTTGACTTTGCAAAGGTCTTTATCTCTATAACCTGTAAGCCATTCCAAACCATTATCACCGTTCTGTCCTGTCCGAACCTTGAGACATCACAAGTAATATGCTTATCACCTAACTGTGCTTCGTTAGTGAATAAATCTATTATCTTATCGTATAGAATAAGACTGTCGTCATTATCGTCATACTCCCAATTTCCAAATAGTAGTCTTTCTTTACTTAGTCTATCTAACTTGCCTAATTGTTCTTTGTAGTGTTTAGAAATGTTTTCGTTGTCATCTACTAACGCTTTTACAAACTTCCTATGACTTGGTAGTTCTTTAGTTTTAGCAGGTCTATAAAAATCTGAATAAGTCCAATTCTTTGAAGGGTTGCAGGTTAGAATTAGTTTTGGAGTAAGGTCAAATTTATCTAACTTGTATCTTATTCTACTGCTGACTATTTGCTTTGCCTTTTCAGTAATTTGATTACACTCGTCAATAGCCGCAAGAGTGAGTTCCAAAGAACCCAAACTATCAAAATTCCTGTCAGAAGGATATTGAAACAAGTCTTTAAGATAGATTTCAGAACCATTGAAAAAAGAAACGATATTTGTTTGAGCATTGTAAGCATAGTGTTCAGGTGTTTTTAAATTCCATTGTTGGCAAACTTCAAAGAAAGTATTTAGCGTTGTTTTTTTAAGTGTGTCTAATTTTGCCCTACCAAGTAAACATCTTATACCTTTATACTTTAAGCATTGTGATATTAAAACTGCACAAATCCACCAAGACTTACCACCCCCTGCACCACCACCGAAAAGTATTTCAGTAGTTTCTTTGTCTTTAAGATAGGCGAAAGCAATTTCTTGTTTATTCGTTAGTTTCGGTCTTACTCGCATCTATATTAAATTCGATAATAATAGGTTCGTTGTCTGAAGTAATATCTAATGTGTCGTTATAACCTCTTTTGCGTCCTCTTGTCTTTAAGTAAAAGATAGTTGCAGGAGTAGAACCTTTTTCTATTTGTTCTTTAAGATGTGTTTCAGCAAAGTCAATATACTTACCTTCTATACTATCTACTGACTTCCGATAGTCTTCGTCTTCTTTGTACCATACATAATGCTGTCTTCTACTGAGTTCTGCTTTTTCGCAAGCTTCGGTAACAATACCTAAAGACTTTTCAAGTGCTGCTATCAGTTTCTTTTTTGCTTCTTGTGTGCGTTTTTGTGCTTCCATAGTATATAATAGAAATTAGTTAAATTCATTTGGTGCTTGTAAGTGTACTCCTAAGTCTGTTGAAGCCCAAGCCCTTATTTCTTCACAGAACTGATTAAATTCTTGTTTGTCTAATTCTTTTGTCGTGCTTAGAATAAACAAGTCCTTCAAACAGGAGTGCATTTCAAACTTATGATAACCTGTGTAGTCTGACAGGGGCTTGACTATACACTTCCAATAGTATTTATTTTGTCTTTCGCTTCTTATCACCTTATCCGTCTTTTAGGTGGTTTGTCATTAGGGTTATTTTTATCGTAGCCGTCTTTCTTTAATCGTCTTTCTTTTTGGTTTGCTTTATGTTGTATTATTCTATCTGTTTGTGTGTATTCGTTTCTTATTATTGTAGGAAATCCGTTAAATTCTTCTTCTATGTCTTTCATATACTCACCACAACAAAACGCTTGTTTACATATTACCCTATCGTCAAATATTCCTATTGTTCCTTTAGTTATCTCTTTTTCTTCTTTACACTTTTTGCACTTGTATTTCATTGTCTATTTTTTTAAGTAATTGTTCGGCTGTATATATTCTGTCCGACTGTGAGTAGTTTTCGTATATGCAGGTAAAGTTATTGTCTTCCCAAGTCCATAAAGCTTTTACTTTGTTTTTAATGTGGTTTCGCAAAACCCACTTGATTGTTTTATAGTTCATTTGTTCTTGGTATATATTGCTGTTATTCCTTTCCAAACTGATTGTAAGCAGCTTGAACAGTTAGTAGTTATTTTGTAGGTCGTTCCGTATATTGTATTATACAACTCAATTAATCGTGCCTTCGTTTCGTGGTCTTTCGCTTGGGCGTTTTTAATATCAGGCATAACCTCTAAGACTTCTTTTACTAAGTGTGCAGGAATTTCTTTTGGCTGTTCTACTTCTTCTGTCTTTTGCCAAAGTCCGATAGGACATTCTGTAAAACTTAAAGTGGTTTTTATTCTCATAAAGCAACCGCATTTTTTACAATTTCCTGTCGGCTTAAAATAGTATTCACAACTCTTACATATATCAAGACGTTCTTTTCGTATTTCATTCTTCACAAAATATTTCGTCATCAAGTATTTCTTTTAGTTTTGTTCGCACTTTCTTTAATGTAGTGAACAAAGAGTTTCTGCTTATTCCTGTCTTTTTCGCAAGACTGTCAAGCGTGTGTCCTTCGTTATAATAAACTTCAAAGACTTTCTTATCGTACCAATACATAGTCTTTAAGGCGTTTTCTATCTTATCCATAAGTTCGTGCTTATGATAATCGTCTTTAACGGCAGGTATCTGACTTATATCTCTGCAGTTTGGACTGTTATAGTTCGTGTAGCTTCCGTCTATCTTTGTATAGTATTTCCTGTATTTATAGTAATAGTTACTTCGTGGACTTGTAACGGCTCTGTGAATAGCTACTGCACCGTACTTAACAAGCCCTTCAAGTCCGTCTTTGTCGTAGATGTCTGTTAAAGTCTGTTTGTTCATTTGCATAAAGTATAACATCTGTTCTTGCACCACTTCGTCTATTACATTTTTATCTTCTGTGTATCTTGAAGCAACCGCTATAAATCTATCTCTGTTGTCTGCAATTAGTTTATATATCTTATCAATCTTTTTCAAGTCTTAGTTTTTCTAAATCAGATATTATGTTATGACTTAATTCAGTTAGTAAAGTTTTATAAGCCCTGCAAGTTGAACTATTATTCTTTGTTTCAACTCCTGCAATAAAGCCACTATAACAACTTGTTACATTTGTTGGAATTATAGACATAAAGTCAGAATAAGCACCTAATTTTTTAGCAGAATACTCATTATGGTACTTTACTATTATATCAACTACGTCAAGGAAATTATTATACTTGGTTTCGGTTGAAAGTTCTCGCATACTTTCGCAAACTGTTAGTAGGTAGGTGTCTAAAATAACTTCGTGCTGTCTGTTTATTCCTATCGGCTTTACCATTTTGCAAATTTAAGAATAATTTTATTCTATTCCTTTTTCGTCTTTCAACTTTTTAACAAGGTCTTTGTAATAAGTTATTTTTTCTTCATAGTCTGTACGACTAATCTTTGTAATTTGTTTCGCAAGATACTCTAATTCTTTTGCAGTTCCTTCTCCGTACCTACCCTCTAAATAAATAGAGAATTTATATTGTTCACCATAATTAAAGACATTACACTTTACACAACCGACCTGACAATTTTGTTCGTCCCATCTTGTTGCGTGGTGTCGTCTGCTTTGAAAATGAGAATTTTGCATTTCTTTATAGTGTCCGGTCTTACCACAAGTTACACATTGACAAAGCCCTTCTTTTGTAGCCCATCTTAACCTAATAAATAAGCTGAACCATTTGTCTAACTCTTTTTTTAGTTTACTTATTGATTTCATAAATTGCTTGACTAATATCAATATATCCTACAAGTTTTTTTATATTTTCTTTCTTATTAAATTCTGTTTGGTTCGGCAGGTCTTTCCATTCCCAATTAAAATTATAGTCAAACATATACAATTTACTTATATTAAAAATATAAATCTTATCCATTTCAACTACATAAAGAAAGTTTTTATTAAATGTTTGTGCGTAAATAAGATTGAAACTATACTTATCAAACTCTATTAAGATTTTATCATAGAACTTTTCCCTGCATTTAATTTCGTATATATTCTTATTGTCTATTGCATCAAAGCGTGAATATTTATAGCTTACTGCTTGTATAGATTTTTTGACTTTCGCAAGTCTTTGAATTACTTTAAATTCTTTAGTTTTCAAAATCGTCATCAACAGGTTCAGTACAAAAGTACGCTTCAAGGAGTAAGATTATTATGACTATTAAATAGATTAATAAAAGTATTTTCACTTCAATAAGTTTTTAGGATAGT
>Ga0255047_10000629_pt1 | contig 28553 bp, 23 predicted proteins | sample JV7_2_1_MG_FD_183640 | JGI IMG/M metagenome (GOLD analysis project Ga0255047, IMG submission 183640) | Seawater microbial communities from Jervis Inlet, British Columbia, Canada - JV7_2_1 | ecosystem: Environmental > Aquatic > Marine > Inlet | place: Canada: British Columbia | collected 2016-10-06
CTCGTCGCGCATCGCCTTTTCGAAACTAGCATCAAGGTTAAGTCCGGCCGTAACGTTTGCCGTGACCCGGTTCAATGCGAAGGCATGTCTCTCGGGCAAGGTCGAGACCGCAGTAATAACTGCGCCCATCGCCGCCCCTAATGGTACCGTTACGACTGCACAAGCAATAAAAGCGATGCCACAGCCTTCGGTGAGTGCGAAGCCCTCCGCGGCCGTCCGGCCCGGTCTGGTGTTAGGGTTACCGTATACGTCGACAGCGAGACGACCGGAGAAAGGGAAGTCTGTCCTGAGCGACACCGTCCTGGCCTTCTCTAGTGACGGCAAGCTGGCGCAACCAGTGACAGAGAGCGCACACAGCAGAAGTATTGTTCTGAAATCAAAAATGAGCTTCTGCGAGTGAGTTATGGGTTCTCTGCGTAGAAATAACCGTGTCATGGTGCTGCCTCTGGTTGATGAGTCCAGCCAAAGACTGCCGGTTAGTCTTTTTTATCGTTATTACTATCTTCATGGTCGCGACAGAGTGACCTATTAGTATCGTTAAATAATACTTTTGGAGTCCGGCATCACGAATGGATTAGTGAGCGCGCCTTGTCTCTCATCGGACGACTAAACGACCCGAAGGCGACATTCGGTATCTTCAGATTCGGGCGCGTTCCAATATCGGAAGCAATACGGTATTGTTAAATTCCTGAGCGATTCAAGTCCACCGGAGGTCAGAAGAGTGGATATATCGAAAGAGCTGTCCAGACAGCTCTTGGACGCGGCTCCCGATCCTAGCGTTGTCGTCGACTCTGATGGCTTCGTCCTCTATGTAAATGCAAGAGTGACGGACGTTCTCGGGTATGAGCCGGAGGAACTACTCGGGCAGCATATGGAAATCATGCTGCCGGAGCGATTCCGCGCCGTCCATCCAACCCACCGCAACGGATATTTCGCTGATCCAAATCCCCGGCCCATGGGATCGGGATTGGAACTTTTTGCATTACAAAAAAACGGTGTGGAAATCCCAGTCGAGATCAGTCTGAGCCCGGTGACAACGCCGGATGGACCATGGATCTTCGCTGCAATGCGTGATGTTTCAAAGCAAAAGGAACTTGAACGGGAACTCGTAGATGCCAGCCGCGCGAAAAGTCGCTTCCTGGCTGCCGCGAGCCATGATCTGCGTCAACCGATTCAAGCGCTTAATCTCTTGAACCGAGTGGCACGAGCCCAGACAAACGACTCTGCGCACACGTCGATCATCGACAAACAGCAGAAGTCGCTTGACTCAATGGCTCGCCTACTCAATTCTCTGCTCGACATCAGCAAATTGGAAGCCGGTATCGTAAAGCCAGATATTTCTGACTGCGCAGTGCAGGAGATCTTTGAGTCTCTGAATGCCGAATTTGAGGAGCAAGCGCGTGATAAGGGATTGGAGCTAGTTATCAATAGATGTGGTGACGTTGCTCGAAGCGATGCTCGTCTCCTGACCCAGATCTTGGAGAATCTGATATCAAATGCCATCCGGTACACACAAAAAGGATTTGTCCGTCTACGTTGCTTGCATCGAGATCTGTTCATTCAGATAGAGGTGTTAGATACGGGGCTGGGAATTTCTCCGGAGAACTTAGACAACATCTTCGATGAGTTCAAGCAGGTGGATCAGGGCAGTCGCCGGCCAGAAGGCTTGGGGTTGGGCCTTTCGATCGTCAAACGCACCGCGGAGTTGCTTGGATGTTCCTTGGAGGTCAGCTCGACTCTAGGTGAAGGATCAGCGTTTTCAGTCATCGTTCCGCAAGGTGATCCTGCGAGCTTGAGCCGTACGGCGGTTGAGCGAGAAGCTCTTCCCGTGACCGTTGGAGGTCGAGTACTCATTGTCGATGATGAGCCCGCTGTCGTTGACGCCACAAGTATGCTGTTGCGAGTAGAAGGGTACGATGTGATAGCGGCCGCATCGGTTGACGAAGCCATTGCGTCCCTCTCAATTGGGATGCCCAACCTGCTCATCACTGACTTCCACCTTCGCAGCGGTGCAACTGGTTTTGACGTCATTCGGGCGATAAGAAGCGAAGCGGGCACCGACATCCCCGTCATTCTTGTCTCGGGCGACACGTCCGACGCAATCAAGCTGAAGGAATTCGAAAATACCCGCTTCTTGACGAAACCTGTCGATGCTGATGAGCTATTGGCTGAAGTCTGCAAGCAGATTAGTCGGTCATGAAAACCGCGCTATACGGTTCGTATATATCCTTCTGCGTCTGCTACAGCCGAAAGCGAACCACCGGAGGCCACATTGTCTGACCGTCTTCGAAGCGTAAGACTCCTTGTCTGCCTGGTTGTTGTTGCGTCTGTTCCACTTGCTGTGGCTGCGCAAGAAAGTGCTGACGAACCCAATATCGTCCTTGTCGTGATGGACAATTTCGGTTACGGCGAAATTGGCGTTTATGGTGGCGGCGTTCTGCGTGGGGCACCAACGCCCCGAATTGACAGTATTGCCGCTGAGGGATTCCAGCTAACGAACTTCAATGTCGAAGCGGAGTGTGTTCCGTCACGTACCTCGCTGATGACTGGTCGTTATGGGATACGTGCCCGGCAGCGGCCTGACGGTCCTCCAAGGTGGGTATGGTGGGGTATCACGCAGTGGGAAATTACACTGGCCGAGATGCTGTCGGACGCCGGTTACGCGACGGGCATGTTCGGGAAATGGCACTTGGGAGATACCGAGGGGCGTTTTCCTACAGACCAAGGCTTCGATGAATGGTACGGAATTCCGAGATCATCGGATCGAGCATTTTGGCCGGATAGCGATAGCTGGCAGGAGGATGCTCACCCGGATCTCGAGTTCACCTACGTGCTGTCGTCAACGCGAGGTGAAACGCCCAGGAAGCTGGCGGTGTTCGACCGCGAGAAGCGCACGACGATCGACCGGGAAATAACCGACCATGCGATCGATTTCATCAGGCGCAAGGCTGAAGCGCAGCAGCCTTTCTTCGCCTATCTTCCCTATACGCAAACCCACGAACCGGTCGATGCCCATCCCGACTTTAAAGGCACGACCGGAAACGGAAGTTTTGCTGACGTTCTCGCGCAAACGGATTCTTATGTGGGCGAACTCCTCGATACGATCGATGACCTGGGGCTTAAAGACAACACCATCTTCATCTTTACCTCGGACAACGGTCGCGAAGGCATTACGAGATCGTTCGGATTCACCGGGCCGTGGCGAGGGTCCATGTACTCTCCGTATGAAGGCTCCTTACGTGTTCCTTTTCTGATTCGGTATCCTGGGAGAATCCCTGCCAATCAAGTCTCGAACGACATTGTCCATCTCGTAGATGTTTTTCCGACATTAGCGAATTTTGTGGGTGGCGATATCCCGCAAGATCGAATTTTGGATGGCGTTGATCAGTCGGACTTCCTGATGCGCAGATCTGAGAAATCTGCTCGAGAATCCATCGTCATCTACATCGGCAACGAACTTTTTGGTGTGAAATGGCGCAATTGGAAAATGCTTCTCAAAGAAATCGATGACGACCCCTATACGGTCCAGAACCTGGCTTATCCATCAATTTACAATTTGATCGTCGATCCGAAAGAAGAAGAACCCGAGACCTTCTATCTCGATGACACCTGGATAGAATTTCCTCTATACCAGGTGATAGAGGATCACGAAGCGTCCATTGCCGAAGACCCTGGCGCTCCGGGCCCGTAGGTGCCAAGTCAATATGTATCCGTTGATGTCCGCTATTGGTGTTTCTCGAATTAAGTAGACCGTCCCCGTATTTGTAGGTGGCGGTGACGCCGAGCGTTCTGGCGCCGACACAGGTAGAATCGGCAACGAGGAAGATAGGGGAGCTCGCATGAAGACACGGATACTGTTGCTGGTTGCCTGCTCGATCGCGGCAGCGGCCAGCTGTGCGGCACCCGCACCGCTCGATCGACTGTCCTCCGAACTGCTCGATATCGTGCCGCCAACGGAGCGTGTAAGCGGCGCGCCCGGGGAGATGACGATTCAACAGCGATCGTGCCGCGCGTTCCCTGCTGAGAATATTCGGCGTCGCATCGTCGATGCGGCCGTTCAGGAGTGGGGTTATTTCGGTTTCAGCGTCGTCGATCAGACGCTTCCGGACGCAGCCTATCCTGGGACGTCGCGAGGCTTTGACCGACCCCCGCGACTCGGTTGGACGGAATCGGCGCGTGTTGCCGGTTCCATCGCGGGTTACTGGACCGTCACGCCGGACGGCAGCTGGATTCTCGAGCGGCAGAATACGGCATGGCGTGGCCCGAACGGCGAGGGTGCACGCTGGCGAGATCCCTGGTCGGCCGCGTTCGTTTCCTGGGTGATGTGCGAAGGCGGACTCGGTGAGTCCAGTCAGTTCCAGCGCTCCATCGCTCATCATGTCTACATCGATCAAGCGATCCGCGCCCGTGACGAAGGCGAGCCACAAGCCGCATTCGAGGCCTACGATGTTGGCGAAGCGAGTATCCAGCCGGGCGATCTGCTATGCACGGCGCGCCGAGGAGCTTATCGCACGCTCGACGAGCGTCGCGCACACTTAGGAATAGGTGCGCGGACGCACTGCGATATCGTCGTCAAGGTCGATGATGCAAGCGACCTGATCCTTGCGATCGGCGGCAACGTGCGCGGCTCGGTGCGTCTGAAGTTATGGCCTGCCGAGCGCAGCGAGGGGCGACCGCTCTATCCGATGGATCAGTCCCGTATTCCGGGCGGACGCGCCGTCTTCGCCCATCTGAAGCTGCGCGCCGATCCTGTTGAGGCAGATGCGCTCGATAACAGCCCGACGATCAAGGCCCTTGGTGAGCAGGATGACGCTCTGGGTTGGTTGCAGCAGGTGGCTGCGGCTCGCGAAGTTGCTGGCGGAACACGATCTTACTCGGCGCCCTGACGTCGATACCGTGACCTGCTGTCGCGGGAACGCCCCGGGTTCCCGACTACGGTAACGCGCAGTCGAACGGTTTTACTTCTTCACCTGGAACCCAATTCCAATAGCCGACGAGTCTGCCGGGTCCGGAAAAGATCAGCGGGTCGGTGTGGATGGCCTCGTAGTCGAGGCGGGTCTGGTCCTCGCTAAGCGTAAAACGCTCGACGACGCTTGCCTGATCGCCCTGAGGTGTTCCATGATCATCGAAGTACGGATCGCTTATTGCAGTCGTCGTCACCGTGAGCGTGTTGCCTTCCCACTGCCCGGTTGAGTAGCCGAATCGCGTCGCACTCCGACTCTCGGTGCTCGCGTCGCTCGTCATATGGATAACGCGCCTGCCATCCCACTCTTCGAGGCGTAGGAGGATTGTGCCGTTCTGGTCGACAAACTCGATCGGCAGCGGGTTGTTCATGATCGATGGCATGCCGCGTGGTATGCACTGCAGGACGGGATCATCTCGGAGGGGATCCCATGCTTCCTGCGCGGTTCGTGCCGCGGCGGTGTAAGGCAGTTCTCCTTCCAACAGCGCTAACAGCTGGCCCTGCATTCCCGGCCGGCTCCAGACGCGAAAAATACCGCGCGCCTCGCGGCGGCTGGCTTCGGCAAGAGCGCTCGAAACAGGCGCCCGCTCGACGTCCCGACCCAGTTGGCGCGCACGCTGCGGCCAGATCGGCACTTCCGTGCCGTCGTCCAGCGTCATAAGGAACGCGGCCATCGCTGGGAGCCCGGTTCGAGACAACGCGCCTGTGAGGCGTACATGATCGCCTACCGCGACGACATCGGCTTCGATGCCGACTCGCTGCAGCCCGTTTCGTGACGACGACTCGATTTCCCAGATCTCCGTTGTGCCGTCGTCGAATGACCGTTCAATCTCGAACATCACGTGCGGATTGCGCCAGGACACGGCTAGAACTTCTCCCTCGATGGATGCGAGGTTGTCGATATCGTAATAGAACGCAGTGCCGTGATGAGCGAACCCCAGCGTAGGTCCAACCAGCAGCGCGTGGAACAGCGCAATTCGGCGCATCGCTATGCTTCCCTGGCAGCCGAGCCAGCCCGCAAAATAGCAGCTGACGCACAGCGCTTCAATGTGCCCGGAGATAGATTCGATTCGGTTAGACTTAGAGCTTCCGTTTCTACGAGAAGAATCAATTTATGGCTTTGCTGAATATTCCCTCTGATGCCGAGGCGTCGCCGGAGCAGACAGTCCTATTCAAGCACGCGACGACGCTGCTTGGGCGGACCGCGAACGCCGTCCGAGTCGCCTCGCATTCTCCGAAGTTGGCTCAGTCGATTCTCGGCTTCATCGTTGCCGCGCTTCGTGAAGAAGTGACGGACGTCTTACCCGTACGCACCAAGGTGCTGGTGATTCTCAAGACCTCGACGCTCAACGCGTGCGCCTATTGAACCGGCCATAACGTCACGCTCGGTCGAGCGCTGGATTTTTCGGACGAACTGATCGACGCGATCAAGGGCGACTATCTGAATTCTGACTTCTTCACCTCCGCCGAGAAGGCGGCGATGAGATGGGCCGAAGTCCTTACGTTAAAACAGTATCAAGGCGGGCCCGGTCAGAAGCCACAGAACCGCGACGCGATGGTGGCGCTCAAAGCGCATTACGATGAAGCGCAGATCGTTGAGATCTCGATGGTCGCCGGGTTTTTTAATTTCTGGAATCGATTCACCGACGGATTGCAGATCGACATTGAAGACGATCTGACGATGAATCTGATTCAGAAATCCACGCAGGTAGATCCAGCCGACTATGTCGCTTTCATGCGCGACTGCTGGTGGAATCACGTCGACCCATAAGTATCTATATATAATACTAATAGCAGTATAAATCGCGACAATTAGGATAATAGTATCCTTATAAGATGCTACCTGGCAGTCTGATGCTGAATTCATCGACTGGCGGTAGCACCATGAAACAGAATTTCGGAACTAAAGATTTTTCGGCCTGGACGACGAGATCGAGGAAAACACTGATCTTGGCCGCGCTGGCTTTACTGCTGGTTGGCTGTGGTGGCGGAGGCGATGATCCGGCGCCGTCCTCGCCGAGCACCAACACGGGTTCGAGCGGAAACTCGCCGGTTGAACAGGGCGTGTTAAACATCATTTGCTTCGTCGTGTCGTTGGGGCAGCCCGGATGCCTGGACAATGATGGTGTCTCGGCTCCGGATACGTCGACGACAACTACGCCAATTCCCAACGCACCAGGGTGCAACGGGCCTGACCGTTGCGTCCCAGGTTCTACAAGTGTCTATTCTACGGCCTACGACATCGAGCCGAATAACAGCATTGCGACGGCATTTGCGGTGAGCCTCCCCGCTGCGCAGAACTTCGAGCGTCGCCTCGGATTCGTCGCTAACGGCACGATCAACAATTTAACTGACGGTGTGGACACCTACGCCTTCACTGCGGCCCGATCCCGAACATTCGGTCTTCAAATCTGCACTCCCACACCCCCGGACATCTGCCGGAATGGAAGCCTCGATCTTTCGCTAGCGTACTTCAGCGTTCTTGATCAATTCGGCAACGTCTTGTTGAGTTCCCAGGGAGATACCGTGAGCGGAAACTACCAGCAGATGCACATCGACGCCGGCGTGCTCTACTACGTCATGGTTCTCGCCGAAGACACGATGAACGTAGATCGGGAATACACGTTGCGGGTCTTTGAGACGTTAACCCAACCTGAGACGGAAGTTCCGCAGGAGTTCGATCCGAATGCGCCGATTCTATCTGCGGGTGAGGCGATGTCGCTTACAACGACCCTCGACTGGATACCGCCAACCATGAATGAGAGCGGCACGCCGCTGGCGGACCTGGCCGGGTACAACGTGTATTTCGGGCCAGAGTCAGGTATATATCTGGACTTCCGGCACCTGGACAATCCGGGGTTGGTGACCTACGTACTGGACCTGCCGACGTCAGGCTCCTGGTTTATCGCGATCACCGCACTCGATTCGGCTGGACATGAGAGCGACTTCAGCAACGAAGTTGTTCTCGACGCGATGTGTGACTGCGACCTCCCTCCAGGTGATCCGGAGTTAATGCCATGAATAACGTCGGTAGCCGTTAGCGAAATAAAAGTTCTTACGGGAGGGAAAAGGTAATGAGAAGAGCAAACCCGACGAGTCGCTCATCGCTGGCTCTGTTGGCCGGCGCCGTCGTTGCGATCCTGTCGACGAACAGTGGCGCCCAGGCGCAAACAGCTCCCACTTTTCATATGGATCCCGGCTGGCCGAAGCCGCTGCCGAACAACTGGAAAATGGGTGGTATCACCGGCCTTGCCGTCGACAGCAACGATAACGTCTGGGTGCTCAACAGGCCGAACGACCTGGCCGATATGGAACTCCTTGCGGAGCTTACGCCGCCGATTTCGCAGTGCTGCGTCCGGCCGCCGTCGATGATTCATATCGACAAGTCCGGAAATGTCATCGGCTCTTTCGACGCGCCTCAGGGGCATGGTATGGCGGTCGACGCCAACGGGTTGGTTTATATTGGGCAGGACACGGTGCGCAAATATGATCCGCAGACGGGCGGACTCATCGCGGAGGTGGCGCGGACGCCGGAGAGAGAGGGTGGTGCCCCCGTCGGGCTTCCGCCCTCGGTTGAACCCATTCCGGGCAAAGGTACGCTTCGGCACGCCGACGTTTTTTTGCCATCACAGCCTGGCGATCCCGCGGTGCTAGCCGCGAGAGCGGCTGCCGCCGCCGCATTTCGCGAGACCTACCCACCCGAGACGCCGATGATCGTGGGCGGGCTCGAGGAAATTCGGATCATCGACGCGGACAACGAGATGTATGTCGCCGATAACTATCTCGGTGGCCGCGTGCTTGTCTTCGACCTGGAAACCTTTGAGTTCAAGCGAGGATGGGGCGCGTATGGTAAACCGCTGGCGGAGATCAGTACCGACGACGCCGACCACGCTTATACGCCCGGCGGTCCGATGCCACGGGACTTCGCGGGCCACTTGACGCTGAACATCTCCGATGACGGCCTCGTGTACGCGGCGGATCGGAACGCCAACCGAATCCACGTTACGACGAAGACGGGTGAATTTCTGCAGGAATTCGTACTTGCGGCGAGCACGGGAGGCGGCGGGTCAACGGGCGGTGTGGCGTTCTCGCCCGACGCTGATCAGCAGTACCTCTATATTTCGGATCGCATGAACAACAAGATCTGGATTCTGAATCGCGAGGACGGCGAGGTCGTGGCGGACGTAGGCGGCATGGGCGAGAATGGCGGCCGTTTTTTTGGCCTTCACATGATCGCAGTCGACTCGCAGGGTAATATATATACCGGGGAGGTCGACTCGTTCCGAGTACAGCGGTTCGTGCCAGCCGATAGTCCTAGAGGGGAGCTGTTACAACAGCTGGCCGACATGCCCTGAGTCGCAGCGCCGTAAAAAGAGGAAAAAGAATGTTGTTCTTTGAACACCTAAGACGCAGCAACGTCTTCATAACGATCGCACTCAACATGACAGCCGCCTGTGTGCTGATGGTGCCCCTGGCGAGTGTCGGACTTGCGCAGGGCGCTGATGAAGAGCCGACCTGGGCCTACGCGATCACACCGCAGGCGGTTGCCGGCAGCACGGTATACACTCTGCCTGACGCCGATCGCAGCTTCACGCTTGACGAGATCCGCGATATCTTCGGGCCGGCCGACTGGTATCCCGGTGATCACCCGACGATGCCGGACATCGTCTCCAATGGCCGCTTCCCCGGCGTGTGGGCATGTTCGTTATGCCATTACCCCAACGGTAAGGGTCGCCCTGAGAACGCCGGTGTCGCCGGTCTTCCCAGAGATTATTTCGTTCAACAACTCTATGATTTTCAGGCCGGCCTCAGAAAAAGCGCGCAGCCCAGAAAGTTTAATACCAGCACGATGGCCACGATCGCGCAGGGCATGACCGAGGAAGACATCCAAGCTGCCGCCGACTACTACAGCTCGATGCCGTGGACACCCTGGATTAGAGTCGTCGAGACCGAAGAAGTGCCGACGACCCGCATCGTGCTGGGCATGTACGTGCCGCTGGAGGGTGAGCGAGCAGGCACCGAGCCGCTCGGGCGACGAATTATTGAGACGCCGGAGAATCCTGAGCACACCGAGGCGCTTCGAGATCCGCGCTCCGGATTTATCGCCTACGTGCCGGTCGGCGCGGTCGCGAGAGGCGAGACTTTGGCCACGACCGGCGGGGGAAAGACAATTCAGTGCACTATCTGCCACGGTCCGGACTTGAATGGTCTGGGTCTCGTGCCCGGGCTTGCGGGTCGTTCCCCGAGCTACTTCGTCCGGCAGATGTACGACATGCGAGAGGGCTCACGAGTGGGCGTCTCGGCCGCCCTGATGGCGCCGGTTGTCGCCAACCTCACGGTGGAAGACATGCTGGATCTAGCGGCCTACGCCGCTTCGCTGCCGTTGCCCGCCGTAGCGGCCCAGGAGTAACAGCCGAGGCTGACGTCTCGCGGGCGCTCAGGAGCCCCAGGGCGTGATCGCTTCCTTGAGCTGGGCGTAGCCTTCCAGAAACCCGGGACGTTCGCCGGCATAGATTTCGTCGAAAGTTTCGAGCGCCTTGTCGAGCCAGGCGTGCAGCGCCGCGTTGTCCGGGTTCGCGTCGCGATAGGCGTCACGAATCAGGACAAAGTGGATGCGCGGATCGTAGGGGCGCTTCGTGCCGCCCATTGACTCGTCACCGTCGAGCAGTCGCAGCAGCATCGCGTCGGCCGAGCCGAGTGTCTGCTCATGGATCGGCGGGCCCTCCATGCGGTACATCACCGAGGTCATATCGCGGCCGTTACCGGTCGTGTAGCCCATCTCGCCCCATAGATCGTTCATCTTCTTACCGGTGTCGAGATGGTCGAGGATCCGTTGGCCGTAGGCGCGCAGCGGATCGGAGACATCCGCGAGCAGATCGGTGAGACGATCGCCGTCGAGGTCGGTCGCAAACACGATCGTGTCCTGCTGTTGAATGAGATCCCACAACAGCAATCCGTAGTTGGTATCGGCGATGTGTTGTTCGACTTGTCCGGTCCAGTTCTCCATGCCGTCTTTGAAGTCGGCAGGCAAGAGCGCGATGATGCGGTCGACGAGTTCGCGGTGCTCTACATAGCCGTCCACGGCATACTTTCGTCCGACATTGAATTTTGTGCCCTGTAGCATCCACGACAGCAGACCGGCATTGATGCCATCCTCCATCGCCTGAGTCGGCTTGAACGCGACACGGCCCAGTTTGCCCGTGTCGTTCACCATTTTCAGAAAGCGACGATTGGCATACGCCATTTGAATACCCGGTGTGTTCATTTCCGAGTGCACGATGCCGGATTCTGCATCGACATCGAAGGCGACGCGGTCCTGAGAGTACGGCAGGCAGGGCATGCAGCGGACGACGGTAATCGGGCCGTATGGGCGGACGTTACAGTACACGCCTGCCTGAGTTCGTAACGGCGCATTACCCGATTTTCCCATCACGACGACTTTCTCGCCGCTCTCATCGTTGACGTAGGCATCGCCGGCCGTCGACCACTTGATGGACGTACACGGCATGTTGCCAAACCAGCTCAAAGACTCGAGTTTCGTATCGTGTCGATACTGTGACCACATGGGGACGCCGTAGTAGGGGAGTCCGAGGATGTCGATGGCGGCGATCGTACCGAGCAATGCGTAGGCATCGGTTAGCGAGTGGGCAACCGGATTCACGGTTCCGTCGTGATGGCCTCCCTGCCAGATCACGGCATCCGGAAAGCCGGCGGGTCGCACGTCGGACGGCTCGAAGAGACTTCCAAGGAGTCCGAGAAGATCGCCGCTGGCGGCCTCGGTTCGGGCAATATTCAAGAGATCGAGCATAGGGTAACTCTCCAACAGGCTGTCGTGTCGATGGTGTCGCCGTACATGCTGGCGAAGGTCGCCGACGGGGCCGCAAAGGGCGGCTATTATACGAGCGTGTTAGCCGGAATCCGACTCTTTTGCCGTCTCAACGGCCGAATAAATTACATGGGGCCGGTCGCCCCGCCGAGAATAGAGGTGTTCGCTGGCCATATCTTTAAGCGCTGCGTCCCGTTTTGTTTCCGTCGTATACCAATGATAGCGCTCCCAGTTCGCGCCCAGGAGACGGTTGAATGAGTCGCCGGCCGGCAGGCTCACTCGAATGCCGAACGGTTTCGGCTGGGTGAGATCCCGAGTCAAGTTGTGGGAATGGCAGAGGGTCATGACGAAAGATTCCGCGTTACAACGAGTTTCGGCCGCAATGATAGCTCAACTGCCTGCTACAATCTGATCCGTCCGTGGGGTCGCCGTGGCGGTCGGTTACGGCCTCCCGGAACCGAAAGGAGCGGGATTCGGTGACAAGGGTGATGCATACAGGCGAGTTCTTCGTGGCGGCGGGCCCGGTCCAGCCTGATCGCCCGTGCTATATCGAGAGAGATAGCGATGAAGCGCTGTGCCAGGCACTCAGAGATCAGCGCTTCTGTTATGTCCTGGGTCCCCGGGCCAGCGGCAAGTCGAGCCTGATGGCGCGCACCCTCCGGGTACTTCGCGCGGAGGGACAGATCGCGGCAGTTGTCGATCTGGCCCAGATCGGCGCAAGAGGCGAGAGCGAGGAACCTGGCCGCTGGTACTACGGTATCGCCTACCGCATCGTCCGTGAACTCCGGTTGAAGGTCGATCTTCAGACCTGGTGGCAGGAGAAGAGCGCCCTGATGGGTGACGAGCGGCTCGCGGAGTTTTTCTGGGAAATCGTGCTGACCAATACGACGGTGCCTGTCACGATCTTCTTTGACGAGATCGAACGCGCCGTGGATCTGCCGTTCTCGAAGGATCTCTTTACGGCGATCCACAGTTGCTATACCTCTCGAACGACAGAGCCGGACTTCGGTCGGCTGAACTTCGTCGTACTCGGGGTAGCGTCGCCGCAGCAGTTAGCCCCCGACCGTAGCGTGTCTCCTTTCGATCTGGGTATGGCCATCGAACTCGAGGATTTCACGCCCGATGAAACCTATGGCCTGGCAGCGGGTTTTCCGTCCAATAAGGATCACGCGTACGCCCTGCTGGACAAGATCTTCAGTTGGGCCGGCGGCCAGCCCTATCTGACTCAAAAGATTGCGCGGGGCGTAGTTCGCCGGGGTGCTCGTCTGGAGGATGTCGATCTCGTTGTACGCGAGCGATTCCTGGCCCAGGGTGCCCGGGGGGAGGAGCCTCTCCTGAATCATATCCGCGCGCTCCTGACTCAACGCGCGCTGCGCAATCGCCAAGGGTTGGTTCTGTTGGGCAAGCTGGGCAAAGGCGCCCAGATACCCGAGGATCAGGGATCTGGCGCGCAACAGGTCCTGCACCTGGCGGGTCTGACGGCCACCGATGTCGATGGCGTTCTGACCCTCAGGAATCAGCTTTTCAGGACGGTCTTCGGTCCCCGTTGGGTCAGCAGCGCTCTGCCGTTTGATTGGCGGAGTGCTCTCGTCGCGGCTGCCGCAATCGGCGTAATGATCCTGATTCCCTGGTGGTATTCGCAAATTCTTCCACAGCCGTACATTCAATCGTTGTCGGTTGTCAGCCAGCCGCTCGATGATGCCGTTTTTACTTATCAGCGCCTGCATCGGCTGCCCGGGTTCGGCGGGACCGCGGATCGGCTATTGACGGAAATCCTGATCGATCACAGTAGGCGTGCCGACACGTTCGCAGAAGTCCGAATTCTGGATGACCTGTTACGCGGCTTACCGGACCGTCTGGATCTGGCTGAACAGCTGATGGGGAGCTATTGGCTCAGGCGCGCAGCGGAGGCGACTCGAGCGGAGCGCCGTGACGAAGCGCTACTGTTGGCGTCGGCAGCGATCCCGGGCCAGGGGGAAATCGCAAGAACACTCGCGACTGCGCTAATTGGAAACGATTATGGCTCCCTGCAGCGAAGTTTCCGGTTGGCTGAAGCGCCTGCACAATGGGAAGTCGATTGGGCGTCCCGCGAACTCGTCCTGGTGGCACAAGATCACGGCGTACGGCGCCTCTCGCTGGACGATGCGGGCGCTGTAGACTTTGCCGACAGTCTGACTGCGTTGCAGCATCTGCCGATCGAACGCGAGCTCAGCGTTGACGAACCCGGTTCGGCGGGCGCATTCGTGCTCGAACTCGATGTCGCGCATCTCGCCGATGAACAGGTGCTGGTCTCTCTGGAGGCGCCGGGGGGAGCGCGGGCTAACTTTACGTTACCGATGAGCACGGAGGACGGACGTGAGTTCCGTGCGGTCGGGCGCTCGCCATTGGCGAGTCTGGCCGATGCAGACCGCCAGGGCGTATGGCGTCTGACTCTCGTCGATCGAGAGGAAGGCTTCGTCGGAGAGTTAGTGCGCTGGGGCCTGTTGTTTGCCGAAGAGCTGCGTGGTTGGAACGACGATCCCGAGCCGGACCTGACTATCCCCGACCCCGTTCGCGCCGACCAGGTTGAGGTGACGGTCAGCTCGGACGCACGGCTCGCGGTCGCTATTCCGTCGCGTGCCGGTGCTGTCGGAACGTTGGCACTTTGGGACCTGCGATCGATGGTGGATGCCGATGATCTGGCGCTTGAGACGACGCCGGAGTTTTTGGCCCTGGCCGGTCAGACTGAGCGGCTCGTGGCGGTTGCCGGCAACACGTTGACACTCTGGAATACGGCTCAGGGTGCGCCGGTTAGGCGCGTCGCGACGCAGACCGGTTTTCTGTTGCCGCCGGCCGTCGGCGCTGACGGTGACTACGTCGCGATCGCCGAACAGCTCGATCTTCAGGCATCCCTTTACAGTTTGTTACGAACTGAGGACGGTGAGCTCGTCAGTAGTGTGAGCGGACTTGCCGGTGTTCGCGACTGGGTATTGGGTCCGCAAGCGCGCTACCTGGCGTTAACGGGACCGGACCGAGTGGTGCGCGTCATGGATCCGCGTCGCGGCGACATCCGGGCCGAGCTTCTTCATGAGCGCGACCCCGTGCGCCTGATTCCCGTGGCCAGTGGCGACCTGCTCGTCAGCGTCGACGATGGCGGAGATATCTTTGTCTGGTATCTCGGTGATGCTGAAACACTTCAGCCTGAGCGCCGACGTTTGGGTATGACCGTAGACGCTCAGAGTGTTAGCGTCGCCGCTGATGGTTCCGCCGTCGCGTTCGAAGCGCGCCAGGGACACGTCATCGCTCGCGACCTTGCCGGCGAGAGCGAACCGCTGAACTTACGTGTGCATCGCGCCGATGGCGTCATCCGTACGCGGCTTGCGCCTGACGGCAGCCATCTCGTCACGGCCGGCGGATCGCTTCTGCAGCTCTGGCAGCTCGACGACATGGGGACCGGGCGCGGCATCGATCAGAATCTGTCCGGACTCGTGTTGGATCAGGCGGGACGCGTCGCCGCGTTAGGATTTCGCGACGGCCATGTCAGGATCGTGACGACAAGTCAGCTCGAAAGCGGTTCTCAGCGTGATGCAGGCGTCGACTATATTGGCCATCAGGGCGGCGTCAGCAGCATGGCGATTTACTCGTCCCTGGGGGCCATCGTCAGCGGTGGCGATGACGGTTCGGTTCGAATCTGGGATATCGCGAGCGGCGCGCCGAGGGCGCCGTTCATGCGTCATTCGGAGGGGCCAATTCACGCCGTCGCGCTAAGTCCAGACGGTCAATGGATTGTGAGCGCGGCCGAGATCAGCGCCAGACTCTGGAGCGCAGCGAACGGTGAGTTGATGGACGAAATACTCGTCAACGGCCAGGCGTTGTCGGTGAGCTTCTCACCGCAAGGAGACCGGCTGGTCGTCGGCGACAGTGCCGGCAACCTCTTCTTTACGCCACCGACCAGTTCGTTGCCGCCTCAGTCCGCAAGAGCTCAGGATACGGTGCTGGCGCTGGCGTTCTCGCCGGATAGTCGGTTGTTGGCATCCGGAGACGCTTCAGGGAGAGTTCAGCTCTGGGATCCGACGAGTGCGCAAACGTTGGGTGAGCCCCTAGGTCTCGCACATCCGGTTCGCTGGGTTGGATTCAGCGACGAAGGGGGTTATCTGGTCGCTCAGACGGACCACTGGCTACACCGGCTGTTGATTACAGAACACGACCTGTCTATCTCCGACAGTCGTTTACTCGAAGTGGATCTGGAGGCGGGTGCAGCACTTGCGTCGCCACGCGGCGAGCAGCTGCGTCTCGTCGGCGGCCGCGGACTGGGACAGCCGATCTATCATGAACTCGACCTCGGCTCGCCTGCGGCCGAGCCACTACCGGCCGGGGCGACCCTGCTGGAGCGAGACTGGTCCGGCCTGCTCGGGCTGGAATTCGATCAGACCGGTGCCGTCGTCGCCAGACAGCCGTAACACTCGATAATCCAACGGTTTTTTTCCCTTGTTTTGGCCGAATCTGTGAACTGGCGTCACAGAGTTCGGGCCTTCGCGCGGTATCCTGTCACGGCTTGGGAATAAGTTGGATGGATCTCGCGAGGATGAAGACAGGGTCTATGGTGGATCGACATACGAGTGCGTTTGGGGCCATTAACTCAACGCACAGCACGCTATTCTTACTGGCTCTCCTCGCCTGCGTCACCGCAGGCTGTGTTCAGGAGCCCAGACCGCGTAGCTATACCGAATTCATGGAGGACTCGTTTGCCAGGGAAGGCACCCTCGCGCGTTGTAATCAAGATCGTGAAGGAACGGCGAACGATGTGGAGTGCGTCAACGCACGCCGCGCCGCGTCGAGCCTGGCAGCTCGTGCAGACGAGGCGCAACGTGAACAGCGCGATGCTGAATCCGAGATTCTGCGTGCCGCGGCCAGCGACCGCGCCGCCAGCGCTCAGACTGCGATTGTGCAGGCGGCCGTGGCAGCGAGGGAAAACGCAGAAGCACAGCGCGAGGCGCAGTACGAGGCGCAGTGGGCGGAAGTCGAAGCGAGTGCGCAATCGACCCAGCCGATTCAGCTTGCTGCAACGGAAGCGGTCGATGAGGCAACCTACCGTAGCGTCGCCAGCACGTTGAGCCCAGTGAGTCCGGCTGAAGCGCTTCATTATGCGGAGCTGCCACGCCCCACACTCGATTTTATCGAATTGCCCGCTTCTGCAACGCCGGTATTACCCTACGTTGAACTCCCCGCAACCGTACGGCGTCTCGAACCGGCGCCACAGCCGGTGCTCGAGGAGATCTCGATCCCCGCCCGGGTCACTTATCTCGAATAGTGCCCGCCTGCCTACGGACCTTTCTGTAAGGGAAATTGCGGACTTGGGCTCTTGATATGCAAATCCTGTTGCGGGAACGGGATTTGGATACCGTGTTCAGCGAAGGCCTTATAGACGCCGCAGTTTAGTTCGTGTTCCAGGCGTCCTCTGAATATCGGCTGCTCTACCCACGCGAGTAGTTCGAAGTCCAGGCTGGAGCTACCGAACGCTCGTAGACGCACACGCGGCTCCGGCGAGTCACAGATTTCCGCATGGTCCTGAGCCGTCTTTACGAGCACCTGCTCGACTTCGTCGAGGTCGCTACCGTAAGCGACTCCCACCTTGATGCGAATTCTAAATTTCTGGTAGGGGCCGCCGCTCTCGTTGATGATCTTTGCGTTGCCCATCACGCTGTTGGGTACGCTGATTTCTACATCGTCGCGGGTCAGCAGACGAGTGCTACGTAGACCAATATGAGTCACTTCACCTCGTTCGCCGGTGTCCAGATTGATGTAGTCACCGACCTTGTAGGGACGATCCGCGAGAATCGACATGCCGCCGAAGATATTGGCTAACGCGTCCTGGGCGCCGAAACTCAACGCGAGACCGACGATACCGGCTGAGGCGAGCAACGCGCTGACATTGATACCCCAGGCCAGAAATACAAAATACAAAGCGCCAAGAATCAGTACGAGCTTGGCCGAGTTGTCGAATAACGGTAGCGTACTCGGCTGTACGAACTCGTAGCGACCCCGGACTCTGCTCAGCGCGCGCAGCACCTGGCCGGCCAGCCGGATCATGAATCCCAGCCAGATGAATGTCGCGATCGTGCCCAGGATCGAAAGCGTCACGTTCGTCAGAGTCGGAGCAAGCTCCAACCGGTACGTTGCGACGGCAAGGCTGACAAAGAAGATGCTGACAAAGACCGGCCGTCTCAACGCTTCAATGACCTGGTCGTCAATCTGCGTATTGGTCTGCTGAACGAGTTTGCCGACGGTCGTGACGATGAGTCTCTCAGCGACGATCGCGATAACCAGACCGACGGCGATGATAATGATCGCCTGTAGCCAGACATACGGCCCGAGCCAGGACAGCCACGGCAGGCTGGCGTCGGCTAGTGTTTGAATCTGGTCTTCCACCTTAGCTGTTCCTCGTTAGCGATCAGTTGGTGCTGCCACCGAGAGGATAGATGGTGGCTTCTTCCGGGGCGTCGTCTTCCACAGCGAAGTCCGCGGAACCTGCCGAAGAGGTCCCGGCGCCAGCGAGCGTAGTCAACAATCGTCGAGCGCTCGCAGGCGTCGCGAACGTTGTCACGGTCAGGGGCTGGGCTTCACCTCCAGGCGAATAGAAACTTCGATTGGCGCCGTCGTCCATTCCAAGTTTCGCGCCCTCCACCGTAGCGCCGGCGAACAGGCCACGGCTGCGGACATAGGTATAGAGCTCGGCCGTGAATGTCATGTCTCTCGTCGTCGTCGAGTTCCGGCCGACCGGACCGGCGGTGGCCGAGGCATCTCCGCCGACGGTGAACTTGCCCTCACTTATATCGCGGACGGAGCGTTGATTGCCGAACACCAGTATCACGTCCGCGGATTCTCCGCCGATCTGTGCGCCGAAGCTGCCACCGGTCAGTGTGACGAAACTGGGATTGCTCCACTCGCCATTCTCGGTGCGAACAACGACGACACCTTTACCGCGCCGACCGCCGAAAATAAATCCGACTCGAACGACGCTCGGAATAATCGCGATACCCTGTGCTTGCTCCAGCAGTGACGACGGAATCGCCGTCGCGGGATCGCTCGTGAATGCGCTGAAGACCGCGCTGGCGCTGGCGAGCCGGGCTTCTTCGGTCGTCTGGCCATGGCTTTGGCCTGCTAGCAGCAGGCCGCCCACGACAAATCCAGATATGGCGGTAAGGATTCTGCGCATGGTGTTGTCCCAGTCCGTTCGGTGAGGCTAATGTTACCGTAACCGTTGCGGTATATGCGCTGAGCCAATCATTCTGCAAGCCGTAGCGCCCGTTAACTTACCAGCACAGTGAACTTCGCCGGCTGATGCGAGTCCGAGCACGAGCGTGGGAAGAGCCACCGGGCACTCGCAGAAAGCCTCATTTTCCTGGGGGAGTAGGAGTTAATGAGAGACGAGCACCCAGTGACGGGCGCGTATGCTACAGGCGCTCCCCTCATCCCGCAATAGGGACATTACGACGTACATGAGATCGGGCAGACTAGCTGCGAATGAGCGTCTATGGGTCTCCGATTCGTTGCATGTGGCGCAGTCAGATAACAAGGGCTACTATTGGCCGCGCGGGCAAATTGCCGTCCAGATACATCGCAGGCACACCTTTGGAGAGTGCGAGATGACGGAGAAGACGCCGGAGGAAAGGGCCGAAGAGGTCCTGAGTCGGTTCGCCAACGCACCGATCGGGCTCTGTTATTTCGATAGCGATCTCCGTTATCGATATATCAACGCGTGGCTGGCGGACATGAACGGCCTTGCGCCCGAGCAACACGTCGGCAAAACGATCCACGAAGTCATCGAGGACGTTGCGGTCGCGGTTGTGCCACAACTTCGCCGCGTACTCGAAACCGGAGAACCGGTTCTCGACGGGGAAGTGGAGGTGCCAACGCCTGGCAGTGCTGAGGGCAGAAGAGTCTTCAGGCATAGTTACCATGCCGCTCGCGACAGCGACGGCCAGATTGTGGGTGTGAGTTGCGTGGTCCAGGATATTACGGAACTTCGCGTCGCGGAGAGCACGCTGTACGAGGGTCTGGAAAAAGTTCGATCGGTGCTCGCCGGTCCACCGACGGGATTCTAGGCGATCGGGCGCTGCCGACGATGCTACAGAGTGTTTTTGTATATCACGCCATCCTTCATGATGATGCGGATGGTCTCCACGCCATCCCGGTCCGGTGCATCGAACCACCGATCTACTGCACCGATCGCCGTGAGGTCCTCCAGCGGGTTACCGTCCACGAGCAGGATATCGGCATACGCGCCGGGCTCGATGACCCCAATAGGGCCATCCACGTAGGGATTTAGTACGTCGCCGCTCAGCGCCAGGATATCGCCCGCGGTGCTCGTCGCTGCCACCAGCATATGATGGTTACCGAAAAAATCGGCGTGTAGCCATTTCTCGTAGGCGATCTGCTTCTCACAGCTCTCGGGACCACCCACGCAGTCAATCATAAAACCGAACCGCGGCTGTAGCGCCCGGACATTCTCGACATAGCTGGCGAAAGCAGCCTGCGCAGTCTGGAGCTTGTAGGCCGTGCGAGGATCCTGAAGTGCACCAACGTCCGCGAGGCCAGGCGCCTGACTGGTCATCTGGGTCACCAGGTAGGCACCCTTTTCCTGCATGAGCTCGTTGATATCGGCGTCGAACATGAAGCCATGTTCGATGGTCATGACACCCATTTCCAACGCGCGGAGGATGGCGTCCTTGGTGTATGAGTGAGCAGCGACGTAGCTCCCGTAGTTGTTCGCCACGGCGACTGCAGCGGCGATCTCATCCTCCACCAGTCCATTGAGTTGCCACGGATCAAAGAGCGAAGCAACACCGCCAGTCTGCATGATCTTGAGTTGCGTCGCGCCGAGCATGAAGTTCTGCCGCGCCGCGGCCATCACGTCATTGGCGCCGTTTACTTGAATTGAGACATGCAACCGTTCGGTCTGACTGATCATGGGAGTTTGCGGCATCGTGAAATTCCGCATGTCACTATGACCACCGGGAGGACCGATCCACGCGCAAGCCGGATACACGCGTGGGCCTTCGATGACACCAGCATCGATCTGGCGCCGCAGTCCGCCGCAGGCACCCCCCATGTCGCGCACGGTGGTGAACCCGTCCATGAGAAACAGCCGCGCCATCGCCGCCATGCGAAGACCCAAATCCTGCCAGGTGAAGTTCGCCTCGATGTCCACCAACCCACCATCCCCGTTCGCCAGCAGGTGTGAGTGTAGATCGACAAGACCGGGCATCAGCGTGCGCCCCGCGCCGTCGATGACCGTGGCACTCGGAATCGCGTCGATGCTCTCCTCGGAGATGTCGGCGATCAGGTTGCCCGCCACCAGTACGTTCACTGGCCCGGTGAGCGCCTCGCTGGTGCCGTCAAAGACACGCACGTTGTTGAACAGGATCTGGGCGTCGCTCTGAGCGCGTGCACTCAGAGGCGAAATGAATGCCAGTACTGCGGAGACGATGACGATTGAACGCATACTCATGAGCCTGGCTCCTAATTAGTGTTTATTCTCTTGCGAGCGCTAGTAGAATAGCTTAGCTGGGTCGCGGGCACTTGCCCAAACACGCCATTGTCAGGGCTCACGAAGTCCGAATACCTGAATGGAGGGGAGCATGCCTAATCTATCGAGTTTCCTACTCGTCCTCGCGCTCGCGCCGATCGCGATCGCTCAGTCACAGACCCAGGAGACCCTGGATATCTATGTCTTCGATACCGAAGGCGGGGAGTCAGTGCTTTATATCGCGCCGACCGGTGAGACCCTGTTGTTCGACACAGGCGGCGGCGGTGCCCCGGGGGCGAACGAACGAGACTTCAAGCGCATTCTTACCGTGGTGGAGGAGACGAACATCCGAGTGCTCGACTATGTGATCATCTCGCACAATCACCGCGATCACGTCGGGAACGCGGGGAATCTCCCCAACCTCCCCATTCGGAACATCCGGCAATTTCTCGATCACGGCCCGTATACGACGGAACTGCAACCGGATCAGCGGGCGTCATTCGAGCGCTATCTGGCGATACGCAATCTCGCCAAAGCCAGGCGGGCGGTGCCGGGTGAGCAGTTTTCATTCGGCGCGGTCGATGTGCACGTCGTAGCGTCATCGGGAGAGGCGACAACCGTGCCGCTGCCGGGAGCGGGCGCGTCCAACTCGCTCTGCGCCAACCACGTGCCGAAACTGGATCTACGCGGCGTGGAGAACGACGAAGTCGTGGCCGTAGAGGTCCGTTACGGCGAGTTCCGTTTCCTTGAGCTGAGCGACATGACCTGGAATCACGAGCAGCGGCTGGCCTGCCCCTACAATCTGCTCGGTACGGTCGACGTCTACCATACGTCGGGACATGGCGATCGGTGGGGGTCGAATCCTGTGATGGTCCTTGCGGTTCAGCCGCGGGTCGCCGTGATGAACAACGCCGCCGTCAAGGGCGGGCACGCCGATACGTTCGACACTCTCCGCAGTTCACCCGGGTTCGAGGACGTCTGGCAGGCACACTTCTCGACGGAAAATGCAACCGAGCAGGACAACTCGCCCGAGCAGTTCATCGCGAATCTTGACGGGGCTGAGGGTCACGTAGGCCACTACATCAAGTTTTCTGCTCGAACCGACGGTAGCTTCACCGTGACGAACAGCCGTAACGGCTTCAGCAAGGACTATCCGCCGGCCAGACACGGACTCTCGACCCGCTGACTCGAAGTCGGCGGTCGATCCGGTGCGCCGAGAACTTACTCTATGGCGGCCAACTGCTGGAGCAGCTGTCCCCTCGGGCTATCGTCGGGCACGAACCGCTGCACTCGTTCGCCGGCGAAGACTTCACCGGTATAGATGTTGCCGCTCGAGTCAACGGCGATCATGTGCAGCCCGAAGAACTGGCCGCCGTTCTCGCCCATGTGGCCCCACTCTGCCGCGATGCTGCCGTCGTCGCGATTCAGGAACCAGATCTTGTTATTCGTGAGACTTGAGACGACGAGATAGCGCTGCTCGGGGTCGGCCGAGAATGCGATGCCGCCTGTGGAGCCGCCGACGCCCGTGCCGGGCGCCAGGACGATCTCGTTCAGGAACTCGCCATCCTTCGTCGTAACGTGGATGCGGTTCGCGTTTCGATCCGCCGCGTACACCAGCCCGTCATTGGAAACATTCAGGGTCAGGTGGCCCGCAAAGTCGATGGGCATCGCGCCGTTCGGCGTATAAGCGTGGTCGGCCTCGTCGGTACTGATCTCCGCCAGCGGTTTGCCGTATGCGCCCCAGCCGCGTTTGAACTCGAACGTGTCGAGATCGAAGACGAGTACGCGTCCGTGCAGGTAGTTGTCGGCCACATACATCTCGTTGTCTACTTCGACGATTCGAATTTCCTCCATCCCGCCGACGATCATCGGCGTCTCCGGCGGATACTTCGCACGGAATTCATCGCGGGCAGCCGCTGCCCTCGCTTCTGCCGCGGGGTCGGGGCTGCGAGCCGGCCGAGCCGGCGGCGGCAGGAATCGATACACTGCGCCGACAGTACCCTGGCCAGGCACGCGGGTAGCTGGCGGCGGCAATCCGACCTGGCCTCCGCCCTCTCGCTCCGGTGTGCGGGCTACCTCGGCAACTACTTCGCCGGTCTCCGGGTCGTACTTCCGGACCGTGTCCTGCCCTAAGTAGACGTAGCCTTCGCTATCGACGTCCATGCCGTGTCCCTGCGGCGCGTCGAACGAGCCGATGACATTGCCTTGGCTGTCGAAGTGAATCATCGAGGGTGGCCGGATGCAGCACTCGGCAATCGGAGGTGACAGCTCGCCGTGGAGCTCAATAGATGTCAGATCGTTCGGGCGGTTATAAGCCCAAACGTTGTCGTTGCTGTCGACCGCGAGACCGGTGACGCCACCGATCTTCCAGTTGTTCGGTAGCTGTTTCGGCCAGGTGGGATCGAATGTGTAGGTCGGCGCTTCCTGTGCCTGGGCTTCTTTGCTCGTAGTCGAGAATAGGAAGACCGTGCCGGCCAGCAGGGCGAGTGCGACCAGGATTTTTTGTTTTCCCCTCATGACGTAACCTCTTTTTTATTGGTAATAATGTTCTAGGCCTGAGTCTAGGTCCTAGCGGCCCGAGGGGTCAATCGCGGCCGCCGGCGGGACCGGGGCGCCGAGCGTGGCGGCAATAGCTCGGAACAGCTCATGCTCGGCAAGCTCAACGCGATGATCGTGGCGGATACACACGAGTACGGCCTCCAGAACACGGCCCCTGACGCGAGGCCTTAGACTGGCCAGCCGTGCCAGCGCGGCATCCAGCTCGGCCAGGTCGCGGGCGTCGGCTAACGGCTCGAAATCCGGCTCGGGGATTCGGCTCCCGCGCTTGTTGATGCTGGCAACAGCGGCCTTGAATGCCGCCAATGCTTCCGCGCTGCTCTGATGGCCGTAGGCCGCGACGCAGCGCAGTAGTGTCACTAACGCAGCGCTCGTCGACAGGCTGCGTGAGGCCTTCGGCGGCTTTAGCCCTGAGTTCGGCAAGTCCCAGAGATAGCTCTCCAAGAGACGCAGCAAGACATAGTCGAACAGCCGCTCCTCAGAATTAATCTTGGTCAGGCGTGTCAACAGGTCGGAGAGAAACTCCAGCTGCTCGGCCGGGCGCTGCTTTAAAGCAGGCATGGCCAGTTCCAATACCGGCAGTTTTAACTTTTCATCCATATCGCCGAGTTCATCGTGAAGTCTCAGGCAGAGCCCGCCGCGCGCGCTGCCGAGTTGCTGCTCCAGTAATTCCTGTTGACGGGTCCGGATCTCGTCTTCATCGGCGATGGCGAGCGCGAGTATCAGCAGCAGGCTCGACTCCCTTGAATGCGCCGCATGATAGATCTCCGCCGGTATCGCGACCCGCAAACCTTCTGCTACTTCATGCGGCGCCGAGTGTCCTGCCGTGTCCAGTATCGACGTTTCGGCGACAGTTCCGCCGCCTGCCAGCGACTGAACAGCGATGTCGGCGCGCGCCTTATCCGCCACTGAGAATGTCGCTTGAATTTCGGGGTAGTCCCCCGGCGTAAAGCCCGGCTCCAGAGCCTGGATGCGTTCGTCCAGTGGCGGGTGCGTCGCAAACCAGCCGCTGAACGCGCTCGAGCCGCGGGAGAACAGCATATGCGCTATCTCCTCGCTGTTTCGGGCCGTAAGGTTGCCGGTGTAGCCGCCGATCTTCTTTAATGCATCGGCCAGTCCTGAGCTGTCCCGCGTGAACTGTACCGCCGACGCGTCGGCCAACATCTCGCGTTGCCGTGAGACGCCGGCCTTGATCAGGCGGCCGAAGAACAGACCGATGTAGCCGATAATCACGAGCGCCAGACCGAGGCCTGCCGCCGCCGCGATGCCGCCATTCGACCGGCTGCGCCGCGTGAAACGCATGCTGTGCAATACCCAGCGGCCCATCAGGGCGAGTATCAAGATACCGAAGGAGAGTCCCATGAGCCGCAGGTTCAGGCGCATGTCGCCGTTTAATATATGGCTGAACTCGTGCGCGATGACGCCTTGGAGTTCCGCTCGAGTGAGTTTCTCCAGCGCTCCACGCGTCACCGCGACGGCGGCATCGGCCGGCGTTAGTCCGGCCGCGAACGCATTGATACCCTGTTCTTCCTCGAGAACGAAGATATCCGGCACCGGAATCCCCGACGCGATCGCCATTTCCTCCACGACGTTAAGCAGACGCTGCCGCAGCGGATCCTGGGTTTCGCCCGTTACTTCCGTCGCGCCGAGCATCCGGGCGACCTGCGCGCCGCCCCGCGAGAGCGTTGCCGTGCGGTAGAGACTGGCCAGCGAAATGAACAACGCGGTTATCGCGGCAACGCCGGCCAGCAACGGGCCATTGTCCAGTACCCACGCGACGAAAGTTTCGCCGTTGCTGACCGACTGTTGTGCGTACGGGTCTGCGTACAGACGCAAACCGACCGCGACGACCATGGTTACGGCCAGCACGATGAGCGCGACCGCCAGCAAAAACAAAACGATCAGCGAGCGCGTCGCCCGCCGCGCGCGCTCTTGTTGAGTGAAAAAATCCACAGCCTTAAGTCGGGACTACGGCCGGCTCATTGATTGAACGAGACCTTCGGCACTTCGCGTTTCTCTTCCTGTTCGATCTCGAGGAATTCCGCGTGCTTGAAGTTGAAGTTGTTCGCGATGAGGCTGTTGGGAAAGTTCTGGCAGCCGTTGTTGTAGGACATGACGGCGTCATTAAACGCTTGGCGCGCGAACGCGACCTTATTCTCGGTCGAGGCCAGTTCTTCCTGGAACTGCATCATGTTCTGGTTGGCCTTGAGATCGGGGTAGCTCTCAGCGAGCGCGAATAATCGTCCCAGCGTGCCGCCCAGGGTGGCCTCCGCACCGGCCAACGCTTTTATCGCCTCCGGATCGGACGGGTCGGCCGCAGCCCGTTTGAGCCCTGAGACCGCGGAGTTACGCGCGTTGATGACGTCCTCCAGAGTGCCCCTCTCATGGCTCATATAGCCTTTGACGGCCTCCACGAGGTTGGGAATCAGGTCGTAGCGGCGAGTCAGTTGAACGTCGATTTGCGAGAAGCCGTTCTTAACGCGATTGCGAAGGTTGACGAGGTTATTATAGATACCGATCGCCCAGATGACGACGACAAGTAGAATGCCAAGCAAGATGAGAAGTTCCATGAGCACGCTCCGCTACGGTCGACCGCATAGAAGCATACGCTCTAGCCTGCGGTGCCGCCAACGAAGAATCGCGACGAGGCCGTCGCTCCTACAGCGTATCGACAACTCTTCGTGGGAGCGGCCGCCTGGCCGCGAAACGTCGTTAAAGAATTGCGATAACGCTTAGGTCAACCGATTTCGCTGCAGGACGAGCCGAACGCGAAACAGCTATAGCAGCGGTGATGCCGCATCATGATGCGCTTACCCAAACTCTCCGCAAGCGTACCGCCGAGGTCGTAGGTTTCGTCATCATCGACCAGTGTGCAGGCGTAGACGCGCATGCGGCCTTGCTTCTTAATCACCATTTTCGAGAACCAACACATGAACGCCTGGCGCGATTGCTCGGTGTGGTAAGTCGTCATGCAGTGCTCGGTTACAAAGGGGACCTCTGGATGGCAGCCTGGCGTTAGGAAGTCCGGGAATGCGACGATCGTCGTATCTTCCGGCATCTGATGTTGGTGAAACAGTTGCCGGTAGTCGGCAGCGACGGCATCGGCGTCTTCGCCGGCATCCATCTGCCGGGCAATGGAGACCTTGAAGCCACGTCGCCGCAACTCGCTTAAGCCTTGCCACGCTTTTTCGAAGCTCCCGCTGCCGCGGCCGGCGTCGTGCCGGGACTCATCCGGGTAGTCGATACTGATTCGAAACGAGATCGGATTGGGCTGACGGCTTAGCGTCTCGATTTGGCGCAGTCTTTTAAGCACGGGGTCTGTGCCATTGGTCAGTACGAGACATGGATTGAGCACTGACGCGTAGCGTAGGATATTGATGAAGTCCTTGACGATAAACGGTTCCCCGCCGGTAAACGAAAATTGCTCGACACCGAGCGAGGCAGCCTCGTCGAGTAGTGGTTGGACATCTCGCAGCGTCATGCGCTGGAGTCGATTGTCCCCGGGCTTCGAACCCTCGAGGCAAAATGGGCACGCCAGGTTGCAGGCCGTGCCGATGTGAAACCAGAGTTCCCTGAGCGGCCCGGGATCGATATAGCCACGCGGGTCTGAGTCGGGCGTAAAGCTCAGTGGGTCTACTGCGGCGCTCATCAATGCGCGCTCCTGTCTGTCACTGCCATTCCTTTATAACGCTCCGCGAGCCGCTCGGCCGGCGTGCCTAGCAGGTAACGAATCGCGAGACTCCTGTTGGTCAGGCTTCTGTAGCACCAACCGTCACGTTCCCAGCGTCTGGGCGCCACTCCTATAGGCAATGTCAGCGCTCGAAAGTGCCCGCGAGCGCGCAGATTCTTTACCAGAGCGACTTCCTCGAACAGCGCTTGATGGGCGAATCCGCCCGCCTCGTGATAGGCATCGCGGCGCGCGAAGATTCCCTGGTCACCGTACGGAGTGCCGCCGAGGTGCGTGCGAAGATTGGTCAAGCGCTCCAGGAGACGCTTCCACCAGGTTCGCCCGCCGGCGAACTTGAAACTGAAATAACCGCCTTCGGCGCCCGTCTCGACCGCGTGCGCGATGGCCTCCAGACTGGCGGCGTGCGGCTCCGCGTCGGCATGCAGAAACCATAGGATGGAAGCTGTCGCCTCTTTGGCGCCCTGGTCCAGTTGTGTGCCCCGGCGTGCTGCCGATTCGAGATAACGACAGCCGCGCTCGAGACACAACGCGCGAAGCGGCGCATCGGGTCCGGCCGACACGACGATCAGCTCGGCGGGCTGGGTCGTCCAGCGATGAATGCGTTCCGTAAGCGCGCTCAGTGCGGCCGTATCGCCGAGGACCGGCACAACGATCGCGATGGTCGGGGTCGCCATCAAATACTCCAACGAAACCATCGAGACATGATGCGCTTCGTCATCGGGGTCAGGCGCGTGCGATTGTAGCTATCGGCCAATCGGCGCAGATACTCGGCGCGCGTGGGGTAGGGCAGCACGGCTTTCCCCAGCCCGCTGAGCCCAATGCCGTGATTCATCGCGAGACACAGGCTTGCGATCTGCTCGCCCGCATCGTGGCCGACGATGGTTGCCCCCAGGATCTCATCGCTGCCCTTAGCGGTCAGAATCTCGACGAATCCCGTCGTGTCGCCCGCCGTTCGGCTGCGATCCAGATCGCCGAATTCGACGCGGTACAGATCGAAGTCCTTCGATTCCTG
>Ga0255047_10000631_pt1 | contig 28501 bp, 20 predicted proteins | sample JV7_2_1_MG_FD_183640 | JGI IMG/M metagenome (GOLD analysis project Ga0255047, IMG submission 183640) | Seawater microbial communities from Jervis Inlet, British Columbia, Canada - JV7_2_1 | ecosystem: Environmental > Aquatic > Marine > Inlet | place: Canada: British Columbia | collected 2016-10-06
CCGACAACGCGATGTACATGGCCAAAGGCGCCGGCAAAGCCCGCCATGCCACCTTCGACCCCACACTCCACGCCAGGCTCCACGAGAACGTCGGTCAACGACGTTTCACCGATTCCAGCGCGACCATCACCCTCGACGAGGAACTCGATCGAGCCAACGATCGGGTGCGCAATAGCGAGCAACGGTTCCGATCTCTCGCTCAAGCGAGCCCGCTCGGCGTGCTGTATGCCGACGATGGTGGGGTGATGGAGTGCTGCAATTCGAACGTCGAAGATCTGCTTGGCCGTACCACCTCAGAGCTTCGTGGTCGAGGTTGGATCGAACAACTCGACTCACCGGGCCGCGCCCAGCTCGAGGCAGCGCTCGGCGATGTGGCCTCGGGCGGACCTGATACAACGCAAGAGTACGAGTTGACACGTCCCGACAACACCCGTATCTGGATCCGCAGCCAGATCACGCCGATTGTCGGCGATGATCGGAAATGCGTTGGCGTTGTCGTGTTGTTCGAAGACATCGGCGATCGGGTGCGCTTGGAGGCACAGCTACGCCAACAGGAAAGTCACGACGAACTAACGGGGCTTCCGAACCGACTCGAGTTCGCAACACGACTCGAACGCCGTGTCCGCTCGCTCGATCCCGAGCAGGTGCTCGGGGTGATGCTGATCGATCTCGATCAGCTCCAACTCGTCAATGACACCTATGGCTATGAGACCGGAGATCACCTGATCGTCGGCGCCGCGGCGAGCCTTAAGTCGTGTATGCCGCGCGGTTCACTGGTCGCCGGATTGGGGGGCGACGAGTTTGTGGCCGCGATCGCCGGCAGGCGAGAAAGTGATGTGCTCGCCGCTGCGGAAGAGGTTCGGCGGGCATTGCGTCAGCCGCGCACTGTCAACGGCGTCGAGTTCTCCTTGAGCGCCAGCCTCGGGATCGTGGTTACCTCCGATCCCGACGCCAGCGTGAACGGATTGCTGCGCAACGCTGACATCGCGATGCACCGCGCCAAGGTCCGTCGGGATGTCGTCGAAGTATTCGATTCGACCATGGCCAATGACGTCGCCAAACGATTGGTCATGTCGAGCGACCTTCGCCGTGCGATCGACGACGAGTTGCTGTCCGTTCAATACCAGCCGGTGGTCGAGGCCGCCACACAACGGATTGTCGGCTTCGAAGCGCTCGCTCGTTGGACCCACCCGGAACTAGGTCCGATCAGCCCGAGTGAGTTCATACCGATCGCTGAGTCGACCGGTCTCGTTCACGAGATCGACCGTCAGATCCTGGTTCTCGCCGTCTCGCAGCTTGCAGCGTGGCGAGCGGAAGGCCGAGTGGACTCTGACGTGTTCATGAGTGTCAACATCTCCGCCTCACAACTCTCCAACGTTGCGCTCCCAATGCTCGTCGAAGCGACGCTGTCGCGATTCGGTGTCGATGGGGCGTCGTTGTGCGTCGAGGTGACCGAGACGACGCTGATCAGCGACATCGACCGAGCCATCCCGATTCTCAATGGCCTTCGAGAGATCGGCGTTCGGATCGCGATCGACGACTTCGGCACAGGACATTCCACACTCGGCTACCTCGGCCATGTTCCGATCGATGTGTTGAAGATAGATGGGTCATTCGTAGCGGCGCTCGGAGGGCTCGAGGCCGACCTGTTGGATCTGATTGTCGAAATTGGGCACCGATTCGGTCTGGCAGTGGTCGCCGAAGGAGTTGAGGAAGCGTGCCAGCTCGCTCATCTCAGCGCCCTTGGTTGTGACATGGTTCAGGGATTCTTGATCGCCCGACCGGGCGACCCCGACGACGTCGTGCCCGCAATCGAACGTGGTGATCCAGCTCTGGTCTGAGCCGTACCCGGCAACGACATCCAACGAATCCGGCTGATCGCCTTACCCGGCGGCCGGGCCAAAGATCACGTCTCGGGGACGCGGTGACTCGCCGCAGGCGTCGCATACGACGAGTGGTACCAATCGTGATTCACACGGGACATGGGTCAGCAGAAGCGGTACCCCTGCTCGGGTCGCCAGCCACCGATCACCCCATGTCATCAGGGTCAGTACGATCGGATACATGTCGGTGCCCTTCGGTGTGAGCACGTACTCGAACCGTTCTGGTCCGGTCTGGTATCTGCGCCGAACAAGCAGGCCTCCATCGACCAGTTCCTTGAGGCGAAGCGAAAGCAGGTTGGGGGCGATCGCGCACTCGCGTTGAATTTCGTCGAATCGGCTCGAACCCAAGAAGAGCGAAGCGATCACCATCTGCGTCCAACGGTCACCGAGACGGTCCACCGACTCGCCGAACAGAGTCGTGTGGCGGGCACCGGTTTCGTCGAGTGTCACCGAGGAACGTCGACTCACCCGGCGAGGTGGCCGTTCCTCGACTCCTGCCCCTGGGCCGTCCTCGTAGCGGACGTCGCGCGGTCGAACAACTTCTTGGCACGACTGGCAGGCCAGCCTCGGCGTCATCGGGGATCCGCACGCTCGGTGTTCGAGAGTCTCAGGGTGAAGGAGTCGGCGTTCGGACCACAATTGGTCGAAGCGCCAGAACATGAGCGCGGTCGGATAGAGGCCGAGCCCGATCGGGGTGAGGTGGTACTCCGAACCGCGTGCGTCCTCCCCAGGGCGCTTCTCCAAGCAGCCGAGGTCGACGAGCCGGGTGAGCCGATTCGACAGGACGTTGCTGGCGATCCCGATAGTCCGGCGCCAGTCGCCGAAGCGGGTGCAGCCATGAAACGCTGCCCCGAGGATGAGCAACGACCATCGATCACCGACCGCGGCCAGGGCCCGGTAGACGGAGTTGGCGCGGATCTGACTCGACTCCGCTGGCGGCGCTGCGATTGGACAATCCTACCGATACTGGATCAAGCGGTCACAGGACGCCCGACGATGCAGTCGATCGGGCAGGCCGGCACGCATTGCGGCACCTCGAACTGGCCGACACACTCGTTGCACCGTCGCCCGATGATGGCGTACAGGCGGACACCGCCGACCACTGCGTCGTTGGGGCAGGCGTATTGGCAGGCCCCACAGGCGATGCAGTCGTGAGTGATCCGCAGTGCCACCGGCCGTCAGGCCGTCGCAGGGATGCCGCGGTGATAGTCGGGCATGGTCTCGGTCTCGAGGTCGGTCCCCATCATCGCGTCGACGCACATGATCGCCGAGAGCGAGGCCCCATCGACGCCGCCACCCCACAGACGCCGGCCGTACTGATCGCCGGCGAAGAACAGGCCGTCCACGTCGGGCGACTTGACGTCGGGTCGGTCCTCGCCGATCGGTCGCCACAATCCGTAGGCCTCGGGGCTCGGTGTCCAGATCCCGAACTCGAAGTCGAGATCCCACGTCGGGAACGTGCGGCGTGCCCACGCCTCGCAGAGTTCGATGACACGATTCACCCGATCGGGGTTGCGCATCTCCTCATCGGTGAGGGCGGTCGAGAAGAGGTACTCGCGTTTGCCGTCGGGAGCACGCTTGGAGGTCCCGTCGCCCCATGCCGTGAAGTCGCACATAACCATGTCAACGACCCCGATGAATCCCTCATCCGGATTGGTGATTCCCGGCATGTACACGAAGCTGCCCTCATCGATCCCGATGTCGGGGAACTGCGACCGCTTCATCCCGAAGTAACCCGTCAGGAGGCCGGCGCCCCAGAACTTCTGCTCGAGCAGGGTCACCCACTCGGGCGGAAACCACTTCTTGGGTAGGACCCGGAAGATGTACTTGGGAGGAATCGTGCAGATCACGTTGTCGGCGAGGACGACTCGGTCGGTGTCATAGGCGTTGTCGTGCGAGCGGATCAGCACACCGGTCACTTTTCCGTCCTCGATCAGGACCTCGAGGGCCGGCGTGTCGCGGAGCACTTCACCGCCGTGATCCACGACGACCTGCTCGAACTGCTGGGGGATCGCGATCGTGCCGGGTGAGTCGGCGGTGGCCACCGATCCCTTCACCAAGTTCATACCGATCTTCCCGGCGATCGCCATGTATCCGAGGAAGTCACCTGCCGGGGTCATCGCCGGTTCCGCCTGGGCGGTCTGGGACGCTGCGAGCACCTTGATGTACTTGTAGGCATCGGGGTGCATGTTGCGCTCGGCCAACCAGTCCTGGAGGGGTGTCTGCATCAACCCGGCCATGTCTTCGAAGGTCGAGGTCGCCATGTTGGTGAGTTGGAGCATCGTGGCGTCGAACCCTTCGTCGCTCATCCACTGGTAGCGGCGACCCTTCTCGACCTGGTGGTGGGTGGTCGGTTCTTCTTCGCCGTTCCATTCGATGAAGCCGAGGCCCTTGTTGAGGGGGAGATTCCACCCCACCCCGAGGTGGCGCATCAGGTAGTCGACCCGGCTCTTGTTGCCCCAGAACAGACCGTGCCCGCCGGCTTCGAACGTACGTCCATCGAGCAGGCCCTTGTCGAAGATCTCCTCGATGCTCGGGGTGCACTTGCCGAGATAGCAGTGGGCGAAGGCGAGCGACTTGCGGAAGGCTTTCGCATCCATCTCCAACCCGTCAGCGGTGACGGTGTTCCCATCACCTACATAGGACAGTGTTCGCCCTCCGATGAACGGCGCCCGTTCAAGGACGAGCACCTTCTGCCCGAAGTCCTTGGCGAGCAGGGCTGCCGCACCGAGGCCGGCTACCCCGGCTCCGATGATGACGGTGTCGAAACGTTGGCTGGCGGACATGGTCGATCTCCTGATGGCTCCGGCTCCGATACCTCGGGGCGTCCTACTGGTGTTGGGTTGCGGCCGCGAACATAACAGTGTCACTTTCGTAATGCAAGTAACCTCAGGAGGCTCAGCGATCGCTCTAGGCGATCGAAGACCAGCGGCGATGATTGACTAGGCGAGACTAGGGGCACGATGGCAACCAGCGCACCACGCAATCTGATCGAGGGCCAGCCGGTTCTGATTGTGATCGACATCCAGGGCGGAGAGTCGACCAGCGATGAGCCTTTGGCGATTCCGTTCATGCCCGGCTACCGGGAGGCCATGGACCGCGCACCGGCGATCGTCGCCAAGGCGCGAGAGTGTGGCGTTCCGATCGTGTTCTTTCGAGAAGCGCATCGCCGTGACCTCATCGACTTCGGCCGCGAGCTCGATGGCGCCGAAGACGTTCACCTGCTCGAAGGTGACCCCGGCACCGAGATCGCGCCCGAACTGGGCCTGCGGCCCGACGATTATGTGATCCACAAACGTCGCTACTCGTGCTTCTTCGGCACGGAGTTCGAGATCCTACTCAAGGGCCTGGGCGCCGGTACGCTGTTCCTGATTGGCGGCCATACAGACGTGTGCGTTCACTACACCTTCGTCGACGCCCACCAGCACGACTACTTCACCAGGGTGATCGAAGACGCTGTCGCCGGATCCAGCCTCGACGCCCACGAAGCTGCTTTGCGAGCGATGGACTATCTGCAGAGCGGGGCGCGCCGGATGTCGGGCGAGGTCGTGGCGGCGTTCGAGGAGTTCGGGCGTCGATCGGTTGCACCGACTGCCAAGCATCCGATGACATGATCGTCAGTTGTGGCGAGGCGCTCGTCGACCTCGTTCCTGAACCGATTGCCGGTGGCGGGCCCATGAACGTGGCGATTGCCGCCGCTCGCCTGGGAGTTCCGGCGGCGTTCGTCGGTGCGATCTCGACCGATACCTTCGGCGATCTGCTGTGGCAACACATCGAGTCGAATGGCGTCGATCTCACCCTGTGCCCCCGCCTCGACGCTCCGACGGCGAGGGCGGTCGTCGAGCACGTCCCTGAGTTGAGGTTTCGTTTCGAGGGCGAAGGCACCGCTGACGCTCTGCTCGACAGCGCCGACCTGAGCCGCCTCGGTCCGGGGCCGCACATCGTGCATGGCGGCACGCTCGGCATGTTTCGCGGAATGACCGCTGAGACGCTGGCTCGCTTGGCCGAGACACATGATGGGATCGTGTCGCTCGACTGCAACGTGCGGCCGCAGATAATCGACGATCGAGCCCGTTGGCACCATTTTCACGATCGCTGGCTGGCGCATACGAACATATACAAGGGGTCGGATGAGGACTTCGACTGGATCTGGCCGGGACGTTCGATCGAGTCATGCGCCGCCGAGTTGATCTCGACTGGCACAGAGGTCGTGGTGCTGACTCGAGGTAAAGAGGGCCTCTCGATCATCACCGCCGGCGGCGAGCTGCGGGCAGCCGCGCCCGAGATCACGGTGGTCGACACGGTCGGGGCGGGCGACACTATCGTCGGCGCGCTCCTGTCGTCGTTGTGGAATCACGGCGACGGCACGGGCAGATCGCAGCTGAGCGAGATCAGCCAGTCCGACTGGACGGCGTTTGCCGAGCGAGCCGTGGCGGCTGCGGCGATCACGTGTTCGCGACCGGGCGCCGATCCGCCCTATCTGGTCGAGCTCGTCGGCGAGGAAAGGCCGAGGGGCTGATCCGCCGGCCGCCGCGTGCAGGCTCCCAATCAGGGAGGGCTCGCTATCGATCGGTGAGGCGAAGTGTGACCTCGACCCAATCCGGTGCCGCAAGACGCTCGGCCGAGCGGACCGGCTTCTTCACGGGCAACACGTACGACTCGGCCTTCGTGTCCGGAAAGATCGATGTGTTCCACGTGGTCGCCCCAATCGTGACGCACACCCGTACAGACCCGAACCCGCGCCGTGTTTGGGCTGTCAGTTCGTCGATCTCGTCGGCGACATCGTGCGGGAGCGTGACGAAATGCCAGGCCGCTTGCCCCGAGTGGAGCGACAGTTGGCCGCGGAAGCGATAGCTCGGCTGATCGTCCGCCACGAGTGCTCAGCCGTTGCCGACGATCCGAGCGGGCGTCACGAATACGGCGGCTCGTCTCTCGGCAGCCATCACCTTGTCGTACACGTCGAAGTCGTCGTGAGCGCCGCCCGCAGCTTGGAACACCGACCGCAACAACAGCCGCAAACCCTCGTCATCGACCCGATCGGCCGGGTCGTCGGGGCCGATCAGCGACGCCGGCCCGGTGACACCGACCCATCGCCAGCCACGGCGCACGGTGATGGTGACCTGCGAACCCGCCCGGACATGTCCGAGCCTGGCTGCCGTGCCGCCCGACACAAGCGCCACGCATTCGACACCGGTCACAGGGTGTGCAAGGACGCCGCAGTTTACGACGCTCGAGAGCACCCGGCCGTCGGCTTGAACGGTGCTGACGACTGCGAGGCCGTGCTCGTCGGCGAGGAACGATCGAACTTCGGAGAGGTCATGCATGGGGTGATCCTCGCGCGATCAGCGGTCGGATCCGACGCGGAGCACCCCGTCACCCGCCACCAGGACTACGCCGTGCGGAGTCTCGACCGGGAGCGACGGGCCTGCGACCCAGCGAACGTCGCAGCCTTGTTGATCGACGGTGACCTCGACGGACGTTCCGTGGTGGAGCAGCCGGAACCTCATCGACTTCCAACCCGACGGCAGGCGCGGCCGGAAATTCAGTCGCTCGCCGTCGTCGGTCATCCCGGCGAATCCGTAAATGAGGCCGGCCCACACACCTCCGGCGTTGGCGATGTGTATTCCGTCGCTGGTGTTGCCGTGGGTGTTGGCGAGGTCGAGGTAGAGCGACTGATCAAAATATGTGCGTGCCAGTTCGTGATGTCCAACCTCCGCGGCAACGATGGACTGTACGCAGGCTGACAGTGACGAGTCACCCGTGGTGATCGGGTCGTAGTAGTCGAAGTTTCGGCGCTTCAGTTCGCTCGGCAGATGCTGTCGACGGAGGAACATCGCCATCACCACGTCCGCCTGCTTGAGCACCTGATGTCGGTAGATCACGAGCGGGTGATAGTGGGCCAAGAGCGGGTATGAGTCGGACGGCATCGCTTTGAAGTCCCACGGTTCGAGGTCGAGAAAGTCGGCGTCTTGTGGATTGATCCCGAGCGGCTCGTCGTAGGGTACGAACATCGCGTCGGCAGCGCGGCTCCATGAATCGACCTCGTCGTCGCCGAGTCCAGTGACGGTGCGCAACTGCTCATACGCCACCGTGTCCGACTCGCTGAGCCAGCCAACGGTGCGAGCTGCATACCGGAGATTGAATTGGGCCATCAGGTTCGTGTATGTGTTGTCGTTGACCACCGCCGTGTATTCGTCCGGCCCCGTGACCGCATGGATGTGGAACGTCTCGTCGCCGTCACCGTGGTAGCGGTAAGAGCCCAGGTCTTCCCACAGCCGGGCCGTTTCGACGAGGACTCTGGCCCCGCTGTGTGCGAGGAAATCGAGATCGCCGGAGGCGTTCACGTATGTCTCGATCGCATAGACCACGGCCGCGTTGATGTGATACTGCGCCGTTCCGGCGGGGTAGTAGGCCGATGCCTCTTCACCATTGATCGTACGCCAGGGGTAGAGCGCACCGCGCTGGCTTAGCTCGGCGGCCCGCGCGAGGGCGGCGTCCAACATGTGATAGCGGAAACGCAACAGCTGGCTGGCTGCGTCAGGGTCGGTGTAGGCCAGGAACGGCAAGACATAGATCTCGGTGTCCCAGAAGTAGTGCCCTTCGTAGCCGTCGCTTGTCACGGCCTTGGCAGCGACACCTTGATTGTCGATACGAGCCGTGGCCTGGGCAAGTTGGAACAGGTTCCATCGCACGGCTTGCTGAGCGGGTTCGTCGCCGTTGATCACCACGTCGGAATGTGCCCAGAACTCGTCGAGCCACCGGCGTTGTTGTTGCTCGACGTGGATGACACCCAAGGACGATGCTTCCGCGAGTGTGCTGGCGCACCGATCGGCGAGTTCGTCAGCCGTCACCCTGCGGGACACGTGGTAGGTGACGAACTTTGTGATTTGAATCGTTGAGCCTGCCGCTGCGGTGATGGTGAACTCGGTCGTCGCCAGGTCGTCGTCGACCACGGTCTCGACGGTCATCGGGCCTTCACCGACGATCTCGTGGCGGTACGCGCAGGCCACGGTCATACCGCTCCCCTGACATCGATACCCGAGTGTGACCTCTCCGCCGGAACCGACATCCGGAACCTGCCGTTGCACCTCTGGCAACAGCACGCGCCGGTTGAACTGACGCGACCGGCGTGGATCCGCGCCTTCGACGGGAACGGTCGTGCGATCGCTCGCAACGTCTGACGCGTCCTGTCGATTGCGCAATTGTGACGAGACTCCGATCCGCGCAGATCGATCGAGCAACGTGATCTCGAGGGTCAGCACCGCCAGGTCGCGATGCACGAGGCTGACCATCCGGCTTGAGCGAACACGCACGCGGTCGCCAATCGGCGAGCGCCAGATCACGTCGGAATGCAATCGCCCATCGCTGAAGTCGAGGATTCGTTCGTAGTGCTCGAGATCGGCTTCGGCGAGACAGAGCGGCTCGCCGCCGACAGACACATGCATGATGTTCGCATCGGGCACGCTCACCAGTGTCTGGCCGGTGGTCGCGAAACCATGTGCCGTCTCGGGATAGACGATCGGCCACGTTTCGTGGAACCCGTTCACGTAGGTCCCCGGTGTATGAGCGCGGTGGCTTTCGCTGTGGTTGGCGCGCATCCCGACGTGACCATTTCCAACCGCGAACAGTGTTTCGGTCAGACCAAGGTCGGTGTCGTCCGGTTCCGTTTCGATCAGACGCCATGGGTCGACGGGGAAGCGTCGGCGTGGGATGTCTTGGCCGGTGACTCGGGGTTTCATGTGGCTCTCACGGTTTCGCTGAGATCACCCACGACGAGGTCGGCGCCGGCTCGCCGCAACCGATCCGCGTGGCCGCCGCGATCGATACCGAGCACGAACCCGAAGTTGCCGGCTTCACCCGCCTCAACCCCCGAGACTGCATCTTCCACCACGATGCATCGATCGGGATCGACTCCGACGAGCTCAGCGCCGCGCACGAACATGTCGGGCGCCGGCTTGCCCGCGAGTCCCTCGTCGACGACTCGAACACCGTCGACAATATGCTCGAATCGGTTACCCAGCCCTGCGGCGGCGAGCACGATTCTGGCGTTCTTCGACGATGACACGATGGCCTGCGGGGTTCCGAGCTGGTCGAGCAGGTCGAGCACCAGGATCGAACCCGGGTAGGGCTCGATCCCGTCGCGTTCGATGATCTCGTTGAACAAGATGTTCTTGCGGTTCCCGATCGCGCAGATCGTCCGATCGCCTGGCAGATCGAAGGGGGCACCATCGGGGAGGTGGACGTCGCGACTGGTGAGGAATGCTCGCACGCCGTCATACCTCGGTCGGCCATCGACGTAGGTCAGGTAGTCGGCCTTGGTGAAGTCGAAGGCGGCGAACAGAACCGCCCAGGCATGCTCGTGCACGTCCGCGGTTGGAGTGATCACCCCGTCCAGATCGAACAGCACCGCCCCATAGCCACTCCAGTCGAGCATGCCGGATGAGCGTACCCGCACGATGCCGTGGCGGACCGCCAGACCCGCCGGCCCAAGGCTTGTTTGCTTCCGGCCGAAATCGTTCGGACTCTCGCATCCAACACGTGGATCGCGGTAGGGTTCAAGCGCGACTCGCGGCAGTTCGATCGCCTGCGAGGGCATCCAGTTACGTCCTGTCAACCGCAGGACGATCCGGCGGTCGATCGAGGTCGACCGAGAAATCTTCTTGCGCCGATGGCGTAGGAGGGGGAGGACAACGAATATGAAGCGCAACTTCAAGAAGGCAGCAGTCGGCCTAGCCGCACTGTCGCTGATCGCGGCCGCATGCGGTGACGATGACGACGCAGCCGAGCCAGCAGCAGAGCCGGCAGCAGAGCCGGCAGCCGAGCCGGCAGCCGAGCCGGCAGCAGAGCCGGCTGGCACGTCAATCCTCAACGGTGAGATTCAGTGTGAGCAGCAGTACGCCGGCAAGAAGGTCACCATCTTCTCGCCGGTCCGCAACACCGATACCGACTTGGCGATCCCTGACTTCGTCGCCGGCTACGACCCGCTGGTCGAGTGCACCGGAGTCGAAATCGACTGGCAGGGCACCGATCAGTTCGAGACCGAGATCAACGTACGTCTCGAAGGTGGCGACCCGCCCGACGTGATCGACTACCCGCAGCCGGGTCTGATGCGGGCCCACATCGAGAAGGGCTTCCTGTCAGAGCTTCCAGCTGATGTCGCCGCCCACACGACGAGCGACTTCGCCGCCGGCTGGGATGTCTACGCCTCGAGCGCCGACGGCACCATCTACGGTGTGCCTGGTCGCTCGAGCGTGAAGTCGATGGTGTGGTACAGCCCTTCGGCGTTCGCCGATGCCGGCTATGCCATCCCGGGCACGCTCGAAGATCTGACGGCGTTGTCCGAACAGATCGTCGCTGACGGTGGCGCGCCGTGGTGCGTCGGCGCCGAGTCGGGTGTTGCTACGGGCTGGGTACTCACCGATTGGATCGAGGACTTCATGCTGCGTGTCAGCGGCGGCGACGTCTACGACCAGTGGGTCAACCACGAGATCCCATTCAACGACCCGCAGGTCAAAGCTGCCGTCGACGCGGTCGGCGCGATTGTCAAGAACGCCGACTACCTCGGCGGCGAGAACAACGTGAAGGCGATCGCCACCACCAAGTTCCAGGACGGCGGCCTCCCGATCATCACCGGCGACTGCTTCATGCACCGCCAGGCGAGCTTCTACGTGGGCAGCTGGCCGGAAGGCACCGTGACGGCACCAGATGGCGACATCTGGTTCTTTTACCTGCCGAGCCCGGCTGACGGTCCGAAGTTCGTGCTCGGCGCTGGCGACATCTATGCCGCTGCCACCGACAAGCCCGAGAGCTTCGACGTGGTTCGGTACACCGGCTCCGCCGAGTACCAGCTGTCCATCGCCAACTCACGCAACGAGTTGGGCCCGAACCTGAACCTCGATCTCGACGCCATCGAGGACCCGTTCCTCAGGGCCGTCGCTGAGTTGAACGGCAGCGCAGAGGTGTTCCGCTTCGACGGTTCCGACCTGATGCCCGGCGCCGTCGGCGCCGGTACCTTCTGGACGGAAATCACGGCGTGGGTCATCGGTGGCGACACCGACACCTTCCTCCAGAACGTCGAGGACAGCTGGCCCGCCAGCTGATCAACTACACCTGAAGTAAGCGTCCGAGGGGGCCAGGGCATCGCCCTGGCCCCCTCTGTTAACTTGATCGCGGACCACGGCTTGCATTACAAATACGGATTGGCCGACGAAAGGGGGGCTGATGGGTGATCTGATCAGTGCGATTGTCACGGTGACGATCGCGATCGGTGGATTGCTTGCGTTTCTGGGTGGCCTGTATTGGCTGACGAGCAAGGTCCCCAAGAAGTGGCAGGAGGGCGTCCGGTCGTGGGTGTTTCTGCTGCCGGCGATGGTCGCCATGATCATCGGATTGCTGATCCCCACGATTCGGACCATCTACCTGAGCCTGCTCGACGACAACGGCGACAAGTTCGTCGGGTTTGACAACTACAGCGACGTCTTCACTACGACCGGAACACGGCTCACCGTCTTCAACAGCATGACCTGGGTCTTCGTCGGCACCGTGTTCACCACCATCGTCGGGCTGGCGGTCGCCCGGTTCGCCGATGGGATGCGCGGCGAGAAGGCGGCCAAGTCGGCGATCTTCATCCCCGGCGCGATCTCACTCGTCGGTGCCGGCATCATCTGGAAGTTCGTGTACGACGGCCCCCCGTTCGAGGTCGGCCTCCTCAACAGCATCACCAAGAACATCCCCGGCCTACCTGCCAGCATGGGAGGTGACGGTGACCGGATCTGGCTGCTCGAGCGTGGGTTCGGCGGTGCCGACCCGCCGGCGTCGTTGCCCGGCTTCAACACCTTCTTGCTGATCATCATCTTCATCTGGGCGTCCGCCGGCTTCGCCACGGTCATCTTCTCGGCAGCCATCAAGGGCGTGCCCGATTCATTGATCGAGGCGGCCAAGGTCGACGGTGCCACCGATCGGCAGGCGTTCTACAAGGTGACGATGCCGTACATCCGCTCGACCATCGTCACTGTGGCGACCACGATCACAATCGGCGGCCTCAAGGCGTTCGACATCGTGGCTGCCACCACCGGTGGCCGGTTTGGCACCAGCACGATCGCCAACGAGTTCTTCGTCACCAAGTTCGTGCAGGGCCGCGGTGGTCTCGGTTCTGCATTGGCGGTGGTGATCTTCATCCTGGTCATTCCGGTCGTGGTGATGAACCGACAAGCCCAGAAGCGAGCCGAGGAGATGATGGGCGCATGAGCGTTGCAATCGACGACGTCGATCCTCCCGTCGATGGCACGTCCAAGCCAGGTCGACGCAAGCGTGTGCTGTCGACCGGGCAAGCTACGAGCAGAAGCCTGAGCAGCCAGCCCGGACGGATAATCGTCTATGTCTTGATGTTCATGTGGACGGTGCCGACGTTCGGCATCCTCGTTTCGTCGTTCCGGTCTGAGATCGACGTCAAGACGTCTGGCTGGTGGAAGTGGTTCACCGACCCCTCGATCACGTTGGAGAATTACCGCAGGGTGCTTTCGTCGGCTCCGGGCGACGACAACATGGCCAAGTTCTTCATGAACTCGCTGATCATCACGATCCCATCGGTGATCTTGTCGGTCGGCATCGCCTTGCTTGCTTCGTACGCATTCTCGTGGATGAAGTTCAAGGGTCGCGACTGGATATTCGTGGCTGTGGTAGCGCTGCTCATGGTGCCGCTCCAAATGGCGCTCGTCCCACTGCTCCAGTTGTTCACTGGGGGCGCTCACATCGGGACCGTGACGATCTTCCCAGATCTCAGCCTGACCGGCACGTATATCGGCGTCTGGATCGCCCATGTGGCCTTCGGTCTGCCGTTCTGCATATTCATCCTCAAGAACTTCGTGTCTGCCTTGCCCAAGGAGTTGATCGAGGCGGCGCGCGTCGATGGCGCCGGTCACGGTACGACGTTCGTCAAGCTGGTTGTGCCGCTGTCGGTGCCGGCGATCGCATCTCTGGGGATCTTCCAGTTCATGTGGATCTGGAACGACTACTTGATCGCCTTGATCTTCGCCGGGCGCGATAAGGCCCCGGTCACGATGAAGCTCGCCCAGGTAGCTGGTGAGCGCGGCAACGCATGGCACCTGCTCACCGCGGCCGGCATGGTCTCGATGGTCCTGCCGATCATGGTGTTCTTCGCGCTCCAGCGCTACTTCGTTCGCGGTCTGCTCGCCGGAGCCGTGAAGGGCTGACAGAAACATTCGAATCAAGTGCGTCGCAAGAGTGACGCGATCGATCAACACAAGGAGTCATGATGGCTGGGGTCACGCTGAACAGCGTCAATAAGGTATACGACAACGGTTTTCATGCGATCCATGATCTCGACCTCGAGATCCAGGACGAGGAGTTCCTGGTGTTGGTCGGACCCTCGGGGTGCGGGAAATCGACAGCGCTCCGGATGGTCGCCGGGCTGGAGACGATCACGGGCGGTGAGATGCGGATCGGTGATCGGGTGGTGAACGACGTCGAGCCCAAGGACCGCGACATTGCAATGGTCTTCCAGAACTATGCGCTGTACCCACACATGTCTGTGTACGACAACATCGGGTTCGCGTTGAAGTTGGCGAAGGTGCCCAAGGCCGAGATCGACGAGAGGGTCCGCAAGGCCGCTGAGATCTTGGAGCTCACGTCGAACCTGGATCGCAAGCCGGGGCAGTTGTCGGGTGGTCAGCGGCAGCGTGTCGCCATGGGCCGTGCGATCGTGCGTCAACCGTCTGCATTCTTGATGGATGAGCCGTTGTCGAACCTGGACGCCAAGCTGCGTGTGCAGATGCGCGCCGAGATCGCTGCGTTGCAGCGTCAGCTGGCCGTCACGACCCTCTATGTGACGCACGACCAGATCGAGGCGATGACGATGGGCGACCGGGTCGCGGTGCTCAAGGACGGGTATCTCCAGCAGGTCGACACACCCCAGAACCTGTATGACCGACCGGTCAATTTGTTCGTAGCGGCGTTCATCGGTTCACCATCGATGAACCTGTGTGAAGCACAGCTGAACGGTTCCGAACTGCGATTCGGTTCTCGGTCAGTCGCCCTGCCGGACAGTCTGTTCGCAGCGCGGCCGGCATTGCGCGGGTTCGATGGTCGCAAGGTGATCATGGGATTTCGCCCCGAGGATCTCGAGGATGCTGCGATGTCTGACGATCAGGATGCAGCGCATCGGTTCTCGGCGCAGATCTCGCTTGTCGAGGCGCTCGGTTCGGAGCTGATGGTTCATTTCGATCTTGACGCCCCACCGGTCGATTCCGGTGACCCCGATGCGGTCGAGGTGATCGGTGAGCACGCGACCGGCGTCGGCCGCTTCAGCCCTCGTTCGGGGGTTCGTTCGGGCGAGAACGTCGAGATCGCGCTCGATGTCGCCAACATGCACTTCTTCGACCCCGACTCGCGGCTCGCCGTCTGGGGCTGAATCACATCCACCGGCGGTTCATTCGCGCTCGGTAGATCGACCTCCGCTACCGAGCGGCTGCCCGGCGTCGACACCCCTGGCGGGCATCACCGGTGGCCGGTAACGGTCACAGCAGCAGTGCGTCGGCGACGATCTCGACCAGCGCCATCCCAGGATCAGCTAGCGCCTCGCTGATCGCCGCGTCGAGTTGATCGAGCGACGTGACGCGGATGCCCTTGGCGCCACACAGCTCGGCGAACGCCGCGAAGTTCGGATTGTGGAGCGAGGTCTGCCATACGTCCCAGTGGGCGGCTCGTTGCTCCTTGGAGATCTTGCCGAGCTCGCCGTTGTTGAGCAGCACGTGGGTGATGTTCATGCCGTACTTCACGGCCGTAGTGAGCTCCATCGCATATTGGCCGAACCCTCCGTCGCCGCTGATGCTGACGATCTGGCGGGAGTCGCCGACCGCCGCCCAGGCCCCCATCGCCGCCGGTAAGCCGAACCCGATCGATCCGAGATAGCCCGACATCAAGACGTCCTGGCGGCCGCTCGCCTCGAAGTAGCGCCCGAACGAATAGGTGTTGTTGCCGACGTCGACGGCGATCACCGCATCGGGCTCGATCAGGCGCGACAAGCTGTCCATAACGGCCGCCGAACCGATGCCGTGGCCGGCGTCGTCGGCCGCCCGATTGGCCTTCTCGGCCTGCCAGATCGAGCGGCGCGAGGCGACTTCGCCGCCGATCGAACCGGTGCGCGGTGCCGGGCCGAGTCCGTCGGCGAGCAGGCGGGCGATCACTTCGACATTGCCCTGGAGCGGCACGTCGACGGCATGGAATTTGCCGAGCGCCATCGGGTCGTCGTCGACCTGGATAGTGGGCTTGTATGCGGCGATACCGGTGTGGTTGGAGAAGCTCGCTCCGAACACGAGCAGCAGATCGCTCTCGTTCATGAACCAGCTCGCCACCGGGGTGCCCGAACGCCCCATCACACCGCACCCGAGTGGATGGTCGTCGCCGATCAGTCCCTTGGCCTTGAACGTCGTGGCAACCGGCGCGTCGAGCAGCTCTGCGAGCGCGATGATCGAAGCCATCTGGCGGCGGGCGCCGTGGCCGACCACAATCATCGGCCGCTCGGAGGTGGACAGCAGGTCGAGCGCACGCTGCACCTCCGATGATGGGGGAGCGATCTCACGTGACCCGATCCGGCCGTCCGGGCCACCCGCTGTAGCCGACTCGGCGGCCGGGAGGTGCTGCACCTCATCGGGCAGGATCAGGTGGGCGACGTTGCGGCCGACGATCGCCGTCTTCATCGCCAGTGTGGCGAGTTCGGCGTGGTCCGAGGCAGCATGCACCGTCTCGCTGAACTCGGCCACATCGCTGAATGCAGCTTCGAGATCGGTGTCCTGGAACGCGCCACGGCCGCGCAACTTCGATGGCACCTGCCCCGAGATGGCGAGCACCGGGGCCCGATCCTGCTTGGCGTCATACAAGCCGGTCAGCAAGTTCGTGGAACCCGGCCCGGCGATCCCGAAGCATGCCGCGACTTTGCCGGTCAGCTTGCCGTATGCGGATGCAGCGAAGGCCGCCGCGCCCTCGTGACGAATCCCGATGTAGGTCAACTCGCGGCGCTGTTCCGCCTTGCGGATCGCGTCCGCGAAGCCGAGATTCGAGTGACCTACCATCCCGAACACATGGGTCAGGCCCCAGTTGGTGAGGGTCTCGACGATCACATCGCTGACGGTGCGAACGTTCTCTGGCTCGGGTGGGAGAGCGACGTAGACGCCGTCGTCACGAACCTCGGTGGGGAAGCACACCGGGGCGTCGCTGAAACCGCTAGGGGGTTCGCCGGTGGTAGGCGAGTAGTCGTAGCCGTGCCATGGACAGCGCAACCAGCCGTTCTCGATCGACCCCTCTCCCAGCGGCCCACCTTGATGCGGGCACGCATTGTCGAGGCATCCGTATTGGCCCTCGTGCTTGGTGACGGCGAATGAGCGAATGCCGACCGACACGGTGGTGACGCGTCCTTCGTCGAGTTCGCCCGGTTCGAGGATCTTGTGCCAGCTGGCGTCGGTCGGCCTGGGGTCGGTCATGGGGTGAGCCCTCCGTAGGGGATGCCGGCGAGATGGTGCATCTCGCGATCGAACGTGGTGAGATCGTCGAGGCACAGTTGGTTGAGATGGGTATGGCCGCATGCGCGGGCGAGCACGATCATCAACTCGACCGAGGCCTCGAAGAATCGAGTGAGTCGTTCGGCGGCCTCGTCGATCACCAGTCGCCGGCGCAGTCCGGGTTTCTGGGTGGCGATGCCGACCGGGCAGTTATCGGTGTTGCAGGCTCTCATGCCGAGGCAGCCGATCGCCTGCATGGCGGCGTTCGACACGGCGATCGCGTCGGCCCCGAGGGCGAGTGCTTTCACAAAGTCGGCATGGGTGCGCAGCCCGCCGGTGATCACGAGCGTCAGATTCGATTCGCACGCATCGAGGTGGCGTCGTGCCCTGGCGAGCGCCGGAATCGTGGGCACCGAAATGTTGTCACGGAAGATCTTCGGCGCGGCGCCGGTGCCGCCTCCGCGACCATCGAGGATCACGTAGTCGACTCCGATCTCGAGCGCAGCATCGAGGTCGGCTTCGATGTGTTGGGCCGACAGCTTGGCCCCGATCGGGATCCCGCCAGACGTCTCGCGCACCAGGGCGGCCAGCTCTCGATAGTCGCCGACCGTGGTCAGATCGGGGAAGGTGGCAGGCGAGACTGCAGGGGTGCCTGGCGTGAGGCCACGCACCTCGGCGATGCGGCCGATGACCTTGTTGCCCGGCAAATGCCCACCGGTGCCGGTCTTGGCGCCTTGACCAAACTTGAAGTGGAAGGCTTGGACATCCTTGACCTTTTCGATCGACCAGCCGAATCGCCCGGACGCCAACTCGTAGAAATAGCGTGAGTTCTCCTGCTGTTCCTCTGGCAGCATGCCGCCCTCACCCGAGCAGATACCGGTGCCTGCTTCGTGGGCGCCGCGGGCGAGCGCGGTCTTTGCCTCCTGTGACAGGGCGCCGAAACTCATGTCGGAGACGAACAACGGGATCTCCAACACCAGCGGCGTGTCAGCGGTACCCCCGATCGTGACGTCGGTCGCCACGGAGTCGTGATCGAGCAGTGGGCGGCGCGCCAGCTGGGCGGTAACGATCTGAATCGAATCCCAACTGGGAAGCAGGTCACGTCGGACGCCCATCGATGTGACGGCACCGTGATGCCCGACGTTCGACAACCGATTCGTCGCCAGTTCTCGGATCTCGCCGACGTAGGGCTCGTCCGGGGTGCCGTGCGGGTCCTGATATGCACCCTGATAAGCATCGCGATTCCAAGGCTGGGGGTGTTCGCGTTCCCAAGCCAACACTTCGTCGAGGTCGACCATCACTTGGCCGTCGGCGATCCACGACGTGAACTTCTGCAATCGTTCGTCGTTGTTGTAGGCGCTGATCCCTGTACGAAAACCATAGTCCCAGCCGTGTAGGCCGCACAGTAGGTCGTCACCGCTGATCGATCCGTCGGCCAGCAGCGCACCCCGGTGTTGGCATCGCCCGTGCAACACCGAGTGGTCATCGTCGTAGCGCACGATCACCAGATCTACGTCGCTGACGAGTGCGCCAACCGGGGCCCGATCGGCGATCTCGTCCCAGCGTGCGATCGCGGGTGGCTGCATGCATGACCTCCTGAACTGACGCCTACCGTACCGGCCTCAGCTGAACCCTCTGATCGAGCGATGTGTTCCCGGCTCGCCTACCGTCTCGATGGTGGGTCTCCGAGCAAATCGACATACGGGTGAATCGAATTGATTCGACGCATTTCGGCGCTGCGCTACGAGCAGCAGGTGCTCGTGATCTATGTGTTTGCGATTTTCATGACGATCATCGACAGCACGATGGTCAATGTCGCGCTGCCGACGATGGCCAGGGATTTTGACGTCGAGGCGAGCGAGGTCGAGTGGATCGCGGTCGGGTATCTGCTGGCGGTTGCAACGGTGATTCCGGCAGCCGGTTGGTTGGGCGACCGCTTCGGCACGAGACGGATCTTCCTGTGGTCGCTCACCATCTTCACGATCGTGTCGATGATGTGCGGGGCGGCACAGACACTTGACCAACTGGTGATCCTACGTGTGCTACAAGGTGCTGGGGGAGGGCTGATGGCCCCGATCGGGGGCGCCATGTTGTATCGAGCGTTCCCGATGAGCCAGCGAGCATCGGCGGCGACGGCCGTGCTCAGCGTGGCCGTGATCGCCCCGGCGCTCGGACCCCTGATCGGTGGGATTCTCGTCGATCAGGCGTCGTGGCGATGGATCTTCCTGATCAACATCCCGATCGGGGGACTCGGCTTGGCGTTGGCTGGTCGGGCGCTGCGCGAAGAGGTACAGGATCAGCCCGGTCGGCTGGATCTGCTGGGGTTGATCCTCAGTGGCGGCTCGGTCGCAGTGCTGCTGTACATGTTGTCGATCGGCCCCGAGCGTGGATGGTCGTCGATCCTGGTGATTTCGCTGGCAATGCTCGGCGCAGCGGCGCTGGTGGCGGCGATCTTCACCGAGCTGCGGGTCGAGCAGCCGGCGTTGCTGCTGCGGCTGTTCGGCGATCGACTGTTCCGCAATATCAACGTTGCCTCGGCGCTGATCTATGCGGGATTCTTCGGGCAAATCTTCATGCTGCCGATCTATCTCCAGTCGTTGCGCGATTTCTCGGCGTTCCAGAGCGGGCTGGTGCAGTCGCCGCAGGCGCTCGGCATTTTCGTGATCTCGAACCTTGTCGGTAGACGGGCCTACCGGGTGATCGGTCCGCGCCGCTTGATGGTCGGTGGAACTGCGGCGGCAGCGGGGGTGACCTGTTTGTTCGCTCTGATCGACCTCGACACCCCGCTCGGCGTGATCGCTGGGCTCTCGTTCGCCAGAGGTCTTTCGATGGGCCTCGTGTTCGTGTCGGTTCAGACCGCCGTCTACGCCACCACGTCGCTGGCTGACACGGGTCGTGCCACCTCACTTTTCAACACCCAACGACAGATCTCGTACGCCGTCGGGGTGGCGATCGCAGCGACCGTTCTGACGGCCAGCTTGGGCGGCCTCGATGCCGGCGACCCGGCGATCGAGCGTCTCGCCGCCCACCAGCACGCCTTCTTGGCGGTCGGCCTGGTGATGATCCCCGGCATCGTCGTGTCGTGGTTCGTCAGCGACGATGATGCGGCCGAGACTCGTGGCCTGGCGCCGGTTACGGTCCAGTCACCAACCTGAAGGAGCACCAGATGGACTTCACTCCGAACGAAGATCACGAGGCGATCGTCGAAGCCGTCGATCGCGTGTGTACCCGGTTCGACGATTCCTATTGGTCGGCGTGCGACACCGAACACCTATTTCCATGGGATTTCTACGACGAGATGGCCAAAGGTGGCTGGGTCGGGATCGCGATTCCCGCCCAGTACGGGGGCGGCGGGATGGGCATCACAGAGGCTGCGCTGGTGTTGAACAGGGTCGCGGCTTCAGGTGCGGCGATGAACGGCTCGACCGCCGTGCACCTCACGATGTTCGGCCTCAACCCGGTCGTCAAGTTCGGCAACGATCAACTCAAGGACACGTTCCTGCCGCGCGCCGCGGCGGGCGATCTGCACGTCGCATTCGGCGTCACCGAACCTGACGCCGGCACCGACACCAGCCGGATCGCGACCCGCGCCGTCGATGACGGATTCGGCGGGTTCATCGTGAGCGGCCGCAAGATCTGGACTTCGAAAGCGCTCGAGTCGGAGGTTTGCTTGCTGCTGGCGCGCACTGACGAACCCGACGACGACCGGTTCGGCGGGCTGAGCTTGTTCCTGATCGACCTCGACCCTGCGTACTGCGATATCGCTCCGATCCCAAAGTTGGGGCGCAACGCCGTCGCCTCGTGCGAGGTCGCCTACGACGGGTTGCCCGTCGAGGGCTGGCGCCTGGTTGGAGAACGGGGGAGGGGGTTCCAGCAGATTCTGCACGGCCTGAATCCCGAACGGATACTGCTGGCGGCGATGTCGTGCGGCATTGGTGAGGTGGCACTACGACGGGCGATCGGCTACGCCAACGAACGGATCGTCTTCGACCGCCCGATCGGCTCCAACCAGGCGATCGCCCATCCGCTCGCCCAAGCCCACATGCAGTTGCAGGCGGCCTGGTCCGTGATGGTCGAGGCAGCCTGGCGTTACGACCACGATCTGCCGTGTGGCGAGCAGGCCAATACGGCCAAGTACCTGGCGGCCGAGGCGTGCTGGTTCGCAGCCGATGCCGCGGTTCAGACGCACGGCGGCCTCGGCTACGCAACCGAGTACCAGGTCGAGCGCTACTGGCGCGAGGCCCGGCTGCAGCGCTTGGCCCCGGTCAGCCAGGAGATGACCTGCAACTTCATTGCTCAAAACGTGCTCGGTCTGCCGCGCAGCTACTGATGGTTCGTGGCTTGATGGTTCGTGGCTTGATGGTTCGTGGCTTGACGGAAGTTTGAGAGGATTGTCGTAACGATGCGCTCCGATCGGGCGATATCTACAAAGAGAGGGCGACGACCCCATCTATAGAGAAAGGGCGACGACCTCACCGACGACCCCACCGAGGAGCGACATAGTGATCCCTACCCTGTCCACCTTGCTCAAGACGATTGCCGGCAAGACGATCGTCGGCGTGGTCGTCGTGTCGATGGGTGTCGGCGCCGCCGCTGCTGGAGGTGCCGACGTGCCGGTGCTGAGCTCGGTCGAGTCACACTCGGACGACCACGCAGATGCCGAGGACGAGGACGGGGACGAGGACGAGTCTGAAGACGCCAAGCAAGAGGCTGATGACGACGCCGAGTTGAAGGTCGCAGAGGTCCCGGAGTGGAAGATCATCAAGACCGACGGGCGCGATGCGTGGCATGACCTGCGTGACGAGGCTCGGGCGGAATGGCGCGAGGCCAAGCTTGCTTTCAACGAATTGTGCGGCGACGACGATGTCGATCAGGCGGCTGGCGAGTCAGCCGATCGTGACGACGATGACGACGCCAAGATGTCCGAAGAGTGCCAGGCACTCAAGGCCGAGCTCAAGGAGCTTAGGCAGGCGGGCCTCTCGGAGTGGAAGACAGCTCGTGACGAGGCCAGAGACGCCTGGAAGGCCGCCAAGGACGAGGCCAAGGCCGAGAGCAGGGCCGAGCACGCCGAGGCCAAGGTTGAACGGAGGGCCGAGAGCAGGGCCGAGCACGCCGAGGCGAAGGCTGCGCGCATTGCCGAGCGCAGGGCGGAGCGCGACGAGGCGAAGGCGGATCGCAGGGCGGAGCATGCCGAGGCGAAGGCTGCGCGCATTGCCGAGCGCGACGAGGCGAAGGCGGATCGCAGGGCGGAGCATGCCGAGGCGAAGGCGGATCGCAGGGCGGAGCGCGACGAGGTCAAGGCCACTCGTACGAACGCCAGGTTGGGCAAAACGGACAGGTAATCGATCCGGGCGCCCGGGGTCAACGACGAGTCGCGGCGCCCCTGGTTACTTCGTCATTTTTTCTGGCGGCGTGATTCCGACCAGGTCATGCCCGACTCGACATTGATATCGCGAGGTAGACCGAGCACTTGCTCGGCGATGATGTTGCGTTGCACTGCGAAGGTGCCCCCGCCAACGGTGAGGGCCGGCGAGAACAGATACCCGTAGTGCCAGATCGGGTCGACGGCGGGATAGTGGCCGCTGCCGCGCGGAAAGTTGATCTCGGTCGCTCCGGTCTGGGCGGCAGCGGACAATGAACCGACCGGTCCCGAGCCGGCGATCATGCCGTCGGCCCCGGCGAAGTGCTTGGCGAGCGCGAGCACGTGCTGGCCGTGCTCGTCGCCTTTGATCTTTTGGGTCGATGCCTCGACCCCCGGCGTCTTGCCCTTCAGGCGGGCGCTCAGCGTGCGCAGCCGACCCAGCCGCAGCACCTCGGATTCGGTGTGGAGCCGGGCGAAGAGTTGCCGATCGATCGGGTCTCTGACGCCGCCCTCGGCGCGCACCAGGTCGAGCAGGTGGCTGGCGGAGGGACCCGTTCCCCACATCGAGCCGGCCGACGACAGCGAAATCCGCTCGTTGGCGAGCGTGACCTTGGCCAGGCGCCAGCCCTCACCCTCCTGGCCGACCAGGTACTTGGCTGGCAAACGCACATTGTCGAAGAACGTTTCGTTGAACGAGTGTGCGGTGGTCATGTCGACGATCGGGCTGAGCGTGATACCGGGCAGGTCCATCGGCAAGATGAAGTACGAGATTCCCTTGTGTTTCGAGACGTCGGGGTCGGTGCGGGCGATCAGGATGCCGAACTGCGAGTGATGGGCGCCGCTCGACCAGATCTTTGAACCGTTGATGATGAATTCATCGCCATCACGGACGGCGCGAGTACCGAGGCTGGCCAGATCCGAGCCCGAGTCGGGTTCGCTGAACAGCTGGCACCACACTTCGTCGCCTCGGAAGATCGGGTCTAGGAAACGCTCTTTCTGCCAGTCGGTGCCGGCCATCAGAATCGTCGGTGCAGCCCAGCCGACGCCGATCGCGTTTGTGGCGACGGCGGTCCTCGACACTCCGGCCGCCTTGAGTTCTTCATCGATGATCAGCTGGTTCATCGGGTCGGCGTTGAGCCCGTACGGCTCAGGCCAGTGCGGCACTATGTAGCCGCCCGTGTGCAGATCAGCGTTGGTCGGGTTGGGGTGTGCTGCAAGCCATTGGCGTACGACGAGACGACGTGGATCGTCGTCGGTTGGCATGTCGAAATCCATTAGTTGTCTCCGTGAGCTGAGGTGCGGGGTGCGGTACGTGGGGCGGGCCCTTGGGTGGCTCCGCCGGCGAAGGCCTGAGCCTTGGTCATCCAGTCGCGGGCGATCTCACCCGTGATCGTGAGGTCGGTGTCGTCGACGTGGCGTCGTTGCGTGACGACCAGGCAAAAATCCTCGGCTGGGCCCGTGACGCTGGCGGCGGCATCATCGGGCACCCACGCCCACACATCCCCCGACGGGGCCGTCAGCTCGACTTGCAAACTGCCTTCGGGTACCTGCTCGCCGCGCACGACATAGCTCCAGCCGCGGGTGATCACCCCGAGCTGGACGATATGGCGGATTCGATCGCTCGATCGGCGTGTGGCGCCGACCGTGTCGCAGATGTCCTGGCCATGCGCCCAAACCTCCATCAGGCGGGCGGTCAGAAACGACTTCGAGCCCATCGACGGGCCATACCACTCGACGCGCGTGTCGTTGGCGAGTGTGCGACCGGCAGCCTCGAGTTCGTCGCGGTGTGCACGCCACGCCGCAAGTTGATCTGCGGTCGCCAGCTGGCGAAATCCCCCGAGTGTGAACTCGTCGACGGCGAGCTGGTCGGCGAAGTGGCCGACCAGTTCGGTGCGGTGCGCCTGGAATGCATCTGAGTCGTTGATTGCCAACGCAGCCATCGTGTCGAAGAAAGTGAGGTGACCGAGCTGGTCGGCCACGTTCCAGCGCGGGCTCGGTGTCGCCAACGCCCACTGCGAGTCGGAGAGGTCGGCAATAATCGCGTCGAGCGCTCGCTGCTCAGCGACGAGATCGTCGAGTACTTCGTTGATATCCATCTGCCCTCCGACGGTGGTGCGGTACCGCTTCGCCCGAAACGGTACCATTGTTACCGCAGGTGCCAGGCACCTGCGGTAACGGTCGGGACGGGGTGGCGAGCGGTACCATTTGACGCTGATCGGTACCGCGTCGTAGGTTGCCGACCGTGGTGAAGGTCCTGCGAACCAAACTCGACACGCGAAGTGCGGAGTACCAAGAGAACCTTGCCGCGATGGAATCGCTGTGGACCGAGGTCGAAACCTTGATGGCGACGGTGCCGTCGATCGGGGGGCAACGCTACGTCGACCGTCATCGCAAACGCGGCAAGATGCTGCCGCGCGAGCGGATCGAGCAACTCGTCGACCCAGACACGCCGTTCCTGGAACTGAGTTCGCTCGCCGGATGGGGCAGCCAGTTTCCGATCGGAGCCGGATCGGTCATCGGGATCGGCATCGTCGAAGGCGTCGAGTGTGCGATCGGAGCCTCCGACATGACGTATCGGGGCGGATCGATGAATCCCCGGTCGGTCGACAAGGGAATGCGGTTCCACGAGATCATCCGGCGCAACCGGTTGCCGTGGATCAACCTCAACGAGTCGGCCGGCGCCGACCTGCCCCATCAAGCCGACATATTCATCCGTGGGGGCGAAAGTTTCCGCAACCAGACCCAGGTGTCGAAACTCGGCATCCCGACGATCACCGCCGTGTTCGGGCCCAACACCGCCGGCGGCGCCTACACGCCCGGCATGAGCGACTACACGATCTTCGTCAAGGAGCGCGGCACCGCCTACCTCGGCGGACCGCCACTCGTGAAGATGGCGATCGACGAGGTCGTCGACGAGGAGACGCTCGGCGGCGCCGAGATGCACAGCCGCACCAGCGGCCTCAGCGATTACTTGGCCGCCGACGAGATGGACGCCTTGCGGATGATCCGCGACATCGTCAAACACCTGCGCTGGAAAAAGTTCGGCCCCGGCCCGACCGAACCTGCCGACGAACCGGTCCACGACACGAACGACCTGATCGGCTGCGCCTCGGCCGACGTGCGAATCCCGTTCGACATCCGCGAGATTTACGCACGCGTTCTCGACGGCAGCCGGTTCGAGGAGTTCAAGCCGCTCTACGGCGACAAGCTCGTGTGCGGCTGGGGATCGATCCACGGATTCCCGGTCGGCGTATTGGGCAACAACGGAATCCTCTTCTCCGAAGAGGCCAAGAAGGGCGCCCAGTTCATCCAGATGTGCAATGTGACCGACACGCCTTTGGTCTTCATGCACAACATCACGGGATTCATGGTCGGCTCGAAGGCCGAGCAGGGCGGCATCATCCGCAACGGCGCCAAGATGATCAACGCCGTCTCCAATAGTGAGGTGCCGCATTTCTGTCTGATGGTCGGCGCCTCATACGGAGCCGGCAACTACGGCATGGCCGGCAAGGCCTACGACCCCCGGTTCATCTTCTCGTGGCCCAACCACAAGATCGCCGTGATGGGCCCCCGCCAGTTGGCCGGGGTGATGGACATCGTCGCCCGCAACGCCGCCGCCGGTCGTGGGATCGACGTCGACGAAGACGTTCTCAACACCGCCAAGCAAGCGCTCGAGGATCAGATCGAGAGCGAATCGAGTGCGCTGTACTCGACCGGGAGGGTGTGGGACGACGGCATCATCCACCCCAACGACACCCGTCACGTGCTCGCTATGGCCTTGTCGGCCGCCCACAACAATGTGGTGCAAGGCACCCGTGAGTACGGGATCTGGAGACACTGATGCGCCTGTTGATCGCCAATCGCGGCGAGATCGCCTGCCGGATCGCCCGCACCGCTCACTCGATGGGCATCACGACCGTCGGTGTCTACTCCGAGCCCGATCGCAACGCCCTCCACGTCGACAGCGTCGATACCGCCGTGTCCCTCGGAGGATCCACGCCGCTCGAGTCCTACCTACGCGGCGACGCCATCATCTCCGCCGCGCTCGACACCGGTGCATCCGCGATTCACCCGGGGTACGGATTTCTCGCCGAGAACGCCGAGTTCGCCCAAGCTGTGATCGACGCAGGTATTTCGTGGATCGGCCCGACCCCCGATCAGATTCGGCTGCTCGGCGACAAGGTCGCCGCCAAGCGAGCGGCGATCGACGCCGGCGTGCCGACGACCGAGATCATCGAGGCCGCCCCTGGGGTGATACCCACCGGTCTCACGATGCCCGTGCTGGTGAAGGCTGCCGCCGGGGGCGGCGGTCGTGGCATGCGCGTCGTGCTGGACGCCGCCGAGCTCGCCGAGGCTGTCGATGCTGCCAGCCGGGAGGCCGCTTCGGCATTTGGCGATGGCACCGTGTTCATCGAGCCGTACATCGAGCGCGGCCGCCACGTCGAGGTGCAGATCCTCGGCGACACCCACGGCAATGTCGTTCACCTCGGCGAACGCGAGTGCTCGATCCAGCGTCGCAACCAGAAGGTCGTCGAGGAAGCACCGTCGCCAGGCATCAGCGAACAGGTGCGCAGGCTCCTGCACGAGGGGGCGTTGGCGCTGGCCCGTCACGTCGGCTACGTGGGGGCCGGCACCGTTGAGTTCATGGTCGGCGAGGACGGCACGATCACCTTCCTCGAGGTGAACACACGGCTTCAGGTCGAGCACCCGGTCACCGAGGCGATCACCGGCATCGATTTGGTCGAAATGCAGATCGGCGTCGCCAGCGGACATGCACTGCCGTTCACCCAAGACGACATCACGGTGACGGGCCACGCGATCGAAGTCCGGCTCGTCGCCGAGGATCCGGCCGCCGGTTGGTTGCCGTCGACCGGCACCGTGTCCGAGTTCGAGATTCTCGGCGACGTTCGTGTCGACACCGGTTTTCGTGCCGGCAGTGAGGTGTCGTCTGACTACGACTCATTGCTCGCCAAGGTGATCGCTCACCATGCCGACAGAGGCGTGGCGGCATTGCAGATCGCGCGTGCAATGCGAACCGCACGTATCAGCGGCGTCAACACCAACGCCAACACGCTGGCGGCGATCATGGCCGAGCCGGATTTCCGCGCCGGCGCCACGCCGACTGCCTACCTCGACGAGCACCCCGACGTGCTGATGGATGCCGGCCCGGTTGGCGACGATCGATTGGCGCTGCTGTGTGGTGCGGTATTCGCCGACGAGCTGCGCAACCGGACCGCTGATGGGATCACCGGGTTCGCCCCCTCCGGCTGGCGCAACCTGCGCACTCACGGCCAACGCCGCACCTGGCTGCTCGGCGAACAAGAGCATCAGATCGAGTACGTCCTCACCGGCTCGTCTGCCGAGGTCCGGTTCGGTTCATGGCCCGAACCATTGCCCGACGGCAGCCTGCCCGACGACAACCGCCGCGTCGCACAGGTACGGCTGCTACAGCGTTCCTCCACGAACCATGTCGTCGAGCTCGATGGGCGGCGCCAGGTCGTCGAGGTAACGGTCGACGACGAGCAGGCGCGCACGTCGAGCCGAGCCGGCTCGATCACCTGGAGACGCCCGGTCAGGTGGGTCGATCACGACGCCGATGAGGCCGGAAGCGGCCCGGTGTGCCCTTTGCCCGGCACCGTGATCGCCGTCCATGTCGAGGCTGGTCAGTCCGTTGTCGACGGCCAGCTGCTGATGGTCGTCGAGGCGATGAAGATGGAGCACAAGATCACCGCCCACGGCGA
>Ga0255047_10000633_pt1 | contig 28473 bp, 22 predicted proteins | sample JV7_2_1_MG_FD_183640 | JGI IMG/M metagenome (GOLD analysis project Ga0255047, IMG submission 183640) | Seawater microbial communities from Jervis Inlet, British Columbia, Canada - JV7_2_1 | ecosystem: Environmental > Aquatic > Marine > Inlet | place: Canada: British Columbia | collected 2016-10-06
CGACGACCAGCTGGTGCCGCTCCCTGGCAGCTCGACGACGGCGATCGTGGCCGACTGGTTCCTGGCGCGAGAGCCGGGGGCAACCATCGTCCACAACTTGATCTGCTCGCATGCCGTCCCCGAGACGGTCCTGGCGCGCGGGGGTACTCCGGTCCGCACCAGGGTCGGCCACTCGTACATCAAGCAGGTGATGGCCGAAACCGGTGCTGTGTTCGGTGGAGAGCACTCCGGCCATTACTACTTCCGCGACAACTTCCGGGCAGACTCGGGGATCCTCACCATGCTCGTGTTGCTCCAGGTGGTGTCCGAGGCCGGGGTGCCGCTCTCGGAACTGCGCAGGGCCTACGAGCTGTACACCCAGTCCGGCGAGATCAACTTCGACGTGTCCGACCAGCAAGCCACCCTGGACACCGTCACTGCCGCGTTCGCCGACGTCGAGCCCGACCGGCTGGACGGTTTGACGTTCGACCTCGGCGACCAATGGTTCAACCTGCGGCCCTCGAACACGGAGCCCAAGCTGCGATTGAACGCAGAGGCCGACTCCCCCGAGGCGGTGGCAGCCCTCGTGCGCCGCGTCGGTGTCCTGATCGAACGAGGAACAGAGGAGGGGACATGACCGACCATCTCGTAGCGCCGGAACTGCTGGAGATCATGCAGTGCCCATCGTGTGCCGGTTCGTTGTCCGAGCGACCGGAACCGCCTGCGCTCGTCTGCGACGCCTGTGGCCTGCAGTATCCCGTGCGAGATGGCATCCCTCAGATGCTGGTCGACGAAGCCACCCCGGCGGAGGGCTGAGGCCATGACGATGATGGACCTCGTTCTCGACATCCCAGAGCAACTGAGCTGGGGCGCCGAAGTATCGCCTCCGGACCTTCCTTCGGGACGGCCCATCGTCCTCGTTGGGATGGGCGGGTCGGCCATGGGGGCAGGCGTCGGATCGCTCGCAGCAGGCGCTGCGCCCCAACCGATCGTCGTCCACCGCTCCTACGGCTTGCCGGCCTGGGCCGTGGCCGCCTCGGCCCTCGTCGTCGGGGTGTCGTACAGCGGCAACACCGAAGAGGTCCTGTCCGCCGTCGCAGCCGCCCTCGATGCCGGTCTGCCGGTTGCTGGCGTCGCTTCCGGAGGAGGGCTCGCTGGGCTCGGGGAGGCCAACGGATTCCCCGTCGTTGCGGTGCCGCCCGGCCTGCAGCCGCGAGCGGCATTGGGCTACCAGGCGTCTGCCGTGGTTGCCGTCCTCCGCGGCGCCGGCGCCGTGTCCGGCGGATCGAGCCAGCTCGAAGAAGCTGCCGAGACCGTGACCGCGTTCCTCGGCGGTGGGGAAGGCGCCGGGTTCGCCTTGGGGGTGGACCTGGGAGAAGCACTCGTCGGCAGGGTCACGATCGCCTACGGCGCCACTGGTCCCGGCGCCCTCGCCGCGTACCGGTGGAAGACGCAGATCAACGAGAACGCCAAGATGCCGGCGTGGTGGCATGAGTTCCCCGAGCTCAACCACAACGAGCTCCAAGGGTGGGAGGCGCTGCCGGATCTCACGACGCGGTCTCTGGGCGTCGTCTTCCTCCGTGACACCGGTGATCCGGCACCGGTGCAAAGGCGCATGGACCTGACGCGGGAGGCGATCGAAGGCAACGTGTTCGTCGCCGGTGAGGTTCTTGCCCAGGGCAGCGGACCGCTGGCCCGGTTCTTCACGCTTGCCGCAACGGGCGACGTAGCCTCCATCGTCATGGCGCAACGGGCGGGGATCGACCCGGAGCCGGTCGCCACGATCGAACGGTTCAAGGTCAGGCTTGCGGAGGGCTGATGGTCGACAACGACATCGCAAACATCGATCTGAGAGACGTCGGCCACCGGCGCATCGAGTGGGCGTCCCGCCGGATGCCGGTCCTGGCAGCCATCCGAGAGCGCTTCGAGCGCGAGCAGCCGCTCGCCGGCATCGCCGTCGCCGCCACGATGCATGTGACCACCGAAACCGCCAACCTGATGCTCGCGCTGCGCGCCGGCGGTGCCGAGGTGGCGCTGTGTGCCTCGAACCCGTTGTCCACCCAGGACGACGTTGCCGCCGCTCTCGTGGACCTGGGGGTTCCCACGTATGCCATTCGCGGGGAAGACGCCGACACGTTCTACCGTCACATCAACGCCATTCTGGACACCAACCCTGACATCGTGTTCGACGACGGGGCGGACACGACCACGGTGCTGCACCGCGAACGGGCCGGTCAGAAGATCCTCGGTGGTCTCGAAGAAACCACCACAGGCGTGATCCGGCTCAGGGCGATGGCGGCAGACGGGGTGCTGCGGTTCCCGGTCGTCGCCGTCAACGACTCGGATACCAAGCACCTGTTCGACAACCGGCATGGCACCGGTCAGTCGTCGCTCGACGGCATCATGCGGGCCTCCAACATCCTCTTCGCCGGCAAGACCGTCGTGGTGGCCGGCTACGGTGATTGCGGGTGGGGAATCGCCAAGCGGGCCTCGGGCCTTGGTGCCCATGTGGTCGTCATCGAGGTCGATCCGGTTCGCGCCGTTTCGGCTGTCATGGACGGGTTCCGCGTGATGACGAGCCAAGAAGCCGCCGCCCACGGAGATGTGTTCATCTCGGCCACGGGCAACATCCATGTCTTTCGCGGCGAGCACTTCGCCGTGATGAAGGATGGGGCCATCCTCGCCAACGCCGGACACTTCGACGTCGAGCTCGATCTGGTCACCCTCGGCGAAATGGCCGGGGCCCCGCGGGAGCTGCGCACCAACCTCTCCGAGTACACGCTTGCAGACGGCAGGAGGATTCTCGTCGTCGCCGAGGGCAGGCTGGTGAACCTCGGTGCCGCCGAAGGTCACCCTGCCGACGTGATGGACATGTCGTTCGCCGACCAGGCTCTGGCAGCGGAATGGCTCGTCCAGAACGGTGCCGATCTCGACAACGACGTCTACCGGCTGCCCGATGACCTGGACAACCAGGTCGCTTCGCTGAAGCTGGCCGCCATGGGCTTCGGCCTGGAAGAGCTCACCGCGCACCAGGAGCGCTACCTGGCGAGCTGGCAGGAAGGCACCTAGCCGGCTCCGGGCCAATCGCTCGCTGTCAGAAGCAAGACTTCTTCTCACCTCGTGCTTCCTGCCTCGTACCCCTCACCGCTCCACGAAGATCTCCATCGCGACCCGCATGATCAGGGTCGCTCCGGCGAAGAGGCCGATGAAGCCGAGCACGTCGAAGAGAGACAGGCTGGACGTGACTGCGGGGCCGCCGTCGACGGCGAAGAGCATCGCAGAGACGATGCCGAGTGAGGCTCCAAGGAATGCCAGCACCGCTCGGTTGGTGAGCCCGCGGATCATCGTGGCGTCGCGCTCGGTGGAGAAGAGCGACACCCTCACGGTGAAGGTCCCCCGTTCCAGCTGTCCTGCGATGCGGTCCATGTGGCGGGGAGCCCTGCGCAGCATGGGAGCGAGCCGGATGATCTCGCGTTTCACCTCGTCGGCCAGGTTGTCCGGGCTGAGCTGGGCTTGCAGGTCGCGCGCGGCAAGCTCCTCCGCCCGTGTCATCAGCGGATAGTCGGGACGGAGGAGTTCGAGCGAGCTCTGCAAGGTGCCCAGTGCCCGGATCATCGTCGAGATACTGGCGGGCAGCGTGATGCCGTGGTGGTAGGCGACGTCCAGGAAGTCGGTGAGCAGTTCCCCGGACGGTTGCATACCAGGTCCGAGGTGCTCTGCCATGAGACGGGCGAACGCCCGCTCGAGGGCTTGGGCGCTCGACCCCTCGCCGATCTCTCCAACGGCGAGGGCGGCCTCGCGCAGCAGGGACGGGTCACGGAGGTGGAGGGCCATCAGCATGTCGGCGATTCCGGCGCGCTCGAAGGCATCGAGCCTGGCCGTGGATCCGAAGTCGATCAGGCCCAGCCGCCCGTCCGGCTCGATGATCAAGTTGCCGGGGTGCGGATCTGCGTGGAAGCGCTGTCCTTCCAGCATCGCTCCGACCGAGTTGGTGAACAAGGCATCGGCCAGGTCCTGGCCCGAGGAGCCTCCGACCACGCCGTGGCGACCGAGTGTCTGACCCTTGATCTCGTCCATCACGAGCAGACGCTCCGTGGTGAACTCGTCGTGGACGCGGGGGATGTCGATGACTGGGTCGCCGGTCAGCTGCGCCGCCATCTCCGAGGCGCCGTCGGCCTCGATGTGGTAGTTGAGCTCCTTGCGGACCCCGTCTGCAAACTCCGATGCGAGGTCGGCGACGCGGAACTGCTCCCCCCATGCCGTTCGATTCTCGATGTACCGCGCCAGGTCCACGACGATTTCAAGGTCCTGGTGGATCGAGTCCTCGATATCGGGGCGGCGCACCTTGACCACGACGTCCCCGCCGGTCGCCAGCGTTGCCCGGTACGCCTGGCCGATCGAAGCTGAGCCGAGAGGATCCCAGTCGAAGGTGGCGAAGACTTCGTCGATCGGCCGCCCCAACTCGGCGCGCAGCGCAGGCTCGACCGCGGAGCGCGGTGCAGGGGCGACGTCCTGCTGCAGCTTGGACATCTCCTCGACGACCTCCGGCGGCACCAGCTCAGGTCGGCTGGCGATGAGCTGGCCGAGTTTGACGAACAGCCCGCCGGCCTCTTCGAACGCGGTACGGACCCGCACGGCGTACTCCCTGGTGGCCGAGGCCCCTTCGTCGCCGTCGTCGAGGCCGACGTCTCCGCCGAGCCCATTGCGCGCTGCGATCCTGGTGATCTCGGCACTGCGCTTGGCGACGGCAATCCGCCGCCTGATCGCGCCGACCGGATTGGGCAGTCGGGGTGGGCCCCGCCTCCGGGCTCCCGGACGCGAAACGACCTCCAATGCGACGATTGCGAGCATCGTGAACACGAGTCCGAGGATGAGGCCGACCACCCACACCTCGGTGTCCTCGACATCCGTGGCGTTGAGGATGGCGGCAACGACCAGGCCGCCGACGAGCCCGATGATGGCGGCGAGGAAGGCCTTGATCGACCCGCCTCGCCGGATCCCGAGGAGCCGTCTCCCGATCCAGGCAAACAGCAAGAAGACGAAGAACCCGACGATGATGGCGAGGATCCATTGGAGCATGATTCCGAGCCTATCGGCTCGGAATCATGCGGACCGCTCGGGCTCGCCCTCGCGAGAAGAGGTACGACCCTTGATTCCTGATGCTCGGTTCTCTACTCGATGAACTCGATCGTGCGGGGCTCGGGGCGCTCCACCATGGGGCCCTCCGGCGCGCGCAGGTCGACGACGACGCGGCCCTCGTCGAGGGCTCGCTGCTCGGCGGTGCGGAGGACCTCGAGGATCTCATCACCGATCAGTTCCTCGTGTTCACACAGCGCATCGCGCAGAGCCTCCACGAGGTAGCGATGGTCGACGAGAAGGCGGTTGGCCTGGTGCTTGGCGTCGTTCAAGAGGAGATCGATGATCTTCCTTGCCTTGGGATCGGAGAGCACCTTGGCGACCAGGTTGCCGCCGACGACACCGGCGTCGAGTGCCCGGAAGCTGATCAACGACCCGCCGAGCCCGAAGCTCCCGACCATATCGGCTGCGAGCTGGGTCGCCGCGGCGAGGTCGCCTGCCGGGCCCGTCGAGGTCTCACCGAAGAAGATCTCCTCGGCAACCATGCCGCCCATGGCGATCTGGAGGAGTGCCTTCATCTCGGTCTCCGTCTGGGTGAATCGCTCCTCGTTGTCGCGATGGGCGAGCAGGCCGAGCGAGTCCCGACGCTTGATGATGGAGAGGACCTCGAGGGTGCGCGTCTTGCCGGCGAGGTAGGCGACGGTGGCGTGCCCTGCCTCGTGGGTGGCGATGCGTTTGCGCTCCTCTGGCGGGTAGTCGACGGGGTTGGGTAGGCCGATCTCGACCTCCATCTGTGCCCGCTTCATGTCGCCGTGGCTGAGCGCCCTCCTTCCGTTGCGCATGGCAACGAACAACGCCTCGTCGAAGAGTCGTTCCAGGGCTGCCGGGGTGTAGCCCATGGTGGCTGCTGCCAGCGAATCCTGGAGCTCGTCCTCGTCGAGTGCTGGCTCGTGGGCTTTGTGGCTCAGGAAGTACTGGATCAGCTCTCGCCGATCGGCCAGACCGGGAAGACCGAACGTGAGCACCCGGTCGAAACGGCCGGGACGGATCAGCGCGGGGTCGAGCGCTTCTGCCCGATTGGTCGCTCCGATCAGCAAGATGTTGGCGAACGCGGGCTTCTTGGTCTTGATCTGCCGGTCGGGAGGGAGATAGCGGTTGGCGAACCGGGCGGCTGCGTTGTAGAACTTCTCGGACCGGGTCGGCTCGTCGAAGCTCTGCATCTGGACGAGGAGCTCGTTGACGACCCCTCCGGTGCCCTGGCTCATCGACTGGTCGATGATGGTGCCTCCCGGCTCCGCCGAACTCGTCAGGGTCGAGAAGCCCAGGCCGCCGCGCCTGAGACCGATGGCGTCGATCTCCTCGATGAAGCCGATGGCGCCGCCTTCGCGGCGTGCGACCTTGCGCAGCTGCCGAAAGAAGGTGCGGATCTTGCGAGCCGTGGCGCCGTACCACATCGACTGGAACGACGTCGACGAGACAAACAGGAACGGAACCCCTGCCTCCTTGGCCATGGCCTGAGCGACGTGGGTCTTCCCGGTGCCAGGGGCACCCTCGAAGAGCACCCCGCGGCGAGGCGTGCCCCCCATCTGGTCGCGGAATCGCTTGTGGTTGAGGAAGACCTCGAGGGTGTGGTTGACCTCGCGGACGATGCCGCCGATGCCCTTGACATCGTCGAAGCCGACGGAGATCTGCTCGGGTAGGTAGATGACGTGCGGGCTGCGCCCATTGCCCAACATGGGAAGGATGAAGACGCCGCCGAGGATCAGGATCAACAGGATGCCGGGGAGCCAGAACATGAACTCCGCGGGCAGCTTGGGAAAGCCTGGAGACACCGGGTTCCCCGACAACAACCGGAACCACAGCCACAGCGCGATCCCGCCGAGCACGATCCCCAGGCGAATGAGTCGCTTGCGCCGATCGCGCTCGCGTGACTCCGTCACATCCACGGCCATGCCGTACCCTCCCGATCCCCGAGGCTCTGCCTTCCTGGGGGCATCGTACCTCACGCTGAGTGGTGAATCGAACGCGCCCAGTGTTCGTTTGTCGCTGCGGTGCAGGGACTAGTCCGTGTCACTGCCCGTCGGTACGGTGCGCGCCGTGATCTGTCTCGCGTGCACCGGCCCGGCTGCGGCTGCGATGTGCCCGGAGTGCGCCGCCTCGCTCCGTCCGGCCGCGGATCGGGTTCTTCCTCGCGGGGTGGCCGTGCACAGCGCGTTCGTCCACGAGGGGGCGGCGCGCCGTCTCGTGCACCGGCTGAAGTACCACCCGATCACCGGGGTTGCCGAGTTCCTGGCCGGGGCGATGGCACCCCGCGTGACGGGGTCCTTCGACGCGATCGTTCCACTTCCGCGCGCTGGGCTGCGCCGCTGGTCGTCTGGGCGCGACCCTGCAGCCGACCTGACCGGGGCGCTCGGCGCCATCCTCGGTATCGAGGTGGTGCCGGCGCTGTGCGCCCCGCTGTGGTGGCCGCGGCACGCCGGCTCTGCGCGCCGTGCACGGCGGGCGATCGCGTTCCGCATGGCGGCACCGATCCCGCGGCGGGTGCTGGTCGTCGACGATGTCTTCACCACGGGGGCGACGGCGCGATCAGCGATCTCGGCGCTCCCCACGGGTCGATCGGTTCTGGTCCTGACCGCAACCGCGGCGGGTAGAGTGAGTGGTGGATGACACGAATCAGGCAGCGCCTGAACGGATTTCGTGTTTCGTTCGCGCCGTCGTGCCCGCAGGGTGCGGCGGCTTTCTCGTAGGGAGGAGCAGCGGTGGACGTCTTGGTGCACGGCAAGAACTGGCGGGTGAGCGAGGAGCTCAGGGAGCTGGCTGACGACAAGGTCCGTCATGCCACGCGAATCTTCGATGACGTCGTGAGCGTCGACGTCGAGTTCGTGGAGGCGGCGAATCCGCGCAATACCGCCGGCCGCTTTGGGTGCGAGATCACCGCACGAGCGGCCGGTCACACCGTTCGTGTCGAAGCGACCGAGGCCGATCCGCGCGCGGCGTTCGATGTCGCGTCAGACAAGTACGAGCGCCAGCTGCGCCGGCTCAAGGAGCGGCTCATCCAGCGGAGCCGCAAGCCCGCTCACAAAGGCCTCAATGCCGATTCGCTTCCGGTCGAAGAATCAGAGGATCGGGAACACCTCATCGTGAGGACCAAGCGCTTTTCGATGAGGCCGATGACGTCTGAGGAGGCCGTACTGCAGATGGAGATGTTGGGCCATGACTTCTACTTCTTCCTTGATGCAGAGTCTGGCAAGCATTGCGTGCTGTACCACAGACGGGACGGGGCCCTGGGGTTGATCGAACCTGAGTGAGACATGAAGAGACTGCTGGTTGTTGACGACGTACCGCTGTTCCGTGCCGGATTGACCTCCGCGCTGCGCGAGGCAGGATTCGATGTGGTCGGTGAGGCCGAGACCGCCGAGGGCGCGGTGGCGGAGGCCGAGAATCTCCAGCCGGACATCGTGTTGCTCGACGTGTTGATGCCAGGAATCTCGGGTCTCGAAGTCGTCGAGAAGATCGGCGCCGTAGCCACCGAAGCCCACGTGGTGCTCCTCACGGCCAGCGAATCCGAAGAGGATCTCCTCACGGCGATCCGCGGCGGAGCCCGCGGGTACCTGGTCAAGGACATGCCATTCCCGCAACTCGTCGAGGCCATCACTGCGATCGAACGGGGCGGTGCAGCCATCTCCCCGCAGATGGCCGGCAAGCTCTTCGACGTCACCCGCCACCTGCTCCGCCACCAGGAGCTCATGCAATCCCGCCAACCTACCCTCACCGGGCGCGAGATCGAGGTGCTCGAGCTGGTCGCCGCGGGGAACACGAGCCGGGCGATCGGCCATGAGCTCTACATCTCAGAGAACACCGTGAAGAACCACATCCGCAACATTCTCGACAAACTGGGCCTCCACTCTCGGAACGAAGCCGTCTTGTACGCCGTCCGAGAGAACCTGATCTCGCTGGACTGACGCCATGGATCGCGGCACCGCTCTCGATCGCGTCGACAGCGGTGTCTACGCAGCCCTCGACGCGCTCGGGGCGGCGTGGATCACCTACCAGCTGTACCCCAACCCTGCGGAACAGCAGCCGTTCGTTCGTGCCGTCGACACCCTGAACGCCGCTCCTCGAGGAGAGACGATCTTCGTCGGGCCCGCCGTGTTCGTCCTGGCAGGGGAGGAGTACGAGGCCAAGCGCGACGGTGTGGAGAAGCTTGCTCGGCGCCTGTTCATCCACGACATCGAGTTCTTCGTGATCTCGGGCAACGCCACCCCGGCAGGTCTCGCCGAGCTCTTCGCCGTGGCGGCCGGCGACGATGTCGACGTCAAGAACCAGGGGGGAGTCCTCGCCATGCTGGCGGGAGCAGATCCCGCTGGGATCGACCTGCACCCCAGGGGCCTCCTCAACCTCGCTCCGGGAGAAGGCGACCTTGACGCCGAGGTCGTGCCGCTCGACCAGAGGCTCGACGAGCTCGACCTCCACGACCTTGCACGGGCGGCGTTCTCCGGGGCCAGCCCGGTTGAGATCGCCGATGCGGCGCTGCCAGACGATGCCACAGACGAGGAGATCGCCTGGGCGGCAACCGAAGCCTTCGTCGCCGCCTACCGCGAGCTCCACGAGACGGTGGTCGAAGGGGTCGCCGATCCCGATGGCTCGATCCTGCAGGGCCTCCGGCTTCCCACGGACGACCCCTACCGGACGGTGCGCACGTATATCGAGTCGTTCTTCCATCTGCCCCAGTGGATGCGCATCAACGTGCTCGAGGAGGTGCTGGCAGACACCGCTCGCGCAGAGAACCAGATGTTCCTCGACCAATTCTCCGGCCACGATCTCGCTGAGATGATGCCGCAGCTGTCCGCAGGGTCTGCCGAGCACCTGCTCGACTATGCAGTCGAGGCCGCCGGAGACGAGGCCGGTCACCCGATGGATCTTCTGGCCGGTCTGGCGTCGTCTGGCGAAGTGGAGGCGGCCCGCCTCGCCGTTGCCGAGCGGGTGTCTGACGTGTTGCACTCGAGCGACGAGGTCGCGCCCCGCCTCGAGGTCATCAAGACGGAGATGGAGGATCCGATCGATTCGCCTGCGATGGAACGGGCCACACTGCGCAGCCTCGCCGAATGCGAGGACCGCCAGGATCGGTTCCAGCGCGTGACCCGGGTGTGGACCGCCCGTATCGCGAGGTACATCAGAGACGGCGACCTCTCCGCGGCGGCCGCCCTCCTCGGTGCCGTCCAGGATGAGCGCACCTACGGAGTGGACCGCGAGGGCATCGTGCGCACCGCGCTCGAGCGTCTCACCACCCCTGAGTTGCTGCGTTCGCTTGCCGAAGAGCAGTCGGAGGACCAGGTCGGCGCGGCGTCCGCGCTCCTCGCAGGGCTGGGCAGGCACGTGATCGACGAGGTCATCATCCAGCTGGCAGTCGAAGAGGACCGCACGGTCCGGCGTCAACTCACCGATCTGTTGGCCATTGCCGCTCGCAACGAACCTGCGGCGATCGAGCCCTACCTCAAAGATCAGCGTTGGTACGTGGTGCGCAACCTGGTCAATGCCCTGGGGCACACCGCCAATCGCGAGGCGGCGAAGTCGGTTCGGCTGGTTCTCGGCCACACGGATCCTCGGGTGCGCACAGAGGCGCTGCGGTCGATGGTGACACTGCTCGGAGACGACGCAGCCCTGACCGTCGTACGCGGGCTCTCTGACTCCGATCCGATGGTGCGCCAGACGGCGAGCACGCTGCTGCGCGGGCGTTCGTTCACGGATCTCGATGCGGCCCTCGCCGACGAGTTGCGCGGCGACAAGCTGCCGCTCGACTCGGCGGTCGCGGTCGTCGCCATCCTCGGTGAACGCCACAAGCCGGCGGGCACGGCGGTGCTCGGCGAGCTTGCGGGTCGTCGCTTCGCCTTCCGGTCGCGTGCCCGGACCGTGCGCACCGCCGCCCGGCTCGCCCTGGCGGCGTCGTCATGAGCGAGCGCCAGATGGCATCCCTGCTCTCCGGCCTGCGCAAGTTGAGCCGCCAGGTTGGGCTGTACCCGGAGGGTCACCCTCTCACCGAGGAGGCAGTCGTGCTCGCCCTCGGATCGGTCGCCGATTTCCTCGACGACGATCTCGAAGCGGTGCTGACGCTGCACCAGGACGCCTTCTTCCGCAATCGGGTCGTCGCAGCCCACGCTTCGTTGGAGTTCCGCGGGCTGCTGCACGAGATGCAGCAGCGCGGTGTCGAAGCCGTGACCTTCGCCCGTCCGGTCTCTCAGGCAGACCTGCACGATCTCGCGGCGTTCATCGGCGGCTCGAGCGACGACCTCCCTGCGGACGGTACCGTTCGCTTGAACGAGCCGATGGCGGTCGATCCCGATCTCGAGATCACCCCAACCACCCGGCTGCGCGCCTCGTATGGGGCCACGCTCGATGCGATGCGCTTCGTCAGCGGGGCGCTCGTCGCCAGAGGAACGTTCGAGCTGGGTTCTGTGGTCAACGCCGTCGAAGGCCTGTTCGAGCAGAGCGTCGCCCAGCCCGGAGCGGCGCTGCTCTTGTCAACCGTGAAGAGCCACGACGAGTACACGTTCTTCCACTCGGTGAACGTGTGCATCATGTCGCTCGCGCTGGGCAGGCTCGTCGGTGTCGACCGCGACATCCTCGTGCCGGCAGGCGTTGGGGCAGTGCTCCACGACATCGGCAAGGTGGCGGTGTCGCCTGCGGTGTTGAACTATCCCGGTCGTCTCGACGATGCCCAGTGGCGCGAGATCACCCTGCATCCCCAGGAGGGAGCCCTGTCGATCCTCGCCGCTGGCGGGGCCGGCAGCGAGATCGCCGCCACCGTTGCGCTCGAACACCACGCCAGGTACGACTCCACCGGGTATCCGGTCGTGACCCGCGACGGCAGGCCGCACGTCTACAGCCGGCTCGTTCAGGTCGTCGACACGTACGACGCCATCACCTCACGCCGGTCGTACCGCAGGGCGGAGAGCCCGCAGCGCGCTCTCCAGGTGCTGATGGGCGGTGCCGGCAGTGCGTGGGATCCCGAGATCGTGCACACGTTCATCGGGATGATGGGTATCTATCCGCCTGGCTCGGTGCTCGAGACCTCCGATGGTGCCACCGTGGTCGTGGTGCGAGCCTCCGATGAAGCGGGAGCCCCCCTCGACGGCATCGTCGTCAAGGGACCCGGCGGTGAATTCCTGCCCGATCCGGAGCCGCGCCGCCTCGTCGTGGCCGATGTGCGCCGCCAGGTTCTCGCCGAGGACGCCGGGGTCGATCCGGCGTCGCTGCTCGAGCAGCTGGGAGACGCGGTGGCGTCTGCCTGATCGCGGTGTGCGGTCGCACATGGTGGTCGTCCTGAAAACAGTGACCCCCCCGTAGTATTCGTTTCCCATGTCCCTTCTCAGCAGAGTCCTCAGCATCGGTGAGGGCAAGAAGCTGAAGGGGCTCGAGGCCCTCGCCGTACGCGTCAACGCGCTCGAGCCCGATTTCGAACCGCTCACCGATACCCAACTGGCCGCCAAGACGGTCGAGTTCCGCGACCGCGTCGCCAACGGCGAACCGGTCGACGACCTCGAGGAGGAGGCGTTCGCCACCGTCCGCGAGGCCGCCAAGCGGGCGCTCGGCCAGCGCCCCTTCGACGTGCAGGTGGTCGGCGCCGGGGCGCTGCATCGCGGGATGATCGCCGAGATGCGGACCGGTGAGGGCAAGACCCTCGTGTCGACGATGCCCTCGTACCTCAATGCACTCGGTGGCGGCGGCGTCCACCTCGTGACCGTCAATGACTACCTCGCCAAGCGAGACGCCGAGTGGATGGGCAGGATCTATCGCTTCCTCGGCCTCGAGGTTGGGTTGATCCAATCTGAGATGCTCCCGCCGGAGCGCGTGCCCGCCTACGCCGCTGACATCACCTATGGAACCAACAACGAGTTCGGATTCGACTATCTGCGCGACAACATGGCGATGCGAGTCGAAGACATGGTGCAGCGAGGCCATACCTACGCGATCGTCGATGAGGTCGACTCCATCCTGATCGATGAAGCGAGGACTCCCCTCATCATCTCCGGTCGTGTCGGCGAGACCGGCAAGTGGTATCGCGAGTTCGCCAAGATCGTCGGCCGTCTCCGCGAGGGGGACCACTTCGAGGTAGACGAGAAGAAGCGCCAAGTGCTGACGACCGAGGATGGCGTCTCCCAAGTGGAGCGCATCCTCGGAGTCGAGAACATGTACGACTTTGCCAACATCGACTTCATCCACCACCTCGACGTGGCCCTCAAGGCGCGTGCGCTCTACCAGACGGACGTCGACTACCTGGTGCGCAACGGCGAGGTGAAGATCGTCGATGAGTTCACCGGTCGCGTGCTCGAAGGGCGCCGCTACTCCGAGGGACTCCATCAGGCGATCGAGGCGAAGGAGGGTGTGAACATCCGCGAGGAGAACCAGACCCTCGCCACCATCACCTTGCAGAACTACTTCCGGCTCTACGACAAGCTCGCCGGCATGACGGGAACCGCCCTGACAGAGGCAGGGGAGTTCATGCAGATCTACGGGCTCGACGTCGTCGACGTTCCCACGAACCAGCCCGTCGCCAGGCTCGATGCCGCCGATGTGGTGTACATCGACGAGGATCACAAATTCGCCGCGCTCTCAGAAGACATCGCAGAGCGGCACCGGGTTGGCCAGCCAGTGCTCGTCGGCACCGTGTCGATCGAGAAGTCGGAGCGGCTCGCCAGGACGCTCAAGAAGCAGGGCATCCCCCATGAGGTGTTGAACGCCAAACAGCACGAGAGGGAGGCCCACATCATCGCGCAGGCCGGCCAGATGGGTGCCATCACCGTTGCCACGAACATGGCAGGCCGCGGCGTCGACATCATGTTGGGCGGCAATCCCGAGGAGCTGGCGAAATCACAGCTGCGGAAGGAGGGCGTGGCCAGGGCCGACGGGGGGTACCAGGCCACATACGACGCAGCCGTCGAGCGCCATCGCACGCAGACGGAGGCCGAGAAGGAGAAGATTCTCGACCTCGGTGGCCTGTACGTCTTGGGCACGGAACGTCACGAGTCGCGCCGCATCGACAATCAGCTCAGGGGGCGGTCCGGCCGCCAGGGCGATCCTGGAGAATCCCGTTTCTACCTGTCACTCGAGGATGATCTGATGCGTCGGTTCGCCAACGAGCGGGTGGCGTCGATCATGGAGCGGCTCAAGATCCCCCCGGATGTGCCCATCGAGCACAAGATGGTGACCAAGGCAATCGAGCGGGCTCAGGGCCAGGTGGAGTCGCAGAACTTCGAGATCCGCAAGAACGTGCTCAAGTACGACGAGGTCATGAACACGCAGCGCCAGATCATCTACCAGTGGCGGTCTCAGGTGCTCGAAGGCGACGAGCCGGAAGCCCTGATCGCGGAGTGGCGCGACGAAGTGATCGAGGCCGAGGTCGGGGCGATGGCGGACGGTCTCGATGCCTACGACTGGGACTGGGACGACTTCGAGACCCGGATCGCCACCCTGTACCAGTCGAAGCTGGATCGCGCCGGCTTCGCCGATCCGGACACGCTCTCGACAGACGAGGTGATCACGGCGTACCTTGATGAGGCTGCAGAGCTCTACATGATCCGCGAGGAGCAGATCACCCCGCCGGTCATGCGCCAGCTCGAACGCACCGTCGTGCTGTCGGTGATCGACAACAAGTGGCGGGAGCACCTCGCCGAGATGGATTACCTGCGGTCTGGGATCGGATTGCGCGCCATGGGTCAGCGCGATCCGCTGGTGGAGTACCAGCGCGAGGGCTTCTCCATGTTCGAGGACCTCGTCGACACCGTGAAGCACGATGCCATCCGGTACCTGTTCCACGTCGATGTCGTGCAGCGCGACCAACAGCCGCGTCCGCAGGCGATCACCACGTCGTCTGGCAAGACGGCCGCCCAGCAGAAGGGCAAACAGATCGTGCGCACCGGTGACAAGGTCGGCCGCAACGATGCCTGTCCGTGCGGCTCTGGGAAGAAGTACAAGCGCTGTCACGGCGCCCCAGGAGCCGAACGGCTCCCCGCCTGACCGACACCCGTCCGGTGGCAGAATGCCGTGATGCGCCTCCGCGACCTATCGACCATGAGCTGGGCCGAACGGTTCATCGCCGCGTCGCGGTTCTTGAATCCGATCACCGCAACGCCGGCGTCACCGCTCGAGACGATCGCGTACCTCGAGTCGTACGGCACCTCGCTCATGCCTCGTCCTTCGGCGCTGCAGGGCGTGGCCTCGGGGTTGGCCGTCCTCGGCGCCCGCAGCGCCACCGCGCTGGTCGACGGCGGGATGAACCGCATCGTGCCGGGCGATGCCGCTCTCCCGGCCAGGCTGGCGGGCAGGGCCGCGATCGGCGGCGTCGCCGCGGTCGTCGGCGCTCTCCCCGCGGCTGAAGACGCCCCGGTGTGGCGCCACGGAGTCAAGTCGGCGGGGTTGGTGCTCAGGGCGGCTGCGATCGGCGGCGCCGTGTACGACGTCGGGCAGTGGCTGCAGCGCCGATTCCCGGCGAGCAGTGCCGCTCGGCCGGCAACGCTCGCCGCCCTCGCTACCGCGGGCGTCGCCGGGTGGGCCCAGCTGCGCCTCTCCCAGCGCAAGGGGGAGATCGAGCGGTGGCCGATTCCTCAGCCGAACACCGTGATGGGCGCTCTTCCCGTGTCGTGGGTCGTCATCGGTGCCGGGATGGGTGTTGCTCGCGGCTCGCGACTCACGAGCGCCCTCCTCCGCATGTGGCTGGGCCCCGGTCTCGCCAAGGCGGCCCTCGCAGAGGCGGCGACCGCGGCCGTGTGGATCGGCGCGGGTACCGCCCTGTACAACTCGGGCGTCGGCTACCTCGGCAGGGCGAACGAGAAGGTCGACCCCGGCTACACCATGCCGCCGAGCACGCCGCTCGTTTCCGGGAGCCCTGCGAGCCACACGACGTTCGAGGAATTGGGCCAGCAGGGCAGGCGCTACGTGACCGATGTCGTGACTCCAGAGGTCATCAGCGAGGTGCTGGGGGAGCCGGCGGCGGCCCACCCGATCCGCACGTTCGTCGGTTTCAACACCGAGCCGCTCTATCCGTCTGGACGAGCCGAGATTGCTCTCGCAGAGCTCGATCGGACGGGCGCCTTCGATCGCGAGTACCTGCTGTTGGTTTCGCCCACCGGTACGGGCTGGGTCGACCACACGCTGATCGAGAGCGCCGAGCTGTTTGCGCGAGGCGACATCGCCACGTGCTGCATCCAGTACGGAAAGTACCCGTCGTTCCTGAGTCTGCAGAAGGTGGCGTTGGGCCGCGCCCAGTTCCGTTTGCTGCTCTGGGGGGTCAAGCAGCGTCTTGCCGAGCGTCCGCAGGATCGGAGACCCAGGGTGCTCGTGTTCGGGGAGAGCCTGGGTGCCTGGACGTCCTCGGACGTCGTCATGTACCAGGGGATCGCCGGCTTCGATCACTACGGCATCGACAGGGCCCTGTGGGTTGGCCTGCCCTGGCTGGCACGCTGGTCGCGCTCCGGCATGGCACGAGGGTCGAGCAAACTGGTTCCCCCAGGCACGGTCGGCGTGTTCGACAGCACCGAAGCCCTCGCCGCGCTCGAAGGCGAGGAGCGGGCCCGGCTTCGGGCCGTCATTCTGTCGCACGACAACGATCCGATCGCCGTGCTGGGACCCGACCTCGCCGTGCGTCCGCCCGACTGGCTCGGCGAGCAGCGCGGCCGCGGCGTGCCGCCTTCGATGGAGTGGAGCCCCGGGATCACGTTCGTTCACACGATGATCGACGCTGCCAATGCCATGGTCATGGTCCCGGGGGAGTTCGGCTCGTTCGGACACGACTACCGGGCAGACATGGCCTCCTTCGTGCATGCCTCCTTCGACTTCGCTCCGGTCTCCGCTGACCAGCTGCGTGCCGTGGAGGACCGTCTACGCACCCTCGAGCTGGAACGAGCCGAACGGATCAAAGCGGGCTCTCGGGGAGATGCGCCTCCCGCTCCCGCACACCAGACGGAGGAACACCGCGTGGCGGCCGGCGTCCCCTTGCAGGTGAAGCGGACGCGCAACGGTGGCGTGCTGCGGGCGCTCGTCGGCAAGACCGGGCCTCCGCCCGGTGACGTGCAGTAGCGGAGGGCTCAGACCTCGGCCGGTGCCAGGTCGCAGGCCGGGCAGACCCAGATGTCGCCGATCTGGTCCATGGTGCCGCGGCAGGAGCCGCACAGTTCGACGCCGTTGCCCCAGCGGCGTTTCTTGAAGCGGCGGCCGCGGTAGGCCTTGCGCTCGTCCGAGCGATCGAACAGTGCGCTCACGGTGAGTGCGGCGACGACTCCGATGGTGATCGTGGCGAGGAACAGCGCCAGGACGAACGCCCCGGCTTCGAGGAATCCGCTTGCCGCCCGACTAATCGCCAGAGCCCCGACCGCGGCGATCGAACCGCCCGCGGCGATGATGAAGATGCCTGCCATCGTGGGCCCATGATGCCCGGGTTCGCCGCGGCATGCAACGAGATTGTCGGAGCAGCGCCGGTATGCGGCAACGGCTCGCTACCGTCCCGGGATCTGACCATGGAACCCACAGACGCCCGCGCCCTCCTCGAAGACCTCCGCTCTCGGCTCGACGATGCCAGGAGGTTCCTTTGACATCGCCGGCAAGCAGGAAGAGCTCGAAGAGCTGAAGGAAGCGGCATCGGCGCCTGACCTGTGGGCCGACCAGGACGAAGCGCTGCGCGTGACCCGCCGCCTCGCCAAGCACGAGCAGATCATCGCTCATGTGGCGGCCCTGGAGCAGGTTCTGGACGACAGTGCAGTGCTCCTGGAGCTCGCCATCGAGGAGACAGACGCCGCGGCCCTTGCCGATGTCGCCACAGAGCTCGCCGCCACGGAGCAGACCCTGGCCGACCTGGAGCGCGAGACGCTGTTCTTCGGCGAGTACGACGACCGCACGGCGATCGTCGCAGTCCACGCCGGCGCCGGCGGCGTCGACGCCCAGGACTGGGCCGACATGTTGTTTCGCATGTACACCCGGTTCCTGGAGCGGTCCGGCTTCGACTTCGAGGTCGACGAGTACCAGGTCGGCGATGAGGCCGGAATCAAGTCCGCCACGCTCACCGTACGTGGGGACAACGCCTATGGGACGTTCGAGGGGGAGCGGGGGACCCACCGTCTTGTGCGCATCAGCCCGTTCGATTCCAACGCCAGAAGGCACACGTCGTTCGCCGGGGTCGACGTGATGCCGGAAGTCGACACTGCAGAGGTCGAGATCAACCCGGACGACTTGCGCATCGACACCTATCGGTCGTCCGGTGCTGGAGGCCAGCACGTCAACAAGACGGATTCAGCCGTGCGCATCACCCATCTCCCGACCGGGATCGTCGTGAGCTGCCAGGCCGAGCGTTCCCAGATCCAGAACCGGGCTCGGGCCATGCACCTGCTGGCTGCCCGGCTTGCCGACGAGGCCCGCAGGCAGCGTCAGGCTGAGATCGACTCGATTCGGGGGGAGCAGACCGAGGCGGGGTGGGGCCGCCAGATCCGCAGCTATGTGCTCCAGCCATATCAGCTGGTCAAAGACCTGCGGACGAACGTCGAGGTGGGCAACGTCACCGGCGTGCTCGACGGTGACGTCGAGCCGTTCATCGACGCCTATCTCGCCTGGAGACGGCGCACCCAGAGCCCGGAGATCGAGGCGGGAACATGAGCAGGCAAAACCCGAGTATTGCCGGGGGACGCTCCTAACCTGCCCCGGAGGTGGGGCAGGACAATCCATGCCGTGCAAGGGTTCTGAATGATCCGTCTCGAGAACGTGACCAAGGTCTACGACGGTGGAGTCGTGGCCGTCAAAGACATCGACCTTGACGTCAACAAGGGCGAGTTCGTCTTCCTCGTTGGCCCCTCCGGATCCGGCAAGTCGACCTTGATCCGCCTCATCATGCGCGAGGAGAAGCCGACGCACGGTGGCATCTGGGTCGCCGGCAAGCATGCGTCGACTCTCGCTTCGTGGAAGGTGCCCCATCTGCGCCGGTCCATCGGCACGGTGTTCCAGGACTTCAAGCTGCTGCCGAGCCGCACCGTGTACGAGAACGTCGCTTTTGCCATGGAGGTGACGGGGAAGCCCCCGCAGATCATCCGCACCCAGGTTCCCCAGGTGCTCAAGCTGGTGGGCCTCTCGGCGAAAACCGATCGCTACCCGCGTCAGCTCTCCGGCGGGGAGCAGCAGCGGGTGTCCATCGCTCGAGCATTCGTCAACAGGCCGTTGATCTTGCTGGCCGATGAGCCGACCGGGAACCTCGACCCGGGCACGTCGGTCGGCATCATGCGCATCCTCGACCGAATCAATCGGACGGGAACGACGGTCGTCATGGCCACGCACGACCACGCCATCGTCGACGCCATGCGGCGGCGTGTGGTGCAGCTCGACCGGGGCAGGCTCGTCCGCGACGAGTCGCGCGGGGTGTACGAGACGATGCAGCAGCCGGTCACCCAGCCCACGGACGCGGAGGAGCCGGAAGCAGACGACACGAGCACCGGTTCTGCGGCCACCCCCGATGCCTCCCCCAATGTGGAGACCGGTGAGGACGTGCCGGTCGATGCGGCCCCGGATCCCGAGGATTCGGGTGGCGAAGAGCCGGTCGCCGAAGAGCCGGTCACCGTTCCCGATGGCACCGGGGAGATCCCGGTCGTGGAGGAATCGTGACTCGGATCTCCTACGTGCTGCGCGAGGCGTTCACCAACATCGGCCGGAATGGGCTCGTGGTCCTTGGTGCGATCCTCGCCGTCTTCATCTCCCTCACGCTCACCTTCGGGACGCTCGTGTTCGGCGAGGTCGTGCGGATCAACACGATCCAGTGGGCCGAAGACGTCAGGGTCATCGCCTTCGTTCGCGACGAGGTGAGCCCGCAGGCCATCGCCGACCTCACGACCGAAGTGGAGAGTTGGGACGAGGTCCGCGACGTGTTCTTCGTTTCGAAGGCAGACGCCCTGGATGAAGCCCGCGACCTGTTCGCCAATCAGCCGGCCGTGCTGCGAGTGATCAACGAGAACCCAGACATCGTTCCCGCCTCGCTGCGCATCCAGCCGGAGGACCCCAGCGAGTATCGGACGATCGTCGTGCGTCTCGAAGGTACCCCTGGGTTGGAGCGCGTCCAGTCTGCAGGGCCGGCGATCGACGCCATGATCGCGTTGCGCGACGGGCTGCGGATCATGTTCTGGCTGCTCGCCCTGGCGCTCGGAGTCGCCGCGGTCGCCCTCATCGCCAACACCATCCACATGGCGATCTATGCCAGGCGCGAGGAGATCGAGATCATGCGGCTGGTGGGCGCCAGCAACTGGTTTGTGCGGGTCCCCTTCCTGCTGGAAGGGGCGATCGAGGGGCTGGTCGGGGCTGGCCTGGCTGTGGCGTTCATCGTGATCGCCCAACAGATGGCGCTCGATCGACTCACCGACCTTCCGGAGTGGATCAACCTGGCAGTCGAGAACGATTTCATCATGCAGCGGGGTGCGCTGGTTCTGCTGTTCGGAGTGGTTGCCGGCCTTGTCGGCAGCGGTCTGAGCCTCGCAGTCCATCGCTACCTCCGCACATGACCCGGCTGCGCGTACCCCTCTCCGCTCTGCTCCTCCTCCTGATCGTGGCTGCGGCCGCGCCGGCCGCTGCCGACGAATCCGACGACGACCTCCGTGATGTCAACAGCGCCATCTCCGATCTGAACGGGCAGATCAACTCGGCGGCCGTCAACCGGTCGGGACTTGCCGCAGGCGTGCGCGCCACAGAAAAGCGGATGAACGATGTGCTCGCCGGACTGAACCAGGTGCGCACCGATCTGCGAGTGCTCGAGCTGTCGATCGCGGATCGTGAGGCCGAGCTCGATCGAGTCCGCAACGACCTGGCTGCGCTCCTCACCAGGCTGGCGACGACCTCGTTGTCCCTCGAGACGGCGCACGCCGAAACGATCGCCTGGGCACGCGAGGCCTACATGAGTGCAGGGCACGGAGCTTCCGAGATCGCCTTTGCGGCGGACGCCGTCGTCGACATCGCTCTCGGTGTCGAGTATCTCGACCGGGTCACCGCGGGCGGGGAAGCGATCGTTGCTCGCTACGAGACGTTGCTCGCCACGGAGCAGGAGGAACGCAGCGAGATCGAAGCCACCGAGGCGGAGATCGCAGTCGACGTGGCGGGACTCGACCGCGATCGGACGACCCTCGCCGGTCTGCGCGGCCTGCTCGAGCAACGCAGCTCGGAGCTGCAGGATGAGTTCGAGCGGCAAAAGGCGCTGCTCGCTGACGTCGAGGATGAGATCGCCCACTTCGAGGGGGAGATCGCTTCGCTGGAACGCGAGCAGGCGGCGATCGAGGCGCTGATCAGGGAACGCGCCACCCCGGAGGGCCGGACGCCAGGGAAGCTGGTGCGTCCGGTACCCGGCCGAATCGAGTCACGCTTCGGCCCGCGGGTCCATCCCATCTCCGGCACGGTGAAGATGCACAACGGCCTCGACATGGACGGCCCGCAGGGCCAGCCGATCGCGGCCGCCGAGGACGGCACGGTGATCTTGGCAGGAACCAAGGGCGGCTACGGAAGCACGGTGATGATCGACCACGGTGGCGGCATGGTGACCCTGTATGCCCACCAGTCCCAGCTCGCCGTGGCGGAGGGGGACCGGGTCACGGCCGGCGAGACCATCGGCTTCGTCGGTTCGACGGGCCTGTCGACCGGCCCCCACCTCCATTTCGAGGTCCGCATCAACGGATCCCCGGTCGACCCCCTCGGCTACCTGTAGCACCGGTTGTCGTCCCGCGTATCCCGGCCCGGGCCGACACGGCGGTCGCCCACTACTGAGCGGGGAGTTTGGTGATCCAAACGGCCGGGGTTTGGGCCCACGTCATCCAGCCGTTGGGGTGCGTCCCGGCGGCGATGGCGTCACCTCCGACGAGCACGGCGGTGTCGCCGAATCGTGTGAACTCGCGTGCCCCACACCAGCAGTCCGCAGGCGCCAGGGTCAGTTCATCGGCGACCTGCCACATCACGCCCCCATCGGTCGAGGTCCACAGGGTCACGAAATTCGGGATGTCCTCGGCGACGGGAGCCAGCTCGTACCCGCCGATCGCCAGCATCCGGTCGCCGTCCCAGACGATGTCGTCGAGGAGGACAGAAGACCCGCGTTTCATATACGCGTAGCGACTCGTTTCCCGCTCGTCGGGCAGGGCAACGAAGGTGGCATCGAGCAGTCGCCACTCGAATCCGTCGACCGACACCCAGACCGCAGGCCCCATGGTGTTTCGATCTGCATAGGACGGGTCGTCATCCACGCGTAGTCGGGTGCCGATCGCCACGAACCCCTCCTCACCACCGGCGATTGCCGTCATTGGACCCATCACCACGTCGAACCCGGCGTCGGCTCCTGCCATCTCGTCGAGGAGTCGATTCCAGGTGACTCCGTCCGCAGACAGCCACACCGCAGGCCGCCCCAGCTCCGCACCGACGACTCCCACGGCGACCAACCCGTCACCTGCGGCCGCCACGTCCCGCATGGCGGTCGGCTCCAACCCCGCCCCGACGGAAGCGTCGTTGACCTCGCCACGCGTCCACTCCCGGCCATCAGCGGACACCCAGACGGCGGCTTCACCGGCCGACTCGCCAACGACGACCGCCGCCCCGTCGGTCTGAACCACGGCGTGCATGAACTGATCACCCTCGCCGCCGAACACATCGGAGTCGTCCGCCAGCCGCTCCCAGACCAACCCGTCGGGGGAAACCCACACTGCGCCGTCGTGTTCGAACAACAACCCATCCGTTCCCACCGCCACCACGCCAAGTGATCCGCCGGCAAGGTCGGTGATGTACTGATCGCTCCCCGCACCGCTCTCCGCATCGCCAAACACGCCGGCGTCGTCGACGACCCGCTGCCACCCCCGGCCATCAGTCGAGGTCCACACCGCAGCATCATTGCCCTCCACCTCTGCACTATGGAAGGCACCGCCGGCGACGAGACCGGGACCGCCGACCGCAACCGCTGCCATGTCGCTGCCGTCGATATAGGTCATGTCACCGGCGAACACGGGTGTCGGGGGAGCCTCCGTAGACACCGAACCACCGAACACCTGCTCCAGGCTGACGCGAAGGGCCGGCGCTGTGGTCGTCGTTTCCGGGCCAGGGACGATCCCGGGGACCGTTGTCGTGGCTGGTACGCCCGTTGTCGACGAGACGGCGGTGGTCTCCGTGACGTCGCCGGAGCACGATGCGCCGAGCGCCATGGCGAGGGCCACCAGCAGCATGGGGTTCGTGCGCGGCCTCACCCAACGACCGGGTCCGCCGATCCTGTCCACACGATGATTGTCCCCGGTCAGCCGGAACGGCCCAGAGTCCATTGGCACAAACCACATAGCCAGATGGGACGATGGGGGCGTTGGCGAAGTGGAGCAACGTGCGCGGGTTTGAGTCGGTTGACAGGCTAACGTCGTTAGCTTAGAGTCCTCGCTAACACTGTTAGCTACCGGAAGGACGCCGTGCCATCGCGTCGGCATGATGAGATCGTTGCCGTCGCTCGCCGGCTCCTCGAGAGCGAGGGGCGCGCCGGCTTGACGATGCGGGCCATCGCCGCCGAGCTCGGCATCCAGGCGCCGTCGCTGTACAAGCACATCGCCGACAAACACGAGCTCGAGGTGGCCCTCATCGCCGACGGCTTCACCGAGTCTGCCGAGGCGTTCGAGACTGCGGCTGCCGGCAGCGACGATTCGGTCGTCGCCATCGCCGCCGTCTACCGGGCATGGGCCCTGGACCATCCCCATCTCTACCGCATGATGACCGGCGAGCCGCTGGCGCGGAGCGAGCTTCCCCAGGGTGTGGAAGACCGGGCGGCCGCACCGTTGATCGCGGCCGTCGATGGTGATCGCGACCGAGCGCGGGCCCTGTGGGCATTCGCTCACGGCATGGTCGCGCTCGAGCTCGCCCATCGCTTTCCGCACGACGCCGACGTCACCGCGGCCTGGTCCGCAGGCTTGAATGGATTCACGACAGGAGCACCACAATGACTCAGACCCAATACCTCGACAGGCCCGGAGGCCGTATCGCCTATGACGACAGCGGCGGCTCGGGCTCGCTGGTGATCGCGGCCCCCGGGATGGGCGATACCCGCGCCGTCTACCGGCATGTGCGGGCACCGCTGGTCGAGGCGGGCTTCCGATTCGTCACCATGGACCTGCGCGGGATGGGCGAGTCCACAGCGCACTGGAACGACCTGTCAGATGGCGGTGTCGCCTCCGACTACCTGGCTCTCATCGACGAACTCGACGCCGGCCCGGCCGTTCTCGTGGGCAGCTCCCTGGCGTGCGGCTCCGCGGTCATTGCCGCAACCCAGGCTCCCGAGAGCGTGGCAGGGCTCGCCGTCATCGGGCCCTTCGTTCGCCAGGTTCCCCAGAAGTGGTGGCAGAAGGCCGTCTTCGCCACAATGCTGGCGCCGCCGTGGGGGCGAAGCGCCTGGGTGTCCTACTACCGCACGAACATGTACCCGGGAGCCAAGCCGCCGGATCACGACGAGTACGTCGCGGAGTTGTCCAGGAACCTTGCGGAGAAGGGTCGGATGGCGTCCCTGCGCAGCCTGGCCAGTAACACGCACGTCGAGGCGGGTCAGGTCCTCACCCAGGTGACCCAGCCGACGGTGGTAGTGATGGGCACCGCAGATCCCGACTTCCCAGACCCGGTCGGTGAGGCGCGTGAGCTCGCCGAGATCCTGTCGGCGGAGTTGCTGCTCGTCGACGGGTCCGGGCACTACCCGCAGGCGGACCGTCCCGAGATCGTGGCTCCGGCGATCATCGACCTGGTTCGCCGGACGAACCCACCGCCGGTGGAGCCCCCACCGGGCTAGCCGGCCGCGGAGGGCGGTACCGTCTGGTCATGGCCGAACACTCCGACCACAAGATCGTTGCCAGCAACCGCAAGGCGCGTCACGACTACCAGATCGTCGACACGTTCGAGGCCGGCATCGTGCTGCTGGGCTCCGAGGTCAAGAGCCTGCGGGCCGGCGGTGCTCAGCTGAAGGATGCCTACGGCGACATCCGCAAGGGCGAGGCCTGGCTGGAGAACCTGCACATCGCCCCGTACGTTCACGCTCGCGAGGGCGGTCATGACCCGGAGCGGTCCCGCAAGTTGCTCATGCATCGCAGGGAGATCGACCGGCTGTACGGTCGGGTCCGGGAGCAGGGCCTGACGCTGATCCCGCTGTCGATCTACTTCCGCGACGGTCGAGCCAAGGTGGAGATCGCTCTGGCCAAGGGCAGGGCCCGTCACGACAAGCGCCGGGCGATCATCGACCGCCAGCAGCAACGGGAGATGGACCGCGCCCGCGGACGCTGACTGCAGCGGATGTCCTCGCGAGCCGATACCCTTAGGGATGTCGACAACCATGGGGGTGAACAGGTTTCGACCGTGAGGGATGAAGCGTCGGAAGCGAGCCGAGGTCCCCGGAGTCCTCGTTAAAGAGCCGGGAACAACCACAAGTGCCGACGAACCAGTCGCACTCGCTGCCTAACTAACGCAGCGTGTCCGCCCGGAGGGTTCCTGCCTCACCGGATCCGGGCATCGCAATGCAGGATGCACCCGCCGTGACGCCGGTAGCGGCGGGTCAAGACTCACCGGCTAGGTCTCGAGGGTACGTGCCGACAGCGTCCTCGGGTCCGAATGCTCGCTGTTGGCTGCGCTCGGAGATGCCGGCGCCGAGGTCTCGCGGGACGGGGGTTCGATTCCCCCCACCTCCACCCAGTTGGATATCACGCTGTCAACGGCTTGACCGCCGCACCAGCGCCGAACGCACGAGGACGGCGGGCCGGTCGAGTTCGACTGGCTCACTTCCCGGGAGCAACCGTCGTTGTCGTCGTTGTGGTTGCCGTTGTGGTTGTGGGTTTCGACGTTACCGACGTCTTCGTTGGGGTCCTGGCCGTCGCCGCGGTCGCATGGGCTCCTGTCGTCGAGGTGGTGTCGGCGGCGATGGGGGCCAGTGTCGTCGCGGTGAACCCGTCCTGTCTCGGATCGGACACGAGCACATCCGCCGCTCCGTCCTCCGATTCGCTCCCGGCCGGAGCGAAGCGGGCGGCAGCTCCGTGGTCGACGTTCACGGCGTGGACGATCGAGGTCGAGGTCGAACCGGGGTCGTGCGCATTCGTGACGGTTCCCTCTAGAGCTGAGACGGGCATCACCAGGGAAGCCGCGACGACGACAGCAGCTCCACCAGTCGCCAGCGCGCCATGTCCCAGGACGCCCGTGGCGCCTTGGACTCCTGCTGGGAGGTGGTGCGCGGCCGCGGCGGATCGATCGAAGCCGCGCAGCAGGTATCGCAAGAGGCGCATGAGCATCCGTCGCATCCGTCGTCGACGGACCTCGAACCAGGATCGGATGAGGCCGATGCTCATTGCTGTCAACCCGTATCCGATGAGCGCTGCCACGGCCAGTCCGACGATGGTGCCCAGACCCCAACCACGGGCGTCAACTGATCGGATCGCAGACACGCCGACCAGGCCGGCTCCGGCGATCGCCGCCGCCATGATCACGAGCGTGAGGGCAACCCAACCCGCAGTACGGGCGGCAGGACGCAGCCTGCCGCCCCCGTCGCGAGGCGTGGCTGCCGGCAGGTGGGGAAGCACCGCCCTGGCGTCGGCCTGGGCGAGCAGTGGCCGGCCCGCGGTCGGGGCGGTGCGTCTTTGGCGGGCCCGGGCCACCCACTTCCAGATGTTCCGGGTTCCCGGCAAGGCCCTGAGGAGGGAGAACGCTTGGGAGGCGACCACCACGGAGATGAGACCCAGCATCGCCAGCACCACCGTGTCGTCACCGCTCAGCCCATCGGAGACGGCCGCAGCCGCTCCCCGTCCCAGAGACAGCATCGACATGATCCCTAGGCCGAGGAAGAGCACGCTCGCTAACCGTTTTCCCACCCGCGACAGGCCTCTCCGGCGTCGCACCGTCGTGGGTGGGGCAGAGCAGGCGTGGCCCCCGGCGCTCAGGTGCGGGACCAGTTCGGCCACCGGCACCTGAGCCAGGAAGGGCGTCGCCTCGGGGGGAGTCGTCACTACGGCGCCTAGGCCTCGGCGCCGATGTCGGCGTCCGCAAGCGAGTCGTCAAACTCGATCTCGACGTCGCCAAAGTCGGACTCGGCGGCCATATCTTCCAGGCCACCGGCGTCGTCGCCCAGCAGGCTCGACTCGCCCTTGAGCGGGTCGATGACTCCAACGCCGAGCCGTTCCATGTCGAGCGCCCCGGCACCGCCGGCATCGTCTGTCTCTGGGGCGGGATCGACATCGCCGCGGCCACCGATGAGTTCGCCGCCGCCGTGGTCTTCGGTCTCGGGTGGTGGATCGACATCTCCCCTCCCACCGATGAAGTCACCAGGCTCAGGGTCGCCGCCGGTGCCGTCGTCCACCTCCGGCGGGATCGGCGTCGAGTCCCCGGAGCCCTGGGTGGGACCATCGCTGGTTTGCGGCTCGTGGTCATCCTCCTGCTCTTCCTGGCCCTGCTCGTCCTCCTCGTCCTCGTCGGTGTCAGACGGTTCTTGCCGGACCTGATACGAAGTAGGCGACTCGGCTTCGTCTTGCTGGCGACCCCCATCGTCGTCCGGGTCGACAAAGTTGCCGACCCATGGATCGCCCGTTTCGGGCTCGGTCCCCGCTCCCGGCTGCTCTGTTCCGTGACTCGACTGGCCCTCCTCGGGGTCATCGTCGTGGACGGCCGGCTCCCAGGTCGTCAGGGTCATATCCCCCGTGGGTGACTCGTCGGTCGTCGTCGTGACGGTGTCCCACTGACCGATGTCCGGAGGTCCGGTCCCGTAGGGGAAGCTTCCCCCGCCATCCATCGCCCAGCCGGTCTGATCATCGATGACCGGCAGACCACCGTCGTCTGAGCCCATGCCATCGATCCCATCGGTCGGGTCCGGGAGGTCGCCAGCGAGGTCGTCGAGGAGAGTCGAACCGAATTCGCCGCCGGGGTTGGTCACGTCACCCAACGCCGGGTCGTCGCCGACGCCGAGGTCGGGCAGCCCTGCAGATCGGTCGAGCGCGCTCAGATCACCGGGGTCGGCTGCCGGTGGCATCACGTCGGTCACAGGGTTCATCCCTGGCGCATCCTCGACGATGTGGTCGTGTCCGTCTTCCAGTGTCGGACGGTCGTCGACGACGGCGGAGACTCTGCCGTCGTTCGGATCGACCGTGACGACCTGTGTTCTCGTAGCGTCGCCGATCAGTTGCTCCTGCGGACTGGTCACTGGTTCGTTGCGTGCCATGGTCATGCCTCCTTCGAGGATCGTTGCTGGCTCGGTCTGATCACATCGATAAAGAGGTGAGAGTTCTCCCTGATGTTGGGGAGGAACTCCGCGAATCTGCGAAGTGGGAGGGTGGCGTGGCTGCGCCGGCCGTTGCCGCTTGTCACGTTGACTAGCGTCGCCAGGTGGTCCGCCGGGTAGACCTTGGCCAGCGCTCCGAGCAGGCGTCCATACCGCTTCGGTTC
>Ga0255047_10000634_pt1 | contig 28470 bp, 28 predicted proteins | sample JV7_2_1_MG_FD_183640 | JGI IMG/M metagenome (GOLD analysis project Ga0255047, IMG submission 183640) | Seawater microbial communities from Jervis Inlet, British Columbia, Canada - JV7_2_1 | ecosystem: Environmental > Aquatic > Marine > Inlet | place: Canada: British Columbia | collected 2016-10-06
CCACGGTCTCGAGCACCTCATCGATGCCGGCCCCTGTCTTGGCGGACAAGCGCACGATGTCGCCCGCCGTGCCTCCCAAGATGTTGACGATCTCGCCTGCAGCTCGATCAGGGTCCGCGGCCGGCAGATCGATCTTGTTGATCGCAGGTATGACTTCGAGCCCGGCCTCGATGGCCAGATATGCATTGGCCACGGTCTGAGCCTGAACGCCCTGCACAGCGTCGGTGATGAGAAGAGCTCCCTCGCACGCAGCAAGCGAACGACTCACCTCGTATGAGAAATCGACGTGGCCCGGGGTGTCGATGAGGTTGATCACGTACTCCTCGCCATCCAAAGCCGTGTAGTTGAGTCGAACGGTTTGGGCTTTGATGGTGATCCCGCGCTCTCGCTCCAGATCCATGCTGTCGAGGAGTTGATCTCGCATATCTCTTTCACTCACGGCTCCGGCCTTCTCCATGAGACGATCGGCAAGGGTCGACTTGCCATGGTCGATATGGGCGATGATGGAGAAATTGCGTATGCGCGTTTGATCGGTCATGGAGTGGTCCGTCGAGTCGGTGGAGCCGGGGCCGTATTGTACCTTCGACTCGGCCACTGCTACCGTTCCCGCTGCAGCCCGGGTTCCCTCCCGGCGCAGTCCTTTCTTCCCATCCAGTCGAGTCTCACATGGCCAACAACAATTCACAGAAGAAACGAAACCGCCAGAACGAAAAGCGCCGTCAGGCCAACCAGTCGATCATGAGCGACCTCAAGACCAGTATCAAAAAGGTCGAGACCGCCTTGGCGGCCGGTGAGCCCACCGACGTGCTGTACCGGGACGCTCAGAAGAAGATCGATGTTGCAGCGGAGAAGGGTGTCATTCACGCCAACGCCGCGGCGCGCAACAAGTCTCGTCTGGCCGCCTCGATCTCCGGCTGAACAACCACCTTCAAGAACCCGGCACCCCCCTGTGTCGGGCTTTCCGCGCCAGTAGGCTCTCTTCTCAGAGTGATGTAGCTGTAATGCCTATGGTGTAGGCTTAGCCTATGAAACGTCTTCAGATCATGATCGATGAGGACCTCGACGATGCTCTCGGCCTTGAAGCCAAGAAACAGCACACGTCGAAGGCCGCTCTGATTCGCCGTTTCGTTCGCCAACAACTCGGGGGCGACTTGGGCGGTGGCGATGCCCTTCTGGAGATGGTCGGTGCCGATGACTTCGATCCTGCACCAATCGACGAAGTCGTCTACAGGTGATCTTCGTCGACACCTCCTTTTGGGTGGCCTTGCGAAATCGGCGTGACACCCATCACATAAACGCACGAGAACTGTTGGTGAGCCCTGACCTCTTCCCTCTTCTCACCACCAACCATGTGATCGGGGAGACATGGACGTTCCTGCGACGTCGTACAGGACATGACTCGGCAGTTTCTTTTCTCGACGTGATAGAGAGATCAGAGAGGCTTGCGGTCGAACATGTCACCGAGCAGCTCGAGCATCAGGCAATGAGATGGCTGCGGCGTCACGACAAGAGGGAATACTCGTTTGTCGACGCCACCAGCTTCCAGGTCATGGCCAGCTCGAAGATCACTACCGCACTCGCCTTCGATGGAGACTTCACGGCCGCCGGGTTCGTAGAACTCCGCCACTCCGGGACTTGATCGCCTACGCGTACCAGCGACACATTGCGACAGTGAGTCTCTCAAGAGTGACTCGATGAACCTCCTCGGGCATGGTCTTCATTGTGCGATCTGCTCTGACCAGCGCCTGTTGAGCCTTTCGCAGTGACGACTCGCGCACTCTTCCACGCGAGGACCAGATTCGGGAAAGCTGTCGATCTGAGCTTCTGCCTCCAACCCAATCCTTGAAGGTGGCCTCGTCGGGCGCAGCCGCCGCCAGCGATCGTTTCTTGAGGTCACTCTCCAGAGACACCAGAAAGACAAGTGGATGCCCGTGGACCAAGAAGTCGGAGAGACGACGTAGCGCCAGACCGACATCTCCCCGGCCAATGGCATCTGTGATGTGCCAGGTCGGCTCGTCGGGCCGGTTCTTGAAACGATCGAGAATCAAGGCCGCGGTGATCTTGCCCTGAGTCTCCTCGAGTTGATCCAGCGCGTGTCCCATGCTGGCGGTATCGGTCCCGAATCTTTGGAGGAGGGCATCGGCGGAGCCTTTCTCCAGGGTGAGCTCACGCTTGCTCACCTCGGCGTCAAGCCAATGTGCCGCCTGGCGCTCCCACATCTTGGCAATCGATACCTTGGCCCCGCGCTCCTTGGCCAAGTCCGTGAGACGCTTGCCGACGGATCCTGACGCCACCAGCACAACCTCGGCCAGGTGGAGGTCGGCGCCCTCGATCAACTCGCAGAGTGTCTCCACCTCGGCCTTCTGGAGATTCTGGGCGTCCACCAGCTCCAGACCCTGGGCATCACCGAACAACGACCCCGACTGAAGGAGAGGGATCATCGGTTCGAGTTCGGAGCGCACCGCGCCGTCCCCGGCTTCGCCGGCTCCTCGGCCTGGCACGTCAATGCGCACCACGTCATCGCGGCTGAGCCCTTTGTCGACGAAGTGCCTGCTGGCTGCCGCGAGCATCTGGTCCCTTTCACCGGGGCCGGCGTTTGAAGGACCTGCGACGATCAGAAGTGACATGGTCTCAACGTAGCGGCTCGCTACGACCAAAAAGCCGCGCCAGGTCGCACGCCATGGCGACATCGTGAACCCTGATGATGTCGGCGCGATGTTCCAAGGCGAGGGAGATGTAGGCGGCCACTCGGTGCCCATCCCTCTTCCGTGGTACTGGTATCAGAACGGGCTTGCCGAGCAAGTGAAAGTGCTCCGAGTGGGCTATCACGGCTAGCTGCATCCGGGTGTAGGACTCGTAGTCCCCCCGGTAGTTCAGGGCGATCCCCGGATCGATGATCACGTTGTCGATGCCGGCCGACTCGAGGTCGGAGAGGAGCCGACGGAACTGCTCCGCCGTGTACTCGGCTTTGTCACTCCGGAGCTCGACACCCGCAACGTCGTGCGGGTTTGCCCCTTCGACGTGAACCGCGATCGCGGCCACGCCCGTTGAGGCAACCACTTCCCTCATCGCCGGGTCGGCGAGGCCCCCGGTGTCATTGACGATCACAGCTCCGGCGGCGACCGCCGTCTCTGCTACTTCGGGTTTCCAGGTGTCTATGGCGACAAGATGCCCGTCGGCAACCATGGCCTCGATGACCGGGACCGTTCTCGAAATCTCGTCCGCGATGTTGATGGTTGGGTTGTCGAAATGCGACGACTGGCCTCCGAGGTCGATGAGGGCTGCCCCCCAGGTTCGGTAGCGATCGGCCATGAGAAGAGCATCATCGGTCGAGTGGGCGACAGTGTGGGTGTTCTTCGAGTCGGGAGAGACATTGATGACACCCATCACGTAGGTCACCTCGCCGAGAGGGAGATCTGTGTCGCCCAGTGTCAGCACATCGCCCATGGGACGAGGTTAGGAGAGGGGAACGACAACGTCTCCGACCTCGTCGGTTCTCACCACCTCGGCTCCCGACTTCTCAAGGATCTCGACCACCCATTCCGCGGGATGGCCGAAGTTATTACGCCCAACAGATATCACGGCCAGGCCGGCGCCGACCTCTTCCAACCATTCGGGGTCAGAAGTCCCTGCGCCCTGATGCGGGACCTTGAGCACATCGGCCCTGAGATAGGAGAGCTCGCGTTGTGCGAACGTCTCGATGTCGCCCACAAGAAGCATGGTTCGCTTCGGCCCGACGACGGTGAGAACAATCGACTGGTCGTTGGGAGAGGAATACTTTCGCAGTGGCCCCTCCACAACCAGACTCAAGGATCCCAGACGAAAAGAGAAGCCCACCTGCGGCTCGACGACTGGAACGCCGTAGTCTCCAAGCACCGACGTCAACCTCTCCAAGGTTGCGGTGACGTGAGGATCGGTCCGCATCCAGACCTGCCCCAACGGGATTCTGCCCACCAGGCCGACGAGTCCAGTGGCGTGGTCGGCGTGCACGTGGCTGAGAACAACCAGGTCAACCCGATCTACTCCGTACTCACGCAACCGGTCGGCGAGCACCAAAGCATCCGGACCGCCGTCGACGAGGGCGTATTTGTCATCTCCTCCATGAATCAGGATGGCGTCGCCCTGGCCGACATCGAAGACAACCACCCCCGGGTCCGGAGCGGGCGACCCGCCACCCAAGACCAGAAGCACAACGACCAATGCGCCTCCGATGGCGACCGGCGATCGGATCCGTGGCAGACGGACCGCGGCAACTCCTGTCAGGAGGATCGCCAGAAGAGGGACAGCTTCGAGCTGTGGCCATATCGCAGCGCCTCTCGCCAATCGAAGAACCAGGTCGGCCAACCAGGCGGCAATGTGAAGCAGAAACGACGGACCCGCCACACCGACGGCGCCAACCAAGGTCGAAGCGGCGACGACAGGGGCTGCGATCAGGTTGACCAGTGGTGACATCATCGGAACCGAGCCGAAGTGAGCGAGGATGAGAGGAGCCACAGCAACCTGGGCCCCGACCGTGATGGCCAAGGCCCGAACCGCCCTGCCACCGCCCAAAGGCCATCGGGCTCCGATCAGCACACCAGCAGTTGCAGCCACCGAGAGCTGAAAACCGGCACTACCGGTTAGCCGGGGATCCAGCACGAGGAGAACGATCACGGCGAGTGAGAGCAGTTGCCATGCTTCCAGAACGATCCCAATGAGACGTCCACCGAGAGCAATGCCGGCCATTACCGAAGCCCGCATGACCGAGGGCTCGAATCGAGTTGCCGCCGCGTAGATGGGCAGGCCGATCAATCCGACCAGGGCGCGACGCCGGGGTCCGAGTGCAAGAGGACCGGCGGCAAACACGAGGAGGCCCAGGAATAGAGCAACGTTCGACCCACTCACCGCCACGAAATGAGAAAGTCCGGCAAGACGCATCGCCTCGATGTCTGCCGCATCGACATTGGAAGTGTCGCCAATGAGAAACCCGGCAACAAGCCCTCGGCCCGGATCGAAAGGCTCCAGGGCGAACATGACCCGGTTCCGCAACGCATCACCGAGACGTAGGGGAACTGAGGAGGACGGAGATATCAGCTTGAGCGATGTCACCCTCACCCGGGCTCGATACTCGTGAACACCCCGTCGGCCGGGATCGCCCCGACGCGTCCCTACGAAACTGACCGTGTCGCCTCGACCGAATCCACCGGGCTTGTCGATGTCGAAGAGAAACCCGCCATCTTCGGTCCGGGCCACCACCCAATACCCATATCGACCCTCGGCCGGGTCGCTGGCCAGCACCGCAATTCCCGAGACGGGCCCCGGATCGAGGGGTTCAGGCGCTGAGTTCTGTGCGATCAGTGTGGTGACCAGCCACGTGGCGATCGCCACCGCTATCCAGGGACGCGACACCGGAGGCGGCAGGGCCGGATGCTCGAGTGTCAAGGGACACGGACCAGATCACGAATCGAAGCCAGCTTCGCCTCACCTATCCCACCGACCTGGAGCAGATCCTCAACCTCGGCGAAGGGGCCGTTCTGCTCCCGGTAGGCAACGATCCGCTCGGCTAGGACCGGTCCAACGCCAGGGAGCTCTTCGAGGTCTTTCGCCGACGCCCTGTTGAGTGCCAGGGGTCCGTCTTCGGATGACCCGTTCATCGAGTCCGGGCCGGGAACAACGACCTGATCACCCGAGCGGAGCGGGGCAGCAAGGTTGATCCGATCAACCAGAGCTCCCGGGCGAAGACCGCCGGCGGCCTCGATGGCGTCGGCAACGATCGATTCTGGCGCGACACGAACCACCCCCGGGGAGAGCACCCACCCCGCAACGTGGACGTCAATGCTCTTCGTGGCTAGCACCACTTCTGGCTGGGTGGGCCCTGCTATTTCCGGGGGACGGTTCAGGGAGCCAAGTGAGCCACCAACTAGAGCTGCTGCCCCAACAACAACTGCGACTGCTACGGCGCGGCTCACCGACCGCCTACCCACTCCACCCACATACTCGACTAACTAGCCGATTCGACCGCCCAAGGGAACCCTTCCGACAGCCCTCCTACCTGACACCACACGAACCTGAGGTTGTTACGCCCATATATGGGTGCAACAACCTCAGGTTCGCATAAAGCGGGACTGGAGGTGACGGGCCTCTATTTCGAGGGGGATGGCCATGTAGGAGTCGCGGTGGCTCAGACCATCAAGTCTTCCGCGCAGGTAACCGCCCAGGTAGCGACGGAGGAAGCCGGGAACACCGAGATCGAACCATTGCCTGACATGGACCAACTCGTGGATGATGAGAAGGCTCAGTCTCGCCCTGTCCCCGTTGAGAGCTCTCGGATCGACAAAGATCCAGCGAGACAGGGTCATCGCCTGGATGCCGGGGCCCCAGATCCTCATCATCAGCGGAGATGCAGATCTGAGCCACACTTGTTCGGGCCGTATCGGGTGGATGAGAACCCTCAGCTCGTCGATGTCCACACCTGACGCCGTGAGGATGCGCCCGGCGTTCACCCGATAACGATGTTGACCAGGTTTGGCTGGCGAACGATCACCTTGCGCACTTCGTGACCGCCGATCCAACCCTGGATCCTCTCGAGGCCCAACGCTTGTTCCTCCGCTTCCTCGGGAGTGATATCGGTCGCCACCTCGACCCGATCCCGGACCTTTCCGTTGACCTGGACGATCATGGTCACCGTCTCCACCAGAACCAGTTGCTCATCCCAGACCGGCCAGTCTTGGAGGGCCAGCATCACCTCGTTGCCCCGGATCTCCCAGAGTTCGTGGGCAATGTGCGGCGCCATCGGCGAAAGCATCAGCAGCATGAGCCGGATCGCTTCGTCATAGGTCTCCTGCCGGGGCTCGGCGGAGGCATAGTCAGCCAAATCGTTGGCGAGGATCATCAGCGCAGGTATCGCCGTGTTGAATCGGAATCTCTCAATGTCGCCGGTGACCTTGCGTACCGTGCGATGGGCCTTTCCGAGAATCTCTCGGTCCGCCTCGGACTCTTCGCGATCGACAAAGGCCACATCACCCGAGCCGAGTTTCCACACACGCTCGAGGAAACGACGGGTCCCGTCGACTCCGTTTGGGTTCCAGGCGGCGTCGTCCGTCGGCGGTCCGATGAAGAGGTGGAACAGCCGTAACGAATCTGCGCCGTGCGAGGCAAAAAGATCGACCGGATCAACCACGTTGCCTTTCGACTTCGACATCTTGGCGCCGTCAAGCGTGATCATCCCCTGCGTGAATAGTCGTGTGAAAGGCTCCTCAACCGTGGACAACCCCATGTCGAAGAGGACCTTGGTGATGAACCGGGCATAAAGCAGATGAAGGACGGCGTGTTCGATGCCACCGATGTACTGGTCGATCGGCATCCAATACGCCGGCTTGACCGGATCGAAGATGGCCTTGCCGTTGTGAGGGTCGGCGTATCGGAAGTAGTACCAGGAGGAGTCGACAAAGGTGTCCATGGTGTCGGTCTCGCGCGTCGCGGGACCATCGCAACTCGGGCATGCCGTGTTGACGAAATCGTCGTCCCCTGCCAACGGTGACTTGCCCTTGGGGACGTAGTCCTCGATGTCGGGGAGGAGCACGGGAAGCTCTTCGTTGGGAACTGGCACCAGTCCGCAGTGATCACAGTTGACCATCGGAATAGGAGAACCCCAGTAACGCTGCCGCGAGATCAGCCAGTCGTGCAGACGATATTGGACCGTCGGCTTGCCGATCCCTTCTTCTTCCATCCAGGCGATGATCCGCTTCTTGGCCTCGACCTGGTTGAGACCGTCGAGAAAATCCGAGTTGATGGTGGGGCCGTCTTCTAGATAGGCCTCGCCGTCCCAATCGACCGGAGGCTGGACCGTGCGAATGATGTCGATCCCATACTTGGTGGCGAACTCCCAGTCACGCTGGTCCTGACCGGGGACTGCCATGATCGCCCCGGTTCCGTACCCCATCAGCACGTAGTCGGCGATATAGATGGGGACCTCGGCTCCGTTCACCGGGTTGATGGCCAAGGCACCGGTGAACACACCGGTCTTGTCCCCCTCGGCCATCCGCTCGATCTCGGACTGACGCTGAGCTGCGACGATGTACTCCCTGGCCTCGGTCTCGGTCTCAGAGCCGTCGATGAGAGACTCCACCAACGCATGCTCGGGAGCGAGGACACAGAAGGTCATTCCGAAAACTGTGTCGGGTCTTGTCGTGAACACGTCGAACGAATCAGCTCCCTCGACATCGATGCTGAAAGTCGCGCCCTCGGAGCGGCCGATCCAGTTCCTCTGCATTGTGCGCACCCGGTCGGGCCAGTGCTCCAACTGCTCGATGTCGTCGAGCAAGCGATCGGCATAGTCGGTGATCTTGAAGAACCACTGAGCAAGGTTCTTCTTGACGACGGGTGTGTCGCAACGCTCGCAGAGACCGTCGATCACTTGTTCGTTGGCCAGGACCGTCTGATCCTTGGGACACCAGTTGACCGGCGCCTCGGCCTTGTAGGCCAGACCCCGCTCGTAGAGCTCGAGGAAGAGCCACTGGTCCCATCGATAGAAATCGGGCTGATGGGATGCAAGTTCTCGATTCCAGTCGTACATCGACCCGAGTTGTCTGATTTGAGCCGACATCGTGGAGATCTGATTCTCGGTGTTGGACTTGGGATGAAGGCCGGAGTCGATCGCGGCGTTCTCCGCTGGTAGCCCGAAGCTGTCCCAGCCCATCGGGGAGAGGACGTTGTAGCCCTGCATTGTCTTGTATCGGGTCAGCAGGTCGCCGTATGTGTAGTTCCTGACATGACCCTGATGGATCGCACCCGACGGATACGGATACATGCAGACGTTGTAGAACTTGGGCTTGGACGCGTCTTCGGTGACTTGAAAGACCTTCTCAGTCTCCCAGCGCTCCTGCCACTTGGATTCGATGGATTTGTGGTCGTAGGACATCTGAAGCCGGGAGGGTAACCACCAATGGGACGTGAACAACGGGCGCCGCCAACTGGCACACCGGTGAGCCTCACACCATGATGGCCGTCAAAGCAACGAGGAGTCAAAGAACATGACGATCGAGCGTGTCGGTGTTATCGGTGGCGGTCTGATGGGGTCCGGGATCGCCGAGGTGTGTGCCAGAGCCGGTAGCGATGTCATCGTTCACGAGATCAACGCCGAGGTCGCAGAAGCTGCCCTCGGTCGAATGGAGAAGTCTCTGGACAGAGCTGTAGAACGGGACAAACTCGATCACACAGGACGAAGCGAGATTCTCAGCCGAATCACGCTTTCTACGGACCTGACCGAGCAGGCCGACCGGCAACTCGTGATTGAGGCCGCCACCGAAAACGAAGGGCTGAAGAAGCAGATCTTCACCGACCTCGATGAGATCGTCACCGACTCCGACGCCATCTTCGCTTCCAACACGTCCTCGATTCCCATCACCAGGATTGCCTCGGCAACCCGTCGCCCCGATCATGTCGTCGGATTGCACTTCTTCAACCCGGTGCCGGTGATGAGCCTGGTGGAGTTGGTGACAACGGTGATGTCAGATCCTGATGTGGAGAACCGGGCCCAGGTATACGCCGAGAGCGTCGGCAAGACCGTGATCCGCGCCAAGGACCGTGCCGGCTTCGTGGTCAACATGCTTCTGATCCCCTTCCTGCTGGCAGCCGTCCGAATGTACGAAGCGGGAGTGGCCACGAAAGAGGACATCGACACGGCCATGCGGCTCGGAGCCAACCATCCGATGGGACCGCTCGAGCTAGCCGACTTCGTCGGTCTCGACACCACGAAGTATGTGGCAGACGTGCTCTTCGAGGAGTACAAGGAGCCGATGTACGCCTCTCCCCCGCTGTTGACCCGGATGGTGGAAGCCGGTCTCCACGGTCGCAAGACCGGACGCGGCTTCTACGACTACAGCTAGATCAGTCGCAAGCGGCGGTCGAATCGATTGAAGAAGTCTCTTGTCTTGTGTCAGCCGCGAAGCGCCGACACGAATATGCCGGGAAACCGGGTCAGTTTCCCGTCTCCTGCGTAATAGGTGAGACGCTTCGCTGTGGTGTGCGCGGTGTCGTTGCTCACGAACCACGGCGGACGGGGCGAGAGGTAGAGGCTGCCATGCCTGACTCCCCGCGGGAACGGCCGGAACGGCGCCCTGACCACCGACTTCTGAGGGTGATCGAATAGCAACGCATTGTGAACCACCCCAATACCGGACTGGACATCGTCCAGTGAGGAACCGGGATAAGCGCCCCAGGCCGCCCTCCCGGTCAGAAACCCGACTCCGGTCCAGGCATTGACGGCAACGGTCCCGTATCGAAGATGGGCGATGGCCTTGTCCAGACCCTCGCCAAGTTCCTTTGCGGTCTGAGGATGAATGATGATGTTGGCCCCAAGGGTCCCCTGCAGCGTCTCGTTGGAGAACCTCACCGCCTCCTCGAGAAACTCACCAGGGGTGGAGGCCTCGAGCTTGGTGGTCGCATAGACCGGGGCAAAGAGCTCCTCGTTGAAGCAATAGGCGGTGGCATCCGTTGGGTCGACACCAACGATGAGAGTCCGCTCGACGTTGGATTCGAGTTTCTCGGCGTTGGGATGGCGGTCTCTGGCCACTTGCTGCCGCTCGTCGGCGCCCGGGTAATAGGCGGGTCGGTCCTCGGCTTTGGCCAAAGCAACTCTCACAGCGTCGACCAGCGCATCACCCTGCTCCCAGTCGGTAGCCAGCACGAGTACTTGAGACGCGATGCAGTTGTACCCGTCGTTGTGCAGCTTCTGTGTCGCCAGGTGTTCCGCCTGGTAGGCAATGTCGGCTTTGGTCCAGGGTCCGGGAACGATGATGGTCGGGCTGACACCGCCCAACTCGGATGTGATCGGCTTACCGATCGTCGGCTGGTTGTTTGCTTTCCTCTGAGCTCCTTCCTCCCCCGAGCCGAACACGATGGCGTCGTGGGTGCGAGAACTCCCCGTTATGTGAATGCTGTCAACACCGTCATGACCGGTGAGATACGCGCCAACGTCACCGGCCCCGTAGGCGAACCGCACGAAGCCTGCGTCGATCAGAGAGGCGAAGATTCGCTCGAAGATCGGAACGAGGTAATCGTTGACCGGGTTCATCTTGACGACGACAACTTCCCCGTCGGCATACATCTTGTAGAGGATGTCGAGGGGAACGATGGACGAGATGTTGCCGGCGCCGAGAACGAGGGCAACCTTCCCCTCGTGATCCGGCTTCCGATAGAAGCGGGCCGTTTGTTCAGACAACTCGTCGCGCTTCACGCCAGGCTGCATCCAGACATCCACGGTGTAGCCATGCAGCAGGAGAGTCTCGTAGATATTGGTCGGATAGACCCGGGCCACGGCTTGCCCGTCCGGCTGTTCCCAGGTCTTGAGACCTTCGAGGATATCATCGGCGGCGTCGAGCGCAGACAGTGTTTCTGAGGCGGCGTGGAGCCAGCCAAGAAGCGCGTACGGACCCGAGATCCACTCTTCTCCGGCGAGAGGTGATTGCGGGTCGATCCCTTTGGCTGCTACTCCGGCGTTTGCCCAGTCCTCGGCGTTCGCCACCGTCGATTCGACAAGCTCATGGAGATAACTGATCTTCTCAGCTATCGGAAGGGTTGCCCACTCCTTCTTGGTCTGAGAGAGACTCTCGAGATCATTGTCCATCTGAGCTGTGTCCATCGTCTTCCTGAGGTTGGGGGCTCAGCGATCGTAATGACGACAGCCTCGCTGACTGGTCAGGACATGTCGGCGATCAACGCTCTGTACTCGTCCTCGGTGAGGGCCGCCATGGACGTGGTGCTGATGTTGCCTTGAGCTCCGAGAGCAATCAGCGCCTTGGCTGCTGTGGCGTTGTCAGGAGCCTCGACGATCGTGAGGATGTCATACTCCCCCATCGTCAGATAGAAGTCCTTGATGGTCACCCCGATCGCAGACAGTTGTTCCCTGGCGGCATCGAGTCGGGCCGGGCTCTCCTTGATGTTCGCGATGCCCTGGGCCGTGTACTTGGCCAGTGTTATGAATGTCGCCATCTTTCCTCCTGTGTTGACGGCGATTCCCGAACCTAGTCTTCTGCTCCTGGCGCGTGACTCTCTTACCGAAAGACGTCAGGAGCGATCGGGTCTTGCTCCCGGCGTCTTGAGCCGAGACCGGACAGATACTGTTTCGGGTAGTCGTGGTCGGTGTAGGCGAGATCGATTGCGGCGTTCATGGTCCAGTAGGGGTCAACGAGATGGGGACGGGCCATCACACACAGGTCGGCCCGCCCGGAGACAAGAATGTTATGGATGTCGTCAATCGAAGAGACCGCACCCACGGTCATCGTGGCAATCCCCACTTCGTTGCGGATCCGATCACTGAACGGGGTTTGATACAGCCGCCCGTACTCGGGCAAGGCATCAGCGGATGTCTGACCGGTTGACACATCGATCAGGTCACACCCGTGGATCTTCAGGGCCTCGGCGACGACAACCGCGTCGTCGCCGTCGAACCCCCCTTCGACCCAGTCGGTTGCCGAGATGCGCACCGAGATGGGTCTTCCTTCAGGCCAGACCTCGCGCACGGAGTCGAAGACTTCCAGCGCGTACCGCATCCGGTTCTCCAGCGAACCTCCGTACTCGTCAGATCTCTGGTTGGCGAGGGGTGTCAGAAAGCTGGATAGGAGATACCCGTGGGCGAAGTGCAGCTCGAGCCAATCGAAGCCGGCGCGGACGGCTCGAATGACAGCCTCCACATGTTGATCCCGCACCAAATCCATGTCTTCTCTGGTCATCTCCCGCGGCACCTGGGCGTCGGGGCGGTATTTGACGGGAGACGGGCCGATGATCTCCCAATTGCCCTCGTCGAGCGGATCGGTGTCGCCCTCCCACATGAGCTTTGTGGAGCCCTTCCTCCCGGAATGACCCAGCTGGATACCCACCTTCGACTCCGAATGGCTGTGGATGAACTCGGTGATCCGCTTCCACTCATCACCCTGCTCATCGGTCCAGATGCCAACGTCTCCGGGAGAGATTCGCCCTTCGGGCGAGACACATGTCATCTCGGTCATGACCAAACCCGCCCCTCCCACGGCACGACTCCCCAGGTGGACCAGGTGCCACTCGTTTGGCATGCCTTCAACCGACGAGTACTGGTCCATGGGAGATACCACTATCCGGTTTGGAAGGACGAGATCGCGAACCTGATAGGGGTGAAACATCGGAGGTATCGATGCATCCGTTTCGACGGGTGAACCGTGGTCCGATCCGGCGTACCAGACGTCGACCGACTCCATGTAGCCCGGGTCGCGGAGCCTGAGATTGTCGTATGTGACCCGCTGGCTTCGGGTCAGCATGCTGAAAACGAACTGCTCCGGTTCCAGATTCCGATACCGGTCGGCTCCCTCGAACCACTCCAGACTGGTCTTGGCCGCTCGTTGCAGGCTATCGACTGCGGGACGTCGCTCCTCTTCATATCGCTCGAGCGCTTCGGGCAGCGGCAGTCCTTCCAGCAACACGCTCGATAGAGCGATCGAGTCTTCCATGGCCAGTTTCGTCCCGGAGCCAATGGAGAAATGGGCGGTGTGGATGGCGTCTCCCATCAGAACAACGTTCTCGTGATGCCATTTCTCACAGCTGATGTCCGGGAACTGAAGCCATTTCGAGTTGTTACCCAGCAGCGGATGACCATCGAGATGCTCGGCGAACAGCGTCTCGCACGCTTTCAGCGCGTACTCATCGCTGACTCCCGGAGGAAACACCTCGTTCTCGGTTCGGTCGAAGCCAAGACCGCGCCACGTCTTCGGCGCCATCTCCACGATGAAGGTGCTTCCATCCTCGGAGTAGGGGTAGATGTGAGCCCACACCATTCCGGCTGGGGTGTCTTCGAAGATGAAGTGGAACTTGTCGTAGACCTTTGGCGTGCCGAACCACACATACTTGTTGACGCGTTGCCCGAGCGTTGGGTTGAGATGGGAAGCAAGAGCCGTTCGAACCATCGAGTTGGCACCGTCGGCACCGACGACGAGATCTGCCTCCGGGAGTGAGGCCAGGTCTGTCACCTCGGCGGAAAAATGAAGATCTGCACCCAACTCAGTCGCCCGCTCGGTGAGGATCTCCAAGAGCGACCGCCTACTCGCTGCGGCGAACCCGTGACCGCCGGAAAGAAACCGTCTACCCGAAAAATGACGGACCTCGATGTCACCCCAGTGCACGAAGCTCTCGGTCAGGGCACGATATGTCGGCTCGTCGGCCTCCCCGAAGTGATCGAGTGTCTCATCGGAGAAGACAACCCCAAATCCAAAGGCATCTCCAGGATTATTGCGCTCGAAGACGGTGACATCGATATCCGGCTGCTGCTTCTTGAGAAGTATCGCCAGGTAGAGACTCGCCGGACCTCCTCCAACACATACCACTTTCATGAGCCAAACATATCGCGTGTGGATGGTTGGCCGCATACAGAGTGTGGGGCGGAGTCAACGACGTCAGCTACCTTGCCGTCGTGAGGTCGGCGAAATCGCTGATGAACAATGAGTGACCTGAGTCCGAGCCCGGATATGACGGATACGCAGCGACGACCTCCCGGTTCATCCCCGGATTTCGAAAGAGAACGCCGATCGAGGGTTGACCGATCCTCAGGATTCCTCTCACGAGGAGTGTCGAGGGCTCCTCACACCGTTGCCAGCAGATCCCTCTCGATCCGCAGCAGTATCCAATTGGCCCATGCAGGTGAGGCGACCGCCGGAAGCGATGCCAGCACCATCGTGATTGCCCAGCGAGGCCCTGACCATGTGGGCACACCGGCGTCAACGGCGCAATCCCGGTAGTGACGATCTGTGAAGAGCATCATCAGGACCGCAGCGGCCCGCGCTGGACTGAGTCGAGGAAGGTCGGCAGTTTCTACCAAACGGCGAAACGAACCGGCGCGCTTGGTGGCCAAGAGCATGAGATCACGGCGTGCCACGGCCACATCCTTGACCGCTTCATCGGCGCCGTCCGAGCCAAGGTGGGGCTGGAGTATGGGGTGGTAGGCAATGCCCCGTCGAAGATCCTTTTCTATGTCCCGGGTGATGTTGGCGAGCTGGATGAGCTCTGACACTTCCAGGGCGTCTCGCTCATGCTCGCCGGAAATCTCACCCAGCAGGAGTTCCATCACAAACAAAGCCGGGAGACCGATGACACGGTGGCAGTAGTCGAGAACCTGCTGCTCCTCGTGTAGTACCCCGCCCTGCTCCTCGAAGAGGCTGGAGAACTCGATCATCCCCGATGCCATCTCCTCGACAAGGCGGGTGATACGGCCTCGAGTAATAGTGTCGAGCTGGAGAAACATCTCATCGACCAGTCGGTGACGGTCGATCAGCAGAAGGTGCGCCTGGTCGCGTGAGTCGGCAATCGGCGGATTGGGAGAGGGTGGGGCCTCTCCTGGACGATCGGTGCTGAAGCGGCCGGCGAACAGCAAAAGCGTCTCTCGAGCCTCAGATGGGGTGGCAGAGAGGTCCTCGTAGGTGTCGAGCATGCGGGCATACAGATAGCCCACCGCCGCAGCCCGGGCGGCGTCTTCCGGAAGAAGAAGAATGCTGGGTGCGAACGACCGGGCCGCGTGAGGGAGGATTGCCCAAACAAACTGCTCGGGATCCTCTATCGAGCCCAGATAATCAAAGCGGGGATCGTCCCGATCGACCATTGCGCCACGGACCAGAAGCCAGAGACGACGAATCGAGAACGGCAGGAGCACAGCTAGTGGTCTGTGGGTCCCTGTCGGCAGAAGCATGATGCCTCTTTCGGCAATGTCCCAGGGTAGTAGTCGTCGGTCATCGCCTCTCCTCACCGCAAATCGCGTGCAGCACAGATTGAGGCTAGATCGGCAGCCTCTTCATGGCGATTTAGGAGCCGCTCCGTGCCCAGAGCTCCTCGAGAAAGCCACGACCGTCCTCGGCCAGCTCGGTGGTCTTCTCCACGCCGGCCTCCCAACGAGCCTTGGCTAGCTCCGTGTTGGAGCGCCAGATGGAAGCGGCCTCCTGCTTTCCGGAATCCTTGAGATAATCCATCTCTCTCGTGCCGTAGTCCACAAGATAGGTCCACGTCTCCTGACCAATGGCCAAGGCCACATCAGCACTCTCGTCGACAAGATCAACGACTTCCTCGGCATTCTCCTTGGTGGTGGCACTAAGAATTCTGCCGGCCTCGACAAGCTCATCGACACTCTCGAACGTGGAGTCCACCGCAGAGGTCAGCGAGTCTGTGGTGTTGTCAATAACGTCGAGGACTCGTTCGGAAGCAGACTCGACGGGGGCGATCACAGTCTCGGTGACTCGTTCGACGGTCTGGGTCATGGCAAAAGCCACCATCCCCACCGCGCTTGCAACCATCAGGAGGCTGACCGCGAACGACCTGAACAGCTTCATGGTGTGTTCACTCATGGTTGTTGGACGCAGACGGGAGCCGGATCGGTTCCGAGGAACCTCGAATCGGCAATCAGTAGGGTCGCGCCTATGGAGAATATCTACTCAACGGACTGGGACGGCACCCAGGATCATCCCGGGTACGAATGGCATCGCATCCGTCTCGGCCGACGGCTTGATGGTGAGATGCTTGGAGCAAGCATCTACGTCATTGGCCCCGGACAGCGCAGCTTTCCCTACCACCTCCATCACGCCAACGAGGAGATGCTCATCGTCATCGACGGGACCGTTCACGTCCGGACACCCCAGGGCGAACAGGAGGCCGGCAAGGGTGATGCCATGTTGTTCCGACGGGGACCGTCAGGAGCTCATCAGGTAATCAACCGATCAGACGGCGAGGCTCGGATCCTGATGATGTCAACCCTGGTCGAGCCGGAGATCGCGGAGTACCCGGACTCGGGAAACATAGGAGTGTTTGCCGGCATGGCGCCAGGAGCGGACAGCAGAACGAGCTTGGCGAAGTTCATCGATGGATCCGCGGAGGTCGACTACTTCGAAGGCAAGTAGTCCTCCTCTGGCGCCAGCCAGGCTCGCACCTGCTCGTGGACGGCAGCATCGTGGAGCAGGTCGGGGTGTCTCTTGCCTCCCACCACCTGTACGTCATTGGCGTCAACACGACGACGGCGTCCGCGGCCGGTGCCACTTCCAACCCGAACAATCAGGTCACCAACGAGAGCCCCAATGGGATGCGTTGGCGCGGGGGTGATCACACCGGCAATGAAATGCTGATCCGCCCCTTTTGGTGGGGGAAGATCCACCACGAAGTCGTTCAGCAGCTCGTCGGGGTCGAATCCCAGCCAATCTTCCTCACTCACGGCGCCATAACGAAGGTCCTTGATCCCGACGCTGCGATGATTGATGAACTCGCCCAGAGGGCGACTTTCGGGCACAAGACCCAGCCCCCATGCGGCAATGTTCGCTCCTTTCTCGACCGGGGAGCCCAAATGCGGAGAGCCCAGTGCCACCACGTGTTGAGCAGCACTCACCCAGTCCTGCCCGGCGTCCTGACCGGCGTGCACCGCGCTGCGCGCCACCAGCCCGCCCATTGAATGGCCCACCAGGGCAATCTCCTCCACGGGAACGGGCCAGTTGTCGGTGACCTCACTCAACAGGGCAGCCAGGGCAACACCGTTGTCCGACACATGTCGGCCCGTGTTGTAACGCACTAGCAAAGGAGTGAACGAGTCAGAGATGAGAAGATCGGCCAGGCCGGGTGCCGATCCTTCTTCGGAAGTCTGTGGCTGCCAGCAGCGCTCGGTTTCCCCCAGGCCATGGACCAGCACGACCAGCCGAGAGGATGGCTCGGAGAATGCCAGGGCAAGTGAGTCGACCTCCAAGCCGACCGGTTCGCCACCCGCGTCCCGAAGACCGAATTCGATGCTCATCGAGCTGTTGCGACGTTCGAGCTCGTCTCCCCACAGCGCGTTGAAAAAGGCCTGGATACCGCTGCCACGTGGTGAACGCCACAGGTGACGCAACTCTTTTCGGCCTGCAACAGCAATCGCACCGAGGCCGACCGCCGTGCCCAGAGTCGACCCGGTGAGACGGACCGAGTTGTAGACATGTGCAGTCAAGGCACGGTAGGCATTGCGCGCGGGCGCAACTCGCCGCCCGGCGACACCGAACCATCGGTCTGCAATCGCTTCGTGAATGCCCTCGACCGGCGCCGTCAATCGTTCAGTTGCCAAATCGATCAGATCGCCCAACCCCTTCCAGTCGTGGCTGGCGCTCTGAGAGCTTTTGGGTGACACCGGGAGATCGTATTGCTCCGTAGCCGCATAGCTCTAAACCTTTCGGTGTTCCTATCATGCTGGTCATGAGACGCGAGCACCCGATTCTGATCCAGGGGGGCATGGGTGTGGCCGTTTCCGGCTGGCAATTGGCTCGCGCCGTCTCCAAAGAAGGGCATCTCGGCGTCGTTTCAGGCACAGCCTTGGACTCAGTATTGGCTCGCCGTCTCCAAATCGGAGACCCGGGCGGGCACATGAGAAGGGCTCTTGCCGAGTTTCCGGTTTCCGAGGTGGCAGATCGAATCCTCACCCGCTACTTCGTGGAAGGAGGCAAACAGACCGACCAGAGGTTCAAGCAGACCTCGATGCGAAGAGACAATCCATCGAAGAATGTTGATGGTCTGCTGGTCGCTTCCAACTTCGTCGAGGTATACCTTGCCAAGGAAGGCCACGACGGACTGGTGGGGATCAACTACCTCGAGAAACTCCAGTCCCCCACCTTGCCATCCCTTTATGGCGCAATGCTCGCCGATGTCGATTATGTCCTCATGGGCGCCGGGATTCCCAGAACCATCCCCGCGATTCTCGACGACCTCTCCAAGGGTCTTCCAGTCGAGCTGCGGCTCGAACTGAGGGATGCCACCGCTGACGACAGCTATTTCACCCATTTTGACCCCGCAGCAGTGATGAATGGGAATGATCCCACAGTGAAACGACCGGATTTTCTCGCCATCGTGTCGTCACATGTCCTCGCCACAATGCTTGCCCGCAGGATCGACACACCGGTTGACGGGTTTATCGTCGAATTCCCCACGGCCGGTGGCCACAATGCACCACCGCGAGGCAAACTGCAGCTGAACGAACAGGGCGAGCCGATTTACGGAGACCGTGACCAGCCTGATTTCTCCGTTATTCGCGAGCTCAACTTGCCCTTCTGGCTAGCGGGTGGGTACGCAGATCCAGATCGTGTTCAGGAGGCTCTGGAACTGGGTGCGGCCGGCGTCCAGGTAGGTACCGCCTTTGCCTATTGCGAGGAGTCGGGTTTCGACAGTGATGTGAAGCGCCAGATCTTGGGCCAAAGTCGGCAAAACCAAGCCCATGTCTTCACCGACCCCGTGGGATCGCCGACTGGCTTTCCCTTCAAGGTGGTTGAGCTGAAAGGAACCCTTTCCGAGCCCGATGTGTACGAAAACAGAATACGGGTCTGCGAACTGGGGTACCTCCGATCCGCCTATCGAAGAGACGACGGCAAAGTCGGCTGGCGATGTGCTGCAGAACCGGTGGACGAATACGTCGAGAAGGGCGGGAAGGCCGAGGACACGATCGGCAAGAAGTGTCTGTGCAGCGCCCTCATGGCCAACGTCGGACTCGGCCAGATCCAACGTCAGGGAGCCCGAGAGCTCACTCTGGTCACTTCCGGCGACGACGTGAAGGATGTAGCTCGATTCCTCCCCCCAGGGGCCGACTCCTACAGCGCCCAGGACGTCATTCGGCATCTGCTGCCGAACGGCTAGTTCCGGACTCCGCGGCCGGGATCTGTCAAGCGGTCAACCGGCGAGACCTGCAATGGCAGGGAGGACGATCAGGGCGACCAGCAGAAACAGCCCCATGCCCACCAGCATCCAGACCACAATCGTGATCCATCGATCAAGCTGATGGTTGTAGGGGTTCACCGGAGGGGCGGCCTCACCCAGATGTTCTCGGCGCGCACGACGCATGTTCGCCGAGAAGACCAACCCGACGACGGGTAGCACCAAGAGGGTTAGAGCGTGCAGCAAGCCCATCAGCATGAGCAAGCCACCAACCCGGGAGGTCTCAAAACCCAACCACCCGACAAGATCCTCGGCTCCAGGGGCATCAGCCGGGGGCGCGTATTGCAGAGTTATGAACGTGTACGCACCGAAGATCAGGTAGTAGGCAACGTCCATCAGGCTGAGAAAGCGGAGGCCTGTGGCTGGGTTGGACCGGAAGATATCGCTTTCGAAAGCGGTGCCAAACCGCCGAATGGTGGGTCCCAGTACCAACACCAACCCGATCATGATCCCGGTTACCAGCAGTTCGAGAGTCCAGAACGGCATCTGAAATGCTCCATCGACTCGGTCTATCGCCGCAAACAGGTACACCGCGATGAAACCGAGAATGGCTATGAGGGTGATGGCGAGACGGCGGACCCTTCTGCGGTGAGAAGCATCCTCTTCGATCGATCTGGTGACCTTGGCGAACAGATCAGGGCTCGGCTGATACTGATCAGCCGCGCGGAAGGCAGCGCTTAGCCGCTCTTCGACTGTCATCGCTCATCTCCGATCGTCTTGCGGAGGGATGCCATTCCTCGGCGGCAGTGCGTCTTCACCGAATTGGGTGAGATACTCAGCACATCGGCGATCTCCCGCTCCGACAGCTCGAGATAGAACCGAAGAAAGATGCAGTCCCGTTGCCGGGGAGACAACGCCCGAACCTCATCGAGCAGAAGGCTCTGCTCCTCATCGAGAAGAAGACGGTCTTCAGGTGCGTCAGCATCACTCCCGCCGGGAGTTGCCTCCTGATGGCGAAGCGACATCAGACCGCGCCGGTTGTGATCACGCGCCAAATTGATCACGATCGACCGTAGATACGGCGCAGCCTTTTCGGGGCTGTGGATCCGGTAAGCCGACTTGTGCAGGCGAATGAACGCTTCTTGGACCAGATCCTCAGCAGCGTTGCGATCGTCCGTGAAAAGACGTGCCATCCGCACCAGGGCGGCGCCCTCTTCTTCAAACAACCGGGCAACAAGGGTGTCACGATCGACTCCGACGACGAGTGTGGCCACCTTCTGCGCCTTCTCGACCGTCATCAAAAGCCAGCGAAGGGAGACCCCCTTGACACCTACGGCAATTGACGCGACGGTCACACGACCCCTGGTTGACCTGCGTCTTCTTCCATGCGTCGGGACAACCCGAGCAACCGACCGATGATGGGGAGGCTCAAAACGTTGGCACCGTGGAGGATCCCCATCAACAGAAGCATCCCGCCGAGCCGTATCGTCTCGCCCCGGAGTTGTTCGGCTCCCACGGTGTCGCCCCACCCGGTGTCCGGTTCGAAGCGGGTGGTAAAGAGGATGTACGCCGTGAAGATCAGGTAGTAGGCGACATCCATCAAGATGATGTAGCTCTTACCCGTCCTCGGATTGGCACGAAACACGTCCGCTGCATAGCTGCGACCGAACCTCTTGATGAGCGGTCCCAAAATGAGCAGAGCGGCGACGAGCGCCCCGACTGTTATCAACTCGAGAATCCACCAGTCCATGTCACTCCTCTCTCGATCATCCTGCCAGATACATCACCGTCGTGCCCGAGGGCCGGTGAACGCTCTGTTCAATCTCACTCACTAGTACAGACGTCTACCGAACGATATTGGGTGACAGGGCTTCAATCTCGCAGGCGCTGTCACCCGAGCCCGGGATTCGCTCGTCTGTATTCATGACGCTCCAGAAAGGAAGGTCATGGACAAGGCAGGCAAATGGCTCGGGCCACTCAGCGGCATCCTCTTCGTCGTCGCCGTCGTGATAGGCGGCGGCGTCTTTGGAGGACTCGACGCCGAGCCCTCCGACTCGGCTATCCAGGTACTCGCCGCATTTCGCGATAGCGCAGACGATATAGGGACGGCGACCCTGGTGATGATGCTCGGCATCGGCTTTCTTCTCATCTTCCTGGGACATCTTCGTACCAGGTTCAGAGACGGTGGATCAGGCTGGGCGGCGGACGGCTTCCTGGCAGGCGGCGTTGCCCTGGCCGGCGCCTGGATCGTCCTCCTTGGTGTTCAACTCGCTGGCAGAGTTGCCGGTGAGAACGGCCATGCCGAGGTTGCTCGAGGCGCCATCGACTTCATGTGGGAAGGGGTCTTCATGTTCACCCCCGGTCTGCTAGCTGTTGGGACAGCGGCAGCCGCAGTGAGCTTCACCCACCGGACGCTGCCGATCTGGCTTGGCATCTTCGCCGTATTGGTAGCCCTGGGATCGATTGCTCCGTGGATGGGCATCTTCGTCTTCCTTGCGTGGGTCCTGGCAACAAGCATCGTTGAGCTCATCGGGGCATTCCGACCGGGAACCGCGGCCGGAGTGGACTGACTGTCAAACAATCTTGCCGGGCACTCGCCTCCTGCCGAGATTCTGGCGATTTGGCTCATATGGTTTGATGCTGGAACGGAGGTTGATGTGACGGAGTTCTGGCGGAAGTGACTGATCATGGCGGCCGGGATCACCGCCTTGGCCGGGTTGGGATTTGCGACTCTGGCGGCTATCGGGGCCACCGATAACCTCGACGCAATCTTCGACCTCCTCTACCTCCCGGGCGAACTGGATGCCCCTGCCGGTGAGGTCGCGTCGTTTGCGATCGGTGTTGCAGGCGCGGTGATGGTGGGCTGGGCTGCGACGATGCTCATCCTGGTTCGCGGTCCGAGCACGAGTGCCCTGCCCTCAACTTGGCGGGCCCTGACAGTCGGCCTGCTGGTCTGGTTCGTCGTGGACGGCATCGTGTTGATCGCCTCGGGTGCCAACGCCAACCTGATCTTGAATGTTGCCTTCCTTGCGCTGTTCATCCCACCCCTCATCGCCACCCGACCCGGTCGTCGCTCGGAAGCCGCGGACCAGCCCTCTGCTACTCGCCCTTAGCCTCGGCCTCTTGTGGCGATCGCGCTCGCCGAGAGTTCTGCGGGCGACGGAAAGCAAGACTGGTGGCGCTACCCCTCCGCCGACTCCAGGGTGCGGCGGAGCTCAGTGAGCGTCGCGAGAGCCACCGGGACCACCTCGCCCATCGTCTTTTCAGACCACTCCACCTGAACCGCGTCCGGGTCGTCGATATGTTCCGTGATCACGCCCCATGCGGTGTCCCACTCCTCCTGCATCTTGGGAGGGACTCTTGAACCATCGCGTGTCATGTCGGCGATGCCGAACGCCAGCAGAGGGGCTGCCATGTTGTGCCGACCGGCGTCGGTAGCGACCAGACCCGCCGCCAGGCCGAACAGCGTCGAGAACTCGGGGTCGACATCCAGGTTGATCACAGCCTCTCCCGCCAGCTCGCGGGCAGACGCCAGCCTGGTTGCTTGGGCGGCTAGCGGCGAGCCAGATCGAGTCTGCTCGGGTCGATCGGGATTGTGGTTGTGCCCTCGATCAGCGGGAGGGCAGCGGCTAACCGGCACTCTCAGACGGCGTACCCGGAGAGCAGCCGGGCGTACGCTTCGGCATTCGCCTCCGGGGTCACGTCCTGGGTCGCGGGATGGGCGGAAACATCGCCTGGTCCCGTCGTGTCGTTCGAGTAGATGAGCCCGACCGCCATCCGGCCTTCGGCGCCGAGCGTGGACAACGTTACGAAGGCGGCAGCCCGATTCGTCGGGTCGTGGCCGGCGTCCGCATCGAGGTCGTAGAGCGATGCGTCCCACGCCGGGTAGGTGTCGTTATAGGTCACGCACGGCGAGAGCACCTCGAGGAAGGCGAACCCCCGCCGAGCGCGGGCGTGCTCGAGCGCGGCCACCATGAGCATTTGGAGCTGGTCAGTCCAGCGAGCAAATCCGCGGGCGACGAACGTGGTCCCAGGGATGGACAGCCCGAGGCTGACTGCATCGAACCCCGAGGCCGATCCCTCCTCCTGGGCCGTCGGAGAATCCTGGCCCTTCGTCAGCCCGTAGACGCCGTTGTTCATCACCACGCAGGCGAAGGAAGGGTTGCGGCGGAACGTGTGCACCAGGTGCCCCATCCCGATCGCGTAGCCGTCCCCGTCGCCTCCGGTGGCGATCACGGTGAGATCCGGGTTGGCGAGATGAACGCCGCTTGCCGTCGGGAGCACCCTCCCGTGAAGCGCGTGGTAGCCGTAGGTCCCGAGGTTGTTCTGGATGGTCCCGCTGCATCCGATCCCGGCGAGCACCATCACCTCGTGGGCGGGGATGGCGAGCTCACGCAACGCCCCCAGCATCACCGCCTGGACGCCGAAGTGTCCGCAGCCAGCACACCAGATCGGTGTGGCGGGAGGGTAGGTCGCGGTCACCGGGCGGCTCCTTCCCCTTCAAGGATAAGGTTCGCCAGTTCTCCGGGACGGAACGGGATCCCGTCGTACTTGAGCAAGGATCGGAGCCGCTCATGGGGCGCCCCGACCGAGACGATGAGATGCGCGAGTTGGCCCTCGGCGTTGTGCTCGACAACGTAGACACGCTCGCGACTCCGTACGAACTCGATGGTCTCGTCGAGCACCGGCCATAGGGTACGCGGCTGGAGACCGCTCACGGCCATGCCCGCCGCCGCCAACCGCACCGTGGCCTCCTCCATCGCCCCCACCTCCATGCCGATGCCAAGCATTCCCGTCGCCGCCTCCGGATCTCCCCAACGGTGCCCAAGCGGCAGGTCGTCGCGCACCATCTCGATCTTGCGCATACGCTTGTCGAGCATCGCTGTCCGGTTGCGGGCGTCGGTCGACACGTGACCCCACTCGTTTCGCTCGTTCCCGGTGACAAGGCTCATGCCGCCGGGGGTGCCGGGGATCGCCCACGGTGAGACCCCGTCGTCGGTAACGAGATAGCGGCGGTATTCGGTCATGGCGGCCAGGTCGTCGCTGCTCAGGCGCTTGCCGGGCGCCGGCTCGATGGCGCCCAGATCGAAGGGTTCGACGGTGACCGAGTCCTGGGAGACCGCCTGGTCGAGAATCACGTAGACCGGCCCCTGGATCTCCTGCGCCAGATTTGTCGCCGCAGCAGCGAGCTCGAAGCAGTCCCCCGGCGTGGCGGGAGCGAGCACGATCCTGGGGAAGTCGCCGTTGCCGCCGTGGACAACCATGTTGATGTCGCTCTGCTCCGGCTTGGTCGGCATGCCAGTGGAGGGTCCGGATCGCTGGCAGTCGACAACGACGAGAGGGATCTCTGCAGACCCCAGATGGCTGACGCCCTCCTGCATGAGCGAGAGTCCCGGCCCGGAGGTGGCGGTCATCGCCCGGGCACCCGTCATCGCGGCACCGATCGCCATGTTCACTGCGGCCAGTTCGTCCTCCGCCTGGATGGCGACCCCACCCAAGTCGGGCAGCGCGCTCTCCAGCCAACTCAGGATCTCCGACGCTGGGGTGATTGGATAGCCGGCGAAGAAGCGGCCGCCGGCGACGAGGAAGCCGAACGCGACCGCCTCGTTGCCGCTGATGAGAATCCGATCTGAAGTCGGAGCGCTGTCCAAGATCCAGGGCCCCGCATCGGCACGCAACCCGTGCGCATCTCCGTAGGCGAACCCCGTACGCAACGCACCGAGGTTCGCCTCGGCCACCTCGGGTCGGAGGTGGCCGAACCGCTGTGCGAGCACGTCACCAGCCTCGTCGTCTTCGACGCTCAGGATCCGCGTCAAGACGCCGAATGCGAGGCTGTTCTTGAACAGGTCGCGGCGCAAGTCCCGCACCGACAGCCTGGCGAACGGAACCTCGTAAACCGTGGCGCCCGTCGGCAAATGCTCGCGGGGAACCGGCCCGTCCGAGGCGTCGAAGATGACGATGCCGTCCTCCGCGAGCCAGCGCCCGCCCCGCTCCACTGCTTCCTCGTCGAACGCAACCAAAAGGTCGAGCTCGTCATCCATGCAGGCCCGGGACGCGATCGAGCCGCGCATCAACGCCGCCGCATGCCCGCCCTTGATGCGGGAGGCGACGTCGCGGGCCGTGTACATCTGAAACCCGCGTCTGCCGAGAAGGACACCGAGCAGGTTCGCCACGGTGAGCGAGCCGTCGCCACCCTGGCCGGCGACCATGGCGTTGAGGTCGTCGACCTTCCGTCTAGTCTCGACGTTCATGAGGCCGGTGCTCCCTCCCCGTCGTCGCGTGGGAGCGGAGGCGATCCGGGGCCCTTCGTATAGAACGTCTTGGGGTCGAGCCAACCCAGGGCTTCGCGCTGCTCGTGCGTCGGCATCTGCGCCGGAAACGGGCGATGCTGCTTCTTCGCGGCTGAGAGCCGGTTCAGAAGGTACTCGCCCCTCGGCTCGTCGGAGAGCGGCCTCGTCTCAAGCCAGCCGTCGTCGATCGCGGTCTGGAGCGCGCGATAGCCCGCCTCGGTCCGCACCAACGTATATGTCCAGCCGTCGAGCCCAATGCCCCCAGCGGCGAGGTCAGCGTTCTCGACGCTGTAGTCGAGGCAATAGAGACAGGCCGGTCGCGCGAAGTCCCTGTACTTCTTGAGCGAGGTGGTCAGTACCTCCCCATCATCGAGCCGGACCACGACCTTGCCCTTGATGTTGATATTCTCGATCCGCTCCGGCACGACGCCGATCATCTCGCCGAGCTTGATGATCGACTCGTGGGTGAAAGCCTCGGAGCAGAAGAGGCCGACCACGAACGCAATGTTGTCCCGGTACCAGTTGGCCATCTCGAGACGGATCGACGAGTTCTGCTGGAGACGGACTCCATCGACCTGGCACGGCACGCCGACGACGGCGAGCGGTCTGACGTCCCGTCGCATCGCCTCCTGGAGGGCGATGGTGTTCGGTGAGTACGTGTAGCGGGACGCGGCGCACGACAGCACCTCCGGGCGGGTCATGGCGAGCGTGTGCGTACCGATCTGATTGTTGTCCGGGAGGACGTCGCCGAGCACGGCACCGCCGAGGGTGCCGGTCTCGAGCCCGTGGATGATGAGTGTGGACACCATGCCGCCGTCCTGGCCCCTGGCAAGGATCTCCGGGTCGGTTGCCCGCGCGTAGACGCCGCAGCTGTAGGGGCCGAAGCCGTCGTCGCGCGCCGGCTCGCGAAAGTCGAGCAGCCGGGGGAGGTCCTTGTCCACGGGTCGCAGCACGGGACACACCTCGACGCACAACACGCAGTACACGCACGCCTCCGTCCGAGTGTCGACCGGGTGCTCGTCCTGGTAGTCGAAGACATCGACGGGACAGATGGTGAGACACGAGGCACAGCCGACGCACTTGCCGGTCTCCACGACTTCGGCCATGAGGAAGTCGACCGCACGGAATCCGCCCCGGTTGAGTTCAGTGCGCCATGCGTACGCCCACTCGTGTGGGTCGGCGTCTTCGGCGAGGAGTGTGTGATAGCGCTCCTGAACCCGGCGAACAGCGCTGTTGGCCTGCGCAGTCGTGGGCACGGTGTCGGTGACGAACTCGCTCATCTGTGAAGGGCCCAATCCGTCACGAGAAGATAACCGTTACATCTCGAGGACGAAGTGTGTGCCGTCCACCGGGGCAAAGGATCCGCACTCGTCGTCCCCGACGAAGAAACAGACCTCGACGGGACGCTCGATGTGGGAGTCGCGAAACCGGGCGCAACCTTCCCCGTCGGTGTGCTCGGAACTCCAGGTCCGCGGAGCCTCCGGGTACCGGTACCGGGCGCCGATCTCAAGCGCGGCAACGGGAATCCCTTCGCCGTCGACGACCTCCACCGCGAACGAGACCACCGTGCTCATGATTCGCATGCCTCGCTTTCACATCGGGAGCATGTCGTGGTACACAGATACTACGCCGGGACCCGGCCCGATACCGACGAAAGGCCCTATCTGTAAGGAGGAGAACCTGAACCAGTGCTACGGCAGGCATTGAGCCGATTAACGCGAGACGTCGAGAGAGACGACCTTCCCGACATCATCGACCATCTCGACCTTGATGCAGCCTGGGAGACCGAAATCACAGGGCTTGGCGACCGGCTCTCGAATGGCTACGAACCCGGACGGATCAGGCGGGTGTAACTACCCAAGTCCCTGCTTCAAAACCTCGTATCCAGCTTCTCGGAGTTGTTGAAGGACATCCCACTCCAGATCGCCACCTGCCACTGACGGCGACTCCACATCTGTGCTGAGTAGGCAAGTCTGCCTGAAACATCCTTTGAGGTCGAGAGCGCACGACAGGTAGGTCTGTCGCCGGCCCCCTGCCCCGGGAGACCTACCAAGACGTTCGTCGGGCAACGCTCACAGCTCTGGTTTCGTAAGCTCGTTTCGATGCTTGACAGACGCCCGATAGGCGCCCGCCACGGGGGGTATGCACACCCTTCCAACGCCAGACACCTGCTCTCACCAGGGCTTTTACGTGGAGCTGAGGGGATTTGAAGCCCTGACCCCTTGACTGCCAGTTACCTCCGGCACCCGATTTCGCCTTTCGGCCTCAAGGGGCTGACACCCCTAAATGTGTTATGAAACCTGACTGCTACAGACTTGTGCGCTGATTCGCCTGATGGTGCCTAGCTCCCCGAAATCGACCTCTGGGAGTCGCCGACCAAGAAAAACCAAGAAATCTTGACTCTCCGCGGACCGTACATAATGAAGCTCTTATGTTGTCAAGTTGCCGGCGGGTGGACAGGACTGGGGTGGGCCACACCTTGTGGTGGGCAGGCTCTTATTAGGTCACACGGTCCGCCAAGAGGGTGCGGGTGGGGGTCGAC
>Ga0255047_10000640_pt1 | contig 28351 bp, 38 predicted proteins | sample JV7_2_1_MG_FD_183640 | JGI IMG/M metagenome (GOLD analysis project Ga0255047, IMG submission 183640) | Seawater microbial communities from Jervis Inlet, British Columbia, Canada - JV7_2_1 | ecosystem: Environmental > Aquatic > Marine > Inlet | place: Canada: British Columbia | collected 2016-10-06
AATTTGATGGCCATGGCCGCCTCTTGGTATGTTGGAGACATGGGAAATTATTGGTTTTGTGCTATAATGCTTTTATATTGTGTCGCTGGATCTTATTTGTCTCTTCCGAGGGAAAAAGAGAAATGAAGGGAAGTCTTGTCAAATATGTCGAACAGTATAATAATACCGAAAACCGGGCGATCGTAATCGACTATATGCCCGGTTATAATTTAAGGAAAAGCTGGTCAGAGGAATGCAAACTCGTCGAGGAGCCTCTGATAAAGGTGTATTGGCTCAATTCCCCAGCGATGACTCCGGAAACTGCAAAGTATTCTATTATGGGGGATTGGAATTTAGATGAACAGGATGACTTATTTGAGCCAAATGTCATAATTGATGAGTGGGATGAGCTTAATGATGAGTGGTATTTGGCTTCTCTTTTTCAATTAGTTGAAGAAAATCAGAAATAAGACCCTTGAATTTCTACTTATGAATAGGATATACTAGGAGATTGACCCATGTCGTTAGATAAAGAGAAAGACAGGCTGCTGGATTTATTTGAAGAGGTTTTAAGCTCGGCGGGGGCAAAGGGAAATAAGGAAGAAAAAGAATCTCTTCCGTATCAAATGTTGGATTTCCCGGATGGAAAAGATTTATATGTTCTTGATCCAGTTAAAAAGAAGATGATAAGAGCGAAACATATGACCGAAGTAGTTCAGATCTCGCTGCCAGATGAGAACAATAAAGTTCTTGTAAAGTCCTCAAGTGGCAATTTCTTGTTTATTCCTCTCGAATATGTTCAAGATATTGGCTTTAATTAGAAAAATAACTAATTACTATATATGAAACTCCTACTTGAAAATTGGCGCCGATATTTAAAAGAAGATAAACAATTGAGTTTATTTAAAAACAGGCGCGCCATATTTATTAAAAAAGCCAAAGATTTGGGCGCGGAATACTCTAATATAGATGACATGACGAGACAGATTGATGCGTTTGAATTTTGTGATGAGAACTTTTTTAGTGACTTTGACGAAATTGACTCGGATGCTTTCGACGAGTTGACCTGGAGGGAAGAAGATGTCTGTGATGAAAGTGCTTGGGATTCACCCGGAGAAGATATATATGGAGATCCAATCCCATCGTATGAAGAAATGGCATGCCAAAGGGTGAAACATTGTCAACGCGCTTTGGATAAAGAGGGGTTTTTAATAGCTTTTAATAAGTGGAAAACATTATCCCCAGATGATAGATTCCCATCAGAGACAGAAAAAGAGCATATCGAAAAGGTTCGGCAAAGAGGAAGAATTCTTAAAAAAATATTTGATGAAGTGGCAGATCGTAAATTTTTACAAACTCTCGTCACAGTACATTGGGTTGAAGAACCTCTAGCCATTCTACACCAAGCTGGTAGAAATAAAAATAAACTGCGCGGGGAAATATCGGCTCACGCTACTAGGCCCGGTGAATTTACCGGTACCCAGCTTTGGCGCGAGTATGGTATACTTCTCGATGGTCACATTTCTTTATTGGCTAAGGATATGAATCAGGTTAAGTCAGGATATGAGGAAAGTTATAAAAAACACCTAGCTAAAAAAGTAAAAATGTCAGGTATTAAAAGGGGCGTTTTTTATCTTCCTTCCCCAGAAGAGATGGAATCGGATTTTGGATTTGTCCTAGACGGGGAAACGTGGGGATCCAGTGAGGGACACAAACGAGATGGGATGATGTGGAATGAGGCATTTGTGGCAAATCCTAAAATTAAGGCGATTATTCTTCCAAAAGGGGGACGCGGGAGGGCCTTTCGGGAGTGGGGGGCGCGACGGGACGATGCGTGGGAAGATTACTTGGAAATGATAGAGGAAAGTGCCTCTAAAATAGGTGTCCCGGTTTGGAGTTTTAAAGAGGCTAAAAGAAAACTGTGAAACTCCTACTTGAAAATTGGCGCCGATATTTAAATGAAAGAAAAACCGATGAGCTTTATTCTCGTTTGGTGGATTTTTTTGTGGATGCCTATTCCGATCATCGAAATTTTACATATGAATCTGAAGAAGAAGAGAGGGAATATGAAGGTGACCCGGAGGAACTGGAGCGCGCCACGGCCGCTTTTGATGACTGGATGGAAAAGGAAGACGAGGGCGGTAAAACGGCTGCCGACAGGTATCCTGATATGTTTCAAAATATAGACCCAGACGAGCCCAGAGATCACATGCTTCATTTTATTGAACCCAGACGGCACGAGGTTGTTGAAAAAATAAAAGAAATAGACCCAAGAGGAGAATTGATCTCACAGAATATTGATTGGGAGGGCTTTTGGCTGCCATCAATCGAGATCAAGTTTGATAAAGAATCTGGCGCAATGGGGAGCTGGAATGTAGGGGATAAAGAGTTAACTCTATATTTTAATAGCTTTATGGACGAAGAGACATATAAACAAATTTCAGGCGCTGATGATATCAGAGAAATTATGAAAGTATCAAATTATAAATCCCTTCTTCGACGGATCTTTGATCACGAACTAACTCACTTTATTAATTCAGTTCGCGCCCAGGGGGAAGGTGATGGCACTCCAATGAGTAGGGATTATTGGAAAACCAAAAGAGGGAAAGAAATCTTTCAATACCTTAAAGATAATTATCCTAGCATTGAGCACGTCGTCGGTACCGCAGCCCTTGAAAAGCGAATAAAATATATTAATAGTACCGAAGAAATCCAGGCGAGATTGATTCCCATCTTTAAGTTGGTTCAAAATTTCGCCCACTCTTCTGAGGAGGTGGATATAGATACAGACACTGATGATTTAAACCTTATAAGAGCGGAATTAGAGAAGGGGAGCCCAAATATTAGAAATATTATCAAGCACATAAAAAATATCTATGATTTTCAACATATGGATTATTGGGAATTAACAATAAAACCTCTTCAAAAAAAGATAATTCAGCGGATTTATCAGTTCGCTCTACAATTAATTGAGGATACAAAATGAAACTTCTTATGGAAAACTGGAAAAGATTCCTAAATGAATCTATGTCTGATCGCGAACGAGGGCGCCAACTTACGTCACCCTATGAGGTAATGAAAGGTCAAAAATACGTTGTTGATTTGCTGGATTTATCGGTGATACCAACCCAGCATACGAGAGACAGACAGAAAAGGCATATCAAAAAGCCTGATGAATATGGCAATAGATATGGAATCTCTAGAGATAATATCATCAACGGAGTTGATAGGGCGGCGCCTGACTTTCTTCGCGATTTCGCAAATGGAGAAATTGAAAATAATGAAAGATTCCTCATTATAGTTAGCGGCGGAAAACAAAGCAAGCTTCCAAAACTAAATATTGTGTGCTCTCTGAGAATGCAACCGGGGCCCGATATTTTGGTTGTCCATACCGTGATGAGAAAAGATAATTTTGAAACCGACAGGTTCGGCTTTAAGGGCCGGCCACAAAAAGAATATGAAGTGAGTGTATAAAATGAAAGACCTAACAAAAAAAGATATAAAAAACATAGTTAAAAATTCAAATGAAGAAATTTTAAAAGAATATTTTTTAAATGATCAGGGGGAAGCAAATCAAGTTACCGCTGCAAGAAAAAGCAATCTTTTTAGATATGAATCATTTATTTCTGGTGCTAAGAATTTTTTCGATCAAATGATGGAAAAAGCAAAAATGGATTATCAAGAAGGAATAATTCAAAAAGCAGATTTGGATTATCTCATTGATGATCAATGTGAGAGGGCCACACAGTCAATTGAATTTTTGAAAAGTTCACTTATGGCGCTCAGAGATCAGGGAATTAAACCAACAGAAACTGGCCCTGTTTTTCCAACCAGTAGATACGAGCAGTAAAATGTGGAATTCTGGTTCTGGAAAGGAGGTAGAATTTGAGAATATATTAGAAGAGATTAAGAAACATTCAAATGATAATGGGAATATTTTTATTGGATGTGATAGCCAAATTATTAAAGACAGGTGTGTTTTCTCCACCGTTATTTGTTTGCATGGCGCAGACAATCAAGAGGGTGGATATTATTTTTTTAAAAGAGAAAAAAGAGAAAAAAACTCATTCCCAACAATGTTGATGAGACTAACTAAGGAAGTGGAAAAGTCAATAGAAATGGGATGCAAAATCCTCGAAATAAATCCAGACGTAAATATTGAAATACATATTGACGCCAGCGCCAAAAAAGAAGAAAAAACCAGTAAATTTTCAGACATGCTTATGGGATATGCAAAGGGTGCAGGATTTAGTTGTAAAATAAAACCCGATGCTTGGGCTTCAAATTCAATAGCGGACAAACATTCAAAGTAATGAAAGAAAATATCCCAATTATTGGTGCAGAATTGCTAAATCAATATAGTTCTGGTGATTTAGTTAAATGGTGTTCTTTAGATTCTCCAACTCTTAAGATTGGGATCATATTGGAAATCTTCACGGAAAAGCTTTCGGAAAGAAAATTTCCGCTTGCAAAGATATATGTTTTCGGTGAAGATGAAATTATTGACACCTTACTTTCAAATTTGATAAAAATTTCAGATACCAAAGACTAATTATAAATTGAAAAAGGAATTTGTTTATATGAAATTAGAAGATTTTAAAAATATTCTCAGAGAATCCATTGAGAGTGCTGGCGAAAATTGGATTAATGAAATAAGTTTGTCGGGATATTCTTTGGCAATTGGGGCTCACAAACCTTATATAAGTGCCTGGAAATTGGCTTTTCATAGATTTATAGATAAAAAGAAGAAAGAATTCCAGAAACAAAATCCTGGAAGTAATATTGTCTTTAGCCCGACTGCTGGCTCGCCCGGAAATGCAGAATATGCGGCCGTAGAGAAGGAATTTCGCAATATATTAAAAAGTTTGGGAATTGATAAAAATATGGATATGAATAAGTGGAATGATATACACACAAATTTTCATAAGAAATATTTTCTAGATCCGAGTTCAAATAAGGGCGCATCAGATGCACTGCATAATTATATAGCATCTAGAAAAAAAGAAGAAACGTCAGGTGGCGAAGATAAATTTAAAAGATCCCTAGAATATGCTCTCTATAAGTATGATCAAGAACATCAGTCTATTGGTAATTATAATGCCCCAGATATAAAAGAAAAATTTAAGCAAGATTTAGATGTTTTTATTTCCCCACAAGGTAATCTTGAGTTTGATCCTAAAAAATGGAAAGAAATGTATGATGAATATCACAAGGCCAATGAAGTTTTTGATGGCGATAAAGTCTCTGATGCAATCCACAACTATGTCCTTCAGCAGCGGGGATATGAGGATGATGCCTCAAAAGATGAATTTAGGAGAAAAGGCATTGGAAAAGATATCGAACCTAAACTAACTGATGCCATAAACAAAATCAAAGTATTATTAAATAAGGACCACAATATCGACACATTTGAGGCACTCCTTGCATATGGGGCCCTTGGTAAGTGGTTTAGAAACCCAAAATATATGGAAGGAATTATATTAAGTCCAGATTCTTATGGTATGTGGGTTAAGAACCTTTTTGCCGCCCTTAACGAAAAAAATAAAATGATGTCAACAAAGCAGATTGTAGACGAAGTTAGGGGATGGATAAATAAATCAAAGTTGTATCAATTAAAGCCACCCGTCCTTCTAAAGAAAATGCTCGAAAAAGACGAATTGCAAAATCTCAATAATTTAAATAATGCTCTTGATATTATTCCCAAATTAAAAATTCCCAGTGGTTTTATGGGAAATCGTCTTAGAAAAAAGATAGAGGCCCTAATGAGTACAGAGGCCGGAAAACGACAAGAATTGAATGAAAGTTTGGATCACCAACATCTCAAGGTGCACCTAGATTCATTTATGCCATTCATTAAAAAGAGATTAAATTATGATAAGGATCCAGAAATTAATTTTATTTCTGATCCAGCAAATGGGAAGAAGCTGCTTGGGAAAACTGCGCAATATGATCCATCGTCGATGGCTGTTACTATATTTGTTGATAATAGACACCCCAAGGATATTATGAGATCCCTTTCCCACGAATTAGTTCATCATGCTCAAAATTGTGACGGACAATTCGACAATCTCGGAGCAATGGGTGAAGGGTACGCGCAATCCGATGAACACCTAAGGAAAATGGAAGAAGACGCTTATCTTCGTGGAAATATGATTTTTCGCGACTGGGAAGACGGATATAAACAAACAAATCGCGCTTTTGGAAATTCACTAACCGAAAGAAAAGAGAGGAAATATTATGAACTTAAAAGGAGACTTTGGTAATGGCTTATAAATGGAGTTGGGCGTTTGGCCCTGAAACATCGACAGAATTAAATGATTTGGCGCAATGGGAAATTATTAATACAGCCCAATTTCAACCATCGCAGGCCACAATTCATACTTATGTAGGCGATGCAGCCGATAGGTGGGCTATGCAGATGGATTATTCGTCGGGCGGGATGCTGGCGCCATTAAGTGTGGGAGGTGGCAAAGGGTGGATTGGATTTTATTTTTATTTCAATGATCCTGATAACGATTTTGAAGCAAGAAATATTCTTGAAATTGAGGGTCCCGTATCTGGGCCCAGAGACATATGGATTACGGGCGCGGGCGGAAATGGTTTTACCATCTGGATTGACTCCATCCAAGTCGCGACGGCCGCTGGACTCGGTCTCCAGAAAGATACTTGGCATCACCTCGCCGTAAAGTATGATATGACAACGGGTGTGTCATCCCACTGGGGCGCCGAACTTTTTATAAATGGAGTCTCTGTGGCTTCCGGGAGTCGAACAAGTGGTAACCTACAGGAAGAGTCTGTTGCTAATTTCCGGTTCAACGCCCTGGAAGACGCTGGATTTTATACAATGCTTTCGGATATTGTTGTTTACGACGAACTTACTGATCCAAACCCCTATGGGCAGCTGGTGACGAGAACGGGGCCCACACAGGACCTTAGTGACAGTGGGTCTTGGACGCCGGCTTCGGATGGGGTGACCGATGCCCAGTCGGCGAATTTGACTGGCCAGATTGCGACGACGCCGGTAGTTGCCGAAGCAGACCCTCTGACTGGCGAATATGTGAGAGTCAATACAGATATTCTTGGGACCACTCTGGGGCTGGATTCTTTTAATACTTATGGAGTAACCGCTCACCTTTATGCCAGCGGGTCATCGGCAACAAATATAATTGCTGGAATTGGGCATAATCCTGCTGGGCCCTTTACAACCGGCAGCGCTGTTGTTGATGGAATAAACGCCTATGCCTGGACGAGTAGCGGATCGGTTGGTTTAGTCTCTGGGAGTTCTTTCGTTCTCAACGCGGAGATAAGCGGTAGCTAATGACGACCAACCTCCGAAATATTTTCGGAACAGTCGTCCACGATGTTCCAGAGGGCACCACACCCATAGAGCTTAGGAAAACCTTCGGAACCGTAGTTCATGATGTTCCCGAGGGTACAACGCCCATAGAACTTCGCAAAACCTTCGGAACCGTAGTTCATGATGTTCCAGAGGGAACGACGCCTATTGAGCTTAGAAAAACTTTCGCGACGGCCGTTCACGATGCAGATGTTCCATTTCTTGTTCCGAATATAAGTGGTACAGTCGGCATAAGTGCCTCATTTGACGCCTCTTCTCAATCTTTAGACCCCGCATCATCAACATTTCATTGGTCTTGGAATTCCGTACCTGCTGGTAGTTCTTTCGGAAATTCCAGTTATCCTTTGCCAGATAATGGTGTAAATACATATTTTGATATGACATCAAATGATGTATTATATCACTTTGAGGGAGATGCAGATGACTCGTCTGGAAATTCTAATAATGGTAGTATGACGGGTATAAGCTTTTTGGCCGGTAAGATTGGAGCTGACTCTGCTGGATATGATAATTCTTCTTCAAAAATTGAATTCTCTTCTCCTGTAAATATTACCGGCGACTATACCATTGGGTTTTGGTTTTACAATTTGAAAAATAATGGTGGTTATAGAACGGGTGTTCGCGATGGGGCTGGCGAGCACGCTATTCTCTTAAATATTAGCAATGACAACCTTGGAGCTTGGTTCAGCGGCTTTAGGGATTGTGGATTTAATATGCCGGCGGCAAGTTACACGGGGTGGAATCATATTTTAGTAATTGGTGATTCGGTTGGTGGCACCTCGACATATTATGTAAACGGAAGTCAGGCTGGAATTCCCATCAACTATGTCGCCTCTACAAATATTTCAATTATTGGTAACACACAGGCTGGAGGCCAGCAGTTTGCGGATAGAATAGATGAATTTGCAATGTGGAGCAGAAAATTATCAGTTAAAGAAGTGAGGGATTTATTCTTTTTGCAATCAGGATCGGTGGCTTCTGATTTGTCTGGAAATGTTGGTTTGGGGGAAACATTTACATTTGTTCCGGACGCATCTGGAACATATGAGTCAAATTTAAATATGACCGATGGCACTTCCAGCGCACCGCCGTCTCTAAGTGGAAGCGTTTATGCTTATATTTCTTCTGCAACTCCTCCCGGTCCAGGTCCGGGCCCAATTATAACGGCTTCAAATCCTCAAGAAAAATTAGTAACTGCGGTTGTTGGCGAAGGATATGCTCTGAATACATATAAAATATTGTCTGTACAGAGGGCACGCAAAGTTGATCAAATTCCATTTACTTTGGGGACGAAAGGAATAAGTAGCTTGAGATTGAGAACAAATCAAGATTTTTCTGGATCAGCATAAGATTTTGAACTATTTATATTATATTACTTATTTAAAGGAGTTTTATTATGGGAAAACAAAGAAGAAGGGCTTGTAGAAGAGCTGCTCGACAAAAAAGAGAAGAATTGGCTAAAAAGGCTTTGGCGGAAAAACAAGCGCTTGCTGCAGCCAATTTGGCTGCCGAGCAGGCAGCCATTGCGAAAAAAGATAAAGAGCGACGTGCGAAACAAAGGAAGGCCGCCGAAGAGATTAGGAGGCAAGAAAAGATAAGTAAATCCTCCCCGGCTTCGCGATCTGTGGATAGGAAAGCGGACTCAAAAGATGAGAAATCAACCGAGAATAAGGGAAGATTCAGAAGCAAGAAAAAAGAGGAATAATTATTATGGATTTTGGATTAATCACAAGGAAATTTCTCCTCGGAGAATGGAAAAAAAAGGCATCCGGCCTTTCTAGGGCCAGAGCGGTAAAAGAAGCTTTAGAGAGTCTCAAGCCCAGGACCATTAAAGAGAGACAGAGAATAGAGTTGGCATTGGAAAATCTAACTCATTTGAGGAGGGGCTATAGGAAATTGGAAGAACAAAATAGGGTTCTATCGGAAGAAAATAGTCAACTTCATGAAAAATTACAAATTCTTGAAGAAAATCGAGGGGATGAATAATGCTTTTAACTGAGGGCGGCGCGGCTGGCCATGCAGCACACCCATATGAACTCGAAGAGGTAAAAACGGGAAATGAATTAAGGAATTTATTTTTAAGGATTCCTGAATGGCTTCCGTTAGAAGTTGATAAAGAATTAAAGAAAAAAATTGAAACTGGTGTTTCATTAAGCAAAAAATTAGCCACGCGCAGCTCTTTAAAATGGGACGGCTCAAATAACAGTATTAAAATTATTGACCGAAGGGGAAAATATGAGTTTGCTTTAGATCGTGGCTCAACTGGAGGGCGATTTCCCATTGATCCATTGGGGGTTACTACTGATGATTTTGATGAAAGAAGACTTAATATGGGGCTAAGAAGCTCTACCGAGATTTTGCTCGATCAAATTATGAATCCGGCACTCGAAGCATATAAGCCAGATATGATAAAAGATTTAAAAGACTTGGGACTCATCAAAAAAAATGGAGAAGCTGATACTACAAAATTTCTAAATACTGAATATATCCAAATCGATCCCAAAACCAGAAGAGCAAATTTAATTGAATATCCCCATAGTGCTATTGTTTTTCACGGAATTAATGAATTTTATGAAAAAAAGGATAAAAGAACGGGAGAAATCACGAGGCCTGGGGCTAAACCTAGAAAAATAAAAAATTCTCACACAAATGAAATTACATTGGGAAAAGAAACTAGCAGACCAATCTCATATAATAGGACAGCATTGGATAGGTTGGTTAAAAAAATTATTCCCTTTGCAAGAAAGCAGGCATTTGAAGTATACGCTCCGGTGGCTACATATGTAGCCGGCGAGGTGAAAGAAGATTTAACGAGTGCACTCCAAAAGGCTCTTGAAGAATATATCGAGGTTAATGTTTCTGATTCAGTTATTATTAGTAAAAATATCAACGATTGGTTTGAAATAATAACCGTTGTTCCCAATTATCATTCTGAGATTAGAATGAAAGACGGAAAAAAGAGAAGCATATATCACAGAGATCTTTATGATGATGTTATAAAAAAACAACTTCCAGTGTTGGATTTGATAGCAGCCGAACGATCTAACTGCGATTTAGATTCAAAAGAAATAACAGATTGCCAATTGGCAATTTTTGGACCTGTTATAGTAGAAATTACAAGAATTTTAGGGGTTGTTCTCTTAAAACACCTTAAGGCAGATATTAAAAGACTGGAAAGAAATAAGAAGGGTGAATGGGAGGGGGTTGATATATCAGATGTTTTTGGAAATCTTACTAAGCAGGAAGGTATTATTGTTAATGGAATGTATAGTTCTCCATTTAAAATTACTGGTGATTTTATTCTTCAATCAAAATTTGGAGCTTTTGCGGGCCTAGAAGAATCCTTTACTGTTGCTTTTAGTGAAAAAGATAAGATTACCAAACCAATTAATGTGTGGCTATCCGAACTTGAAGATCCTCGGAATAAAATTGTTGAGATTAATGGAAAAAGCATCGCGGCGGATAGTGAATTTATATATAATTTAATTTTAAAAGAAACTCCACTACCATCTTTTATAGAAAATGGTAGTGATGTTAGACTTGCTATAGCGGGTGCTATTTGTCGTCATTTGTCCGAACAGACCAAGAAAAAATGCGAAATAAAAGAAAATCTTATAGATGAGGTTGTGCGGACTTTATTTGAAGAAAAGGAAAAGAAAAGAAAAGTAATTTTATATCCTGGCCGCTTTCAGCCAATGGGGAGACACCATTTAGAGGTGTTTCATCAATTAGAGAATAAGTGGGGAAAAGGAAATGTTTATATTATTACCTCTGATAAAGTCGTTATTCCGAAATCTCCTTTAAATTTCGAAGATAAAAAAGCAATTATGATAAAGCATGGTATACCAGAAAATCAAATATTGTTTGCAGACAGCCCATATAGATCAAAAGAATTAGATAATTATTTTGATCCCTCAAAAACAACGGCCATTTATGCTGTTGGTAAAAAAGATATGAATGAAGATCCTCGTTTTGCAAATATGGGTGGAGTAACTAAATCTGGCTCCCCTGCCTGGTTCAAAGATTACGAAGCAAATAAAAATAATTTAGAAACCTACAATAAACATGGATATATTATGGTTGCACCTCACGTTTCCATGGAAATAAGTGGCTTTGGAGAGATGTGCGGAACATCTATTCGGGCATGCCTAAAAAATATGACCCCTGAAGTCTTTGAGGGGCTTATGGGGTGGTTTGACGAGGATATCTATGAGATGGTGAGGGCAAGAATTTCAAATCCAAACAACGCGCTCTCAGAAGCAATTTTTTCATTAATTAGGGAAGTTATTGAGGAAAAGTTTGATAGTAAGGCGCAGCAGGGATATTTGTATGCCAATAATCCGGAAGCCGCAAAGAAGCTGGGATCCAAAATGACAAAAAAAGATTATGAAAATTTGCCAGAAAAAGTCAAAGAATCCGAAGAAGAACTTGAAGAATATCGCGCCATTGGCGGAGATGGCGGATCATTTAGTGGGAAACCTGGGCCACCAATTGCGAATTGTAAACAATGTTGTCAACAATGTAAATGTCCTCCCAAAAAGGATCCCACGAAAGCATTTAGGTCAAGAAGAAAAAAGGCCGATGATGATCCTTTTGATCCAATCGAGGAAATTTCGGCAGTTGCTGGAGGTGCTGTGGCAGGAAATGCCTCAAGTCCTAGAGATAAAATTAAAGGAATAAAAATTTATACTTCCTCAGACAGAAAAAATAACTAATTATAGTATAATTTGGAGATTTTTTAAATATGATTGATAGAGATGATTTTATTAAAGAGCAGCTATTGCGAGAAAATATTCGCAAAGCTATAAATATTGTAAAGAAAAAAAATTTAAAAGAGGATAAATATATCCGAACCATAGTAAGATCTTTTTTAAAAGAAGCTATGGATGCGCCTAGATATGAATATAATTCCCTAAATCAGTTGGGTCATCTTATGACTAGAGTTTTTGGATCTCAAAGTCCAAAAAAACAAAAGGGCAAATTTGCCTTTAAAGAGGCATTTATTGATTTAGTCTCAAGTGAGGAAGATAGAGAAATCTTCGTAGAATTTATTTTAGACTTCTCTGGAGAGACCATGGACAACATTGACGCCGGAGAGGATCTGGAAAATGTCAAGAAAGGAAGATCCAGTATCGAGAATGATACTGAAGAAGATATAGATCTGGAAGATTCGGAAGAAGATGAAGTAGTGACAATTAAGGTTAGTGATATCCCAGGAGGGGATATGGGTGCGGATTCTGGAGAAACGGAAGAAGAAGATTTTACTCTCGGAGAAGACTCTCAAGAGCTTACCCAAGATGAAGAAAATGCAGAATTAAAAAAATATACTGAAAAAGCATATGAAAGTGGCGGCATCGCCACTGCATTGATAGAATTTTATACAAATTTTCCAGATAATACTATCAAAGATGAGGTAGTCTTAGATACAAGAGAAAATATATTTTTACCAGAATCGGAGAAACAATATAAGGTATTTCCGGCAAATTCTTTAACGGAGAGGGATTTATTTAAAATTTTTTATAAAGTAAATGTCCTATCATGGGCTGGAAGATATAATAATGATTATTTTAATGACAACCCAATTACACAAGTTTCAGTAGCCTCTCCTGGGGATATTGATATAGATTCTGATATTGAGGGAGAATTTCCAGATGAAGAACTTGGCTTATAAAAAAATTACAATTTTTTCCTTGACAAGATTCTAAAATACTGTTATATTAATAATACTAAACACTCTAAACACTCTAAACACTCTAAACACTCTAAACACTCTAAACATACTAAACATACTAAACACTCTAAACATACTAATACTTAGGAAATTTAATGAGTTCCTGGAAGCGTAAAAAAAATTATAATGGTAAAAATAAAAATTATAGTATTAGTAATAAATTAAAAAAAGAAAGAAGATCTAATGAAGAATTTGAAATCATGCTCGGCAATTTAACGTTAGAAGAAACAATTGCTTTAAAATTAGAGCTATCAACAAGATCAATTTCAAATCGTATGTACGGAATTCCAATATGGAATTCTTTAAATAATATTGTCCAAGACGCGATATTTAAATATGCCTTTTCTGCAACTAGAACACAGGCAGAGGCAATGCGTTTCCTTGGTCTAAAAGAACAGTCTTTTCATATATTGAGAAAAAAATACGGGATAGATGATTATTTCATTGAGAAAGAGGAAGAAGATATCTTGCCAGGAAGTTAATAGTTATAAAAAAATAGGTTTATTGTCTCTAACGAACCTTGGGGAATAAAGGAGGATTTTTTTAATAATGTATGATTTTTTACCTATTTTCCCCGAATTATGGAGGGGCTAGGATGCCAGCTATCCGAGTTAACTGGCACTTCCTGTATCTTTTTTAATAAAATGCTGCACAACGACATGAAAGAAATATTAGACATAAAAGAAATAATTGACTTAGCATATTCAGAATTTCAACCTCTGGTATCATTAGACGCTGATATAAAAATAAAATGTAGTTCAGATAGTGGCGGAAAAATATTAGATATAAGTGTCACTAAGCGCTCCTACGCAAAGATATTGAGAAAAGAGATTCCCCACACATATAATGGAATAAGAACGGTGGTTATTTATAATATATTGGAATAATTGAAAAAAGTGAAAAGACTGATAATATCAGATACCCATATAGGATCAAAATTTTATAAAGAAAGTGAACTTTTAGAATTTATAAAGACCACCGACTATGATCAACTGATATTAAATGGGGATATAATTGAATTCCTTAAGATTCCAGTTTTCACCGAAAAGGCTTTGGATATAGCAAAGAGTATAGATTACGGGAAAGAAATAATTTATATTGTTGGAAATCACGATAGGGCCATTTCTAAATTTATAGGAAAAAGATTATTTGGAATTGAATTTATGGAAACCTATGAATTCTATGAAAGCGGCCGCTATTTCAGGATTGAGCACGGGGATAAATATGAAAAAGGCATTGTCCATTATAGGGCATTGATGAAAATAATATCAGTATTTCAGGATATTTTAGAAAGGTTCACTGGCTGGGACGCCACAGCTTGGTTTAATAATTTAAAAATTAATAGACGAAAAGTTAAAAGGTTGTGGGAAATAATGAATTTAAATAATGATGTAGATGTATTAATAGTCGGACATACTCATGTCCCGGAAGTTTTAATATGGATAGATGAGAACGAAGATATTAAAACTTACGTTAATACTGGAGACTGGGTGTCTCACGCAACATATGTGGAAATAAATGATGGGGTCGTAAGACTAAGAAATTTTTTAAAAAAATAAAAAATATCATATAATTATATTGATGATGGGGGAAAGTGTGTTGATTGAGTTAATTTTATTTATTGTTGGATTTCTTTTTACATCTTTGATATTTTATTTAAATCACAGATTCGTTGGCCATGGACCCCTTGGTAAGTGGCCGCTCCTACACCACATCAAAAGACTTCATATGACTCACCACAGGAATGATTATAATGAAAAAAGAAATAATCACCTATTATTGCCAATGTGGGCAAAACTATTATTTGGACTCGCATTCTTGCTGATATCTTTAGTCTCGATTTCTTTCGCGATCGGATACATCTCTTACGCATTCTATTATGAGTGGTTACACCACAGGATGCACAATGACAACCAGGATAATCCTTGCTCTTATCATCATTATATACATCACAGAAAATCTGCAAGGCATAATTTTTCAGGTACAATGCCAGTCATTGATAAAATTTTTGGAACTTATTATAAAAAAGACTTGACAACGGATTGAGGTCGTGATATATTAATAATATAACTCGGGCCTATAGCTCAGTTGGTCAGAGCACCCGGCTCATACCCGGATTGTCCCAGGTTCGAGTCCTGGTGGGCCCACCATTAACAGAGGAGAAAAAATGAAACGACGCGATGGTCACAAATATACTCGCGAAATGAGAAGGGAAGAGGCCGAAATGAGGCAGCTAGCTAGGGAAAACTTAACAAGCCAGCAACAGTTAGACGTGCTTGATTTCCGGCTCGGTAAAGATACTGGCGCCATAAAAGAAAGAACTAGACTTTTGAAAAAAATGGCAGAGGAAACACAAAAAACTAGGAGAAAAAAATAATGTCAAAACTTCAAAAACTTAGAAATTCAAATTTAGATCCCGATTCAACTGCTAGACTTAAATTTAAGGAAAAGGTGGATGTAAATCATTCAACTGATTATTTTGAACAAAATGCAGTTAAAGAAACAAATATTACAGCATTCTTAACAGACATGATTTTAAATCCACTACTCGGAAATAATCAGGTGTTGGCGGAGATGAGAGAAAACGGGATGTTGGAGGACTATAAGAGGGGTTCATTTGATTTTGAAAATTTCGTACAAGACGTCGTAGATGAAAATTGGCAAGATTACGAATGGGTCGAGGCCTTAACAGAGCGACATGATTATAAAAGAGGCACCACTACAGTATCAACAACTGTGGAAACAACTGTCGCCGCAATTTCAGAACTTGCAGATTTTGAATTAGCTGGGTGGACTGTTGAGGTTGATCATCCTATGGGAATCTTGGAAATTGAAGATTATTAATAATATGAGCCTCCGTAGCTCAGCTGGATAGAGCAACGGCCTTCTAAGCCGTGGGTCACAGGTTCGAATCCTGTCGGTGGCGCCCACATAAAAAAAGGAAAAGAAAATGATTAAAGATGTATATTGGGCAGCAATCCCAACGCCAGTTGATGGTACAGATTACGAAAATGCCAAACCAGAAGATAATAGTAAAATAGAGACGAAAAATAATAGAATTTATTTTTATACGGAGGTTACGAGGGGAAAAAACCTAACACTCAATATGAAATTAAAAGATATAGCTAACGATGCTCTCGCTCGCGGTACTGTCCTTAATACTGATCCTGGAAAAATTTATCTTCATATTAATTCTTATGGGGGTTCTGTATTTGCGGGATTTTCTTCTGTTGATTATATTATAGGATCAAAAGTTCCCGTGGTCTCTGTCATCGATGGGTGTGCCGCTTCTGCTGCGACCATTATGAGTGTGGTTGCAGATCATAGACAAATTAATAAGCATGCTTATATGCTGATTCATCAATTATCATCAGGTATGTGGGGAAAATACCAAGATATGAAGGATGATATGGAAAATAGCGATAGGCTTATGAAAATGATTATAGATATCTATGAAGAGCACACAAAAATTCCAAAAAAAGAATTAAATAAAATTCTAAAGCACGATTTGTGGTGGGATGCCGAGACATGCTTAAAGTATGGGTTGGTAGATGAAATTATTTAGAAAATTAATAAAATCATATTTTGTATTTGGAGCCGGAATAGTGGTGGGTGCAATAATAGCATCTGTTGTTTCGTGGTCAGTTATGACTATTGCTTATGGAAATCCAGATCTTGAAAAAACATTGAAAATAAGGGAGTGTCTGATTGAAAAAGGATATGGCGATAATGAATAGGGGCCCCTATGACACAGTTATGATATCTGGCGGCTTTGATCCTATTCACGTCGGCCATATACGATTGATTAGAAAAGCTTCTGAGTATGGGGATGTAATAGTTGCTATGAACTCGGATGAGTGGCTATTTCGCCGAAGAGGTTTTAATTCTATCGGTTTTAAAGAAAGAAAAGAATTTTTAATTGCGATTAAGGGGGTTGTAGATGTAGTATCAGTTGACGACAAGGATGATACTGTTTGTGCAGCACTCATAGAACATCGTCCGACATATTTTGCCAACGGCGGAAATAGAAACGAAAAAAATACACCAGAAAAATTGACCTGTGAAGAATTGGGAATTGTTATGTTGTGGGATATTGGATGATTAAAAGGTTTATTTATAGGGCCACAAAGAGATCTATTTTCGTAGGGTGGTGGTCTGCAGTCGCGACCGCAATTTTAATTTATTTTTTCTATCATGGGGTTTTTCCTGAAAATGAAACATAGTTAGTATAATGAGCTGGTTTCTCTACATCGTTGCTGATGATTTTATAGACGATAACGGGAAAACTGTATACTCCGGAGAGGCGGGCGTGGGAATGTGTTCTATGTTACCTGGAATTATGGAGGCCCCATATGGGATAATGTATGTTGTTCCAGAATCGTATATACGACAATATTTAAGAGAAAAAAATCACCCCAGCAATAGACATCCTTCAGCGAATACTATTAGAAAAGCAATAGAAGATTATTATAAGAAAGAAGACGTAATAGAAATTAAATCAGATGATGAGAATTTCTTTTTAGACTAATAAACAGAGAATTATTTTGATTGTTAAGAAGGGTACTCCCTGCTATATTTCAAAAAATAATAAAAAAGGAAAAATTCATCCAATATTGGATGAATATGGAGTATCTTTTTTTTCCCACGATCAAGAGGTTGAAATAAAAAAAACATGGAAATGCAGTGATAAAGGCCTGATAGCTGTCTTGACCGCCGCGAATTGTATTGAACATCTGGTGGCTGGTGAAAATATAAAAACAATAGTGTGGATTGAAAAAAGTTGCTTATAAAGAAATCACCTTTATGGTGATTTTCTCATTTTGGTAAACTAGTTATAATTACATGACGAATAAGATCTATATTATAGATACAAGCGTGTGTTTAACAGATTCAACTTGTATATATCGCTATGAAAATAATGATATAGTAATTCCAATGAAAGTATTGGAAGAAATAGACAATCATAAAAAAAGACAAGATGCAGTTGGCGCCAATGCTAGAAATATTATTAGGGAATTTGATAATTTAAGAGAGGCGGGGAGTCTCCAATCTGGCGTGCCTTTGGGAAAAAACAAGGGAATACTTAAGGTCGTTAGGGTGAATATGGAAGACTTTCCTTCAGATTTCGCAAAAAATGACCCGGATCATACGATTATGACTGTAGCTCTTGGTATAAAAAAGAGATCTGACAAACAAGTTATTCTCGTCTCAAGAGATATCAATATGAGGGTTATGACGGATTCTCTAGGCCTTCATTCAGAAGGTTATACAGAGGATAGAATAATAAAATTTCAGGAAGATTTATATACTGGATTTAAAACTGTTTTTGTTGGTGATGGTGAGATAGATTTTATTTATGAAAAAAATAAAATCCATGCCGCCCAAGAAGAGTTGGAAGAAAATAATTTTCAAAATAATGATTCGGTAATGTTAAAATCGTCGTCTGATATTAAAAGGGCTGCTCTTTGTCGATATAGAAACGGTACCTACTCTCGCATTAAAGATTATGATAAAAGGGGGGTGTGGGGAGTAAAGCCAAGAAATAAAGAGCAAGCATTTGCTTTAGATTTATTAATGGACCCCAAAATTTCGTTAACAACTATTGTCGGAAAGGCTGGTAGTGGAAAAACTATGTTGGCAATAGCAGCAGGCGTTGCTCAAACGATAAAGGATCCCTTTTCTAAAATAGACCCAATATATAACAAAATAATTGTGTCCCGCCCCGTGCAACCGATGGGGAAAGATATCGGATTTCTACCTGGCACATTACAGGAAAAGATGCATCCATGGCTTATGCCAATCCAGGACAATTTACAAAATATATTGGGAAATGATAAGGCTACTTTAGAAGAATATATGAGTCTTGGAATAATAGAAATAGAAGCTCTAACTTATATCCGTGGGAGATCTATCTCAAATGCATATATTATAATAGATGAGGCTCAAAATTTATCGCGTCATGAAATAAAAACTATCTTGACAAGAGTTGGCGAAAATACCAAAATTGTTCTGACGGGAGATATAGAACAAATAGATAATATTTATGTTGATGAAACTTCTAACGGATTGGTGCATGCCGTTGAAAATTTTAAAGAATATGATATTTCTGGGCACATAACTTTACAAAAAGGCGAGAGATCTCGCCTAGCCACAATAGCATCAAAAATATTATAATTTTTTCCTTGACAAACTCAATAATAAAGGTTATAATACTATAATAGAAGAGTGAGATTTATAAATGTCTAATGAAGGAAATTTAAAAAAAATTATTGTCACTGATGGCGAGCTGAAGGAATTGCTAATAAATTATGTTGGAGAAAAACTCCAGCCAGAAAATCAGGAGGTAACTATGGAAATGGTAATTGATGTTTTAGTGTCTGAATTCCCTGAGTTATTTATAACGGTTGCAGAAGAAAATTATATAAGAGGTTATGAGAGTGGGTTAAATGACTCAAGCATTTCGTATGCTACCATAAAGTATCCTTCGGATAATAAGCGTAGCGAATAATGTATAAACTTGACTATTTAAAGATATCAACATTTAATGCTCAACAACAGCAAAAAGAATTTATTATGAGTGAATCAGTGCAAGTTTATATAAAAGACAAATTGGAAAATGGAATTGATATACGAGACATTTTGGATATAATAAATACTTCAATTCCACCACATCTAACTAAGGAAATAGATTCCATATATGTTGGAATGTTTGATGAATTTAATAAAATGGAAACGAATGCGGCGTATAAAGACGGCGCTATATATGTTAGTAATAAACAAGATGATGAACAAGATTTAATTGACGACATTGTTCATGAGATTGCGCACTCTTTGGAAATACCTCACGGTTATTTAATATATGGCGATGGAAAAATAGAAAGAGAATTTTTACAAAAGAGAAAAAAGTTATATAATATTTTAAAAGAAGAAGATTTAAATCCTGATAGTGATTTAATGATGGATTCGGAATATTCATTAGAGCTTGATAATTTTTTATATAAAATAGTTGGATATGATAGATTGAATTTTATTTGTGCGTCATATAATCTCTTTACATCCGCGTACTGCGCAACATCATTGAGAGAATATTTCGCAAATGGTTTTGAATATTATTTTTTAGACGATAGAGGATATTTAGAAAATATATGCCCAGAACTTTATATAAAAATACAGGAGTTACATGAAGATGGAAGTTAAAATTAAAAAAGAAAGCAATAAAATAGTTTGCGAAATTTCCGTACTTGAATATAGACACAGGAATTGTAAAAAGAGGATATATTTAAGTGAAAGAATAGTTAAAGAAAAATTAATTAACGATTATAAATTAAATGTGGGAGAATGCTTAAAAACTGGCCAAATAGATAATTTTAGAGGATCATGTAGTGATATTTGGATTTTTGAGGATGCCGACCATATTAAGCCGAAATTGAGGCCCAAGACACGCACAACAAGGAAAACTTCTAAAAATACACCAAGAAAGGCAAAAAAAACTGAAAAACAACTTGACAAATCTTCTGAAGATGTTATAATAGTAAAAGAGAAAAAAGAATCTCCCATCTTACCCGAGACAAAATCTGTCACTGAGGAATAATTGCCACACATTTCGTTTTCGGAATTGAAAAATTGGAATTTCTGCCCGTTCTACCATAAATTGACTTACATCGATAAGCTCAAGGGTTTCCGGGGAAATGAATATACTGCGTTTGGAACGGCCATCCACGATGTCGCCGAAAGGAAATTGCTTCATGAAACATTTGAGCCGCAAGAATACTTTGTCGAGAGATTCGAACAGTGCCTTGCAGAGCTTGACGATGACATAAAATTCCGGGAAGATCCCGAAAAAATGGCCACACAAGCAATGGGAATACTTCCAGAAATTATGCCTGCAATGGCAGAATATTTTTCCGATGGCTATGTGGTCATCTCAACAGAAGAACAGTTGATGGTTCCAATCGATGATGAGGATTATAGCTTTAAGGGATATATTGATGCAGTCGTAAAAACACCCGATGGCAAATATCATATTATTGATTGGAAATCTTGCTCATGGGGTTGGAATATGAGACGGCGCTCCGATCCAATGGTCACATACCAATTGACTTTATACAAGGTCTTTTTTGCCAAGCAACATGGTGTTGATTTAAAAGATATTGAAACTCACTTCGCATTATTGAAGAGAACAGCGAAGAAAGATAGAGTGGAGATTTTTAGAGTTACGAGCGGAAATAAAAAAATGGAGAACGCCACCAATCTCTTAAAGAAGGCGCTTTTCAATATTAAGAAAAAGAATTATATTAAGGACAAGCGGTCATGCACAAAGTGCGAATTTTGTAGATCACCGGAATGTCCATAGAGGTTAAAGATGACAGAAAAAAAGAAGGTTTTGGTGATTGCTGATCACCCTCTGGCCCCATCGGGAGTCGGCACACAGACAAGGTATGTTATTGAAACGCTGTTAAAAACTGGCAGATATAAATTTATTTGTTTGGGTGGAGCAGTTAAACATAAGGATTATAATCCACAAAAAATAGAGGGGTGGGAAGATGATTGGATTGTTTATCCAGTAAAGGGTTATGGTACACAGGAAATGGTTAGATCGGCTATTTTTAACGAAAAGCCAGATATTCTTTGGTTTATGACAGATCCCAGATTTTATGAATGGTTGTGGGTATTGGAAAATGAAATTAGAGTACATGTTCCAATGATTTATTATCATGTGTGGGATAATTATCCATATCCAAATTATAATAAAAAGTTTTATGATTCAACAGACATCATCGCCTCTATTTCAAAAGTAACATATGATATTGTCAATAATGTCGCCCCAGATGTTGAAAATCATTATATTCCACACGCAGTAGATATGAATATTTTTTCTCCAATGTCGGATGAGGAGATCAGAGAGACGAGAAGTAAACAATTTGGGGAAGATAAAAATAGAGTTACCTTCTTTTGGAACAATAGGAACGCGCGAAGAAAAATGAGCGGATCCCTAGTTACTTGGTTTAATGAATTCGCAGAGGAAGTGGGCCCAGAAAATGTAAGATTGATAATGCATACCGACCCCAATGACCCAAATGGGCAAGACCTGAATGTTTTAATATCAAATTTAAATGCAGACGACGGCCGCATTCTTTTATCGAACAAAAAAGTTCATCCATCTGTTTTGGCAACAATGTATAATATGTCTGATTGCACCATTAATATATCAGATGCTGAGGGTTTCGGGTTGGCAACTCTGGAATCACTAGCATGCCAGACTCCTATTATTGTTAATATGACGGGCGGATTGCAAGAGCAAGTTACGGATGGAAAAGAGTGGTTTGGAATAGGTCTCACACCGGCTTCAAAGGCCATCATAGGCTCTCAGCAGGTTCCATACATCTACGAAGATAGGGTTTCCAAAGAGGACTTTATACAGGCTCTGAGAGACATTTTTTTGATGTCTCACAATGAGAGAAAAATTCTTGGAATAAGGGGGCGCCAGCATGTTGTTAAAAATTATAATTTTGAGACTTATAAGAAAAATTGGATTAATTTGATGGACTCTATCATAGAAAACCATGGATCCTGGGAAACAAGAAGAGGATATAAACCTTGGGAAATTAGGGAGATTGTATGAGACAGAGGGTTTTAATAACAGGGCCAGTTTTATCACAATCTGGGTATGGGGAGCAGGCACGGTTCGCGTTGCGCGCACTGAGAACTAGGGAGGATATTTTTGATATTTATATTGTTCCTACAAAGTGGGGACAAACCGGATGGGTAAGTCTTGCGAACGAAGAAAGAACTTGGATAGATCAAAAAATAGCTCAGACGCATGCCTTTAATCAGATGAAAGGGAAATATGATATTTCTTTACAAATTACAATTCCAAATGAGTGGAAACGTCTGGCACCAATTAATATAGGATATACAGCCGGCATAGAAACGACAAAAGTTGCACCAGTTTGGATCCAAAAAGCAAACGAAATGGATAAAATAATTGTTGTTTCAAATCACTCTAAAGAAATATTTCAGAATACTTCATATCAGGGGAAGCATAAAGATACAGGACAATTTATTAATTTGATTACTCAAACGCCAGTTGAGGCAGTCGGCTATCCGGTAAGAAATTTTAAGAAGAAATCAGTTAATTTAAAATTAGAATATGATTTCAATTATCTCGCAATATCACAGTGGGGCCCAAGAAAAAATTTTAATAATCTGATTAATTGGTTTGTCGAAGAAAATTTTGATCAAGAAGTCGGTCTAGTGTTAAAAACTTCAATTAAAAATAATAGTATTATTGATAGGGAACATACAGAAAAAAAATTAAGAAATATCCTTGCAAAACATGGAGAAAGAAAATGTAAGGTATATCTTTTGCACGGAGATTTAACGGAAGAAGAGATGACGGGGCTATATCAATGCCCAAAAATCAAATGCCTTATTTCAACAACCCACGGTGAAGGGTTTGGTTTGCCACTTTTCGAAGCGGCCTATAATGGATTACCTGTCGCAGTTCCTGGTTGGTCTGGCCATTGTGATTTTCTCTATATGCCAGATACAAGAAGAAAAAACGGAAAGAAAAAGCCAATGTTTGCATCTATTGAATATGAACTTCAAAATGTTCAGCCAGAGGCAGTCTGGAATGGGGTGATTCAGGCGGATTCACAATGGGCATTTCCAAGGGAGGCTTCTTTTAAACGAAGACTCCGAGAGGTACGCAGTGAATATTCTCGGTTCAAGAGAAATGCTAAAAAACTCCAAAAGTATCTCGTGGGAACCTTTACAGAAGAGACAATGTATAGCCGGTTTTGCGAAAATGTCTATTCGGACTCAGATGACGGAGTAGATATGGAAGGTTGGTTGAGTGAATTGCAGGAAGATATAAGAGAAGTTGAATGAATTTTGTTTTTGTAGCAGACTATTTTTCTGATGAAATTTTGGGCGGAGGAGAGTTGAATAATGAAGAATTTGTCTCTCTTTTGTCTACTTTGTCAACTGTTAAAAAAATCAAAAGCAGAGATTTAACAGAAGAATATCTTGAAAAAAATAACAAAAAGAATTATATAATATCAAATTTTATGCACTTATCTGAAGAAATAAAAAAAAGATTAACAAAAATGAGATATGTTATTTATGAGCACGATCATAAATATTTAAAATCTCGAAATCCGGCTCTATATGAGGACTATATCGCGCCAAAAGAAGAAATAGTAAATTATAATTTTTATAAGAGCGCTATTGCAATTTTTTGTCAATCTAAATTTCATTCTGAAATAGTGAAAAAAAATTTAGGATTGGATAATATTATAAATTTGGGTGGTAATTTATGGTCTGACGAGTCTTTGGCGCTAATGAAGAAAAATTGTCAAAAGCAAAAAGCTAGAAAATATTCTATCATGCACTCAAACATTGAGCATAAAAATACTCGCGATGCGGTGGTCTATTGTGAATATAATAAAATTCAATATGAATTAATACCACCATCGCCATATAATAAATTTTTAGATAATTTGAGTAATAATTTTAAATTGATCTTTCTTCCAAAAACTCCAGAAACCTTATCAAGAATTGTTGTCGAGGCCCGAATGATGAATATGGGGGTGGTGACAAATTCTAGAGTTGGAGCCTCCAGTGAGCCTTGGTTTAAGAAGAAGGGCGAAGAATTGATTGATATTATGACGAACAAGAAAGCGGAGATTTTGAAAAAAGTCGCGGGAGCATTTCAATGATAGATAATCATTTCAAAATTGTTATTCCCCTTTATAATGTTGAAAAGTGGATTAAAATTTGTTTAAGATCTGTAAAGGCCCAAACGTATAAAAATTTTCAGTGTATTATTCTAGATGATCTCTCCACAGACTCCAGTGTAGAAGTTATCAGGAAGGAAATTGAGGGTGACGAAAGGTTTAAACTAATTGCGAATACTGAAAAGGCACTAGCCCTAAAAAATATTTATGATGGGATTAATATCTCAAATCCGAAAGCAGAAGACATCATTTTAACTCTCGATGGCGACGATTGGTTGGCATCTAGGGATGTCTTGGAAAAGGTAAATAATATCTACAATTCTTCAAAATGCTGGATCACTTATGGGAGTTATGCGGAATATCCAAATAATAGACGCGGCAAATTCGCAAAACAAATTCCTAAAAATATTATAGAAACCAATTCATTCAGATCTTTTGAGTGGTGCTCTTCGCACCTTAGAACATTCAAATATCATCTTTGGGAAAGGATCAAAAAAGAAGATCTTTTAGATGGGGATGGAAATTTTTATAAGATGACTTGGGATCTTGCGTTTATGTTTCCGATGTTAGAAATGTCGGGCCACCGAAGTCATTATGTTGAAGAAGTCATGTATGTCTATAATTTAGATAATCCTCTAAATGATCATAAAATAGACAATACTTTACAGCTTAAATTAGAACACGAAATTCGACATAAACCCAAATATCAAAAAATTAAAATACTTTATTGTTATTTAAAAGGTGGTTTTGCAAACATGATGTTCCAAATAGCCGCGACCCTAAGTTTGGCCGCAGATAAAGGAATGATGGCTTCTTTCCCCAATTTGCATCAACAACTAGATTATTTAAATGATGATAAAACCTACAATCCAAATCTCAAACACGCTAATGAATATTTGAAAATTTTTGAAAATTTAAATATTTTGGGCCCCACCGGAACGGAACGAGTTATTAATTTCCCCTTCTATTATGAAGAAATCAATTTTTCCAGCGACGATAGTATCCTTGAGGGGTTTTTTCAGAGTGAAAAATATTTCCACCATAATTCAAATGAAATAAGAGATATTTTTAAAATGCCGGAAGAGATGGAAAAACAAATACGAAAAAAATACTCTCAGTTTTTAGATTCAAACACTGTTTCTCTTCATATAAGGCGGGGGGATTATTTAAAATTCCCCGACCACCATGTGGTACTGTCTAAAGATTATTATGAAAAAGCAATAAAATTATTTCCAAAAGCTGATTTTTATTTAGTTTTTAGCGATGATATTGAGTGGTGTAAAGAAACCTTTAAGGGAGATAAATTTATTTTTATTGAGAACGAAAAGGATTATATAGAGTTCTATTTAATGTCCCTTTGCAAAAATAATATTATTGCGAACTCCTCATTTTCTTGGTGGCCCGCATGGCTTAATCTCAATGAAAATAAGAGAATAGTAGCCCCGAATGAGTGGTTTGGATTTAAAATAAAAGAAAATCCCAAAGATTTAATTCCTTCCGAGTGGATAAAAATTTGAAAAAAGGGAAAATAAATCTTATTGGAGGCGGGTTTAATCATTGCTTAAGCACTAATGGATATATTCTTCCTAACAAGGTAGAATGGGTTTTAGATAACTCGTCGGACATTTCAATTCATGTCGATAACGCTATCTTCTCTCCGGTGGATAAATCTAAAACAAACTACGCAATGTTGAGTGAATCTAAAACAATAATCGGCCCCTTATACCAAAATGTCGTCGACAGAATTGAATTATTAGAAAATAATTATGAATATATTTTCACTCATGATATTTCGCTCCTGGATGTGTCAAAGAAAATAAAATTAATACCCCCTCCCGCCACTTCTTGGATCTTGCCAAAAGACAGGAAATTATATCAAAAAACTAAATTAATTTCGATGATTGCTTCCATTAAAAACATGTGCCCTGATCATACCTACCGGAATCAAGTAGCCAATGAATTAAAAAATAAAATAGATATTTTCGGCCGTGGAAGAGAAAGACAAATTGAAAACAAGATAGACGGACTCAAAGATTATTGTTTCTCAATGGCGATGGAAAATGGAAATTATAATAATATGTTCACCGAAAAAATAACAGATTGTTTTGTTGTTGGGACAATTCCGGTTTATTATGGTTCTCCCTGTGTGGACAGTTATTTTAATTCGGAAGGAATAATTAATTTAAAAGATTTTTCGCTTTGTGACTTGACATATGACCTATATCATGATAAACTATCACATATAGAGGAAAATTTTGAAATAGCTTGCAATTTTAAGCACCCTGAAGACTTTATTTGGGAGGAATACATAAATAAATAATATGGAAAAAATATATTCAAAAATCACCCCGAACATTCTCCTACATCTAGTAGTTCACTTAGGAGAAACCCTTTCAGAATTAACCACACATCGTATTGATATTGTCCCAAGTAATAATTTTATACAGTGCTCTCTTTTGAAAATGGATAATAAAAAAACTTTCCCGCCCCACAAACATATCAAAAAAGATAGACATTATTCGGAACAAATAGCCCAAGAAAGTTGGGTAGTAATTAGGGGGAGTGTAAAATGTAAATTTTATGATCTAGATGACTCTCTCATCGCAGAACCAATTTTACAAGCCGGAGATGCCAGCTTTACTTTACACGGCGGTCATACTTACGAAATTTTAGAAGATAATACAATAGTTTATGAATATAAAACTGGCCCCTATGAGGGACAAAAATTAGATAAAGAATTCCTCACCCCCAACGAGGATAATTAAACCATGTTGAACCAAGAGAGTATTAAAAAATGGTTTGCTGACAATGGCGATCTCACTCATAATTTAAATCATAATCTGAACAGAGACTCTATTGTACTGGATATCGGAGGATATACTGGTGTATGGGCATCTCAAATTTTAGAAAAATACGATTGTCAAATCTATATTTTAGAGCCAGTACCAGACTTTTATAAAATACTAAAACAAAGATTTTTGAATTCTCCAAGAGTTTTGTCTAAAATGGTGGGGGTTTCCCCTGACGTGAGCAAAGAAATTACTATTAATTTAGACGGTGATGCAACGCTTTGTTTAAATGACTCGCCTTCCGGAACTACTAAAATTTCCTTGTATCCGATTGAAGAAATCCTAGAAGATTTTAATATTCAAGAAGTAGATCTAGTTCAAATTAATATAGAGGGTGCCGAATACACAGTCTTAAAAGAGTGGATCCGCACAGGGACCATAAACCGATTCAAAAAATTACAAATTCAATTCCATCAAGTCCAAGGGATTGATTGTCTTCACGAACGAAATTGCATTCAAAACAGCCTATCAGCTTTGGGATATAATAAAATTTTTAATTATCCCTTTGTCTGGGAAGCGTGGGAAAAATAAAGGAATTTTAAATGAAACCATTTGCAGATCAATTAATAAATTACAGAAAAAGAATTTATTCTCAAACCATAGAGGATGGAATAATCGAAGGTATTTTTGATAATATTGGCACTACAAATAAATACTTTGTTGAATTCGGCGCCTGGGATGGCATCGCATTTTCTAA
>Ga0255047_10000641_pt1 | contig 28332 bp, 27 predicted proteins | sample JV7_2_1_MG_FD_183640 | JGI IMG/M metagenome (GOLD analysis project Ga0255047, IMG submission 183640) | Seawater microbial communities from Jervis Inlet, British Columbia, Canada - JV7_2_1 | ecosystem: Environmental > Aquatic > Marine > Inlet | place: Canada: British Columbia | collected 2016-10-06
AGGACTCCGGAACGGGCGTGGCCTTCACCCGAGACCCGACTACCGGTGAGCCCCGGATGTACGGCGAGTTTCTGCCAAACGCTCAAGGCGAGGACGTGGTGGCCGGGGTGCGGACTCCCCTCTCCCTCGATCACATGGCCGAGCAGATGAGCGAGGCCCATCAGCAACTGGTCGACATTGCCGGCCGCCTGGAGGCCTACTACCGGGATATGCAAGACATCGAGTTCACCGTCGAGCACGGCCAACTTTGGATGCTGCAAACCCGCTCAGCCAAACGGACGGCCCGGGCTTCGGTTCGCGTCGCCGTCGACCTGGCCGAAGCCGGCGTCATCACCCGCCGGCAGGCTGTCAAGAGGGTGACACCCGACCGGCTCAACGAGTTGCTTCACCCGGTGGTCAAACCGTCTGACGGCGATACGCCGCTGGTGTCGGGACTGGCCGCCTCACCCGGAGGTGCCTCGGGAATTGTCGTATTCGACGCGGACGAAGCCCAGCAACTCAGCGAGGAGGGCCATCGGGTCGTCATGGTCCGCCACGAGACCAGTCCGGAGGATTTCCATGGCCTGGTGGCGGCCGAGGCAATAGTCACCGCCCGGGGCGGGGTGACCTCCCACGCGGCCGTTGTCGCCCGCGGAATGGGCAAGTGTTGCGTAGTTGGTTGTGAGGCCCTTGAGATCGACTATTCCCAGCAACTGTTCGCCGTCGGTTCGCATATCGTGTCGCGCGGCGACTGGATCACCGTGGACGGCAACACCGGCAACGTCTATCCCGGGATGGTGGACACCGCCGAGCCGGAGCTGGACGACTACTTCGGGCACCTGATGGAATGGGCGGATGAATTCCGGACGCTGCGGGTTCGGGCCAACGCCGACACTCCTGAGGACGCCGGTGCTGCCCGCCGCATGGGAGCAGAAGGAATCGGGTTGTGCCGCACCGAGCACATGTTCTTCGTCGACGGGCGAATCGAGGCAATGCGGGCGATGATCATGGCGCCGAACGTCGTTAGCCGGTCAGAAGCGCTGGCGGACCTCGAGCCACTCCAGGTAGCGGATTTCGAAGGGATCTTCGAAGCCATGGACGGGCTGCCGGTGACCATTCGCCTGCTCGATCCCCCTCTCCACGAGTTCCTCCCCCGCCGCGACGAGACCCTGCTGCGAATCACCAACCTGAAGCTTCAGCTGCGCGACGCCGGCGACCTCGACGACATCAACCGGCTGTTGGAGCAAATCAACGATCTCGAGTCAACCCTCGACCGGATTGAGCGTCTGTCCGAGGCCAACCCCATGCTGGGCCACCGCGGCGTCCGGTTGGGAATCGCCTATCCGGAGATCACCGAGATGCAGGCCCGGGCCATTTTCACCGCCGCAGTCCGCTGTGCCGAACGAGGGATTCAGGTCGAACCTGAGGTGATGATCCCCCTCGTCGCGTTCACCTCGGAGTTCGTCGCCCAGGAAGCCATCGTGAGGGAGGTCGCCCGAGCAGTCTTCGAGCAGCACGGCATCGATGTGGATTACACGGTGGGGACGATGATCGAGCTGCCACGGGCGGCACTGACGGCGGATGAGATCGCTGTCACCGCCGAGTTCTTCTCGTTTGGGACCAACGATCTGACCCAGAGCACCGCCGGCCTGAGCCGGGACGATGCCGGCCGTTTCCTCCCCGGGTACATCCAACGGGGCCTCATCGATGATGATCCGTTTCAGACCCTCGATGCAAGGGGGGTCGGCCAGTTGATTGAATTGGCCGTCGAACGCGGCAAGAGCGTGCGTCCCGGGCTGAAGTTAGGGGTGTGCGGAGAGCACGCCGGCGACGCCGCCTCCATCGACTTCTTCCACCGGGTGGGCCTCGACTACGTCAGTTGCTCGACCTTCCGTGTTCCCATCGCCAGACTGGCCGCCGCCCACGCCGCCATCGACGCCGAAGCCTGAGCGCTACCCCTCGACGATGGCGACGGCCCGGGTGGGGCCGCCGTGAGCGCCAATCACCTTCAACGGGAAGCCGGCAAAAGTGAAACGGGTGTTCACGACCTCACTGAGGTTCAGGTTCTCGTAATGAGTGATGTGCTCGCGGCGGCACATCATGTGGCACGGGTAACTCTTGGAAGTTGGGTTATCCGGTGTCGGCGAGTCGACTCCGAACGTCTTGACACCGCGGTCCACGATCCACTCGGCGCCGCTCGCGCCGAGGCCGGGGAACTCGCTCAGATAATCATCGGTCCCCTGGTAGCGATCGAAGGTCGCCGTATAGAGAAACAGCATGTCGCCGGGGTTCAGGTCAAGACCCGAGTTTGCCAGCGCCTTGTCGAGGTGATCGGCGGTGATGTCGGTCTTGGCGGGAACATCTGAGACGTCGATGCAGATCGCCGGTCCGAAGAACAGGTCAAGCGACATCTGATCAATCGTCTGAGCATCGGGGTCGGGATCGAGATGACTGAACGAGTCAACGTGAGTTGGGCCGTTGTCGTTGAGCATGAATCCGAGGGTCTGGAACGAGAAGCCGCCCTCGAAGCGCACCGACGTTTCCTTGTGAGTTGCGTGCTGGAACACCACGGTCTTCAAATGGCCCGGGTACACCATCATGCCCTGGTAGATGTCCTGTGATAGGTCGATGAGTCTTGGCATCGGTTCCTCCTGTTGGGGTCAATACATGACCGCGCCGGAATTTACGTTCAAGTCTGCTCCTGTCAAGCCGGCAGCCTCGTCGGAAGCGAGGAAGACGGCGGCTCTGGCTATGTCCTCCGGTTGAGTGAGCCGGTTGAGAGCCGACTCTGCCTCCATTTCCGCTTGCACCGCCTCTTCCGCAATACCGCGGCCCTCGGCCTGGGACTTGATTACCCAGTCGAGCCTGGGGCCGGCCACGAAGCCAGGGGAAATCAGGTTGACCCTGACACCGTGCACTCCGGCCTCGAGTGCCAGGGTCCTCGTCAGTCCGATGAGGGCAGCCTTGGTCGAGGCGTACGGAGTACGTCCCCACAGCGGGCGTTTGCCGGTGATCGAACCGATGATGATCACCGAGCCTTCGCCCTGCTCGATCATCGCCGGCAAGAACTCCCTGGACATCAGGAACACGCCCTCCACGTTCACGGCAAAGGCTTGCCGCCAACTCTCGAGGTCTATCTCCCACAGCGGCCCGGAGGGGCCACCAATCCCACTGTTGTTCACCAGAACGTCCGCTCGCCCGAAACGCTCGTACGTCGCGGTCGCCAGGGCGGCAACTTGAGCCGGATCGGTTACATCGGTTGGCACCACCAGTGTCTCGGCCCCGAGTTTGGTAGCCGCCGTCGCCGTCTCCTCCAGGTTGCCCTCATGACGGGCGGCCAGCACCAGCGAGTCGCCGGCCGAGGCGAAGGCCAGAGCCAGCTCCCGCCCGATTCCCTGGCTGGCGCCTGTGATGAGGGTCACACGGCGGCCGGTCATTGGTCCTCCTCTGCTCCCAATGCGTCGGCGAAGAACTCAGGGTTGAGCCGAAGCCGAGCGCTGATCGCATGCCCGAACATCAGCTCAGCATCGGCCACGACCGATGCATGCTCGGCCACCGCCGCCGATCCCCTGGCCGTGACCCGCTGAGTGGTCACTGTTTTCAGGAACTTGCCGACCCAGAGTCCGCCGGTGTACCGAGCCGCCTGCTCCGTTGGTAGCACATGATTGGTCCCGATCGCCTTGTCCGAATAGGTCACAGTTGCATGAGTGCCCAGAAACACCGTGCCGTAGTTGTTCAGCCTCTCGAAGAACCACTCCGGATCAGCCACCTGAACTTGAAGGTGTTCCGGGGCGATCTCGTCGGAGATCGCGACCATCTCCTCATCGCTATCGGCCAGGGTGATGGTCCCGTAATCCCGCCAGGCCACACCCGCGATCGGTGCTGTCGGCCAGGTCTCGAGCCACCGATCCACCTCGGGAAGGACCCTTTGTGCCAGATCGGCGGACGTTGTGACGAGGATGGCCGGTGAGGTTGGTCCGTGCTCGGCCTGGCCCAGAAGATCGGCCGCCACGACCGCGGGATCGGCGGTCTCGTCTGCGATGACCATGATCTCGGTTGGTCCCGCCAGCAGGTCGATTCCCACTGTGCCGAACAGCTGCCGCTTGGCCTCGGCCACATACACGTTGCCGGCCCCCACCACCATGTCGACCGGATCTGAATCCTCGATTCCGAAAGCGAGGCCGGCCAGCGCCTGCACCCCGCCGACGCAGAAGATCTCGTCGGCCCCGGAGGCGATCATGGCCCACAGTTGGGGCGGATGCATTCCGGCGGCGTCCCGGGGAGGGGCGGCCGCCACCACCCGGGGGACACCGGCGACTTTGGCAGTGGCCACAGTCATGATTGCTGAAGCAATCAAGGGGTAGAGCCCGCCGGGGGAATACGCCCCCACCGACTGCACCGGGATGTGTTTCTGGCCGAGGATTACACCCGGCAGGGTTTCAACTTCGAAATCCTGCATCGTCTCGCGCTGGAGTCGGGCGAAGTTCCGGACCTGATCGAGTGTGAAGCTCGCACTGGCCAGCACCTCCGGATCTACCCGGTCCTCGACTGAAGCGGTCTCGTGACCGCTGACCCGGAAGCTGTCGGGACTCCAATTGTCGAACTTCTCCGAATACTCTCGAACGGCATCAGTTCCCCGACGGGCAACATCGGAGATGATTGTGCTCACCGTCGTTCGGATCTCGTCGGTCACCGCCTGCGGTCTCTTGGTGGCCTCCTTCAGGTAGGTAGCCATCCTCAGCGGAAGTCGGCAACCGACTCGGCCCGGCCCGATTCACACGACGCCACCGCGGCTTGCAGGACTGCTACGACCTCCAGCCCCTCGGCCGCGCCCGTCTCGGGGGTGGCCTGGCCATCGATCGCTTGCACGAATTCCGCCAGCTCATCTGCGATCGTGTCAAGCACGTCGACCGGTTGCTCGGCGGGGGAAGGATCCTGGGCCCCCTGCCAGTAGAACTTCGTTCCATCCTCTTCGTTGAAAGCCCGCCCCCCGGTGCCGGTGACTGCTACCGACACCCGCCGGGGCGCTACGAAGGAGCAGGCCAGATGACCGACCGGCCCCGAGGCGAACTCGACCGACAGCGAAGTGGCGTGATCGATCGGTGGACCCTCGAGGATTCCCTTGCTGAAGGCGAACACTCGCTCGATTGGGCCCAGCAAGTAGGTCATGGTGTCGATCATGTGCACGCCGAGGCTGGTCATCCCCCCCAACGGACTTTCGGCCCGGTCGGCGCGCCAGTAACCGGGCTTGAAACCGAGGGCGTTCGGCATCGATTGGTGGGTCTCGATCATGGTGACCGTGCCAAGCTCACCTGAGGTGATCAGCTCTTTCAGGCGCCGGTTGGCCGGCTGCCGCCGCCGGTTGTGACCCACTTGCAGTACCACTCCGGCCGCTTCCGTAGCCGCGATTGCACGCTTGGCGCTGGAAACATCCAGGGTGAGAGGTTTTTCGATGAAGACGTGTTTGCCGGCGCCGGCCGCCGCCACGATCTGGTCAACATGGGCGGTGTGCGGGGTGGCCAGTAAGACTCCGTCAACATCGGAATCGGCCAAAACATCTTCGAAGGTGCCGTAGGTTCGGCCGCCCTGTTTGGCGGTGAACGCCTCTCTGGTTTCCGGCGTGCGGGCGTAGCCGCCGGCGATGTCGGCTCCACCCGCGACGGCGGCCTCGGCCAATACGTTCCCCCACCATCCGAGGCCGACTGATGCCAACCGAATCCTGTCACTCATCGACCTCACTCCTTCTCGGGCTCCAGGCCCGGCCGAACGGATAATATATAATATGCCGACCCATCCCCCATTCGCGCTCGAGGACGTTCATGGCCAAACCAACAGGATTCTTCAAGCGGCCGCCCGGGCCGATCGGCGGCCTCTGGTCGTGGAGGTATCTCAACTGGCTCAAGACCCTCAAGATGATCAACTCCAAACGGGTGCGTGGGTATTACGAGGCGTTTCCAGCCACCGTTCCCCTCGGCTCTGACTTCCCCGAAATCGTGCTCACAACCACTGACGGTCGGACCATCAACACCCGGAATTTCCTGGCTCAGAAGCACTTCGTGCTTGTGACCGGCGCCATTACCTGACCTCCGTTCCGGCGGCAGTTGTCGCCCATGCATCAACTCAGGGACAAGTACGAAGATCGCGACGTCGAGTTCCTCGCCATGTATGTGAGGGAGCCTCACGCCGGCGAGCGCGGCTTTCCGCAGTACCGCGATCACGAGACCTTCGAGCACAAGATGGCCGTCGCCCGCGAGCTCGAGACCCTGAAAGAGATGGACCTGACCCTGGGCGTCGACGACATGAGCCAGCGCCAACACGCGGCTCTCGGCAACCTGCCCAACATGGCGTTCGTCGTCGACAAGGGAGGCAAGCTCGTCTACAGCAACACCTGGCAGCACGCCGAAGATATCGACGCCGCCCTCGCCAAACTGGTAACCGCCGACGACCCCTCCCACCCCGCCGAACCCACCATCACCACCAGGCATCTACCGGGGCATATCTAACCCCTCCCAATCTCACGTCCGGCGAGCGGCAGTCGGCAGTAGGCAATAGGCAGTAAGCAGCAACCTGGCGGGATCCTCCCTCTGGCTAGTCGCTGTTGGCTGGTCGCTGATTAGCCCCTAGATCACCGGCACCAGTACATGGGCCGGCTGGTCTGATCCGAGGTGGAGGGTGGTGGTCCCGCCGTAGAGCTCTTCGGGGCGGTCGCGGGGGTGGTCGTGGAGGAACGGGCCGACACCGGTGAACTGGTTCTTGAAGCTGGCGATTCGAGTCGAGCCCTCCTCCTTCCCGCCGTATACGTAGTCGCGGCCCCGCACCGACAATGCCACCGAGTATCCGGCCGGGACCACAATCGAAGTCGGCCACAGCTCTATGTCCAACTCATAGACCTCTCCCGGCTCGAGAAGCTCCCGGGCGGCGTGGGTGTGATAGGGACGCCAGCGGGTTGATACCTCCGGATCGAGAGCGCGATGACTGGCTCGCAGCCAACCCTGGGCGATCGGAGTGTGGGGATCGAGGGCGCCCTGGAAGGTGACTTCGTCACCGGCGGGATCGAACACCCGGAACACAAGGAACAGATCAGCGTCGGCCGTGGTCGACGAGACCCACAGCTTCGAGGCCAGTGGTCCCGTGAACTCGGTTTCCGCGGTCAACGGCTCGGAGGTGAAGTCGAGCCCTTCGCCGAGCGCTTCAAACTCGAGTACGGCCGCCTCGGCCGCCGGCTCGGTTCGCAGCGATAGGTCGGGATGCAGGTACATCTCGGTCCAGCGGGTGCGCGGGATGGGCCAGTCCTTCTCGAGTCGCTCCTCGAACCGATCGACGTGGCGAACCTGTAGCTGGACCGGCGGGTGCAGGTTCCATCCATTGTCCTCTCCCTTGAGGAAATAGTCGAAGAATCGCTTCTGCAAGAGGCGCCCGTAGTCGGTGTAGAAGTGGGTCCAATGCTCGAGCCCGTGGGCTTCCAGCCACTTGTCCGCCGACGCCGACCGGTGGAAGCCCTCGAAGTTGCCGCGCGGATGCAGACCCTGTCCGCCCCAGTTGGCCGCCGTCAATAGGGGAACGGTGATCCTGTCCCACCGGGGAGACCGGTCACGGTGGTAATCATCGTCAAGAGGGTGGGCAACGATTTCGTCTCCCAGCCGACAGCGGTTGGCTGCCAACTCCGCTGCGGTGAGGTTCTCGTCGCCGCAGGCATTCAGACCGGTCACCGGATGCTGAGGGCCGCTATCACCCAGGCCGTACTGCACGGTCTTGACCTGCATGTCGTACCAATTGGCCCAGAAGGTTGAGAGGATCCCACCGTGGTGGGTCATGTCGCGATACCAATCGGCGGCACCCTCCCAAACGCACATGGCAGCCAGGTGGGCAGGTTGGAGCGAGGCCACATGCCAGGCGTTGATGGCGTAGTAGGAGATGCCGTTGAGGCCGACCTTCCCGGTCGACCATGACTGCACCCCGGCCCACTCGATGCAATTGGCGAAGTCCCTGGTCTCGCGCGGCGAGAAGTGATCGACGTAGCCCGGTGATCGGCCGGTGCCCCGCGAGTCGATCCGGACACAGGCATATCCGTCCGGCACCCACTTCTCGGGATCGACCACTTCCCAGTTCTGGTACTTGTTCGACGATCCCGCCGCCACATCGGGGTGCTGCTCAACCATCCGATCCCACTGATCGGGGTATCCCTCCTGAAAGGCGAGCCCTTTGGCATAGGGGCCGTAGCTGAGGATGACCGGGTATTGCCCCCCTTCGACGGGCAGGAACACATCGGCCCGCAGAACCAGACCATCGTCCATCTCGATGGCCACATCCCACTCGATTCGCATACCGTCCCGGACATCAGCCATCGTGTTGCCTCCCAGCCTGAACACCTATACGCCGGCCGGACTCGACCCGACTGTTGACTCGATCCTACGTCTCGCCGCGGTCACGCTCCAGCCCAGACGACGACTACGGATCCTGCAATCATTGCCAGGGTTCCAGACAGAAGCCGAGCCGTCAGCCGTTCGAGCCTTGCATCGAAAACCACAGGGGCCAGTCCGACGACGATGAGAATCGCCAATTGCTGGACCGTGAAAGAAATGGCGATGGTCGTGAGATTGAAAGACAGCCACTGGGCGCTGATCGCGACCGCTCCGGTGAGGCCTCCGGCCAGCATCCAGCCGTAGGCCACTTTGGGGGGAGCCGGCTGGCTCCATTGCCCGACGACTGCCAGCCCGATGGCATGGACCACCAGAGCGACTCCCAGCCCGACGGTCAGGCCCAGGATCGGCTCCTCGAAATCTTCGAGGCCCTTGCGAATCAGCATGGGCGAACTCCCCCACGACGCGGCCACCAGTAATGCGAGCCACGGACGGGACCACTTCCGGTCGTCACCGGGTTGGCTGAGTGAGATGAGGGTGACCCCTCCCACGCTCAACAGGACGCCCAGCAATGTGAGAGGTGTCAGTGATTCGCCCAGGATCGGTACCGCCAGCAAGGCAGCCACAATCGGGGCGGCCGAGACCAGCGCCCCGGTTCGCGCCACACCAATCGCTTGCTGACTGAGCGCCAGCAGCGTCCAACCCCCGATGTAGTGAACGATGGCGCTGGCTGAGAAGAGAGCCAGCGACCGTACCGGAGCTTCGTCCAGCAGCCGGAACTCGCCGGTGGCGACCATTCGGGCGATCAGAATCAACTCGACCGCCACCAGCATTCCGAAGGCAGTCCGGTAGGCGTCCACCAGGAGGTTGGCCTTGCGGTTCAATATCTGGGTGAACCCGAAACCGAGGGCGGCCACCAGCGCCCAGACGACACCGGCCGCCATTACCCGGCCTCCCGGCCCATCGCAAAACCCTCGCCGAAGGGGTTTTGCCCTCCCGGCACCGGCAACGACTCAGATAGCGCGTGGGACTGGTAGTTTGCAGCCAACCCGCCTGGTCGGGGCGCAAAACCGCTCGGTTGTGTATTGTGCATCACCGGAGAGGAGCGTAGGACATGGCCGACGCCGTGGAGGCTCACACCGAAGGCGAAGTTCCCAAGGTCGTTGACACCGTCCGTGCCGACCGGCGGCGGACGCTCATCATCACCGTCCTCGTCGCTGTTCCGTTAATCGCCTGGACCCTCACCCAGATGAGCCTGCTGTCGTTCGGGACGCAAATCCTCAACGGTCTCAGCTTCGGGGCCGTCCTATTCTTTCTGGCGGCCGGCTTCACAATGATTTTCGGGTTGATGCGGATCGCCAACCTTGCTCACGGCGGCTTCTACCTGATGGGCGGATACTTCGGCATCACGATGACTCTCTTCACCGGCCAGTATTTCATCGGGCTGGTGTCGGGCGGGCTCCTCATCATGTTTCTCGGCCTATTCGCCGAGCGAGTGTTGTTGCGGCCAATCCGTGGCCTGGAAAAGCCTGAAGTCCTCCTCACCATCGGCCTGACCTTCGTCATCGGAGACCTATCGCTATGGCTGTGGGGCGGGGATCCCCGGGTCGTGAAGCTCCCTGCCTTCTTGAAGGGACCGCTGCAAATCGGAGACAGCTTCTTCTATCCGAAATACCGGATCTTCGTGCTCGGACTGGCGATCCTCCTGGCCGGGATCCTCTTCTACATCGATCGCCGCACCAAAATCGGGGCCATCGTGCGGGCGGGGGTAGACGATCGCGAGACGGTCGCCGCCCTCGGTATCAACATCAAAGCGGTGTTCACCGCCGCCTTCATGTTCGGCGCCTTTATCGCCGGTATGTCCGGCGTGATTGGAGCCGGGTTCATCGCCCTTCTTCCTGGTCAGGACTTCGAGATTCTGCTCTTCGCATTGGTGGTGGTCATCATCGGCGGGCTCGGCAGCCTGGAAGGAGCGGCACTGGGAGCAGCCGTCGTCGGGTTGATCGACGCCTTCGCCAAGGCACTGGTCCCCGAACTGTCGTTCTTCACACTGTTCGCCCCGATGGCGATCATCCTCATGGTGCGCCCCAATGGGCTGCTGGGGAGGGCGCAATGAAAGCGCTGCGATCTCTCTCCCTCACCAGACGGGTCCAAATTGGTCTTCTCCTGGCCGCCATCGCGGCCGGGTTGATCGCCCCGTTGTTCGTTGACACATTTATCCTCAGACTGCTGACCCTTGCCCTCGTCTCGGGCCTTTTTGCCATGAGCATCGACCTGATGGCCGGATATGCGGGACTGGTCACCATCGGCCACGCAGGTGTGCTGGGAACGGCTATGTACGGTGTCGGCTACGTTGCCGCCAAGACCGATGGCGGAATCGGCCTTCAAATCCTGGTCGGCTTCGTCGCCGGAATGGCGGCGGCTGCGGTCTTCGGACTGATGGCGATGCGCAGCACCGGCGTTTACTTCATCATGATCACGATCGCCCAGGGAATGATCATTTGGGGCCTGGCGTCGCTGCTCGTCAACGTCACCGGCGCCGAGAACGGGCTGCTGGGAATCAGACGTCCGATCCTCGTCGATAGCCCCTTCCGGTACTACTACCTGTCGCTGGCGGTGGTGCTGATCTGCTCCCTGCTGCTATTGATCGTCGTCCGGTCACCCTTCGGCTACTCGCTCAAGGGCCTGCGTGAGTCCGAAACACGTGTCCGGATGCTGGGCCACAACTCGGCCTTCCTCAAGTTCTACATGTTTCTCGTTTCGGGTTTCTTCGCCACTATCGCAGGCATCCTCCTCGTCTACTTGAACGAGTTCGTCAGCCCTTCGGATGTCATCCTGGGAGCCTCGGCCATCCCGGTTCTAATGGCGATTCTGGGCGGCATTGGAACACTCGTTGGACCAATGATCGGAGCGTTCGTCATCGTGTTCCTCCGCAATTGGGTGAGCATCGAACTGGAGCGCTGGCCGACGTTGATGGGCCTCATCTTCATTCTGGTGGTGCTATTCGCCCGCGACGGCCTGGTGGGCGGCATCTCCGCCTGGTGGTATCGGCGGATCGACAAAGGCTCAGGGCCTTCCCAAGTTTCACAAAAGCCCGGGCTTCAGGAGCCCGTGCTGGCCGAGCCCGGATGACAAGGTTTCGGTTGCGCCGTCCGGCGCAGTCGAGAAATGCAACTAGGAGGAGAAGCATGTTGATAAGAGCTAGAAAATGGCTCGTATTCGCCGCAGTGCTGACGTTGATAGCAGCTGCCTGCGGCGGCGACGATAGCGGGGACACGGATACGACTGCCACGACGGCAGGGACAACGGAAACTACCGCCGGAACAACAGAAACAACGGCTGGTCCAAACGCGATCGAGTCGCTGAAGGTTGGCGTCCTTTTGCCGCTGACCGGATTCGTGGCTGGACCGGGCGAAGACTCGGAGCAGGGTTTGCAGTTGTTCTTCGACCAGTTCGGAGATGGGACCACGGTCGAAGCGGCCGGGGTCTCGATCACGTTCGTTCTCGAGGACACCGCATCGGACCCGGCGGTCGCTCTGACTTCAGCCACCAAGCTGGTGGAAGTCGACGACGTTGACATCGTCATTCCCGGGATTCTCGCCAGCACCGGCGGTGCGGTTGGTGACGCTCTCGGTGATCGGACCGACGTTCTGTTGCTGTCGCCGTACTCCTGCAACGACGACTTCACGCAACGGGCGCCACTGGACGGCTATGCACGCCCCGGCGGTTGGGCTTGCAGCCAGTCGTCGCACGCTTTCGGCAAGTGGGCCGCTGAAGAGGGCGGATACACGACTGTGGCAACCGCCTGTGCCGACTACACGTTCGGCTATGAACACTGCGGTGGGTTCGCCGATGCCTTCACGGCTTCCGGTGGCACAATCACCGAGCAGATCTGGTTCCCGCCACCCAACCAGGACTTTGGGACGTACGCAACCCAGATGAACGGCCTGGACGTCGACGGCATCATGGCGTTGGCGGTCGGCGGCGGTGCGATACCGTTTGTGACTGCCTATTCGGACTTCGGTGTTGACCAGAAGACCCCGATGCTGGCCGGCGCGGTGACAACCGACCAGTCAGTCCTGCGAGGGATGGACCCCGACACGGTGCTGGGCACCATCTCGCACGGTCACTGGGCTGAGGGTGCCGACGTGCCCGAGACTCAGAAGTTCGTTGCGGACTTCGAGGCTGCCACCGGCAAGATCGCGTCCTACTACGCGGCCGCCAATTACGCGGCAATGCAGTGGATCGTCGCGATCCTCGAAGAGACCGGTGGTCAGTTCACCCCCGATCTCTTCCTCGACACGATGAAGGGTGACATGACCGTCAACACGCCGTTCGGTCCCCAGCAGATAGACGATGAGGGATCTCCGATCCTCAACATCTACATCCGCCAGGTCGAAGAGCGGGCAGACGGCAAGCTCTGGAATGTGCCGATCTTCACCTACGAAGCTGTCGACCAGTACTGGCCGTTCGATCGTGACACGTATCTGCAACAGCCGTCCTACACCAAGGACTTCCAGGGCAACGGAGTCGGCTAGGACGACGACAAACTGACAGAAGGGAGGTCAGATCTTGAGCACCGTTCTCGACGTACGGGACGTCACCGTCCGTTTCGTCGGCGTCACGGCCGTCGACCGCGTGTCACTCCTCGTAGAGGAGGGCCAGCGGTGGGCCGTTATAGGCCCGAACGGTGCCGGCAAGACCACCCTGTTCCGCACGATCTCAGGTGAGGTTGCCCCCACCACAGGTCATGTGGAGCTCTTCGGTAGCGACATGACCCGCGCTGCGCCTTATCGCAAGGCGCAGCGCGGAGTCGGTCGTACCTACCAGGTCACCGAGTTGTTCAAGGATCTGACAATTGAGGCCAACCTGCTGATCGCGGTTCAGGCGGTTACCAGGACTCGATTCTGCTTCTGGTCCCCCGTCCGAATGACGGGGAAACTGGATGAAGCAATCTCCGAGGCCCTGGAATCCGTCGGGCTGAGCGGACAACGCCACACCGTGGTGTCAGCGCTCTCCCACGGAGAGCAGCGGCAGCTCGAGATCGCAATGGCGTTGGCCTCCAACCCGAGGCTTCTGCTCCTCGATGAGCCGGCTGCCGGCCTGTCGGCGGCGGAGCGTAAGAACATGAAGGCACTGATCAACCAGTTGCCACGCGATCTGTCGATAGTGCTCATCGAGCACGACATGGACATCGCCCTGGATCTGGTCGAACGGGTGCTGGTCCTCGACAATGGGAAGCGAATCGCCGAAGGCGACCCCGATGCCATTCGCAACGATCAGCGCGTCCAGGACGTGTATCTGAAGTTCGAATAATGCTCAAGATCGACCAAGTTCACGCCTACTACGACACTGCCCACATCCTCGATGGGACGAGTCTCGAGGTGGCCGACGGTGAGGTGCTTGGCTTGCTGGGGCGAAACGGCATGGGCAAAACCACTCTGGCGCGCACCATCGCCGGAATCGATCCACCCCAGCAACAACAGGGCGCGATCACCTGGCAGGGAGAAGACATCACCAACCTGGAGTCCTACGAAATCGCCCGCCGCGGAATCGGCTATGTCCCGCAAGGTCGCCACATATTCGGAAGCCTGACGGTGCTGGAGAACCTGGAAGTGATCGCCCGCCCCCCGATCGACGGAACGCTCCAGACCTGGACGGTCGAGCGTGTGTTCGAGTTCTTTCCACGGCTGTCGGAACGAAGCGCCAGCCTGGCTCGAACGCTGTCAGGAGGCGAGCAGCAGATGCTTGCCATCGGACGGGCACTCATGACCAATCCGACGCTGTTGCTGATGGACGAGCCCTCAGAGGGCCTGGCCCCCATCGTCCTTGGCGTGATACGCGACACGCTTGCCGAGCTCAAAGGCTCTCATTTGAGCATCCTGCTTATCGAGCAGAACCTCGGGTTGGCCCTGGCGCTGGCCGACCGGCTGCTGCTCATGAGCGAGCACGGCCGCATCGTGTGGGAGGGAACCCCGGACGAGCTCAGGAATGACGAGACGACCCTCAGCACTCACCTGGGCGTCTAATCGGCCCTCCCCCAACCGCCGCCCTTAACCGACCTGTTGTACCGCGTCGTAGTTTCCCCACGAAACATCGCCGTCGACCAGTTCTATCAACTTTTCCGCCCACGTTGCAGTCTCGGCCCGGTCGTTGTTGAGTTCAGCTTCCGCGAATGAGGAGAAGTCCACGACGATCAAGAACCGGCCCGGGTCATCCCGATCGGCCAGCAGGCGGCTCCCGAGGTACCCGGGTGCCTTCCCTGCCTCAGCCTCGTTCCAGGCCGCCATCAAATCTCCCAGGGCTTGCCCGTCGGTCGCCCGCACCGTCATTGTTTGCGTAAATCGCATCGAACCTCCTAGCTCGGCTGCCAACCAGCGTATCGGAAGGCGTCGGTGTCCCCCGGCTACCCGCCGACAGTCCCGGGACCCGGCAGGAACCGCCCGCCCGGCGCCGTTTCGGGCCGGGCACCCTCGGCAATCAATTCGCCGCCCAAATACGTGGCGACCACTCCCCCGACCAATTGCCTTCCCACATACGGCGACCAACCCGCTTTGGAGATGATGTCGTCGTCGCTGACGGTCCATGCGGCCGCCTCGTCCATCAGGACGATGTCGGCGTCGGCCCCGGGCGCGACCTGGCCCTTGCGGGGAAATAGTCCGTAGCGGCGGGCCGGGCTTTCGGCGTACCAGCGGACCACGTCCTCGAGACCGATCAGGTCGCGATGCGCAGCGTCCAGCAGGAACGGCAGTGTCGTGTCCAACCCCGGCAGGCCGAAGGGAGCCTCCCAGATCCCCGCATCCTTCTGAGCTCGGGTCGACGGGGCGTGGTCGGTGGCAACGTGCGTCAGGAGCCCATCGCGCAGCAAGCTCCACATGTCCGCAACCTCGCCGTCGGTGCGCGCCCGGGCGGGTGGAGTGAACTTCCGAAGTGGACCCTCCACCAGCACCTCGTCCTCTCGCAGGGCGAAGTATTGAGGACAGGCTTCGGCTGCCAGATCGGCCCCCATCCCGCGCGCCCACTCGACGATCCCTGCCACCTGAGGGGTACTCACGTGGGCGATCGTTGCTCTGGTTCCGTGCCTGGCCGCCAGGACGCCGGTCATGGCTACCGCCACTTCTTCGGCCGTCCGGTTACGCCACTCAATCAACAGCCCGTTATCGGCTCGGCCCTCCCGGCGGAGAACCGCTTCGGCTTCGGCCGTAATGGTCTCGTCCTCACAGTGGATCAAACAGGCTCCGCCGAACCCTCCGATCCCCTCGAGGGCTTCGTCCAGTTGAGCGGCAGTCAACCCGGGAACGCCGTGGGTAGTACACGTGAATATCTTGAAAAACGAGACACCGGCCGCCCACAGCGAGGCCAAGTCACCCAATCGGTCCGGCCAGGTGTGGGCCGCCAGCCCGAAGTCGACATGAGACCGTCCCTCGAGATGGGCAACCTTCTCGCGGAGGTCGGCCGGCTCCCTGATCGGATTGCTGTGAGTGTGCTCGATGATGGTGGTGACCCCGCGAGCAGCCGCCGCCGCGGTGCCGGTCGGAAAGTCCTCCCGGGTGGTGTCGCCGGGATCCATTAGGTGGACATGCGTGTCCACCATGCCGGGAAGGACCAGGAGACCGTCGGCATCGACCACATTCCCGGCCGACTCATCTTCAGGGCCGACGTGAACAACCCGGCTGTCCTCGACATACACGTTGGCCCGCCACCGCCTTCCGGATGAAACGACAATGCCACCCTTGATGGCGAGGTCGGTCACTCCAGATCCTCGAGCACCTCGCGTGGGTCGGGCGGGCCCCACCACGGCGAATCGCCGAGGTCCGAGAGAATGTCGCCGGCTGCGTTATAGCCGGGGCCCCCGGTGAAGCTGCCACCGGGATGCTGGGACGCACCGCACAGATAGAGGCCGTCGATGGGGGTGCGGTACCCGGCCAGGGCTGGATGCGGCCGGAAGGTCTCCCAGTTGTCGGGGTGATACGAGCCGTGGTGGCGGTCTCCGTACCGCATGGATGGAACCAGCGCCTGGGTGTCGGCCGGTGTATGAGCTTCCATAGCGATCACACAATCTTCGAAGTCGGGGGCATACCTCGAATAGGCATCCGTGATGGCCCGGGAGCGCTCATCGGTAGCAGCCTGGTCCCATGATGCGTAACCGGTGACCGGTGACGATGGGACGAAGTGCCACCCGAACGAGGTGTGGAAACCGGGTGGAGCCTGGGTGGGGTCATTTACAGTTGGGAAGCTGCCATGCAGCGCCCCGATCGGCGAAAGCTGCTTGGCCCGGATGGCCTCCATGTCTCGCACGATGTCATCGCTCGACTCGTAGCCGACCGCCAGGTTGAGAGCCCGGGGAAGGTCGGGGACCGTCTTCTCAGCGGTGAACCGGGGGCGCCGCGACAGAGCGTAGTGGACTCCAAACAAAGCTTCCGGGTTCCAGGCGTAGCCGGCCAGATCGTCCGCCAGGGATTCGTCCAGGTGCCTTCGGCCCACCATTTCCAGCATCGTCATCGGCGCCGGCACCGAACTGGCCACAAACCGGTTAGCCCTGACGGTCCTCCCGTCGGAAAGAGTGACCCCGGTCGCCCTTCCGTTGGATACGTCGATCGATGCCACCTCGGCCCCGGTCACTACCCGGCCGCCGTTCTCATACACAACAGCCGCCAGGGCCCTGGCTGCTTGATAGCTACCGCCGGCAATGATCCGGCCATCATGTGAGTTGGGGAGCGCCAGGGTCACTATGTAGCCGGTACCGGGCACATCGATATTGGGGAGGTAGCCGCGGACCGACACGTTGAAGGCAATCAACGCCCGCAGCGGCTCGCTCTCAAAAGCGTCCCTCACCACGTCAAGGGCCGACTGTTGCTTCAGCGACAGATAGCGGCGGCCGATCGCACTGCGAGACAGGCGGTCCTCCAGTTCATCGGGCGCCAACGGATTGCCGAACCGGAGCGGGCCTTCCAGACGGTCGACGATCTCGGAGAACTCTTCGTGGAGGCGGGAGTAGGTCTCGGCGTCGGCGGGACTCAAGCGTCGGATGGCGTCGAGACTGGGACCCAGGTCGCGGTACGTGACCAGGGCGTCGTCATCGAAAGGAACGCCGTTCTGGACTTCCGGGTGAACCGACCGGAGCCCGTACTTGTCGAGGTCGAGGTCCTTCCAGATCCGGTAGTCGGGAGTCCACCGTACAAAGAAGGCATGCAGATTGTGAAGGAAGAGCGGCAGGGTCACCTCGGCGGTGGTGACGCCGCCCCCGATCTCGGGTGACGACTCCAGCACCAGCGTCCTCACGCCGGCCTTGCCCAGGTAGGCAGCCGTTACCAGTGAATTGTGGCCTCCCCCGATCAATATTCCATCGACGGATTCCGGCACAGGCCGAGACTCAGACATCACTCTTGCTCCAATCCAGGGCGCCGCGGCCCAACATGGTCCCCGCCTCAAGGCGGTCGTGTAGTTCCAAAACCTCACCAGGGCTCGCCACCTGCCCGATGATGGGCCGGATGGCTCCCGAGGCGACCAGACCTCCTGCCACCGCCACCTCTGACCGGCTGGCGTAGCGGGACCCCACCAGGCTGATTTCTCGAAACACCAGTTCCCGGGGGTCGGCCGCCAGGGAGCGGTGGCGGAATGTGGTCAGGACCACCAGGCGTCCTCCTGCCGCCAGCGCCCCGACCGACCAGCCAAGCGAAGCGTCGGAACCAACCAGATCAACCACTACTGTCGGCCGGCCTGCTTCAAACAGAGCGTCGGGATCGAGCGAGGGGAAGTCGTCAGACCGCACCGCCCGCGCACCAACGTCGGAGACCAGCGACAGCTTCTCGTCACTGATATCGAGACCGGCTGCCGACCCGCCGTCCAGCATCGCCACTTGCAGCATGTGCACTCCGACGCCACCCCCGGCCCCGATGACTGCCACCCGGTCCCCGCCGGTAATCCGGGCCCGGCTGCGACTGATGTGGATGGGAGTGGCCACTGCGTCCGGGATCACGGTGGCTGCGACCGGGTCCACCGTGTCGGGGACGGGGATGGCGTTGTGAGCCGGCAAAACCACCCGCGGCGCGTAACCGCCGTCGGTATGGATGCCGACCCAGCCGCCGAGATTCCGGCAGCGAGCGTCGGCCCCGGCCGAGCACTCAACGCAATCGCCACAACTCAGGTAGAAGTAGGCCACTACCCGGTGTCCGATGAGTTCCACCCCTGCCTCTCCCCCGGCGGCAACCACAGTTCCCACGATCTCGTGTCCGGGGACCCGCGGCAACAACTCGGGACTATCGGTCAGATCGCCGCGGATGCAATTGAGAACGGTCAGGCCCACGCCGCAGGCTTCGACCGCTATCCCTACCTCGGTGGGGCCGGGAGTGGCTTCCTCAATCTCCTCCCAGCGAAGGGGTTCGCCCCAGCCGTGGAGTCGCCAGCCTCTCACGAATAATGAAGCTGCTCGGTCACAGCATCAACTTCTCTTCGTATTCAACCCGCGACAGCACCCGCGGATCGCCCTCCGTCACCAGGCACATGTCCTCGATCCTCACGCCGCCGCCACCCTGCACGTCGGGCACCCAGACGAGAGGCTCGATGGCAAACAGCATGTTCGGCTGCAGTTCGTAAGTGGTAGCGCCCGGCAGAGTCTCGCCGATGTAGGGAGGCTCATTGGCACCCATCCCGATGCCGTGGCCGATGAACAGGCTGAAGAGGTTGTCCTCGAAACCGTAGGAGCCAACCTTCTCGATGATGGCGTCGGCCACGTCCTGGTTGGTGTTGCCGGGCCGCAGCTTGTCGATGCCCGCCATCAGCCCTTCGTAGACGGCGGTGTAGACCTCTTTCTGGCGCCTGGTGGGTTTGCCGACAATCGTGGTTCGACCGATGTCGGCGAAGTAACCATTCCACATGGCGCCGATGTCGATGAAGCAAAGGTCGCCGTTGCGCATGATCTTGTCAGTGCAGATGCGATGGGGAGGAGACATGTGCTCTCCGGTGGCTACAAACGGGGTAATCACATGCGCCATCTCGCCCCCGAGGTAGTACAGGGTCTGCATGGCGTCCCCGGCCACCTCCTGTTCGCGACGGCCGGCCTTCGTTTCGTCGAGCGCTCGTTGCGTGACACTGTCGCCGATGGCACAGGCCTCCTCCACGATCGCCAACTCCTCCTCCAGCTTGATCCAGCGGGCCTGCTGCATCACGGTGTCACCGTCGACAACCTCCAGATCCGGAAGATGAACTCGAATGGACTCCAGCAGCGACAGGTTGGCCGCGTCCATGCCGATCCGCCCGTCGGCGATGCCGCGGTCCTTGAGCAGCGGGCTGAGGATCTCGCGCACGAACCCGTCGACCAGCTCGCGCTGCTCCATGATGGGAATCGGGTGGGCGGCGGTCAGCCAGGGCATCCCGAACAGGGCCTTGTCAACTTCTCCTCCCGAACAAAGCAGCGCCGGGTCCTCCCCCCGCGCCATCAGCACGCCATTGAGAGATGAGCTCTTGCCGGCAATGATCTGGGCCCGCAACGAAGTCAGGTAGCGAACGTTTTCGTTCTTCCACAACACCAGGCCATCGAGGTCTGAAGCTTCCAGCTCCGCCCTGACCTTGGCGACCCGCTTGGTGCGCAGGGCCGGGAAGTCGTAGCGCTCTTCCCAATCAACGGCCGCCTGGCCGCGTCCGTAGCTCATCGCATTCCCTCCGTGCCCCATCGGGCCACGATCGGGCCGGTTTGCGCCAGTTTCTCCATCAGGGCTCCTCAGTCAGACATCCCGCCGGATGATATACGATGCACAGCCGACCCAACCGGTCGCCGATTGGCATCGCGCCTCGCTTCCTGCCCGGTGGGTGTGCGGAAGAGCAGGACAACCGGACCGGCTGCGGTCAGGCCCTCGAGTGAAACCGACTCCTCGAAAGTCCTGCGTAGGTGAAAGCCGGGGCCCGGTCAGCGACCTGGACTCACACCTGACCGCTTGGCTTCAGGCGTCTGAGGGAATTGGCTGCGCCGGCACGGTCATCACCGGGCACGGAGCGTCCATGATCACATCCTGCAGAGTGCTCCCCATCAGGTACTTGCCCGTCCTCGACCTGGGCCGATGGCCGATCACAATCAGTTCGACACCTTCCTCAGCGGCGGTATCGATGATGTCCTCGGCCGCTTCATTCCCGCGTATGAAGTCGTGGATCGTGTGAGGGACTCCGCTCTCTTCAAGTTGCTTGTCGATCTGCTCGAGCCGTTCGGTGTACATGACGATCTCGTCGACTTCGCGATCCTCCCCCGACTTGCGGGAGTGAACGACAGTCAGCCGACTGTCACGCAGTTTGGCCTCGGCGATGGCACGCTCCAGGGCCGCCTCTCCTTCTGGTGTCCGGGTGTATCCGACCAGTACTGACATGTCGTCTCCGTGCAGCTCGGTGCATCTCCCTCAAGGGTACAACTGCCAATCCACCGCCTGCCTTTCAGTCGTCTCCCGCCGGCGAGCCCGGGTAGCGATGCTGCGACGACGGCCCACGAAAGCTGGCAAAGACCACGCAACCCTCTGGATACTCGAAAGGACCGTGTGGTTCGGTCCCGTCGGCCCACAGATAGTCACCGGGCCTCAGCTCTTCCCCCTCAACGACCTGCACTCCCTCCAGAACGACCACCGAATGGGTGGCGGAATGCGTGTGACGTGGTTCCACATAGCCGGGGGGAAACTTGACCAGCATGTCCGTGTGCTGGGACTCGGGGTCGCGGTGCAGCACCTTGACCTGGACCCCGTGGCCAAGCGACAGAATGTCGATGTCGTCCTGCCAAACCAGGTCGGTCCGATGGGATGTGTGAAAGCTGGTACTCATATGGGCTCCGTTATGTGGCGCTGGCCGCGATGTAATCGATCTCAATCAGCCACTCGGGCCGGGCCAGCCCGGCCACGTACATCAGGGTCGACGCCGGCCGATGGTCACCAAGCGCCGCGTCGCGCACGCCGATGGCACCTGGGAAATCCTCTCGATTCAGCAGGAGCATGTTGAGCTGCACAATGTCGGAGATCTCCATGCCGGCGGAAGCCAGGACCTCCCTGATGTTCTGCCACACCATCTCGGATTGCTCTACTATCCCCTCCCCCACTGCACCGTCAGATGCGACTCCCGTCTGGCCGGCTCCAAAAAGGAACCGAGCCGGTCCCTCGACCTCGAGTCCGTGCGCATAGGTGGCGAACGGCCCAGCGACCGTAGGTGGATTGTGTGCCTTCATCCGATCTCCTTCGCTTGGTACCGGCCCGACCCTACAGCGAGCCTCGTAAGCCGTAGCCTGAGGCACCGCCGGCGAGCGAAACCCCTATCAGAGATCACATGACCAGCTACCCGAGACTCGTACATCCAATCGGCAGGGCGCGCTCGCGCGGCGAGGGGTTGGCCATCGCCATCGCGGTCGGGTCTATGGGAACGCTCGGCTTCTCCATTACGGCTCCATTGCTACCCGACCTGGCCGACGCCTTCGACGTCTCCCGCGGCGCCATCGGCATCGTGCAGGCTGCGGTGTCGGTGCCGGGCGTCTTGTTCTCAGCCCTCATCGGATACCTGGCCGACCGGCTGGGCAGGCGCCGGGTGGTTCTCACCAGCCTCTTGATCTTCTCGACGTTCGGGGTGGCCGGTTTCTTCGCCCGGTCCTTCGGTGGCCTGATTGCCGTGCGGTTCCTACAGGGGATAGGGACATCGGGGATCCTCGGAGTTGGCATCGTGCTGGTCGCCGATCAATTCACCGGCATCGACCGGGTGAGAGCCATGGGGTACAACATCACAGGTCTGACCACGGTCTCGATGCTGGGCCCTGCCGTCTCCGGGCTGCTGGCCACTCGGAACATTTTTCTACCGTTCTTGTTTTTCTCGATCGGATATCCACTGGCGCTGTGGGCTACGCGCCTACCGCCGGACGCCCCCAATCGCACGACCGAGCCACCTCTGCGCCACATGGGTGATGCAGTCACCGTGATGAAGGAGGAGTCCACCTGGATCAACTATCTTGGCGTGCTGGTGGCGTCGGTGGGGGCGGTGGTGGTTCTGCACGGCCTCGGCTTGACGACCACTCCGCTCTTCCTCGACGAGGAGTTCGGCACTTCGGTTGCCGTCCGCGGGCTGATCGTCGCCACCTTCCAGGTCGGAGTGATTCTAACTGCAATTCGGATCGGACAGATCCGGGCCCGCTTCGGGCCGGCTCGCATGATCACCACCTCGTTCAGCCTGATGAGCCTCGGAACGGCCATCGTCGTCGTAGCCCCGGAGGCCTGGGCAGTGGCGACGGGTTTGGCGGTGGCCGGAGTCGGTTTTGGCCTGTGGGTCCCGCTGGCCCAGGAATACACCGCCCGGGCCGGCAGCACCCTCTACCGGGGCGTCACCATCCTGACGTGGGTGACGGTGGTCCGAGTTTCCCAGGTCTTCGGCCCACCGGCCGGTTCCTTCCTCTCCGACGCAGCCGGCGCCCGGGTGACATTCGCCGTCGCCACCCTGGGGATGGCGCTGATGGCCGCCACCTGGCAGCCGCTTCGAAGACGGTTCAACCGGCAGGCTTACCCCGATTGAACCCGAAAGCGTGGACACGGTACCGGAGTTGTGGCATGCTGATATGAGGAAGGGCCCGGGCTAACACGTCATGATGCCGACGTGGAGGTCAACATGAGACAGATCCGGCCCCGCACCAACCGTCCCACCGTCCTACCCGATCCGATCCCCCATCCGGTCAGCGTCGATCTTCGCGATGACCGCATGGATCGCCGATCAAATCACGCCCACCGGGATCACGACCTGCAGGCCGAGTTGGACCGAACCCGCTCCGCCGTCGCCGCCCTGATGGGCGACCTGGCGACCCTGGTAAACGAGCGAGAAAGACTGAAGGCCAGGCTGGCCGCTTCAAGTGGCGCCGACATACTGGTCTTCGACCCCGACGACCGATCGGTCGTCCCCTGGGGATTTTTCGAAGACGACGACTTCTAGTCGCCCAATCGCGACGGTTTGGGGACCGGGGCAGCGCGCACCATGCTTTGGGCCGTGAACCGCTCCCTCATTATCGGCGTCTGCTTGCTGGCCGCCCTCCTCCTCACCGGCTGCCGCGGGGTCACAGCCGAAGATCCCGCCGGCACAAGCGCGTCCACCACATCAACCACTCGCCCGCCACCGCCGACGACCACCACAACTATTCCGGCCACCACCACGACCACTACCTCGACGACCACCACGCTGCCTCCGACCACAACCACCACCCTGCCACCAGACCCGTTGCAGGGCCTGGCGCTCGAGATACTGGCGACCGGCCTCAGCCGACCCACCTTCGCAACCGCTCTCCCCGGCGATCAGCGAATCTTCGTGCTGGAAGCGGTCGGCCGCGTGCAGATCATTGATCAGGCTTCGGGTCTGCGCCCGGAACCGTTCCTGAACATTCGCAACAAAGTGGGATCGGCCAGCATCGAGCAGGGCTTGCTCGGCCTGGCGTTCCACCCCGACTTCCCCACCGACTCGCGGTTCTTCGTCTACTACACCGACCGGTCCGACAACTCGGTGGTGGCCGAGTACCAGGTAAGCGAGGACCCCAACCTGGCGGTCGCCACCGAAGAAAAGTTGATCCTCGAGCTACAGCAGCCCGACATCCGCCACAACGCCGGCATGCTTGCGTTCGGACCGGACGGCTACCTGTATATCGGTACCGGCGATGGTGGGGTCGGCGGGGCGCGGGTCAACGGACAGAATCCGTCGACTCTCCTGGCGGCCATTCTGCGGATCGACGTTGACGGTGGCGACCCGTACGGTGTCCCGGTCGATAACCCGTTTGCCGACGGCATCGATGGCGCGCCCGAGGTGTGGGCTTACGGCCTTCGCAACCCCTGGCGGTTTTCGTTCGATCTCGTCGACGGCCTCATCTACATCGGTGACGTCGGCCAGCAGGAGCGGGAGGAGATCAACGCGGTTCCGATCGAACCGGACGGCTACAACTTCGGCTGGCCGTCGGTTGAGGGCACCCGCTGCTTCTTCGAGAGCGGGTGCGATCCCGCCGATTACGTGGTCCCGGTCCTCGATTACACGCACGACACAGGCCTGTCAGTCACCGGCGGCTATGTCTACCGTGGGGCTTCCATCCCCGAGCTGGCCGGACACTACTTCTACGCAGATTGGGTACGGGCGTGGATAAGAAGCTTTCGGCTGGCCGGCGGTGCGGTGACCGACGAGCAGGACTGGACTGCGGAGCTTGCGCCCGGCCAGATCAACAGCTTCGGCCTTGATGGGGAAGGCGAGTTGTTGATCGCCACCTGGGATGGCGCCGTCGCCAGGATCGTTCCGGTCCGTTGAACTCATGTAGAAAGCCGGGTGCGTAAGCACGCACCCGGCTTTCTACTAGATCTGGGGTACCTAGCGGCGTCCCTGGCGTTCTCTGGCCTCGTTCACCTTGAGGCGGCGACCGCCGACCTCGGCGCCGTCGAGGGCCTCAATGGCCGCCCTGGCGGCATCAGCACCCTCCATCTCAACAAACCCGAAACCCCGGGCACGACCGGTCTCCCGATCCATAATCACCTGAGCCGAGGACACGGTCCCATGCTCACCAAACAGATCCTCCAGTTCGGCGTTGGTAACGCTGAACGGAAGGTTCCCTACGTAAATATTCACACTCACCAGTCGTTTCCCTTCTCGGTCGGACCCAGTCTGGCGGCCCGACAAATACCCCGTAACGGTAGTCGGTTCCGCAGACATTCTCCGCATGGAGGCGAAGAGGCCTCCGGGACCCGCTAGCGGCGTCGGCGGCGCCGGCCGCCGGCACGACGTGATAAGTCTGCCATCGACGGCGTCTTGAACTCGACGTGGTCGGGTTGAAAGGCAGCCAGATCATCGAGCCGGGAGTCATTGGAGAACATCTTGGTGATCTCGTAATGGAGCCCGGATGCCCTCTGCAACCGCTGAACATCCTCTACCTGGTCCCACAGAACCAGCGTGACGACCAGTCCGCTCTCACCCGCCCTGGCGGTCCGGCCGGAACGATGGATGAAGCTCTTGTAGTCATCGGGCGGGTCGTAGTGCATGACGATGTCGACATCGTCTATGTGCAGGCCGCGGGCGGCGACGTTGGTAGCCACCAGCACCGGCACCTTCCCATTGGCGAAATCCGCCAAAGCCCGCTCCCTGACCTGCTGACGCAGGTCGCCGTGGATGGCGGCGGCGTTGACGCCTTCTCGCGTGAGCTGATCGGCTACTCGATCGGCGCCGCGCTTGGTCCGCACGAACACCAGGGTGCGATTAACCGAGTCGGATATGGCGGCAGCCACCTTGGGCTTGTCAAGTTGATGGACCGCCAAGAAGCGATGCTCCTGAGTGTCGACCACTTCCCCGGCTGCTTCTACCTCGTGACGGATCGGATCGGACAGGTATGAGTTGATCAGTGACGCAATCGCCCCATCTAATGTCGCCGAGAACAGCATGGTCTGATGGCCGCGCTCGATGTCGCGCATCACACGATGCACCTGGGGCAGGAAACCCATGTCGGCCATCTGGTCGGCCTCGTCTATCACGACGGCGCCGACCTCACCAAGGAACACCAGTTCGCGCTCCATGAGGTCGATGAGGCGGCCGGGGGTGGCGACCAGGATCTCAACGCCGGCCTCGAGATCCTGAATCTGGCGGCCCATGGAGACTCCGCCGTAGACCGTCGCCAGGCTCAGGTTGCGGCTGTGGGCAAGCGGAGTCAACTCCCGGGCTACCTGCACGCACAGTTCGCGTGATGGCACCAGCACCAGCGCCGTCGGGCGGTTCGGCTTGGCGGCGCCGGCCCGCTCAATGAGCGGGATCCCAAACGCCAGCGTCTTGCCGGAGCCGGTCTGTGCCTTGCCACAGACATCCAAACCGGCCAGTCCGTCGGGGATGGTCATGGTCTGGATCGGGAATGGCTCTGAGATCCCCGTGCTCTCGAGGACGGCGACGATGTCTTCAGAAACACCGAGGGCTTGGAAAGAGGAGATGTCGACCTCGTCCGTGGTGGGACTTTGCATGATTTGCTTCCGTTTCGTTGTTCGAGTCGGCCTCCGGCACAACTCGACGAAGCGGTGGAGCGGTAGAGGCCCGGCGAGCACGACCCTGTTTTGCTCGTGCACTCGCCGCCATCACGGTAACACCTTCCGGCGGACATGAGGTGCCGGCGCGGGCTTCAGCCTCCGCTGGCTGAGAAATGCATCCAGTCCTTGAGGGTGTTCCAATTGCCGCCCCACGGCCATCCCATTTCGGCAAATGCGGAGACAACCACGTCACCCGGCTGAATCATCCCCGACCTGAGATTGTCCCTGTCGGTGTAGGAGGTCGCTAATTCGGGCAGGACCAGGTCCCCCTTCAGGTAAGGATTGTGGAACGGGTTGATGTCGATAGCCAGGCCGTAAGCGTGCTGCGACCAGCTTGTGTTCCCAACCGCCGGCCGGCATACAAACGAGGTGGTGTCGTTCCAGTCCCCGGTGGGCGGCGCATCGATCTCCTCGGCCCGGATGATGCGCATCTGCTCAATCGGGAAGGCTGCTTCGAAAAGTCGGCGAAAAACTTCAACCACTCCTTCTGCCCAGCGGGTGTTGACAAGGAGCTCGCCCGTATGGATACCTCCGTCGAAGCCGACATGCGAAACGGTGACATAGGCCAGCTCATCAACGGCGACCGGGCACTCGGGAACCCAGCTCGAGCGAGCCAGCACGTCGGCCGGCACCGGTTTAACCGTCCACTCAAATTCCGCGCTCGACGGTGGGGGCAGGTCGGCAGGGGTAGCCAGTCGTCGGTCGACGAGCTCGGGCGGAGTTGGCTGCACCTCGCCGTGCTCGTCGGGCCGGAGCGGCAGCGGGCGCGTTCCCAGCCAGCCGGGGCGAGCGAAGGGGTTGATCGTCGTGGTAGTCGCAGTTGTCGTAGTCGTTGTCGTCGGAATGGTGGTGATAGTCGTGAGTGCCGTCACCGTGGTCGAGGTCGAGGACGCGGCCGGAGCCGGGGCTGGAGGCAGCGTCGCCTCCCCCGGTACGGCATCGGAAGAGCCACCGCATCCGGCCATCGTGAGTCCGGCCAAGGCCACCATCGAGAAGAGCCGACTTCGCATGCCGTGACCGTACCGGAGAGAGGCGGGTAGTTGGCCGCTACGGCGACAGACAGAAACTGCGACTGGCGATACGCTCATCCTGTGGATCCCGACCTTGCCTACGACAAAGAGTTCGCGCCCTTCCTGCGAAGGCGCTGGCGGCTGATCGCCCTGGTGGCTGCCACTGTCGCCGTGTTGTGGGCAGTCTTGGCGGTGATGCAATTGCTGGGCGCCAGGAATCAGGCGTTGGCCGGAGTCGCTCACCTCGAATCAGTGCGTCCCTCCATGAGTGTGGATGCGCTGGCCTCCGGAGAGCTGACCTCAGAACTGTCAGAGGCGGCGGCCGATTTCGACCGCGCCAACAACCAGATCCGGTCACCGCTGGTGGCTCCGCTACGGCTCCTTCCCTGGGTGAGAACGCAGGTCAGATCGGCGGACGCCCTCAGCAGTACTGCCGGCCGAGTATCATCCGCTTTGGCAGTCGCCGCCAACGACGTGGCCCGGCTCACCGACGAGGCTTCCGAGATGGACAGGGTGGCGGTGGCCCGTCAGGCCCTATCAGTCGTGCAGCGAACTCAAGATTCATTTGGACTGCTCGACCTCGGCCCCTCCCGGTGGCTGATCGGATCACTGGCTGAAGCCCGAGAACGGGTGGAGACAGAACTGGCCGAAGCCGCAGTACTCCTCGCCGACGCCGAGGCCGCCGGAGTCGGCCTGGCCGAGTTCCTGGAGGGCCCAACCACCTACCTCCTCCTGGCCGCCAATAACAGCGAAATGGGGGCCGGCTCCGGTTCGTATCTCCAGGTCGGCACCGTACAGGTCGCAAACGGAGTGCTGACAGTCGACGAGCTCCTGCCGGCCGGAGACCATCTCCTGGAGCGAGGATCCGTGGAAATACCCGACCCCGACCTCGCCTCTCTCTGGAGTTGGCTGGACATCGCCGTTGACTGGCGCAACCTGAGCCCCAGCCCTCGC
>Ga0255047_10000642_pt1 | contig 28280 bp, 31 predicted proteins | sample JV7_2_1_MG_FD_183640 | JGI IMG/M metagenome (GOLD analysis project Ga0255047, IMG submission 183640) | Seawater microbial communities from Jervis Inlet, British Columbia, Canada - JV7_2_1 | ecosystem: Environmental > Aquatic > Marine > Inlet | place: Canada: British Columbia | collected 2016-10-06
CGCCCTGCGCAAGCAGCTCCTGAAGTCGACCGTCTTCGTAGCGCTGTCGATCGGACTCGCTGAAGAAATCGGTCGTGGGACGTCCAACAACTTCGTCGCGCCGGTAGCCCAGCTTTTGCAGCCAGTGATCGGTAACCGTCACGATGTTTCCGTCACCATCTACGGTGTGCAACATGGCCGGCGTCGACCGATACAGCTCGCGGTATTTGAAATTGACGCGCGCCTGGTCGCCTATTTCCGTGTAGAGGGCCACCGTGCGAACGAAGGCTCCGTTCGGGTCGTATTCGACCAACGAGTTCGTCATGCAGTCGACGGTCTCACCCGATGACGATACGAAGCCGATTGGCTTGTTCTCGAGCTTTCCCGTGCGCCGCAATACAGGAAGAAATTCCTCCTCAATGCGCTGCGCCGATTCGGCGGTCACAAAGTCGCTCGGCCGACGACCCACCATATCTTCGCGATCGTAGCCCAACCGCTCGAGGAACGCGTCATTGACGTCCAGGTAATTGCCGTCCTCGCCAATCGAGGTCGCCATGGCGGGCGACTTGCGAAACAGCCATTGATAGTCCTCGAATCGGGTCATCGCGGGAGTGTATACGATATGTCGTAATAATGTTAACGGTTTTTCGTTATTAACGAAATTCCGTAACCCTGGCTTTCGGAGTAACTCATTGTTTTTAAAGGGATTGAAGAGTTGGCACGGCTTGTGCAATAGAGAAAGTAACGAACACAACAGAGTCGCTTGGAGCGACGCTCGCAAACTAAAGGATTGATCATGAAAACGGGAAAAATCGAAAACGGACTGGCCCTTCTGGGCGTACTTATCGTGCTCTTCGCGGTAACGTCAGCAGCCAACACAGCGCTGGCCGATGACACCGGGCTTTTTGAGGGCAACTTGAAAATCGAGTCATCGACCACAAATTAAGGTTTCCGGATACGGGGCATCAGGGGTCTCTCCCCCGAAATACCTGATCGCCTGAATACCGGACTCGTCAGCACGACTGCTGACGAGCAAGGGCCAGGAAGGCCCAGCGGCAACCCCCCCTGCCGTTAAACCCTGGGCGCCGGAGACCTCCGAGTCGGAGGCCCGCTGAATCGGCAACCGAATCAGCGCTCCGGCGCCTTTCTTTTTACTGGCCCTGTACGCGATCGCGCTGTGCCTGTGCGCGTTTGGCGCGAATGCCAGCCATTCCATTGCTAATGGTTTCGCGCAGGCTCTTGAGCCAGCGCCTGGCAAAGGCAAACTCAACACCCAGAACTGCCAGGCCGATCGGGATAACGATCAATGCGGGACCCGGTGCAACGATCATGACAATACCGATCACGATGATCGTACTGCCCAGCACAGCTATCGCAACACGTCGTGCCGTCTTGTAGGTCCAATGCATGGTCTTCTGGATCAAGGGTGGCCCCCGCTACTCGGTATTCACTATTTTATCAGTCACTGCAGTTTGCTTTATGACCACCTTATCGTAGTCTTTGTTGCATGCCTCTGAAGCTATTTTACCTTTTTCCGCTCGCAGTTTTGTTCGCACCGCTCGCCCTGGCGGAGAATGCCGCAAACCTGGTTGTCGATGCAGACCCTGCTGTGGTTGTAATCAAACCACTTGCAGAGGGTCGCAGGCTCATCAGGCCGCCGGCACTCGAGTTCCTGCTACGCATTGATGCGGAGTGCCATGCGGAGGCCGAGATTGCATCAATTTCAATCAGTATCGCCGACACTCAGAAGGCGCTGACAACCACAGACCTCGACGACACAGCACCCATCGCAACCCGCATTACGATCCCCGCACGGCAGGTATCACCCATTGCTGTGGAAGACTTCTGCCCTATGGAATCCCCGGCTGCCGCTGACGAACTGGTCGTCAGGGACGCGCTAACGGCACACGTGTCACTTCGCTGCACGAGCGATGCAGGTGAGTCGATTACTTACGCATCACGCGCGCTGGACGTGATGCTGCATTGCGAGGCAGCAGCCGATACTCAGGGCGAGCTACCCTCGTTAATTGCCAGGTGAAGATTTAGAAACTCCACGGTTTTCTGCCAGGCATCCTCGGCCGCAGCCGCGTTGTACGCAGTGCCGGTCGGATTTGCGAATGCGTGATCGGCACCCGGGTAAATGTGAATGTCGTAGTTTTTACGCAATCGTTCCAGCGCCGCTTCGAAATTCTGCACGGATTCCACTGTGATGCCCTGATCCTGTGCGCCGAACAGACCGAGAATCGGCGAACTGATCGGGCGCAGTCTTTCTTCATCATCTGTAACCTGCCCGTAATAGATCACGGTGGCATCGATCTCGTCAGGAAGTAACATCGCAGTGTTCAGTGACCAGCCGCCACCGAAACACCAACCAAGCGACCCAATGCGCGGCGCACCCGCCGTTGCATCAACGAACTCGTACGCCTGGCGTATGTTCTGGTTCGCCGCCCGCGGATTCTCGACAACCCTTAACATCTGCTGCCGCGCCTGTTCCGGCGTCGTCGCCGATGCGCCGCCGAACAGATCGACAGCCAGAACGATGTAACCCTCGCCGGCCAGGCGATTCGCCATGGCACGCACATTGTCATTTAGCCCCCACCACTCATGAATGACGATGATGGCGGGCAACGGATCCACCATGTCGGCCGGAAAGACGAAATACCCGTAGACCAGCTCATCATCCACTTCGGCATAAGGCAGCCGCTCGGATATGACGGGTCTGTTTGGCGCGATATCAGTTGCAGGGCTCGGCTCGGCCGTATCATTCGCATGCTCCTGCGACATAGCGTCAACATTGGCCCGACCGGCCGCCTTATCGGCTTCGTCACTCTCCGGTGTACCGGAATCGCAGGCGGACAGACAGAAAACGGCAGAGGTGAGCACGAAAGCCAGGAATCGTTTATTCGTGTGATTTGTATTCATATCGTGCGCTAGTTTAATCCAAAAACCATGGGCGGGTCGAAGGATTAGCCCGTAGCGTCTAGACTCGGACCCCGGGGCGAAATCAGGGTGACGGGGGTTGCATGAGTTTGTTGCAGGAATCAGTGATCTATCTGCTGGCAGCAATTGTGCTGGTCACGCTGAGCAGGCGTCTGGGTTTTGGCTCGGTGCTCGGCTACCTGGCTGCCGGAATCATAATCGGCCCATTCGGCTTCGGGTTCATTCACGATCCCGAGCACATCCTGCATTTCGCGGAACTCGGTGTCGTCTTCCTGTTGTTCGTTGTCGGTCTCGAGTTGCAACCGTCGAGGTTGTGGGTATTGCGCAAGATGGTCTTTGGCCTCGGCTCGGCCCAGGTCATCGTCAGTGCTGCCATCATCGCCACAATTGCGTGGTCTTTCGGGCTGGGTACCACTCCCGCTATCGTCATCGGTTGCATCCTGGCATTGTCATCGACAGCATTCGTGCTACAGATGCTCGCCGAAAAAAAGGAGCTGACGACCAGCCACGGTCGCGCCGCCTTCTCGATCCTGCTGTTCCAGGATCTCGCCGCGATTCCCTTGATTGCAATACTCCCGACATTGGGCGCCACCAGCGACGGTAGTTTCGATTTTGCACAAGCCGGCATCATGTTCGCGACAATTGCGGCATTGATCGTGGGTGGCCGAATCCTGTTGAAGCCGATCCTGCAGATTGCGGCAGGATCGAAGATTCCGGAAATATTCACGGCCACAGCCCTGCTCGTCGTCATCGGTGCAGCCCTTTTGATGCAGTTCGCTGGTATGTCCATGGTACTCGGCGCGTTTATCGCCGGGATGTTGCTGGCGGACTCGGAATATCGTCACCAGCTCGAGGCTGACATCGCGCCGTTCAAGGGTCTGCTGCTCGGCCTGTTTTTCATTGCCGTCGGAATGTCCGTCAATGTTGGCCTGCTGCTCGATTCACCGGGCCGCATTCTCCTGATTGTGGCAATGCTCATGGCCGCAAAAGCGCTCGTACTTGTGCCACTCGCGCGTGTCTTTGGATTGTGTGACGCACGCGCATCAACGAGCCTCGCCGCAGTTATGTCGGGCGGCGGCGAATTCGCATTTGTGCTTTTTGGCATAGCAGCACGACAACGACTGATCGCAGCTGAGCTTATCGACGAGTTGATTCTTGCCGTTGCGGTCTCGATGTTGCTGACGCCATTCATCTACCTTCTGAATGAGGCCGTGACCGCAAGACTCGAGCGCCGCGAAGAACCGGAATACGACGACATGGATAACCCGCACAATGATGTCATCATCGCCGGCTTCGGCAGAGTCGGGCAGATCATCGCCCGCTTGCTGGCGGTCTTCAAAACACCCTTCACAGCGCTCGAGATTGACTCGTCGCAGGTCGACGTCGTGCGACGCTTCGGCAACATCGTTCATTACGGTGATGCGTCACGACTCGATATTTTGCGCGCAGCTGGCGCGGAGCACGCGAAGATATTCGTACTGGCAATCGACGATGTCGAAGCGTCGATACGCACAGCCGAAGCCGTCAGGCAGCACTTTCCACATCTCAGGATCGTCGCTCGCGCACGTAATCGTCGACATGCACACTGGCTAATGGACCTCGGTATCGAGCACATTTTTCGCGAGACGATGCTGTCGAGCCTGACAATGTCGAAACGTGTGCTGACTAACCTGGGATTTGAGAAGGACGAGGTCGAGCGAATCAGCGCCAAGTTCCGCGCGCGCGATACGCGCCTGCTGAAAGAACAACATGCCATCCATCATTCTGAGGAGAAGATGATCCAGTCATCCAAAGACACGGCTTCGGAATTCGAGTCGCTGTTGCAGGGCGATATCAAGCGTTAACTGTCCCAGTCATCATCATCGGTCCATTCGCGAAGTTTGCTTTTGTCGACCTTGCGCCACTGCTCATCACTTCGGCGTATGTGTTCCACGACTTTCGCGATCGTATAGATGACAACGACAACGATAATAATGAGTATCGGAGCAAGACCTTCAGGCATGGCCATTAATCGGTAGCGATGACAGACGTAAATTCTAACACCGGCACAAAGCGATCGATGGTTCGACGCGGCACAGCCTTCGTACGTGAATCTCTTCGTGACAGCGACACGGACTATACGAAGGGTCGTATCAACCGTGCGCTGGGTCTGCTGGCCATACCGATGATGCTCGAAATGTCGATGGAGTCGATTTTCGCGGTCGTCGACATCGCTTTCGTGTCCCGCCTCGGAACGGATGCCATCGCGGCGGTCGGTATCACCGAGGCACTGATCACGGTCCTGTACGCCGTTGCAGTGGGCCTGGGAATGAGTGTCACCGCCATGGTGGCACGGCGCATTGGTGCGAAGGAACGTGAGGCGGCGGCGAAGGTTACCGGCCAGGCCATCTGGGTTGGCGCCGGACTGTCCTTGCTAATCGGCATTCCGGGATCGTTTTATGCTGCGGATATGCTGCGCCTGATGGGGGCCAGCACGGGCGTGGTCGAGACAGGCACAGGATTTGCGGCTGTGCTGCTCGGTGGCTCAGCGAGCATCATCTATCTGTTCGTACTCAATGCCGCATTTCGCGGTGCCGGCGACGCATCGGTCGCGCTGCGCTCGCTGTGGCTCGCGAACGGAATCAACATTATTCTGGATCCTTGCCTGATTTTCGGCCTGGGACCGTTCCCCGAGATGGGCGTCACGGGTGCTGCTGTGGCGACGACGATTGGCCGTAGCGTCGGCATCGTCTACCAGCTCTGGTACCTGTTCGATGGTCGTGGACGACTCAGGTTTCGACTGCGCCACCTCGCGCTGGCGCCTCCTATCCTCGCTCGTATGCTGGCCATTTCCACGGGTGGAATCGGGCAGTTCCTGATCGCAACATCGAGCTGGATTATCGTCATGCGCATCGTTGCAATTTACGGCAGTACGGCCGTTGCAGCCTACACAATTGGCTTGCGCATCTTCGAATTCATCTGGCTGCCGTCCTGGGGCCTCGGTAACGCCGCCGCAACACTGGTAGGGCAGAACCTCGGTGCGGGGCAACCGGACCGCGCCGAAAAAACTACCTGGCGGGCGGCGAAGTACAACACGGTTTTCATGACGTCGCTGGGAGTGCTTGTCATCATTCTTGCCCCCGGTATCGCCGGCTTGTTCACCAGCGATTCCGATGTGCTGCGCTACGGCACAAGTTGCCTGCGCATTCTCGCCCTGGGTATCCCCATGTACGCCGTGGGGATGATAGTTACACAGGCGCTTAATGGGGCTGGTGATACCAGGACTCCGACCGCAATCAATTTCGTGTGCTTCTGGATCCTGCAAATCCCGCTGGCTTACTGGTTGGCAACAGGCCTGTCGCTGGGACCGGACGGCGTGTTCTGGGCGATTGTTGTTTCGGAATCCCTGGTGACCATCCTGGGTGTAATCGTCTTCAGGCGCGGCCGATGGAAGCAGCAGGTAGCCTGACGAGCCACTGGGATGTCGGTACTATCTGAGGCGCGATGAGCGAGCCACCACTTATTGAAATTCGAAACGCAACGATCTGGCGTGGTACGACCTGCGTCTTCGAAAAACTGAATCTCACCATCGAGCAGCACGAACGCGTTGCCATTCTCGGGCCCAACGGTTCGGGAAAAACCACGCTTTTGAAGACGATCAATCGCGAATTATACCCGGTCGTTGCCACGGACTCGGTGGTGCGCATACTCGGACAAGATCACTGGAATGTCTGGGACTTGCGCAGGCACATCGGCATCGTCTCTCACGATCTCCACCAGCGTTATACACCGACGACCACGGCGCTCGAAGTCGTTATCTCCGGCTTTCACTCAAGCATTGGCGTGCACGGCACGCTCGCACAGCGTATCAGCAGGGATGAAGTCGACAAGGCGCGGGCTATATTGAGCCTGCTCGGCATCGATGCGCTCGCGAATACCGCACTCCGGTCGATGTCGACGGGTCAACAACGTCGTTGCCTGCTCGGCCGGGCACTGGTTCACGAACCGCAGACACTGATCCTCGATGAGCCAACCGAGGGGCTCGATTTCGCGGCCAGCTTCGATTATCTCGATCGCATTCGCGAACTGGCACGAAGTGGACACAACATCGTCCTCGTCACTCACCACCTCAACGAGATACCTCCCGAAGTCGAGCGAGTGGTTGTTCTCAAGGAAGGCACCGTCGTCGCTGACGGGGACAAAGCCAGCGTTCTGGACGCCGGGTTACTGAGTTCAGTATATGAAACAGGCATACGCGTCGCCGAGGTCGATGGCTATTATCTGGCGTTTCCGGGCGAGCGACTTAACAAAACGTGACCTGATACGATAAATTCGCCGCCAAAAGTCCTACTCTTGGGGTCATGATCGTGTTCATTCGAATAGCCGCAACGAGCCTGCCTTTGATCGCCTTGCCGGCGCTGGCCGCCGAGGCACCCGTCGCAACCGGTATTACCAGCGTCGGGCCTGCCGCATTCATCTTTACAATCGCCGGCGCGTTGTTGTTGACCCTGATTTTCCGCTCCACTGCGAGCCACGTGATGCGCATCGTCACCGGCCACATTGGCGCCTACCGGATTCGCCATGCGCTTGGCGCCCGCAGCCCGGACGTACTGCACGACTTTATTCTGCCCGGCGCTTACGGCGGGCTGGTGAAAATCGATCATGCCATCCTGACCGCGGGCGGCATCCTGTGCATTCAGACAAAGCACTACAACGGTATTGTTTTCGGTGCCGAGGACGAAGCCCAGTGGACCAACGTGGATGGCACCGTTCGACGCCGCTTCCTTAATCCGCTCATTCAAAATGAAGGCCGTACACGCGCACTGCAAAGTGTTTTGCCTGATGTCCCGGTGGATAATCTTGTCGTGTTCACCGGTAAAGTTGATTTCCCGACACCGCCACCAAAAAACGTTGTTCGTGTCGCTTCTCTCGACAGCTTCATCGCCAAACACGTTTTCGGACCGAGCAAAGTCAAGGACTGGGATGCGGCGTGGCTCACCGTCAAATCGGCAGCTTTAACCGATGAGGCCTCCCGCAAGGACCTGCAGGCTCAAATAGCCTGATTCGCAACGGCGCGCCCCGCGTCGACCATTGATCTATAATCTGCGGCATCTGCACGAGTCCGAGTGTTTGTATCACATGGAAAAATCCGCGGCCCTGATCTCTTCTCCAATTGGAGTACTTGCTGTCCTCGCGTTCGTCGCGGCGTTCTTCTTCGCAATTGAGCAGAAGACAAAGGCAAAGCTTTTCCAGTACCTGCCACCGTTGCTGTTTATATACGCAACCCCGGTATTCCTGAACAACTTTGATGTCATCCCCAGCGCGTCACCGGTGTACAAGGGGCTAAGCGCCTACCTGTTGCCGGCGTTCATCGTGCTGATGCTGATCAAGGTGAACGTGCCGGCCGTTGTTCGCGTCATGGGCAAGGGCGTACTCGTCATGCTGATGGGTACCGCGGGCGTCATGGTTGGCGCGGTTGTCGCGTACATGCTCGTTCACACCTGGTTATCTGATGATGCGTGGAAAGGCTACGGGGCACTTGCGGGCAGCTGGATCGGCGGGACGGCCAACATGGCCGCGACAGCGGAGATGCTCGGCACGTCCGAGGAGCAATTTGGTCTCGCAGTCATTGCCGACAACGTCATTTACATCGTTTGGCTGCCATTGCTGTTGATGTCGCGTGATTTTGCGACCCGATTTAACCGCTGGGCGCGTGTGCCGCCCGAAAGGCTTGAAGCAATGGACGCCGCCGCCGACCTGCATGTCGAGGACGATCAGGCACCGACGATGCCGCAGTACCTGTTTCTGATCGCCATCGTAATCGGCGTGACATGGGTCGGCATAGCACTGGCTCCGGAGATCTCCGGGTCGATAGCATCGCGAACACCCGCTTTGAGCTCGGTCTTCGGTGAATCGACAGTGCGCATCTTGCTGGTGACGACTCTGGCGCTGTTGCTGTCGACAACAGCCGTGTCGAAGCTACCCAACTCGACGGCCATGGGCACAGCCATGATCTATGTATTTGTCGCTGGCATGGGCGCGCGCGCATCCGTCGCCGGGCTGGCCGAAGCACCGATGTTCGTCGCCGGTGCATTTGTGTGGATATTTATCCACGGATTGTTTTGTCTCGCAGGCGCCTGGATCTTCCGGGTTGATGTCCACAGTGTCGCCATTGCCTCGGCCGCCAACATCGGCGCAGCCGCTTCGGCGCCCATTGTCGCCGCGCACCACCGCCCCAACCTGGTGCCAGCGTCGATCCTGATGGCCCTGCTCGGCTATGCGCTGGGCAATTACCTCGCCCCCCTGACCGGCCACCTCGCCAGGATGGCTGTCGGACAGTAATGCGCGCAGTCACTCCAGACAAGATCAAACGCTGGTTGCAACGTACGGCCATATCGGTCGTCGCGGCAACGGTCATTGTCTCGATTGCGCTGGTTTGGCTGTGGCGTGACCGCGCGCCGCTGGACGACATCGATTGGCCATCGTACCCGTATATTGAACCCAGTCTCGACGCAGTCACGATGACCTGGCTGGGTGTCACAACGCTACTGTTCGACGACGGCGAAACGCAGATCCTGATTGACGGCTTCTTCTCGCGGCCAACTCTTTCTGATGCACTACTCAGCCGGCCGGTGAGCAGCGACGCCGTGACAGTTAACTACGTGCTCGACGAGTATCGGATGCGACGCCTTGCGGCGGTGATTCCGGTGCAGTCGCATTACGATCACGCGATGGATATAGGCGCAATCGCCAATCGCAGCAGCGCGTCTATCCTGGGCTCCGAATCTACCGCTAATATTGCCCGTGGCGCCGGTGTGCCAGAAGACCAGATAATCGTCGCCGAGAATCGCGGCACATACTCGTTCGGACAGTTCACGATCACGATGATTGAAACTCCTCACGCCCCGATCGGATGGAGTGGCTCGGTCCCGGTAGCGGGGACCATCGATGAACCGCTGCAAACACCGGCGTCGATATGGGCTTACCGTGAAGGCCAGAGTTACTCCGTTGTCCTGACGCATCCGTACGGCACTACGCTCGTACACGGCAGTGGCGGCTATGCTGAAGATGCTTTGCAGGGCATCCAGGCAGATGTCGTTTTGCTCGGCATGGCGATGCTCGACGGGCTGGGTCGCGACTATGTGGAACAATACTGGCGGGCTGTCGTGACGACCACAGGTGCGGCACATGTGTTACCGATACATTTTGATGATCTTACGCAGCCGTTCGGTGAGATCCTGCTGTACCCGCGCGCGCTCGATAACTTTGTAAAGACGGCGAAATGGCTTGAGGAAATCGCCGCAACCTGGGATGCCGATACTCGCCTTCACCTTCCTGAATTCGGCAAAGCGGTCGTTCTGTATCCGGAGGCTTCGCCCGAGGCCTGATTATCAATCGGGCAAAAATTCGGCCAGGGTACAATGGCCGGCAATCAGTGCTTCTTTTCTGTCTCGCTCGAGTTGCTTTACTCGATATTCGAACTGTTGCGCTCTGGCGCGATCCCCCAGGCGTTCAGAAAATTCCAGGTTCAGAGGGCCTCTCCCCCGGAGATATTTGGCACCGCGCGTACCTGACTCATGCTCGCGGATGCGGCGCTCGACGTCGATGGCAATTCCGGTGTAAAGCGTGCCATCGACACAGCGGACTATATACAGGCTGTACTCGCCTGCTCTAGACATTCCGAGACGCCATTCTCAGGCGCGGGCGCCAGTCATCGTATCGCCAAGCACACGAAATGCGCCTGCCTCGATACTCTCACCATTCTCAGGCGTGTCTGCCCAGGTAAGCACGATCTCAGAGACCCCACCAAGCTCCGCGGCAGGTTCATGAAGATGCAGGGTCAGCATATTGCCCATTAGTTCTGCTTCACGAATCAGATCATGGCCACCAAACTGCTGCTCATTGATCTCGATGTAAGTCGACGAATCGAAATCGTCTTCGACTGTCCGCATAAGCATTATGTAGTCATCGATATCGCCTTCGGTCGTCGTGCTCGCGAAGAATAAAATCGTCGCATTGTCACGTACATCGAAGGCAACTGTGTCGTAGTTGCGACTTCCAGACATCGATACTCCCAGGGCCGGGTTCGACGTCCAGTCTACGTCATTCGTCTGCCCGCCGTCACTTGAATCCCGTGCTTGCCGAGTCCGATGCCTTGGAGTACCGTCTTTATTTGTGATCACACTCAAAATTAACGGCGAAAACCACTCGATCGATGTCGATCCGTCGACACCGCTCCTGTGGGTTATTCGCGACTACGTCGGGCTCACGGGAACGAAGTTCGGTTGTGGGATTGCCCAGTGCGGTGCCTGCACGGTTCATCTCAATGGTGCCCCGATCCGCTCGTGTTCGACTCCGGCGCAGGTCGCCATTGGCCAGGAACTCACAACGATCGAAGGCATCGCTAAAGACGACGGCGAACTGCACCCGGTGCAGCAAGCCTGGATCGATGAGCAGGTTCCGCAATGCGGATACTGCCAATCCGGCCAGATCATGTCGGCCACCGCCCTGCTGCAGGACAACCCGTCACCATCGGATGCCGACATTGACCAGGCGATGGCCGGCAATGTCTGCCGTTGCGGTACGTATCCGCGAATTCGCAAGGGCATCAAGCGTGCCGCGTCGGCTATCAACGCACTACATGAGGAGGCGACCTCAGATGGGTAAGTGGTCACGTCGCGCCTTCATCACAACCGGCATCGCGGCCGGTGGCGTTGTTGTATTCGGTGTTGCTATTCGCAGGGGTGATCGGGCGGCTAAGGTCCGAGAGATCGTAGCGGCTGACGACGAGTCGCTATTTGATATTTGGCTGAAGATCGCACCGGACAACACGATTACGGCGATTGTGCCGCACGCCGAGATGGGCCAGGGTGTGCACACGACTCTCGCAATGATGCTTGCCGACGAACTGGATGCCGATTGGTCCAGGGTTGAGGTTCTCGAGGCACCCAGCGACAAGGAATACGCCAATTACGCACTAGCCAGGGGTTACACTGCCGGCGCTGCGGATTTTCCAGCGTGGCTTATTGACACGGTCGACGGAATTTTCTTCCGAGCTACGCAAGCAATAGGTCTGCAACTCACGGGCGGCAGTACTTCGGTGAGGACCACCGGCCAAATCGCGATGCGCGTGACCGGCGCTGCGGCACGCATTGCGTTGCTGCAGGCCGCCGCCGATGAATGGCAGGTATCGGTGAGTGAGCTCACGACACGAGACAGCACGGTTTTACACGTCGAAAGTGAGCGATCTGCAACCTATGCCAGCCTTGCTGAGGCGGCCGCCAGGATATCGTTGCCGAGCAAACCCGTTTTGAAAAGCAGCGACGAATTCAACATCATGGGCACGTCGCCGCAGCGCCACGACATTCCTGCAAAAGTCGACGGCACTGCAATGTTTGGCATCGATGCAACCTTGCCGGGCATGAAGTACGCAGCCATCCAGGCCGCCCCTGTATTTGGTGGCGCAGTGAGCAAGCTCAATCCGGCGTCGATTCAGGACATGCCCGGCATACGCAAAGTCATTGAACTCGACGATTCAGTGGCCGTCATTGCTGACGGATACTGGCAGGCCAGGATGGCACTGGACCAGTTGCAGGTCGAGTACAGCGACGGTGGCAACAGTCATTGGGAACAGGCCGAAATATTCAACCAGTTTTCCGCCGATCTCAACCAGTCGGCGGAGGCGGGCGACGAAAAGACCGACGTGGCATCAGGTGACGCACGGGCCGCCCTGCGCGGCGCCGCACAGGTCCTGGACGCAGAGTACCGCGTGCCGTACCTGGCCCACTCTCCAATGGAACCAATGAACTGCATGGCCTGGGTGCACGATGGAACCTGCGAACTCTGGACCGGCTCTCAGAATCCGCTCGGCTTCGCGAAAGACGTAAGCGATGCGCTCGACATGGATCTCGGCGACGTGACGGTTCACAACCAGTATCTCGGAGGCGGTTTTGGCCGACGCGGTTTTTCCGACTACGCCGTACAGGCCGCCAGGATTGCGAACTCTGTCCCGTACCCGGTCAAACTGGTCTGGTCTCGCGAAGAAGACACACGGCACGACCATTACCGGCAGGCCAGCATCAGTCGATTCCAGGGAGGTCTCGATGAAAATGGCCGACCGGTCGCCTGGCACAACCATTACGTGAATAAGCACGACCCCGAGGAAGCACCGCATATTCCGTATGCGATTGGCAACCAGCACATTGTCTATACGGAAAGCAAGACACACGTACCCTGGGGCTTCTGGCGCAGCGTGGACCATTCGCTGCATGCGTTTTTTACTGAGTCTTTTGTTGACGAACTCGCCTTTGCCGCAGGACGCGACCCGTACGAGTATCGACGCGAGCTACTGCAGGAAGAACCGCGGTATCTCGCCGTGCTTGACCTTGCCGCCGAAAAAGCCGGCTGGGGCGAACCGCTGGCCGAGAATCAGGGCCGCGGTATCTCGATACACCGTTCGTTCGGTACGATCGTCGCCGAAGTTGTCGACGTCGACGTCGTCGACGGTGAGCTTGCGGTCCCGCGCGTCGTCTGCGCCGTGGACGCCGGCTACACAATCCACCCCGATGGCATGGCCGCACAGATGGAAAGCGGTATAGCTTATGGCATGACGGCAGCACTCTACGGAGAGATCTCGATTCGCCATGGCGCCGTCGCGCAATCGAATTTTCACGACTACCCGATGTTGCGCATGGACAAGGCGCCAGTCGTTGAGACACACATCATCAATAGCGGCGAATCGCTTGGTGGTGCTGGCGAGCCCGGCACACCGCCGATCGCACCGGCACTAACGAACGCAATTTTCAATGCGACGGGAATTCGAATTCGCGAATTACCGGTACGGCAACATGACCTGAAGAAACCTGATTTTCGCGAAACCGATGTAGCCTGAAGGCGGATAGCACCTTGAGCAAAGAGAAACTGAGCGAGTTACTGACCGAACTGAACGCGGAGCTGAATGAAACCGGCAACGTCGACGATGACACGAGAGAGTTGCTGGAGCGGCTGCATGACGATATTGACCGCCTGACCGGGGAGACTCACTCGACGGCAGTCGACCGTGCCAAGAATCTTGAATCCCGCTTCGCCGCGAATCACCCTGTCGCCGCACGTATTGCACGGGAATTTGCGGACCTGCTGGCGAAAATGGGCATTTGAGCCCAGGCCGCAATCTCGTTGTTTCTGTCGTCACGGCGGCAGCACTGGTCGCTTTTTTCCTGCTGAGTTCGCCGGTTCCACAAGATCCGGCCTATCATCAGTTTGCCGACGGACGCACGCTCCTCGGAATCAGCAACTTCTGGAACGTCACATCCAACCTGCCTCTCATGGTCGTGGGTCTGTGGGGCACGCAAGTCGTATTTCGTCATCACAACATCGTATGTCTGCCGGGACTCGAGCTCGCCTACATCGTTTTTTTTACCGGTATTATTCTGACCGCGTTCGGGTCCGCTTACTACCATCTCAACCCTGCCAACGATCCGCTCGTGTGGGATCGCCTGCCGATGACGATCGGCTTTGCAGGTCTTTTTGCACTCATCCTCGGCGAGTTCGTATCTCCGCGCATCGGACGCACTGTCCTTATACCGCTGTTGTTGATTGGTATCGCTTCGGTCGAGTACTGGGCGTACACCGAGATTAACGGACAAGGAGACTTGCGCCTTTATGTCGTCGTGCAATTTTTGCCGATGATGCTGGTTCCGGCCATTCTGCTGACGTACGAGCCCGCCATCGGCTCTGCGAAATACTTCTGGTACATGCTGCTTTTTTATGTGCTTGCCAAGCTGTTCGAGTTCATCGACAGCGGCCTCTATGCGGCCGGTGGCATCATCAGTGGACATTCGCTGAAACATATCTTCGCGGCCATGGCTGCAGCAACGGTTTTGTTTGCATTGATGCAAAGACGACATGTTATGCGCGCCGCAAACGATGACTAGCCGGACCTACCTGGGCAACGGCCATTGCGGTGTATACATCGGCGCGATCAGTACGAGCGCCAGACTTTTTCATTGAACTCGGTCAGGCCGGCATCGAGGAATTTTGGCGGCGCATTCACAATATCATCGCGCTGCTCGACGCAATCCAGATGTGGCCAGTATGCGAGCAACTCTTCGTCAGCGACCGAGAACGGCGGTCCTTTTGCAATTTCCTCGTCGTAATCCAGTGAAATGATGAGCTGTTCGGCGTCATCGGTCAGCAAAGAACGTACATGGAGTGCATAGGCCGATCGTTGTGCTGCAGGCAACGCTATCAACGCGCCGCGATCATAGTGCGCATCACAGCGGATTGATGTCAGGTCAAACAGGTTGCCGCAGTAGATCGAGACGTCGACGCCTATCGCGTCGTATCGCGGGAGCTCATCCTGCACGACACTGAATGCGAGGCCCTGCTCGGCAAAAAACGACTCTATAGCTATGTCCGACAGTTCCACGCCAACAACACGATTGCCCCGGGAAGCGATCCATCGCAAGTCGACAGACTTGCCGCACATTGGCACGAAGACCGTTCGGCCAGTGGCTCGCCAGTGTTTCTTCAGGCTCGCATTGCCGTCTTCCTCGTGCCAGCCGATACGTCCTTCCTGCCAGCGTTCCAGCCAGGGTTCCGACACAATATTCTCCCGTTAGGTAACACCCGAAGTTTACCCGCCGCATTGGCGGCGTTACTATGCGCGCGCCCATCAAATCTTGAGGAATTATCCGGCATGACGAACGCATTACGAATCGACGGTAAGGAAAAAGCCGCTGAAATGTCCGAACAGATTACGGCTCAAACGGCCGAGCTGCTCGAGAAGCATGGCCTGCAACCGGGTCTCGCCGTCGTTATCATCGGCGAAGATCCAGCCAGCCAGGTGTACGTGCGTAACAAGAAAAAGAGGGCTGAGGGCTGCGGTTTTCACTCGGTGCAGCGCACGCTGGATGCCGAGACATCAGAACAAGACGTACTCGCGCTTATCGACGAGCTCAACAATGACGAAAAGATTCACGGCATTCTCGTGCAATTGCCCTTGCCGGATCACCTGGACGAGCAGACCATCACACAGTCGATTTCACCCGGCAAGGATGTCGACGGCTTTCATTTCATCAACATCGGCAAGCTGACGTCGGGTAACACGGCCGACGCTTTCGTGCCGTGCACACCCGCCGGCTGCATGCTGATGATCGAGGACCATCTCGGCGCTGACCTGTCAGGGCTCAATGCGGTTGTCGTAGGACGCTCGAACATCGTCGGCAAACCAATGGCCAGCCTGTTATTGCAGGCGCACGCGACAGTCACGATCTGCCACAGCCGGACGAAGGATCTGCCGGGCGTCGTCAAGCGAGCCGATATCGTTGTCGCAGCTGTCGGCCGTGCCAATATGGTGACCGGAGACTGGATCAAACCCGGTGCCGTTGTCATCGATGTCGGCATCAATCGCATCGAGACAACCGTCGATGGCGAGACGAAATCGAAGCTGACAGGCGACGTTGATTACGACTCGGCGTGTGAAGTCGCGAAGGCGGTGACACCGGTACCAGGCGGAGTCGGACCGATGACGATCATCATGCTGATGGCCAACACATTAAGGGCGGCACGACTGTCGGCAGGCCTGGATGGCTAGCGAGGACTTTCGCACCATATGGCTTCAACCGGATGACCCGGAGGTCGTCCAGATCATTGACCAGCGGCTTCTGCCGCACGAATACATCATTCACGATCTTCGCCACTGGGGCGATGGCGTCGAGGCCATCAGCGACATGTATGTGCGTGGAGCGCCACTCATTGGTGCCACCGCAGCGTGGAGCCTTTATCTCGCTGCAGTGTGCGGAAAGTTTCCGCTGGATGAAGTCAGGCGGGCTGCAGACGCCCTGCTGAAATCGCGGCCAACGGCCGTCAATCTGCGCTGGGCTGTCGACCGGGTCATGAACCTGGTTGAGAACACCGCCGAGGATGACCTCGCGCGCCTCATTCGAGCAGAAGCCGAAGCAATTTGTGCCGAGGATATCGATATCTGTCTCGGTATCGGCCGGCATGGATTGACGTTGCTCGAGGAGATCTCGCAGCGCAAGAGCGGTGCGGTTAACGTGCTGACCCATTGCAATGCCGGCGCGCTGGCCACGATAAACTGGGGCACCGCGACCGCACCCATCTACCTTGCCCGGCAGGCCGGTCTGGACGTGCACGTCTGGGTCGACGAGACCCGGCCGCGTAACCAGGGATCGCAACTCACCGCGTGGGAGCTTGCGCAGAATAACGTCCCACATACGCTGATCGTCGACAATGCAGGCGGGCACCTGATGCAAAATGGCCAGGTTGATATCGTCGTCACGGGCACCGACAGAACCGCGCGCAATGGCGACGTTTGCAATAAGATCGGCACCTACCTGAAAGCGCTCGCGGCATTCGACAATGACATTCCATTCTATGTCGCACTACCGTCGACAACGATCGACTGGACTACGGACAGCGGAGCGGATATCCCGATAGAAGAGCGCGGCCCGGAAGAAGTCAGCAAGACCGCCCGGCCGGAGACGCGAATCGCCAACCCGGCATTTGATATCACACCGGCACGCCTTGTCACGGGGCTGATCACCGAACGTGGTATCTGCGATGCCAGCGCCAACGGACTGGCGGACCTGTTTCCCGAGGAAGCCGCAGGTTGACCATCGACGAAGGCTATATCAAGTACGACAGCGACTGGACGCCGGGACCAGTGCCCGCTCAGGAACTCACATCTTTGCTGGATACGTGGCGGCGGCCGCTTTTCGACGCAGGTCTAGTTGGCCACTACGAAGATCTCGGTGTTGGCTATGGCAACCTGAGTGTCCGTTTCGGGATGAGTGAACAATTCATCATCAGCGGTACGCAAACGGGACACATCGCAAATACTGACGGGCAACACTACGCACTCGTTACCCACTATGACATCGACAGGAACCACGTGAGTTCGACCGGGCCGGTACAGGCCTCATCTGAATCGCTGACCCATGCCGCGATTTACGAACTGAATGAAGCGATTAACGCCGTCGTGCACGTGCATAGTCGCGCGCTGTGGGCAACACTAAAGGACCAGTTGCCAACAACCGCCGCCGACGTCAGCTACGGCACGCCCGAAATGGCCCGCGAATTCACCCGGTTATATTGCGATACCAGTTTCCGTGCCAACGGCGTCGCCGTCATGGCGGGCCACAATGAAGGGATTGTCAGCATCGGTTGCGATCTCGAAGAAGCGGCAATGCGGATACTGACGCTCGCATACTAGGGCAAGAGCATCTCGATCTAATCGATTGTGACCGCTTCCAGGTGAAACCGGAACGTGCGGCAGGTCTTTATTCCGGACAGCTTCTTGTCTTTTGGCAGCGGCCTGTAGGTTGAGGCACGCACGGCGTCCCGCGACGGCTTTTCAAAGGCTCTGTTCGTGCTGCGTCGAACTGCCACCCTGCTCGTCCTTCCTTCCCGGTTTACCTTGAAGCAGACTTCCACTTCGCCCTCGACGCGCGCACGACGCGCTTTCTCCGGGTAGGCTGGAACGACTGTGTGCAGAGGCCTTCGCTCCCCCTCATCGCCGGCAACGTACTCGACGATCGGCTCGTCCTGGGCGAGCGCGATGGAAAAAGCCATAATTCCGGCCGCAATAAAGAGACGGTTATTGTTCATCGTCATCGGCCGCCTGGCGACGATCATCAATAACAATGAGCGGTGCGACCGGGTTAGTGGCATCCAGCAGCATTGAACGGACAACTTTGACCGTACGTGCGCTGGGCGCAATGGCCTCAGCCTTCTGCAGATCCGCTTCAGTTTCTTCGAACCGGCCCAGTTTCAGGTTGGCCAGGGCCCGGTTGCTGTAGGAACGCCAGTGCTGATCGTTCCTGGCCAGCACTTTGTCGCAATATGACACCCCGATCTCATACTGTTCGAGCATGATGTAGCCGGCACATAAATTCGACATGCCGGTAATGCGGTCACGTGAGTTCGCCGCACGTTGCACGCCGAGCAACGTCAATCGCACACCCTCTTCAGCATCGCCCGCAAGTAGGGCTTTTGCACCGTAGTAGAGGTCGGTATTGCTGGGCCCCAGGACCGTCTTGCTTTCCTGCCCATGGGCGACTGCCGCGGCCAGACACAGACAAACGACGACCGGGCAATTGAGCCACAGAGTCGTCACTTTGTTCATCGCATGTCTATCCTGTTGTGTTTCTCTAGGAGGCGCCAGTCTTCAGGTGGGTATTGAAGTGTTCTACCGTGCGTTGCCACGCGAGCGCCGCGGAATCTTCATCGAACCGTGGCGTCGTATCATTGTGGAAGCCATGATTGGCATCAGGGTATACGTAGTTGGCGTAGCTCATGTTATTGGCTTTGAGCGCCGCCTCGAAATCCGGCCAGCCGGCGTTAACGCGCTCATCGAGTCCGGCGTGATGCAGCATTAACGGCGCTGCAATCCTGACAGTATCTTCTGCCGATGGGTGGCGGCCATAAAATGCGACCGCTGCGTCGAGATCGGTGACGCGTACGGCGAGTTGCATGGACATGCCACCACCAAAACAAAAACCGACCGAGCCTACGCTGCCGTTGCTGTCAGGGTGCTTTTGCAAAAACTCAACTGCCGCCACAAAATCCTCGACCATTTCGGCGCCATCGCGCTCGCGTTGCATCGCCCGACCATCGTCGTCATTGCCTGGATAGCCGCCCAGCGGCCAAAGCGCGTCTGGCCCGAACGCAATAAAGCCGGCCACGGCAAGGCGGCGAACCACATCTTCGATGTACGGGTTCAAGCCACGATTCTCATGCACGACAACAACGCCCGGCAGCTTGTGATCGACAACCGCCGGCCTTGCGAAATAGCCGCGCATCTCGCCCGCACCATTCGGCGATGCATATTTCTTGTAGCTGACCGAAATAGACGCATCGCCAGGATCAACCTGTTGCGCCAGCGCGTAGTTTGGACTCAGGCTCGCCAGTACGGCCGCACCGGAGACGGTGAATGCCGCGGCCTGGTCGATAAACTGCCGGCGGCTTACCGTGCCATGCACATAGCCATCAAAAAGCTTGAGTACGCGGGGATCAAAGTCTGTCGCCTTAGCCACTGATGTAACTCTCCAGCTGTTCTATTTCTTCCTGTTGATCCGAAATAATCGCCTGCACGAGGTCGCCAATCGAAATCATGCCGATGACGTGATTGTCCTCGACGACAGGCAGGTGCCGGATGCGATGTTCCGTCATCAGTTCCATACATTGGTTTACCGTTTGCGAGCTCGACGTCGTGAGGACGCCTGTCGACATGATCTCAGAGACACTCGTACTTTCTGATGAGCGCCCTTTGATTATGACCTTTCGGGCATAGTCCCGTTCCGTGACGATGCCACGAAGCTGTTCGTCGTCCATTACGATGAGCGAGCCCACCGATTTGTCTGCCATGAGCTTGATCGCGTCAAATACGGACAAGTCGGGCGCCACCGAAATGACGTGGTGGCCTTTGGAATCAAGCAGGTGTTTCACCAGTTTCATAGTTCCTCCCTTTGCCGTCTGCCGCGGCGTTCCCACTGATTCTAGCAGCAGGGAGGAATCTCGGGCACGCTGCTGCGGCCCGCCGATGCTATTGCGAGAAAAATCAAAAACTTAGGATTGACGAACCCTAGCTGTCGTTGTCGATCTTGCCGCGCACGTTGGATGCGCTCAGGCCACCGCTGCCGTCATCGACGATGGTCAGGTCATGCTCGACGTCATCAACTTCGATGCTGCCGGAGCCGTCGTCAATTGTGACGCTGCCGCCAACTCGCTCAACCGTGATGCTTCCCGAACCATCCTCTATATCGACATCGCCATGCACACCGATCACCTTGATCGAGCCGCTGCCGTCATCGATAGTGATGCTGGCAACACCGGTAACATCAATCGAGCCGGATCCGTCATCGATCCTGACATCGGAGTTTGCATCAATGATTTTCAGCGAACCGCTCCCATCGTCGACGCGTAACGCCAGCCCGTGCGGTACTCGAATATCCAGATCGACGCTTGGCGAATCGTTCCAGCCCCAGGAGTGACTCTCGAAAAATGCCTCGAGCCGAGCTTCGTCACGACTCTGGTCGAGCGAGAGCTTCAGCTTTTCCTCGATCAGCTCACGTGCGTCGTCCGCATCCTCATCAGGCACGTTAATCGTGGCGGTGACCAGGATCTTGTGCAGGCCTTCAACGCCCGTCACGACGAGGGAGCCCGCCCCGGCATTGATATCGAAGCTCGAAAGCCCATCGGCATCGAGTTCGAGTTCTCTGTCTTCGGTGTAGCCATTCCATGCCGCGTGCGACAGGCTGGCCGCGAACATCGCGATTACAATAAAACTGCGCATTGTTGAAACCTCAGTAATGTACCTGGAACTGCCTGTTAGACGCCTGGCAACGCCGAATGGTTGCAAAGCAGGTCATTCATCTCGCGAAAGCAACTGTTCCAGCCGATTTTCGATCTCGGTGTAGGGAAACCATTCGCCACGTAGCATCACGCCGTGCACACGGCGTGTATTCCCGATATCAAGCAGTGGATTTGCGTCGAGCAGTACAAGATCCGCTTCTTTGCCCATAGCAACCACGCCGGTATTTGTACCCAGAAATTCCGCGGCGGCTGTGGTTCCTGTCCGCAATGCATCAAATGGCGTCAGTCCCGCCGCAACAAGGAACTCGAGCTCATGGTGCAGTGAAAATCCTGGCACGTTGAATATTTGTGGCGCGTCGGAGCCTAGCAACAGGCCTGCCCCGGCCTGATGCAACGCAAGGATGATCCGTCTGCGTACATCGATGGCTCGTGCGCCGATCTCCGGGCTGAATCCACGTTCATTGAGCTGGCTCTGTTTCGCCTCACCCCATCGATCCACAGTTGCGCGCGGCATGTAGCGCATTTCCGGTCGGTTTGCGAGATCAGCAACACTCGTTTCGTTCACGAGCTGCTCGACGAGCGACTGGGTCGGTACGTTCCAGGTCCCCGCTGCGACGGTTCTCATGACAACCTCTTCAACACGCTCCGCGACGACCTGCTGCGCCAGCAAAATGTCGAAAAAGCCGCCATAGCCACCCGATAGATCTGAGTCTGCCGGCATCAGCGCCGCGATGTAGCCATCGAGATGATCGATCGTCGCCATGCCAGCATCGAGCGCGCCAGTTACCCCCACCGACACCGGGACGTGACCCGCAAACGGCATGCCGAGTTCGTTGGCAGCCGAGGCAATGGCAATAAATTCGCTGGCACTCAATCCGGGGTGGATCTTGATGAAGTCATAACCCGCGGCGTGTTGCTCAAGAACTTTGCGCACACCATCGGCGGGGCTGCTCACGGAATTGCCATTCAATGAGGGACCGGATGTGATCAGCCTCGGACCAAAATGCTCGCCATCGAGTAATTGCTGGCGCAATTTCAGGTGCGACGGGCGACCCAGCATGCCACGCACAGTCGTCACACCGTTCGCAACGAAAAGAGTGAAATCGCGATTGAGGTCTTGCGAACCAACCTCCGCCACGTGTGCGTGCATTTCAGTAAGACCAGGCATCAGGTAGCGGTCTGTACCGTCAACTACAACGGCGTCTTTCGGTACCGGCACACCATCAACATCACCGATGACCACGATGACGCCATCGTCGACGATAACGGTTTGCGCCTCGACGACACCGTTTTCCGTCATGGTTATGACATTGACGTTGAGAAATGCGGTCGGCGAGGCGGATACCACATCAACGGACAGAACAATTAATACCAGCAGGACGATTCGTCTCATGCCGGCAAGCGTAATGCGCTGGTCCTCTACTGGCAATCCACTTTGCTGAGTGTCGCCTCGGATATGTTGCCACCACAAATGATGACCACGATCTTGCGGCCTGCCAGGGCCGTTTTCCTCGCCAGCATGGCCGCGATCGCGACCCCGGCGGCTCCCTCGATCCGGTCTTCTTCCATTGCCATGTACTGGCGCATCGCCGCAGCGATTTCCGCCTCGTCAATGAGCACGAACTCATCGACGAGTTCGCGGCACAACTCGAACGTGATCGCGCCCGGCTCCACCCCACCTGCTGTGCCATCCGACAATGTCGGCTCGCTCGGCAGGTCGAGTAGCTTGCCTGCGGCAACCGACTGCGCCATGACCGCCGACGCCGCGGGCTGGCATCCATACAACCGGGCGTCGGCGTTGTGGTTCTTGAGCGCGCTGCCGACACCACTGATTAGTCCACCGCCTCCGACTGCAATGAAGGCCGTGTCGACGTCCGCTAATTGCTTTGTGATTTCGATGCCGCAGGTACCCTGCCCGGCAATCACGGCTGCATCGTTATAAGGGGACACGTAGTACATACCGTGTTTCGCAGCATGCGCGCGCGCCTCTAACTCGGTATCGAGCCCGTCGGTACCGAAAAACCGCACGTCGCCACCGTAGCTCCTGATCGCATCAACCTTCGCGGTGGACGTCTGCTGGGGCACGAAGATGATTCCGGACATACCGAGTTCACGCATCGCGTAGGCTACCGCGGCACCGTGGTTGCCGCTGGATGCCGTGACGCATCCTGCAGCGCGCTGCTCCTCTGACAGACTCATCAGGCAGTTCGTCGCGCCACGCAACTTGAACGATCCGGTGTGCTGCCGGTTTTCAAGCTTCAGATAGACGTCTGCTCCGATGGCTTCGCTGAACGCGGCCGAGCAGATCAGTGGTGTCTCGCATACAACACCCGCGATGCGATCAGCTGCGATCGCAGATGCTCTGGAAAATTCCTGTGTAGTCCGATCCATACCGGTCCCCAACGCCGCGTCGCCAAGAGGTTACTGAAATGTGACGCAATTTTCCCATACTTGCGTTTTGATTTAACAATAAGTAAATCCGCCGCCGCGGTGCGTTGACGCGCCCGGCACACCGTGCAACGATGGCCTTTCGTATGACAAAGGCACACTTGTCGAAAGGCAAGGTCGCAAAGCCACCGGTCTAAGGGTTTTTCCTACGACAGCGGGGTTGCCAGCACGAATCATTCGTCTCTGTTTGGTAGACGAACCTTTCGTCGATGTGTCTTTGGCATGACCTGCACTTTTGCCGGAGACATGAATGTACGTAGCGAACCTCAGACAGACGGGACAATACCGCGTCAAGAGAATAGTCGACCCCGCGACGACCGGGCCTCTGACTGTAAAACCGACCGACCTCAATCAACTTCGCAAGCTGCTTGCGCCTACCTCACGAACACCTCTGCCTATCCGCATCCAGGGCGCAGGAAGTGCCTGCACTGATTGCAACACGACCGAGATCGGAACGACAATCAAGATGACCGGCATCGACCGCATTATCAATGTCGACTCCTACAACCACACGGTAACGGCACAGGCTGGAGTTCTTGTCGGTGATCTCGTCAAGGAACTCACCGAACACGGCCTCGAACTCGTAGGTGGCTATGACCTTGCAGGCCGCACAATCGGTGGCGCAATCTGTGCGCCGTGCTTCGGGCCGAGTATCGGGACCCATGGTGCCTACTTCGCGAGCAACGTCATTGGTATGAAGATCATTCGCGCCGACGGTGAACTCCTCAAACTCAATGCCGGCCAGAAAAACCTGCTCGGCGCTTTTCGCACGAGCTTCGGTGTCCTCGGTGTTGTTTACGAAGTGACGATGCGCGTGCGGCCAATTCGGACATTTACCGCGAGCCATCGCCGCGTCACGATCGACAAGTTCGCCACGGTTGTCGATGCGCTGGCCAGCGCGGACGTCGGATTCAAGTTCTACCTGATGCCATATCGCGACCGCGTGTATCTCGATCTGCGCCGCTATGAATCGGACCCGGGCAACACCTACAACGCCCCGTGGAAACTCAAGGACTGGGGCGAAAGCACAGTATTGCCACACATCTTCAAGTCGCTGAGTCGCGTCGTACCCATTCAGTCAGTTCGTTACAAGCTGATTGACAGGATTTCCGAGGCAACTCAGGGCCTCGTAAATTCGCGGCTTGTCACCACCGGCTCCAACGCCGCGTCACAAACGAACCCCGGCGGAAAACGTCCTTCGCGTCGTTGCTACTACTCAAGCTGGTGCTTTCCGGCCGCCAACTTTTCGATGGTCGTGAAGGCCTACCGTGACTTTTGCGAGACGACGTATGCAACGTTGAATTATCGCTGCGACATGCCGGCCGTTGGCTACCGCCTCAGCCATGACGCGACCTCACTGCTGTCACCGTCGTTTGATGAATCCATGATCGCGCTGACCTCCGCGTCCACCCAGCCAAAAGGCTGGGATGACTTTGTCATTGACCTGGCAGAGTTTGCGGAAAAGTGGGGCGGCATTCCTTTGATCAGCCAGTCGCGGGCGCTGCGCGCAGAGCACGTCATCCAGACTTACAGCAAACGACTCGATTTCTTCCGCCGCATGCGCCGCAAGCTCGACCCGGAGAACCGCCTGCTGAACCCGTTCCTGGCGCAGTTTCTGCAGTAGGCACTCCGCTCAAAAACTGACCAGTTGAGCAGTTCAATCCAGTGAGTCGAAAGCACTGGACTTTATATATCGAACTGATACTATGCATCGCCCCGATATATGAGTAGCGACAGCTATTCATTTTGATATGCGAGTGATGCGCGATGGATGTAAAAACAGTTTGTCTTGGCATGCTGACCGACGGCGAGGCCTCAGGCTACGACCTCAAAAAGGCATTTGAATCCTCATTCGGCCACTGCTTCGCAGCCGGCTACGGCTCTATCTACCCGGCGCTCGCGTCGCTCGCCGAGTGCGGTTGTGTCAGCTGCGAGGAAATCCCCCAGGACGGCAAGCCGGACCGCAAGGTCTATCACATCACCGACAAGGGCTGGGAACAGTTGCTTGCAGAACTCGACAACCCGGCGCCCAGCCATAAAGTGCGTTCAGAGTTCCTGGCGACAATGGCCTTCGCCCATTTGATGGCACCGGAGCAGATACAGACGGTCCTCGACAGCCGCATCAGCGATGCCGAGGAGAACCTGCGGTTTATCGATGAGTTCGAAAACGGCGGCGACCGCGACTGGCCTGCAGGCGTGCGCTTCACGCTTGGCTTTGGCCGCGCGATGTTGCACGCAATGAAAACCTACGTCGAAGAGAACCGGCACATGTTCGAGAGTGACGACGAACAGAAAACGGTGGCAAAATGAACAGAGAATTCCTGACAAGAAACCGGTCCTGGTTCTACTCGGGCGGCATCGCCGTACTCATCACGGTCTGGCTCGCCTCAGGATCGTTGGGCGATGACGAGTCCGCGGCGGACGATGTCAATGCGAGCGCGACCAGCATCGCGGCACCGCAAAGCAAAGTACGCGTACGGACTCAAACGGCCGAAGAAATCGTTCGCACGATCGTCGTCAATGGTAAGACCGCGCCTGCACGTATTGTCGAGTTGTCCGCCGAAACAGAAGGCCGTGTCGAATTCATTGGCGCCGAACGAGGCGCAAATGTTGCGCAAGGTGGCACTATCGCCAAGCTCGACGAACGCGATCGAAGTGCACGGCTTGCGCAGGCAAAGGCAACCGTCAAACAACGTGAAGTCGAATACGAAGGCCGCGTGAAACTGCAGTCCGAAAGTTACGTCTCGGAGGCGCAGTTGCAGGAAGCAATCGCGCAGCTCGAAGCCGCAAAAACAGAGCTGCGTCGTGCCGAGCTGGACCTCGAATACATGGTAGTACGCGCGCCATTTGACGGTGCCCTGCAGTCGCGGGTCGTCGAGATTGGAGACTTCCTCAAGACTGGCGATCCGATTGCGACATTTGTCGACAATCGAATGATCATCGTCGCCGCCAACGTGTCCGAGTTTGACGCACGGCACGTAGCGGTCGGCGAATCGGCCGAGGCACGCCTCGCGACAGGCGAGCAGGTTCGCGGGACGATTCGTTACGTCGCTCCGGTTGCAGATGAAGCGACGCGTACTTTTGCCGTCGAACTCGAAATTGACAACCAGGCCGGGCAGTTGCGAGCCGGAGGTACAGCGGAGTTGTTCATCCCGGCGGAGACTGTCTATGCACATCGTGTCTCGCCATCACTGCTTACGCTGGATGACGCGGGCAACGTCGGGATCAAGATCATCAATGATGACGGTGAAGTGAAATTCATCGTCGCCGATATTGCCCTGTCGACGAGTAGCGGGGTCTGGCTCGCGGGCCTGCCCGAGACAGCAACCATCATCACTGTGGGCCAGGGTTTCGTCACCTCGGGCGCAATCGTGGATGCGGTGCCCGAAGGAGACATCGAAACCTCGGTTGCGATCAAAGCAGGATCCAGGGACGACTGAGTCATGCAGATCATCGACGCCGCAATGGCGCGTTCCCGTACGGTCGTCCTTGGCCTGATCTCGGTATTAATCGCCGGCGTCATCACGTATGTGACGATTCCCAAGGAAGCCGAGCCGGATATCGAGATCCCGATCATCTACGTCTACATCGAACACGTCGGTATTTCCCCCGAAGATGCCGAGCGACTGCTCGTGCGACCGATGGAGCAGGAAATTCGCTCGATCGAAGGTATCAAGGAGATGGTCGCTGAAGCCTTCGAAGGCGGCGCCAGTGTGCAGGTCGAATTTGAGGCAGGCATTGACACTGACAAGGCGCTTCAGGATGTGCGCGAGAAGGTCGACATGGCTGAGTCCAAGCTGCCTGGCGACTCCGAGGAGCCGACCGTCAACGAGGTCAAGATGACTCGATTTGATCCGATGCTCGTGCTGAACCTTGCCGGCAATGTGCCGGAGCGAACGCTAACCACGATCGCCAGGGACCTCAAAGAGGATCTCGAAGCTATCGGCGGTGTTCTGGAGGTGAATCTCGTTGGTGTCCGCGAGGAGTTGATGGAAGTCGTCGTCGATCCTCTCGCAATGGAGAGTTACGGCCTCGACCAGGCTCAGATCGTGAGTTTTGTTAATCGCAACAACAAGCTGGTTGCGGCCGGGTCACTGCAGTCCAGTGAAGGTCGTTTCCCGGTCAAGGTGCCGGGCGTATTTGAAAGCGCCGCTGATGTCCTTGATCTGCCCATCAAAGCCGATGGAGAACGCATCGTACACTTCAAGGACATTGCCAAGGTCCGGCGCACCTACAAGGATGCGGAAAGCTACGCCCGCCTCAATGGCAAACCGGCTATCGCCATTGAGGTGGTGCAACGCGGCGGAGCAAATTTGCTGCAGGCCATAGACGATGTCATGGCCGTTGTCGAAGCCGAACGTCAGTACTGGCCCGGCGAAATCGATATCAGTGTGTCGAAAGACAAGTCCAATGACGTCAACGATATGCTGACGGAGTTGCAGAACAACGTCATTGCCGCGGTACTGCTCGTCTTCATCGTCATCGTCGGTATTCTCGGTATTCGCTCAGCCCTGCTCGTTGGTATTTCGATTCCCGGCAGCTTCCTGCTCGGCATCCTGATAATTGGTTCATTTGGGATCACGATCAATATGATGGTG
>Ga0255047_10000643_pt1 | contig 28278 bp, 27 predicted proteins | sample JV7_2_1_MG_FD_183640 | JGI IMG/M metagenome (GOLD analysis project Ga0255047, IMG submission 183640) | Seawater microbial communities from Jervis Inlet, British Columbia, Canada - JV7_2_1 | ecosystem: Environmental > Aquatic > Marine > Inlet | place: Canada: British Columbia | collected 2016-10-06
GAGGAAACCTGACAGCAGTGGAAACGCAAGAGTCAAAGCAGCAAAACAAAAAGTGAAGGCTACTAGAGCGAAAATGTCAGCGGCACTAAAAGTTATGAAGGGTCCAAAGAAATACAAATCAGGCGGGGCCGTTAAAAAGAAGAAGAAATAAGGAGTAAGGTGAGTGGCTAAAGATTCAAATAAATTCTATGGTGCAGATCACCAAGCGTTGATGGCTGCCGATAAAAAAAAGAAGCAAGCTAAAAAGCCTAAGAAAAAAATAAAAGTTTCTCCTGGTAAACCTTATTATTCCAGTAAATCTTTGAGGGACGGTTTTGAGCAAACTTTACCTGCAGCACTATCCAGCGAACAATCTAAAAAAAGAAGTCCTCTAGGTAAAAATTCTCCTCGTGCTGCCCTACTGGAGGCAGTTCAAGACATACAGGATTTGTTTAGAGGTGATGAAGGTAAAGTAGGCTCTCGAATGGCTAAAGAAGTAGCCAAACAAGAAGTAGTTAGGAAGAGTAAAGGCGGAATGGTAAAACCACGAGGAGTTGGACAAGCCTCTGGTGGTTGGGGCAAAGCAATGAGGAGTCGATGATGAAACAAGGATATAAAACTAAACCAGGGAAAATGACTGAAAAGCCTGGAGCGAAACCCAGTAACACAGGGCCTGTAAATGTTCCTGGCGGTGGTGTCTACGGTAAAAAGACTGCTGAGGTAGGCCGACCCAAGGGACGCATACCTTATTATTGTTAGGAGCAACTAATGCCTACGACTTCAGGAACTACAGCTTTCTTTCCTCCTGTAGATGAAATCATTGAGGAAGCTTATGACATGCTTGGTGGGGAACCCCAACTAGGGCATGATCCTATAAGTGCGCGCCGAAGTCTAAATTTACTTTTCATTGATATGCAAAATAGGGGCGTTCCTCTCTTTGCCCAAGAACAAAAAACTTTATCTTTAGTTGCCGAACAAGAGAGCTATACTCTGGATGCTGACACTGTAGACATACTTGAAGTGGCTCTAAGGAGAACAAGCAATTCAGTAAATACTGACACTCAATTACAGCGCGTCAGCATGGAAGAGTATCTAATAATTCCTAATAAGTCTAACCAAGGTAGAACAGCGCAAGTTGCCTTGGACCGACAAAAAATTCCAGTTCTTTATGTTTGGCCTGCGCCTGAAGCAGCTACCACTGATAAAATACTTTATTGGAGGGTAAGACGCTTGGAAGATATTACAGCTAGTTTTCAAAATGTTGATTGGGTGTATCGTTATCTGCCTGCCATTATTTGTGGTCTAGCGTACTATTTAGCATACAAAAGATTTGGCATTGAGCCAGGAAAACTTAACTATCTCAAGGCTTCTTACGAAGAAAAAATGCAGCTTGCCTTAGAGTCCGATAGGGAGCGTGTAAATATGCGGGTTGTTCCACGCTTAAAGGTTCTATAAAACAATGGCAGCAGGAAAATATTCATGGTTTATTTCAGACCGCTCAAGTTTTCGTTTTAAATATAGGGATCAAATAAGAGAGCCTGGAACGGGGTATCGAGTTGGTCCTGGAGAATCGGACGGCGTTTACAACTTGGTGACAAGTCCACTTAACCAAGCTCCAGATACCAAGGACAATCCAGCTTTGCAAAACCCAAGACCTGATGTAGTATTAGCAACAACGGGAGATAGCTCTTGGACTCCCTCAATGACCACCAACACAAACAATTAAGGTAGGAGAAAATGAAGCAAAGAACTAAAGTAGGTAGCCATTGGGATTGGACCTGCTATGACAAACAAGGTGTTCTAAAGTGGAAAGAGGAATACGATAATCTTGTTGTCAATCAGGGTCTAAATGATCTTTTGCAGAAATATTTCAATGGTTCAAGTTATACGGCAGCATGGAAAGTGGCTCTCAAAGCTACTGGCACAGTTTCTGCAGGTGACACTCAAGCAACTCATGGCTTTACGGAAATTACTGCCTACAGCACAGTGGGTGGAGCAACTTCGGCTGCAATAAGGCCAACGGCTATTTTAGCTTCAGCTTCTTCACAGTCAGTTGTAACTTCTACTGCTGCAGTATTCTCCATAATTGCTTCAGCGTCTGTGGCAGGTGGCTTCTTGACTACGGGTACAACGGTAGCTGGAAATCTGGGTGTTCTATATGGAGCAGGAGATTTTACGGCCATTAGAACTGTAATTAACGGAGATGTTATTAATGTGAGTCTTACGCTTACTGCCTCTGCAAGCTAATGACCCATGCCATCTTACACTGGATTTGGATCAGGACCATATAACACACTTCTATACGATAGATCGTGGGTTACTGCATTTGTAACCTTAGGTGTTTCGATTGCTGACAACTATTCGGCTGACGTTTATATAACAGATACCTTAACTTTTGGTGCTGCGGTTGAAGCTGTTAAACTTGCGGACGGTTACATTTATGCTGATTTAACTTTAGGTTTTCAGACAAATATTCCTGCTGTATCTGTCGGTGGTAATTACGGTGTTGATTTAACTATTGGTGGTGTTCTATTAGAGGATACATTTACAGGAAGTCCCACTTATAATCCAAGTTTAACTTTCGGTGTTTCGTTAGCTGATGAACCGACAACTAAACATGAAGTTCATGACACAGTTACTTTAGGAGTTAGTGTAGCTGACACTCCATTAGCAGCAGCTACATTAAATGCTTCATTAAGTTTAGGAACAGGTTTCGTTTATAATAATACTGCTTCATTTGTGCTAAATAATACTTTAACATTTGCAACACAAATAACAGCAGAAGTAAGTAGTACAGGACGTTATATAGATCAATGGTCTTCTGTAACAGCAGCGGCGGCAGAGACTTGGACAACAGTAGCGGCAGGAGCGGCAGAAACATGGGTTTCAGTAGGGGGAGCAACACCTGAAACATGGACTACTGTATCGCTTGGGTTTGACTAAGGAGGGTGGTAATATCTAACTATGGCTATAACTTATACAACATTGCAAGATCAAATCAAAGATACTGCTGAAGACGATTCAGAGGAATTTTCTGACGCCATCCCCAGTTTTATTGACAGGGCTGAAACTCGCTTATCCAGAGAGCTAGATCATCCTGAGATGGCAGGCCATTTCCAGACTACGCTAGCCTACGGTGATCCCTTTGTAACCAAGCCAGACAATATGTTGGCACCCTTGAATTTTTATGTCACTGATGCTGGAAGCCGTATAAAGCTTTTATTTAGAACCGAAGAATATATTGCAGACTATTGGCCTACAAGGACTTCTGTGGGTGTACCTAAATATTATTCTAATTATGGGGGAGATCGTTGGATCGTTGCTCCCAGCCCCAGCAGTACAAATGCAGCAGAAGTAGCCATAGTAATACAGCCAGCAACGCTTTCAGCAGGCAACCAAACTAATTTCTTTACAGACAAATGCTTTGATGCTCTCTTCTTCGCTTGTATGATTGAAGCCTATATGTATCTAAAGAATTATTCTGTTCTTGAGGTTTGGAATTTTAGGTATGGACAAGCCATGCAAGCCCTGCAAAATGAGGGTAGACGCACGAGGCGTGATGATGAAGAGATGCCAGCAAGCAAAGCAGGTCAAAATACCCTTACAGGTTTAGGAGGAGGAGTATGAACAACTTACAATCAATACCCAGGACACACCAGGGAGAACACTTAGCCTATATTTCTCCACAAGAAGCGCAAATGTTAAGGCAACAAGGCGGTGGTATGGCTCCAGATGGTGGTCAACTCCAAGGCCCAGGCGGCATCCCAAGTTTCCAGGTCGGCGGCGGCGGGGCTGATATCGCACAGCGAGCGGCAGGTGACATGGCATTTTTTCAGCAGATGTTGCCTGAATATACGTCAGTCCAACACCTTAATCAATCTAAAGGCGGCAGTTACGCACAAGCTGGCCAGCCAGGATTTCGAGGGGCAATTATGGCGGAAAGAATGCGTATGGACAAAGAGGCTCGAACCCCAGAGCCAGAACCTGTGGAGCGAGACCTTAGTGAGGATATTGCAGAGCGTCAAAAAGATTTAGATGACACTCTTACAAGGGGGGCAGAACGCCAAACTGCTATGTATGCCAACTTAGGTTATGGTGCGCCACCTTCTCAATACGGTCAACTTTCCACAGGGGAACAACTTTTTCCTCAGAATGCATCTCCTCAAGGTGTGCCAGCATACGCCAATCTTTTGGGTAATCCTGCAATTGCACAGGCTTTACAACAAAGTGGGCTTCAAGCTGTGTCAGCGACTCAAGCTCCTCAATCTCTTCAAAATCAAGTGAATACTCGCGCACAAGAAATAAGAACTGCTGCACAAGGAGGGCTTATTAAGCGTTATGATCTTGGGGGCTTGGTAAATACCATGCTTCTTCAAGCATCGAGAAGCCGAGACAGCATTCCAAGTAATGCGGTAAGCTAATGAGTTCGACATACACCAGCATATTACGCCTAGAAAAACAAGGGTCAGGGGAAAACGCCTCTACCTGGGGTGAAAAACTAAATGATTCAGTAATTGATTTAGTAGATTCGGCTGTTGGCGCGGTAACCTCAATTGATCTTTCAGGAGTCGGCACAGCTTTCACGGTATCTACAGCCGATGGTGCTGCTGATCAAGCCCGAAGTGCAGTACTATATTTTCATGGTTCTGTTTCAACTGCTGTCAGTATTACAGTTCCAGCGGTAGATAAAACTTACATCTTTAGTAATCGAACTGCAGGAGGTCACGATCTTAAGCTCAAACCTGCTGGCGGTAACGAAGGTACAATACCTGCAGGGCAAACCACACTCATTTATACTGATGGAACCACGGTAAAAAATCTATTTACAAGCATTACTGGCATGAGTCAGGTGGGTGCAAGTCTGGGTTCTTTTACTTCTGTTGCGGCTGACCTTATTAAGGCTGATGTTGTTGGAGTGTCAGTAAGTCTTAGTGCCACCAATATCAGGGGCGTTACAGGATCATTTACTACAAAGGTGTCTGCTGCTGCTCTAGAAATATCGGGGGTAACCAGCTTAGGCGCTTTACGAGGAACTACAGCAACCTTTAGTGGTGCCGTTTCTGTATCAACTATAGCAGGTGATGGCTCTGCTTTGACTGGCTTATCCACTTTACCAGTAAATTATTTAAGTGGTATGAATTTATCAAATGGATCAGATAGTGATCACGATATAAATATTACCTCAGGGGGCGCTAGAAATTCTACAGACGCAAGTAGCCTGACACTGAGTTCAACTTTTGTTAAACAAATAGATGCGACATGGGCAAATGGTTCGGCTGCTGGTGGTCTAGCTAGCGGAGTAAGCCTGTCTGCAAATACTTGGTATCATGTACATACTATAGCAGTTACAGCAGGAACTGACGTTGGTTTCGATACTTCCCCTGTTGCCGCTAACCTCATAGCTAATAATGACGCCTCTGCCTATCGTCGGATCGGCGCTGTTTACACAGATAGCAGTAGCAACATAAGGGGCTTTAAACAGAAGGGCGATAAATTTTTATATGATCAGCCTATCTTATCCTACACCTCTATAAATATTGGCGCTGGTTCACGAACCACACTTACTCTAAATTCACCCGTATCGGTATCAACAGAAGTAATCTTTAACCACATAAACTTTGGTTTATTTACTGAAGCCTTATATGCCTACAGACCTTTGTCGATGACTGATGTTTCTGTTGTAGATAACGGGACTGCAACTGCACCTACCTCTGCTGCTATGGGAACCCTGGCTAACTATGGCGCTGGTTATGTTGAATATGGTGATAACGCAAGAATAAGGGATTTCACATGGGAAGGAGTCTGCGAAACAAATCTTAGTAGTCAAATTGGAATTCGCACCCAAGTTGCTGGGGGATCAGCAGACGGCGCACCAGAGAATGCTTTCCAAACTACAGGCTGGTATGACAGCAGAGGCAAGGATGGCTGATGTCTACCGACAGTATTACACAAAGGATAAGCTTTAACCCTACAATCAGCAGAGAAGCTACTCAGTATTCTGAGGAAGGCAACTGGTTCGATGGTGACAAGATACGATTTCGCAAGGGCAAAGCGCAAAATATTAGGGGTTACCAAAAGAAACTAACTTCTACTTTTGCGGGAAAAGGCCGCGATATAATTACCTTCCGAGGTCTTGAAGGTAAAAGATATATTTCGTGGGGAACCGAAAGTCTTTTACATCTTTACTATGGTGGCGAAGTATTTGATATTACACCCGTATCAGCCTCTGTATCTCTGGCAGCAGGCAATGTAACCACCTCAACAGGCAGCTTCTATGTCCATGTATCTAATACGGGACATGGTAGAGTTGTTGGCGACTATATGGCTTTTGTCAGTAGTAGCATCATGGCTGGTGTTACCTTGCAAGGAAATACCTACAGAATTACAAGCGCAGGTACCAATACTTTTGAGGTGAGCGCCCAGCGGAGTGCCTCTGCAAATCACGCCAATACAGGAACCAGCTTTGTCTACTACAACATAGCTAGTGGAACAAGCATTGGCACAGCAGGGTTTGGCTATGGTGCCAGCACCTTCAATACCGCAAGAGCCTCAGTCACAGTTGGTGGGGTAGTAACTCTAGGTGGTTGGAACGCTCCTGCAGCACAATCTGATATCGAAATTGGTATACGTCAATGGTCTTTAGATGTTTTTGGTGAAAATCTTTTGGCTACTCCCAGAGGTGGACGCATCTACCAGTGGGTAGAAGACAACGGACCTCAGAAAAGAGCAGTAGAAGTATCTACCACCACCACTGCTGGAGTAAGCACAGGTGTTCCTCTCCAAAATAACTTTGTCTTGGTTTCCCCTAGAGATCGTCATGTGATCACCTTGGGTTGCACAGACTTGACAGGAACCTTTGATCCTATGGTTCTTAGGTTTTCTGACCAAGCCAACATTGATGAATGGACTCCTTCGGTATCAACTACAGCAGATCAAATTCGCCTTGGTGACGGCAGTAAACTTATAGGCGGCGTAAAAACTCGTGATGCAGTCATGGTTTTTTCAGACACAGCGGCATATGCGATGCAATTTGTCGGTCCTCCCTTCACCTTTAATGTAGATTTAGTTGGTTCTAATTGTGGTCTCGTAGCTCCCCACGCCGCAACAGCCGATAACGATCTGGTGTTTTGGATGGGCATAGACAACTTCTATATGTTTGACGGCTCAGTAAAAATACTTCCTTGTTCTGTTCGTAACTATGTATTTTCAGATATAAACTTCGATGAGTTGGATAAGGTTTATGCTGCAGTAAATCAAGAGTTTCAAGAAATTGTGTGGCTTTACCCTACCGCTGATTCTTCAGAATGTAACCGCTATGTTTTGTTTGGCCGTGGAGATGGAACCCCCAATGAGCCACCTTACTGGGCATTTGGTTCAGGAATATTTTCTACTTGGGCAGACAGAAACATATTTGAATCTATTCATGTTACAGGAACTTCGGTCTCCTTGGGTGATCAATTCCTCATAGAGAATGAGCCTAAGGGAGTCTACACGGCAGATACTCAAAAAATGCACTCCTTCATAGAGAGCACCTATTTTGATATTCCCTTTGGTCCCGCAGGCCCTAACAACCCTGAAGGCGATTTCATCATTTATATGGATCGTATTATTCCTGATTTTGATTTTGACGGGACCAATGCACAAACCAGCATACGGCTTACAACCAAGAGATTTCCTCAAAGTGAAGCCTCTGTATCTAAAGGCCCCTACACTATAAGAGCTTCCACAGAAAAGATATCTTTGCGAGTTAGGGGAAGACAGGCTAAAATAAGAGTTGATGCAAGTATTGCGGGAACAAGCTGGAGATTAGCTGACTTTAGAGTAGATGTTCAAGCGGATGGTAAGCGATGATTTTTCCTCGTTTAACCTCAACTTCGGAAAGCAATATCTTTAGATGGGCAGCGCAGCTAGTCAATGTGCTGGAAAGAAATCGTGATGAAATATTTTCCAGCTTTACTAGGCAGGACGCAGGGGGAACCGTAAGACTTAATGGACGAATACAAGTTAATCAGGATGCTACAAACCCCGATGTCACTACGGATGATAGAGTAGGTGAAATAAGATATAATGCGGCAACAAGTAAGTTTCAAGGCTTCAATGGTTCTGGTTGGCAGGACTTTCACTGATGGCTGAATTTGATTTAAAAGTAGGCAGCTTTAAGGGACACGCTGACTTAGATGTAGACCCTGAGAATATGTTTACTTCTTTGGCAGAAAAGCTGGACTCACAAAGATTGCATAAAGCACTTGATTTTTTAAAGCAATATGAAAATCAAATAGGTGTCGGTGCAGGAATACTTAGTTTACTGGGCGGCAAAGATATAGACCCACCATTCATAGAGAGTGGAAAGCATTCTTACGGCGTTAAAAATTTAAATTTAGGTTTTTTAAAAGGTGATCCTAATCTTGAGCTACAATATAACTACGGTCAAGAAGAAGACCCATTTAATTTCCAGGCTAATTTAGGTGCAGATGAGGAAAATCAATATATGAAAATAGGTGGAACTTATAAATTTGCTGGGGGAGGGCTTGCTACCCTCTCGGCTTACTAATGCCTTTTCCCTTAATCCCTGTACTCATAGGTGCTGGCATAGGTGCAATGGCTGGCGGTATGTCTGGTGAAGACGGCTGGGATTGGAATAAAGCCTTGATGGGCGGTGTCTTTGGCGCAGCTACAGGTGGCGTAGGTGCTGCTGCTGTGGCCCCTGCCGCTGGAGCTGCTGCTTCTTCTGCTGCTGGACTAGCATCTACTTCGGCCCCAGGCTTGGCTGCTGTGGGCGGCCTTAGTGCTGCTCCTGCTTCTGGTATAGCTGCTTCTGGTGTGGGTGGTCTCTCCTATGGTATGGGGTCTCAAGCTGCAGCCGCTTCTAAAGCTGGCTATTTAGGCAGCGGTCTCGGAAGTTCCTTAGGCAGTATGGGTGGACCTGGCATAGCGCCTTTGCCCCAAGCGCCTGCTCTACAATCTTCATATGCTTCAACTGCTGGATCACAGGGTTTAGGTTATGGTGCACCACAATCTTCATACGCCACACCCAAAGGAAAAGGATTAGATTGGAATAAAGTAGACTTGAGTAATGTTGGGGATGCTACACAAAAAAGTTTGCAGCAAAAACCTGCAGAACCTTTTGATGATAGGATTGTTCAAGGCCAAGAAAAGACAGGGCAATCAAGTGATTCTTCTGTAGCAACAGAATTAGCAGCTGCTGCGGCGTCTATGCAATCACCAACTTCTCAACCAGGATTAAACATAGAAGATGATGTAGCTTCTTTTAGTCGAGGTAGGGGTGTCGTAATGACTCCTAAAGGCTCTCTTACAGGGGGCCTGTTAGTCGGGCCTGGAACAGGAACATCTGACAGCATAGCATCAACTATTTTTCCTGATGTTGCCTCAAAGCTTGGTGCTTCTAGCGCGCAAAATATTCAAGGTGGCGGTCACTCACTTCAACCTGCAGCTTTATCAGATGGTGAATACGTCTTAACTGCTAAGGCTGTTAAAGGTTTCGGGAAAAAAGCAGGCGCACCCCCTGGACAAGAACGTGAATATGGGAGTAAACTACTAGACAGTGTAATGAATCAAATGCAAAGAGTATGATCACAGAAGCAACTTTGAATGACATATATCCACAATACAAAATGTTAACAGAAGTAACAGATTGGTTTGCATATCAGAAAAAAGAACACAACGCAGAAAAAACTATAGATCAACTAAGTCTTTGTGCTGATCAAGGACTTAATTTTATAGCTAAAGACAAGGGGCAAATAGTAGGGATGCTCCTATTATGTTATGATAGTTTGTGGTTTTCAGATTCGCGTCACCTAGTTAACTTGCTTTATTATGTGGCGGATGATCACAGAAAAACTTCGCTAGCTGTAAGACTATTAGAGGCAGGTAAAAAGAAAGCGGCAGAACTAGGATTACCACTACATATGAGTGTAACATACGGAACAGATGTGGAAAGAAAAGAGAAGTTTTTTTTGCGTAATGGCTTTGACAAAATTGGCGGAAATTATTTACTGAGGTAAGAAATGGGAAAGAGTAGTGGTGGTAGCGCACCTGGAGGATCACAAACAATCATACAGGATGTAGCGGAGCCATTTAAAGGTTTTGCTACAAGGTCTTTACAAAGAGCAGAGGATTTACAAGGTCTGCCTAGCGTTCCTTTCACGGGTGTCGCTACGGCCCCACCAACGCCAGATGAACTTGTTGCAGCGCAAGCTCTTCGCAATAGGTTTATGGAACACGATCCTCTTTCTGTAGAAGCATTAGCCCTACAAAGGACAGGTGCTGATCCCATTACTGCTGCCAGTATTCAACAACGTCAAAGCCCTTTTGAAGCATTGCTTGCACAGGAATCTTATCGTCGCTTGGGTGAACGCACTCAACTTGATTTGCAAAAGCAAAGGGCGCGAGAAGTAGGGGCTGGCGGAACAGATCGTGGTCGAGGCGCTATAGAAGACCACCTCATACGACAACGAGCTGAAGATCAAGAACGTAGAATAGGTCTTGAAGCAGGTCAACGAGCTTTTACAGATGCCAGTGCGCTAGCACAAGCAGATCGAACTGCAAGAAGTGAAGCAGGACAAAATATAATGGGTGGTTTAGGGCAACGACAAGCCTTAGGTCGGCGTGATGTGGATGATATGCTTAAAGTTGGGGCACAGTTTAGAGAGCAATTCATACAGCCAGAACTTAATCTTGAACGTCAACAGTTTCAAGAAAGGCGTGGTCCAGCTTCAGTTCAAAATCCTTTTGGTTTCGAGCAATTTTTCTCTGGTATAAGGTCGGCTGCACCTACGCCAACATCTCAAACAACACAACGATTTGCACAAACACCCTCAGGTCTATCGCAAATAGCTCCTATAGTTGGTGCTGGTATTCAGGCTGCTCCTCAATTTATGGCTCAAGGTGGACCGATAGCTTTTCATGGCGGCGGTGATGTTCCTGCAGGAAAAAACACAGCTACTCTTGAACAGTTAATTGAACTTGCGCGTTCTGCAAATCTGCCTGTAGAACAAATGGCACCCTTATATCAACATAATGCTGAAGGCTTTAGAGAAAAACTAAAAGTAATGCTGGGCATCACCCCTGGATATCCTTCTGTTCAGGTAGATGAAACGATTACTGAAGAGATTTCTGAAGGGGAGCCTTCCTATGTAACCCCTGTAAGAATAGGAAGAGGTGGACCTCAACCCCAGCCTATAGGAGATATTGATCCAAAGCGTACCTTGGGAGGGCGCGAGGTAGATGTAGATGGACCTGCTTATGCAGGAACTCAAGTCGGTCCCCGCGAACAAATTATAACAGAAACAATAGATCGCTCCCCAGGGACAGAGCCCGTCCAATCAGATTTTCCTGATATTGATCCAAGATATGGTTCAAGCTTGACAGAGCTAGGAAAACTGATGGAAGCAGCGGCTCTTGCAAGGGCTCAAGAAGAAAAGGGCGTTGAAAAGTCTAGGCCTTTAGGATATGGTTTACTAGGTAGCGGTGAAAAGCCACGGGGTACGCTAACTGAAGAAGGAACTAGAGATCGAGCTGCTGACTTGGAAAGACGAGCTGCTGAATTTGAAAAGAGACAGTCTTCTCCTCCTGCCCAAATAGCTGATCAAAGTGAAGGAATAAAATATCCTGCTCTAAATTATTCAGCACCCGCTCCTGTACAAGAAGCTCCTGAAGAATATTGGGCTCAATCTTTGGAAGGTTTATCTGAACCTGTGCCGCCTACTCCAGGTGCCAAAGATTTTGATGATGGTTTTGCTACTTCTCCTGAATCTGAAAGAAAATATACTAATTCAGAAATTACGGGTATGTTGCAGTTTGCTAATACAGGACGAGGGCGTGAAAGGCTTCCAAGAGGTTTAATGTCTTTAAGCCAATTTGAAGTGGCTGAAGAACTTAAGCCTTTAAAAAAACAATGGCGTAAAAATTCTAAGGAAAAGCGGGATGCGGAGCGTCGTGAACGTATTGCCAACCGTCGAAATTTCCGAAGAGGCCAAAGTCCTATAAGAGATACAGGAAATATTGATATTGATTTCGATAGCATTAGAGAAGCTTTAGGTTTTGAAAAAGGCGGAATAGCTTCCTTTGGTAATGGCGGATCAGCTTATTCAGGCGAAACCAGAGGCGTGGATATACCTCCTGATCGTGCAGCCTTTAGAATACAAGGTGGTATAGAGGAGTTGAAAGATAAATATGCTGCTATAAGTAAAAGTCCATTTAGTCGAGATTCTCTTTTAGGTAGAGTAGATCATGGACTCAAAGATGGAAGCATTAAAGAACTTGATGCTATACAAGATGAGATAGAAGCCGCAGAAAGTCTTGTTGGGGAAGCGCAAGCAGCAATGCGGGACAATGTGAAAGAAGTTAGAGAGAAAGTAAAAGCTAATAAAGTTACCTCTGTCCCTAATGCGACACCAGGGGAGACCAACACCTCTAGGCTTGCAGCACTTCTTGAAGTTGCGAATAACTTAAATGCTCTTGATCCTATGGAACAATATTATCCTGACGCACCTGAGCTAACGTCAAAACAAAGATTAGGAAAACTTCTTTCTGGTATAGGGGGCGCTATAGGTCAAATCTCTGCTAATCCTGAAACAGGACAAACAGATTTTTCAGGTATGGGTCAAGGACTTACAAGTTCTATGAAACGCCATGATGACGAACTTAAAGCGAACAGAAAAGCTGTTATAGATTTCCAATTAGCGCAAAAGAAATCTCAGATGGACACTTTAAGTTCTCTTGCTACGTTAGAAGAAACAATATTGTCAGGAGATAAAATAGCAGCCGAAACAAAATTAGCACAAATGAAAGCTGATCATCCTTTCTTGGATGTATGGCTAGGTGTTGTAGAAAAAGAGATGGAACTGTCAGAATTTCGCAGTGGGGGGCCAGATATGAATAAGGTTTCTGGGCTTGTGAGGGATTTAATAGCGCAAATTACTAACCAACCAAAAGGTGACTCTTCAGGTTATAAAGTGCCTGATAAGGTTAGACAAACTCTTGAATCTTCTAGAAATAGACAACACTGAGATTGATAGTGGCAGAAGAAAACTCACTTGGCTCCTCGCTTATTCTTCAAGGTATGCGGGATGCAAACCCTGAACTTTTGGGCGAAGAGTCAGACCCGACTATAGCAGAATTTTTATGGCAAAATGAAATCGTTAATAAAGGTCAAGAAGAAAATTTTAATAAAGATGATTTCTTTCAAAATCTTGGCACACTAAGAAATGATGTAGGTTTTTTTGACAGCATTGGACGATCAATTTCTCGTGGCTGGTCAACTACTATCGATTCTTTCGATGTCGCTGAAAAATATCTAGGTGAAATTTCTGGAGGTGTTTTAAGCTATAAACCTTTTGAACATATTGCTACAGGCTCAGGGCAATTTACTGATAAACAGCTTGCTGAAAGGTTTATGGGTAGAGAGCAAGATCGAAGACGTAACTCACCTTCCTTTAATCAAATGCAAAAATTACAGGCCATTGTTGCTGAAGACGCTGATCTTTGGGACATGGTTAGTAATGCTGCTGATGCAAATCTTATACTAAGTTTACTGGCGGAAAGTCTTGCCAGCTATGCACCCACCCTCCTAGCTGCAGGTGTAGCTGGTGCCGCGACAGGAGGCTTCGGCGCTGTTCCTATACTTACAGGAGCTGTAGTAGGTTCAGGTATGATGACAGGCACTGGATTGATGGAGTATTTACGCGAAGAAGAAGGTGTAGAAACTGCTGAAGATTTTGAAAAAGCTTTTAGTGATCCTGATATGATGGGAAGAGCGGCTAAATCGGGCGCTAAGTACGGTGTACCCATAGGTATGATAGACGCCTTTAGTATGGGTATTGCTGGTAATGTAGGGCGTATTATTAATACAGGTAACCGCTCTGTGAGGGCTGCAACTAGGGTAAGTAAAGCTGCTGATAAAGCTTTGTCTAAAAGTAAAGGACTTAAAAAACTTGGTAAAACCTCAGCCGTAATAGGTGGCGAAGCAGCTGTTCAAGGTGGGCTTGGGGCCTTGGGTGAAACCCTAGGTAGTTATTGGAGCACAGGAAAAGTAAATGCTGGTGAAGTATTTCTTGAAGCTATTATTGAACCAGCAATACTTCCTTTTGAACTTGCGGTCAAATCTCCCAGGGCTGCGGCGCGTTTAATCACAAGAGAAAAAACAAACGAGTTTACAAAAGACCCTCAAGATAAGATAGACAGTCCAGAAACTAATATGGATCGACGCATACTAGAAAGCGCAGAAACACCTATAGAGGGTCAAGATACAATTGATGTTCAATCAATAATTAATGTTGGACCTGCAGGTGTGGTCGATAAGCAAATTATAGACACCCAGTCAATGGACCCTAAAGTTAGAAAACAACTTGTTCGGAAAAAAATCTTAAGAAAAGTAGGCGGTAAAAAAGCAGGTAAATTTGAATATAGGTTTACTGAAAAGGGAGCCTTAATATATAACGAAGAAATACTTCCCAGGCTACAAGCCGAAGCAGAAACAAAATACCAGGGCAGCCAGGGTCAAGCTGAGGCAGTAGATGTAGCTATAGATTCAGCGGTAGACCTTGAGGAATTTGAAGGATGGCGCATCCAAAACATAGATGACTCTACAGGCGGTCCTACCTTCCAAGCGCGAAACCCCAAGAATGGACAACTTATCAGGGGCTTCACTCTTATTGATATCAAGGCTAAGATTACCGACGACTTAGCTAATAGACCTCTAGGTCAACAAGAGTTGTGGGACGATCTCGATGAGCAAAGGCAAGGGGATTTTAGGGGTACCTTAGAAAGAGTTGCTAGCATTGAAGACTCATCTATTGAACAAGATGTCGCAAATTTGACTGCTATAGATACAGATAAAAATCTTTCTGAAGTGGAAAGAAATGCTTCCCTGCTTAAATATTTGATTGACGGGATACGCGAAGAGAGTACCACCAAGGCAGGTAAGCCAAAGAAAAAATTTACTAAGGCTGCTGCTCGAAGAGTGAATGCTCTGCTGGAGATGCAAGATAATCTTAGTGGTGCGCTATCAGAACAAGTTGCAGAAGAACCCCAGAAGGGGAAGCAGCTTAAACTTAACTTGAGGAAAAAACAAAAGCCTGTAAAAATGGGTCCGAAAAATAGGGCGCGAGTAGAAACTTTTGTTAATGAGGTTGAAGAAAGAAGTAATAACTTAGCGGGACTTAGGGCTTACCTGGAAGGTACTATAAGAGACCCGAAAATTACCGCTCGTGATCCCAGAAAAATGTTGGCTCGTTCTGCTCTTGATAGAATTAGGAGTCAAGATGCTGGCATACAACCAGAAACTGTCAGCTTAACTCGACAACAAGAAAATGTTTTGCGAGATACACTAGACAAGGCGCGTATCGATGAGCAGCTAAAAGAAGTTATGTTGGCTCAGTATGGTAAAAGCCATAAAATGCGGCGAGCTGCACGAAAGAGATTTTTAAGTGAGGATGCGGCAGATCAGCAACTAAGAGAACGTATCTTTGAGGCAATAGAAACCGATAAAGATACTGTCCGTAAGATGCCTGATAAATCTCGGACGGTTGCGACACGCGAGAGAAGTACCCTGGAGCTTGAGCAAGCAGAACAGTTGATAGGTACAGAGGCGTGGCAGGCACTGGTGCTGGAAGAATGGCAGAAGGAGCAAGCAAGGTATCCTTCTCGCGATACAAAGACAACAAATACACAAGCATTAATTAATGCTTTTGCTAGAGTCAACTCAATACGCAGACAAATTTATGATTTAAATATTGAAGTCGCTAACGATATTGTTAATGAAACTGCCTTGCAAGATCGTGGCGTTGGCGGAAATTCTGTGCGCTCTCTGAGTATCACAGAACAAAAAGAGCTGCTTGAATTTATCCAAAATATGTTGGGTAGAAGCGTTTCAGTAATCTTCGATACTGTTAATTCAATGACAGACACTGTGCGTAGAATACAAGCGATACCCGAAAACATAGTGGTACAGGGATACGCTAACCCCCTAGAAAAAACTATTGTTCTTGCGCTAGACAGAAAATTTTCCAAGCAAATTGCTGGGGAAGAAGCTTTTCATATAGCCATGAGAATAGCCCTTACCGAAGAGGAGCGCGGTGTTCTTGAAGGGTATGATTGGATTGATATAGCTAGACAAAATCAGATAGATGTTTCGACATATCCCATTGACATCCAGGCGTTTGAAGCAGTAGCAAAAGTATTTGCCAAGTATATTGATGGAGAAAAAGTAAAGGGCTTGAGCCCTGCTAACAAGAGTTCATTGGGACGAGTAAAAAATTTCCTTGATAAGCTGGCTAACTTTGTTCGGGGTAAGGGATGGAAGAAACGCTACCCAACACCCATAGATATTTTTGATTCGATTAGCAGGGGAGACTTAGCTAATCGAGAGTTTCATTTTCCTGTAGGTCCAGTAGCTGAGAACTTTCTTGATTTAAATCAAGAAGAACTAGTATCAATACAAAGTGATATAAAGAGGGAAGAAAAAGCCGCTAATCACTGGAATACTTTTGGATTGTTTAACCGACTTTTGGAGCACCCTTCTAAGTTAGCTGCAAAAGTTCCTTGGATGCATGTTACCTACGCATTGATTGATCAAATGAAAAGGTTTCAAGATAAAACGGTGCATGACGGTCTTACTATAATGCGGACTTATTCTAATGCATCTCGAAAGGATCAACGAGAAGTAGAGAAGTTTGCTCATCTTTTAGATTTTGAAGCGCAAGGTAGAAACCCTCAACAAATGAGTGAGTATATACTGGACAGCGATAATCAGGATTCGCCTACTATAGGATTTCAGATACCACTTACGGAAGATGCCCAAGAACTTAGCGACTTACAAAACAAAATAAAGAAGTATGAATTTGCTATGGGCGGCACAATCAACGGGCAGAAAATAGAGCCTGGAGCCAGAATAGAATTAACTGAAGAACAAACGAAAGCTTATAGATCATATAAAGAGGGCGCTGATTATAGGCGTGATATGGTAAAACAAGCTATCCTAATTAAGCTTGGGGAACTATCTGAAGGAGCTACAACAAACGATTTAGTAGAAAAGATACTGATTGTTGAAAGTGAATTTGCTGAGGTTTTAGGTACTAAAGCAGAGGAAGCTGTTCAAGAAGAGTTGACCCGCCTTAAGAATGCTCGACGCATGATAAAGGAACTAGACGGCAATCCTTTCTATATGGCTCGTATGCGTAAAGGTACCAAACAAATAATTGTCAGAGAGAAAATGTTCGATGAGGATGGCCAAGAAATAAAGGGTAAGTATGGTCCGATTCAACACTTAGAAGTTGATAGTAAAAGGACTGGAGAATTTAGAAAGACTTTCGATAAGTTAATAGATTCAAGAGCAGAAGAATTACGAAAAATTTGGGGGCCTAAATTTGAGGTCAAGTCTCAAGAGTTTAGTATTGAAGAAACAATTACGACTGCTTTATCTGATGCTAAGGCAGGCAAAGACTTCGCAGTGGTTTCAGGTTTATCGTTGATGGAAATGATTATGTCTGATCTTAATGTGGAAGCTAGTGATCCTGTGAAGGGAGCTTTTGAAAGACTTAAGAAACAACTAGAAAAAAAATCTATCGAGGGCTTGGGAGAGGTTAGACAAGCCCAAAATATTACTGGGCATTGGAACCCAAATGTTGTTGGCTATGCAAATATAGTTGCTAAGAAACAATTGCACACCCTGAGTTATCAGTTAGGTAAAATTATTTTTGATCCGCAACTTGAGAAAGAGGGGAAGTATCTTGAAGTAAGCCGCAAGGAAGCAGCTGATGACAGCAGCCCTAACTTCAATCGGGATACAGTTCGTACTATTGAGGCAGTTCAAAAATATTTAAAAACATATTTGGATTTTGTTAATGACCCTGTAAATAAAGGGGCAGCTATTCGTAATTTAGTATTCCATATGGCTATTGGTGGAAGGATGTCATCAGCCATTCTTAACTGGATGCAATTACCTCAAGCCTTATGGCCTCTTCTATGTGCTATAAATCCAGGAAGTTATGGAATAGCTACACCCTTTATGATAGCCAAAAATACTGCGTTATTGGCCAAGGCTTGGGCAGATGCTAATAGAGTTGCTTGGCATGCAGGTTTTAAAGGCCCCATAACTGCATACAATTTAAAACTAGAGCTTGGTATGCCACAAAAAATTGGTGTTAGTGAGATGTTAAGTCTGGGGTTACGGGATGAATCCGAATGGAATTTAATTAGGGAGCTTGCTCCACAAGGTGTTCTTTCTCCCATTAATATGGAAGACTTGACTGACAATGTTAATTACAAAGAATTGTTTAGAGAGGGAAGCCTAAAGGCAAAAAGTTTGGGAACAACACTTAGTTTTCTTTCAAATGTTAGTTCGTATATGTTTGCTTATACAGAATTTACCAACAGGGTTGCGACTGCTCTCGTAGTTCATAGAGCAGCTAGAGACCCCCAGAAAGGTGCTCAAGTTCGTGCCAACTTAGATGCACTGAAAAATCAAACTTACTTTAAAGATTCTCCTCGATTAGCTCCTGTCCAGCTTGAAGACAATGAAGAAGGATATATAAACGCAGCGCACATAGCCGTAGTTGAGTCTCAATATATGATGGGCAAGTTTAATAGGCCCCAACTATTTTACTTGGGTGGCAAAGGTGGAAATGTCTTAGGCGCTTTGCTTCCTATAGCCACGCAGTTTATGTCTTTCCCCTTCCAATATTTAGAGATGTATTTTAAAAATGTTAGGCGTGTAACAAAGGGGAAGAGTGCGGCTGAGAGGAAAATAGGTGTTCAGACAGGAGTTTTAATTACCTTGGCTATGATAGGTTTGGCTGGCGCATTGGGTTTACCTTTCATGGAAAACATAAAGCGATTGATACTGTTGTTTAGTGATCTCGATATTGAAAGAGAGATGAGAGAAACAATGGTTAATGACTTGGGTTGGGGAGCGGAAGTTACTAATGTTATTGCGAGTGGAGCCTTGTTTCAATATTTAGGTTTTGAAGGAAGTAAAAGAGCAGGTATGGGTAGCATGGTTGACTCAAGTTATCTTCAAGGAGATGTGGGTGCAGTCTTTGGTCCTGCTGGTGGTATGGTAGAGCAGACATTTCATTATGTAAAAGAAGGTATTGAAAGAGGCGATCCAGTAATGATTGCTAGAGGGTTGATTCCTATAGGCGGCATAAAAGATATGTTTGGTTTTGTTGATGCTGCTGAGAGAGGGATAAGAACTAGACGAGGAAATCTTTTAATAGCGCCTGAAGATATGACGACAGGAGAATATTGGACCAAGCTTATAGGCTTCTATCCTAGTAGGGCGGCTTTAAGAAGAGACCTACTTGCATATTCTATTCAGGACAGAAACGCAGGCCAAAGAAACAGAGATTTAACAGTAGATCGTTTAATGCTACTCAGAAGAAGAATTAGACGCACGGGAAACCCTTCAGAAAAACTTGAGTTACAGGAAGAATTTGATGACATACTCTATAACTATAATAGGAGGGCTTCAAAGAATAGATGGCGGCCAATAACAACAAGCTTATTGGGCAGAAGGATTCTTGCGGAGGTTAATCCCACTGCAGCTCAGTTGAAAACTATGCCTGTAGCTGCACGAAGAGATTTTTTAACTTCTGCACGAATGCTTAAAGTTTTAGAAGAAGGCTTAGGTAAATAAGTTGACAACGCTATAATTTAATAGTATTTATAGAGAGATTTATAACCTCTAGGAGCGTTGAGTGAAAAAGTTGTTGGTGTGCGTGGGCTATGATTCTCGTGAGGACATAGCTTACCAAGTGTGTCGGCATTCAATATACAGGAGAAGCACACTTCCTGTTGAAATATATCCTCTTAAACATAAAGAGTTAAGGGACCGTGGAATTTTCTGGCGGCCTTGGTTGACTGCTGGTTCAGGGCAGACTGTCGATTGCATAGATGGTAGACCTTTCTCTACTGCATTTTCGCACACCCGTTTTTTGACACCTCATCTGGCCAAAGAGAAGGGATATCAATGGGCTTTGTTTGTTGATTGTGATTTTCTTTTTACAGAGGATGTCGCTAACTTGTTTAATCTTATTGATGATAACTACTCTGTGATGTGCAGAAAGTTTCAGTATCATATAGCTAATGATGTAAAGATGGATGGGATGCAGCAATCAAGCTATGACAAAAAGCTGTGGTCTAGTCTTTGTCTGTGGAATACTGATAAGCATTTTCCTACAGTGGAACAAGTTAATTCTAGAGATGGTGCTTGGTTACATCAATTTCAATGGTTGTCTGATCAGCAGATTGGAGAGGTTCCCGAAGGATGGAACTGGATATCAGGGACTGACGAGGTTCCTAAAGCAATACATTATACAGGAGGTGGTCCTTGGTTTCCCCAGCATGAGGGTTGTGAGTATGGACATCTTTGGAAGAGTGAATTAGAGCACATGGAGAATAGTAAATGATTTTAGTTACCAGCTTTCACGCCAAGTCGTGGGACACTTATGCAAAAAGGTTTATGGAAAGCTTCCAAAAACTATGGCCTAAGAGCGTGAAGTTACATGCGTTTTATCATGACGGCGATATTCCCAAGGACGCTCCTTCGGGCAGCAACATCTCTTACAGAAAACTTAACCACCCAGAGATGCTTGAATTTAAAGAGAGATTTAAAGATAAGAATGGTGGCTCACCTTACAATTATAGGCTTGATGCCATTAAGTTTTGTCATAAGGTGTTTGCCTTGACCGAGATGGCAGAGGAACTCAGGACCAATAAGTCTAAACAACAATGGCTTATGTGGTTGGATGCCGACACAGTAACCAAGAAGAAGCTTCCTCTCAGGGAGATTAAGAATTGGGTCGAACCTAAGGCAGACGTAGTTTACTTGGGTCGCAAAGCCATAGATTATTGTGAGTCTAGCTTCCTTGCTTTTAATATGGATAACATTCCTGCCCACGTTTTATTGGAGGACTTTAGGGGCTTGTATCTTTCAGGCGAACTGTTTGGGTACAGGGAGTGGCATGACGGCTTTGCCTTTGAGCGTCTACTCAGGATGCACAGGGTACATGGTCTTAATACTCATGACTTGACACCCAACTGTGAAGACTTGCAGGCTTTCAATAGTAGTCCTTTGGCAAAATACTTGCACCATTTTAAGGGACCAGACAAGGGGCAGACACACGCGCCAGTAAGATATAATCATTTGGTTGAGATGGTTGGTTTCTATAAGCCTAAAACAATTCTTGAGACAGGCACATGGAATGGTGACAGGGCTGTGCAGCTTTGTCTTGCGGCTCTGCAGGCTTCGCCAGGGGATATACGCTATGTAGGTTATGATCTTTTCGAGGATGGTAACAAGGAACTTGATCAGCTCGAATTTAATGCCAAGCCTAATACTGCTATGGATAAGGTTGCCAAGAAGCTTGATCGCCTTAAGGAGTTGCACCCAAGGTTTGATTACTCTTTGCACAAGGGTGACACCAGGGAAATCATGAAGCATCACAAGGTAGACTTTGCTTATCTTGATGGTGGGCATTCTGTGGATACAGCAGCCAACGACTTTGAAAAGGTTGCGGGGTCCAAGGTAGTGGTGATGGATGATTACTTTGTTAAGGATGAGGCAGGGCAAATACCTCCTGATAAGTGGCAGGGTACCAACAAGGTTTATGATGCTCACGAAGGAAGAAAGTTTCTTATTAATTCTCCTGACCCTGTGAATGTGGGCGGTAAAATTTCGCTGGCTGTCTTTGTTGAAGAGGGTCAAGACCCACCCAACATGGATAGAACCGCAGTTCCTATCATCGTTAATCCTGTTGATTGCGTTGAGAAAGATTTTCTTCACGACAACATCAAAGAGAATGTAAAAATTATTCCTCTCTACATAGAACGTAAGTTCGACTGGCATGAGCGAAAGCTTGTTATTGTTTCGGGAGGGCCTAGTATTCGGGATGATTTTACCGCGATCAGAAAAGCACAGATTCAGGGAGCTGATATCATGTGCGTAAAACACTCGCTGCCTATGCTATTAGACGCTGGTATAACTCCTTGGGGATGCATTATACTGGACCCGCGAACCTTAGATGGCGAAAGTACGCATGGAGTTGTCAGGCGAAACCTGTTTAAAAAGAAATCGGACACCTTATTTTTTGTTGCGAGTATGACTAATCCTGAGGTAACTAAATTCCTTAGGGATAGAGGAGATACAATCTATGGTTGGCATGCTTTTTCTCAGGCCAGCAGTAAGTTGCCAGAATTGCAAGACAAGATGCTGGTAACTGGAGGTACTTGCGCTGCCATGAGAGCGGTAGGTTTAGGTCACACTCTAGGATACAGGAGCTTTGATTTGTATGGTTTTGATTCTTGTGTTGAGGAGCCATCTGAAAAAGAAAAGAAGAAGATGGACCAGGAAACTGATAAGCCTAAGTACATTGAAGTTGGTATAGGCGGAAGAAAGTTTTGGACTACAGGAGAATTGTTGGCACAAGCTCAAGATTTCGAGAGACTTGTCGGACGTAATGATGTAGATATGAGGTTGCAAGTTTTTGGTAAAGGCATGGTTCCTGCGTTGTGGGAGAACATGCAAGCACAAAGAGAAATTTCACCTAGTTTTGCTTCATATGTAGCTGAACACGAGAAAGGCAATGATGGCTGACATTATATCGTTAAATAAAGCTGTATCTGATGACGTAAAGAAATCTTTGGATGAGATAAAAGAATTTAAAGAGAAGGGGCTAGCAGAAGTAACTAAGTTTATAGAGGACAAGGATACTGTAGGATATATAATATTAACTTTTGATGCTGAAGGAAATACTATTATAACAGCAGCAGGACAACTTGATCCAGCCGATTGCTGTATAGCTCTCGAACGTATAAAATATCAAATTATAAATAATGAAGGAGGTATGTGATGTCTGATCCAATTACTACTACAGTCGAGTCAGTGAGTTGGTGGATGCAAATTTGGGGAGCAAGGGACGCTATCTTAGGTGGTGCTTTAGGTGTTGTTGCAGCAGCGGCAACCGTAGTGGGCGGCACTAAGACCCCTACTCCTGGTTCATGGCTAGCAAAAATTTATAAGGTGATCGAGTGGGCTTCTCTTACTTTCGGCAAAGCCAAAGACACAGGCGAGAAGGAAAAATATGTAGCCGAGACTGAAAAAGTTGAAGTTACGATTGACGTAGAGCCTAAATAATTATGGGTATCTTTAGTATTGTAGTTAAAATTTTCGGGGTGGTTGCTAAGTTAGCGCCGCTCCTGTTTGCCTATGGTGCTGGAAAGAGGGGTGCTCAAAAGAAACAACTGGAGTTATCCTTAAAGAATGTGAAGGAAAGCAATGAAGTATCTCAGTCTATCAAGCGTCTTAGTGTCGGGACTGTTCTTAGCAAGTTGCGGAATAATTGGAAGCGGGGATGATTGCGCGTGGACCAGACCTATACTTGTTTCCGATGAGGATGTTCTGACTGAAGCTACAGCACGGGATATTCTTGTGCATAACGAAGTGTGGGAAAGACTTTGTGAATAATTTAGGAGAAGATGATGCGTAAGTTACTAGCTGCTTTATCTGTAATACTGTTGCTGTCTGGCACAGCCTATGCAGCGGGTTACAAAGACCCAATACCAGTTAAACAACATTTAGAGATGCTCTATCCAACTGTGTTGGTGGCTGTCGGTGGTGGCAGTGGTTCAGGCACCGTAATTTTTTCTGAAAGGTATCAGGATGAGTTTGCTTCTTTAGTTCTTACTAACTGGCATGTGGTTAGAGGTGCGATAGCGGTTACAGAGGAATGGGATTCAAAGAATAAGGTGAAGGTGGAGAAAGAAACTCGCCGCCCAGTCAAGATTGAAATCTTTGAGTACAATAATTACAGTAAGAGTATAGGAACTACAGGTCGGACAGCAACCATTGTAGCTTATGATAAGAAGAGGGACTTAGCTCTGCTTAGGGTTGATGATAGGGAACGCGCCCTTGATCATGTGGCAACGCTCTATCCTGAGGGTGAGGATGATGGCCCGTGGATTTTTCAGAAGGCGTGGGCAGTTGGAGCAGGACTTGGTAAGCCACCCTTCCCAACGCAGGGATTGCTTTCAGGATTTGCGAAAGACAATTATGGTAACGATCTTATATTGGGAAGTGCGCCCATAATTTTTGGTAATTCGGGCGGCTCTGGTTACGTCATGTCTCCACGAGGTACCTACGAATTGATAGGTGTTCCAAGCATGGTGTCGGCTTATGGGTGGGGTTCAGTCGTATCTCACATGGGCTGGTGGAGACCGATATCTGAGATCAGAATTTTTTTACGGGCGAATGACTATGGTTTTGTGCTGGGTGATCCTGAGGTAGAGGATGACCAAGAACAAGGTAACTAATCTTCAAGAAGCGCATCTCTCTAGCAAGGCACCAGACTTTATAGACCCCCATAGTTACCGCACCCCAGCGATGATCAAGGGGTTGAAGTATGAGGGGGAAGTCAAACAACATTTAAAGGAAATCTTTGATCGGGAAACCAAGATTTTTCTTGGGCCTTGGATAAGATATTTTGATGGGCTTAAGTGGCGCTTCGCTCAACCTGACGTTGTTCTCTTCAATGAACACTTGGTCATAGGAGAAATTAAATTAACGTGGAGACCTGGGGCGGTGAGAAAGCTAGCTAATCTTTATGAACCTTTATGCCGCAAGGTGTGGCCTGACTACCAAGTAAAGAAGGTTCAGATATGTAAAGGGATTAAGAATAATTGTAAGGTAAATGAGTGGCACCAGCTTGAGGATATCATGCATCCAGATAAGCCAGATCATTTCGATGTTCACTGGTTCTAAGTAAGCCTCTTTTCCTTAAGTTTTGCTTGACGTTGGCGCTTACGCAAATGGTATATTTTTTTTCGCCAAAGAAAACTGGTTACACTTAGTAGACGTTCTTCAGTCCAAGTCATCAGGAAGTTATTCCAAAACCAATACATATAGTTCACCTTTAACTTTCAGATCGCTGGTCTCCCTTGAGAGTTCCCTGCTGTTGGCGGTGGCGTAGCTTGACAAGATTCTTTTCCATACAACTAGATAGGCGTGTGTCTAAGACAGTTGTTAGCTGGGCTACATACCACAAGACATCTCCAAGCTCGTCTATGATTTGATCTCTTACTTCTTCTGGTATTTCACTGGCAAGCTTGGGGTTTTTGTAGTCTCCTCTGATTACTTTCTTTAGTTTGTTGGCTACTTCACCAGCCTCACCCACCAAGCCCAGGGTCAGGTATTCTAGGGCGCGCTCAGGTGGATAGACAGCAGTGATGCCTGTTTGTTTTTGATAGTCGTTTGGATGCTCAATCATTTTCTTGTTCCTTTGGTATCCTTATAATGAAAGAAAGTTTTTCCATATCGTGGAAGGGTATGAGCGTTAGTTCATCCTTCCTGTTTACTCTATTGTATATGTGGTAAGCTTTTCTTCCTTTGTTATAGTTTAAGTCTTTAAGTTTTTGTTCTGTAAATTTTATTAGTTTTTCACGGTGAACCAGTAACCACTCTTGAAATCTTTCAAACACAATATAATCTGCCTTGCCATAAAGCCAGCCTTTATTTCCTCTGACATTTTTAAGTTCAATCCAGGCGAAGTCATCTTGATATTCTGTTTGTTGACGTTGTAGCTTTTTCAATCCTTTGACATCAAACTTTAAGTCGCGTTCCACCTGAGGCAATATTCCCGCAACATCCCAGTGTTCATGTATGTCTTGTTGTGTGTTGCTGGAGCGAGGGTTCAACAGAAGTTTTGAAAACTCTTCCTCTACTTTCTTTGCTTTGTCCAAGAAAGATTTAAAGTTAGTCATGCTGTCTCCTTAAGTGAAAAACTTTCTCCGCACCCACAAGCAGAAGCTACATTGGGGTTATTCAAAGATAATATAGTACCAAATAAGTCCTGTTTGTATTCGAGTATGGTACCTACAACATACATGACTGCCAGAGGATCAATATAGAGAGTGCCTTTAGACAGCGGTATTGCCTCACCCGAAGGCTCATGGACCACCTGCCAGTCGTAGGAGAAGCCAGCACACCCACCACCCTTGACAGACAGCAAGACACCCTCAGCTTTTTCGCGCTCCAGAATAGAGCAAAGGTGTGCGTCTGCTTCAGGTGTAATAGTTATCATACTCCGCATGTACCTCCATGGCCTGTGATGGTACAGATGTCGTGGGATTCCAGGGATTCCTCAAACTCTTCACCCAGTTTTTCTTTGGCTTCCTTGTAGGGTACAGCAGTGAGCGGTTGTCCACCACGGCAGCCATCTGGATAGCAGGTGAAGCCTCTTAGGCGGTGGGCATAGCTGGCCAGAACCTTGGTGAAGTGAGGCATAGTGTCCTCGTTGTTGTGCTTCGATCCCCACTTGGGTAGATTGATGGTGCTTGAGATGCTCATGTCCACATAATCTTGGATGTCTGCCTGGAACTTGATGCGCCTTTCATAATCTTCCGCCAGTTTGAGGGCCGAATCTATGTCGTCTGGTTTGATGCCATAAAGGTCGATGATCTCTTGGGCTGCCGAGTCTACTACATATTGGTAGTGCCAGCGTGTGCCGCCCTTGAGGTAGCGCCTCTTGTAGGCCACAGCGAAGATAGGCTCGATGCCTGTGCTGGTGCCAGCAAGGATGCCTATGGAGCCTGTAGGAGCTATGGCACGGTTGGCTACAGGGGTACTAACACCCAGATGCGCTGAAAATTCTTTGCTAACCTTGTCTGAGACACCCCTGTAGACAGTAAGAAAGGAATGTAAGGTGGGTGTTACCTCATAGCGTTCACCTTTCTTTACGAGGAACTCGTGGATACCCATGAGGCCAAGACCTAGACGCCTGTTCTTCTCTCGAACTTGGTTTACCTTGGCGTAGGGAAGCTTTGCCCTGAGGGTGCCACACAGGAGGAACTTGGTTGCCAGTTCTACCACCTGAGAAAACTCATGGATGCTATCGATGCGCCCCATGTTGACAGAGCCAAGGTTACACACATCAGAGTCATCGCTTGAGGTTACCTCAGTGCAAGCGTTACGCAGAGTTTCAGTTTCCTTGTCGAAGAAATTGAAAGAGAACCCTGGCTCTGCCGTAGTTAAGGCTTGTTTGACATTCTGTTTAAAGAGTTCGCCAGGATCACCTGTGTTGTAATATTGAAGAAGCCAATCGGTATCATAGTTTACTGAGATGTTGGTCATGTCGAGGGGCGCAGGAAAGTTGAAGTCTTGTTCTTTTATGTCGCCAAGAGTGTGTCCCGTGCTACCGACTGGCATCTTGTACCAGTTTTTTGAGTCGAGAAATTTGCTTATGTCTGGATGCTGCCAGTTGAGTGAAGCATAGATGGCTGACCTACGGCTACCACCTTGCATCACCCGCCTGCCAATCTCGTTGATCATTTGCATCTTGGGCAGAGGGCCAGAGGCTAGGCCACCTGTACCCTGTAGGGTTGCGCCTTCCTCACGGTATACAGAATAGTCTATGCCGATGCCACCGCCTGTCATCAAGCAAGACTCTGACTTCCAAGAGAGGTTGGCCCAGTCTTCGCGTGTATCTTCTTCCGCTTTGAGAAGGTAGCAGTTGTTAAAGAATTTATTTTGACGGCCAGCGTAGTAGATGTAGCGTCCGCCTGGAATAAATTTAAGATTGCTGATGATGTTTACCAGCTCTTCTTTCTCGGATTTTTGCATGAAGTTTTGACACACATCTTCGACGAGGACGCGAGACAGATCGTTCCATGTGTCACAGTTTTCGTGGGAATACTTATGGTTGAAGATGTCCTCTGAAAATTTGCTGCGAAATTGCGGATTTCTATTTGATTTAAATGGCATTAAATTAGTTTACCTTTCTTGCTTTGATGAAGTCTTAACCCTGCCATTTTTTTAGGCCATCTGGATTTTTTTCAGATAGTTTCCCCCAGTTGAGGCCATACTCAGCGTCCACTGGAATAGTCATTTTTCTTTGGTGGATTTCGACGGTAATTGTGAGACAGTCTAACACACGCCTGAGCAAGAGGTCAAAATTATTCTTAGGAATACTGGCTACAATGGCGTCGTGAATCATGCCTTGAAGTTTTACTTGAGGTTCAAGTGTTTGCCAAACTTTCTTCAGACCTTGGGCCATGATGTCTGCCACTACTGATTGGGGTCCAAAGGCGATGGCCTTTCTTAGGGTGTGATCAGACCACGTCCTTTCATAAAATATTCTGCGGCGGCCCAGGGGTGTAGTAATTTGTTGGTCTTGTTGTATTTTTCTGGCCACACTTTGATGCCAAGTACGTATACCCGCAAAGCTCTTGAAGAATTTTCTTTGGAACTCCTGGACAAACTTGGTTTCTACTTGAGCTACTTGAGCTAGA
>Ga0255047_10000644_pt1 | contig 28272 bp, 40 predicted proteins | sample JV7_2_1_MG_FD_183640 | JGI IMG/M metagenome (GOLD analysis project Ga0255047, IMG submission 183640) | Seawater microbial communities from Jervis Inlet, British Columbia, Canada - JV7_2_1 | ecosystem: Environmental > Aquatic > Marine > Inlet | place: Canada: British Columbia | collected 2016-10-06
GGTCCCCATGCGGGCCCTGTTCACTCCGACGAGGAAGAACAGGGCCCGCATGGGGACCATGATCCCCTCGACTATATGGTAGGCAGCCAGATCCCCGAGGCTCTTGAACTTGTCGTGGGTGGTCTCCGGGGGCATGGCGCTACGCCTCCAACTGCGACCAGAAGCTAGTGGCCTCGAGGGCTGCGAGCATGGCCACCTCGTCGGGGGTGAGCTGGCTGCGGTAGAGAAGGTACCGCGTGCCCGTCAGCCAGCGCGCGGCGAGCTCCTCGCGGTGCTCCTGCCAGAAATCCCGCACCGCGAAGACGTCCAGCTTGCCCGACTCCCGAGCCAGGTCGAGCTCGGAGGCGACGATCACGCTGAGGCGCCGGACGACGGCAGGGTCGGGGGAGTTGGGGTCGTCGACCGTCACCCGGCAGGTCCAGCCGGGGGCCTCCGGCGTCGGGCCGAGGTCGACGGGGGGCTCGGCGCCCGGGAGACCCGCCGCCTCGAGGTCATTCAAGGCCTCCAGGATGGCGGCCTTCGTCTTGGCGTCCGGGAGACCGGCCGTGGGGGGCTCGGGCTCCTTCGTCCCCGTGACCGTCTCGTTGGGGCCCAGCTCCTCCTGGGCCAGGGCGAGGGCCTCCAGGGGGCTGGCGGCCTCGACCTCCTTCGTGCCTGCGGTCGTCTCGACCGTGACCGTGGCTGTCTGGTTGACCGAGTCGAACGCCTCGGCGATCGACTCCTTCACGTCCTTCATAAACTGATTCTGAGCCTCCGAGGGCTCCTTCTTCTTGCGGGCCTCGCGTAGCTGCTTCATGAAATCCATGGAATCCTCCTCCTTCTCCAGCTGGCTTGCGACCAGCTCCTCAATGGTGATTTCGTGTTCGCAGACGCGGGCGTAGGGGCAGCCCCCGTACTTCCCGCAGGTCCGCTCGTCTGCTGGGCCGGCCACTCGCTCGAATTGCTCGGGCTGGAGGGCCTTGGCGAAGGCTGCAGTGGTGGTCATGTCGGCGGCGGTCGCCTCGAGCGCTTGGAAGCCGACGGCAGCATCAAGACGGCTGACCTCGGACTCGACCACGTCCACCGATCGCGGGGAGCGGGTGAGCTGGATGTGACGGATCGTGAGAGAACTCTCCAACTCCTCGTAGGTGCGGTCGTCCTCGGCGTAGGCGTAAAGGAGCATTTGGGGGTCGAGCTTGAGCTTCTTCCCCGTCTTGCGCATGTAGTTCCGATTGCGGCCGGTCTTCCAGTCCACCACGACACCGGGGGTCGGGATCCAGTCCACGAAGCCGTGCCAGATCGTGCGATGGGGGGAGAAGACCGTGTCGGACTCCTGCTCGGGGTCCTCCGTGACCCCCCAGATCTCGTGCTCCACGAGGGCGCCTGGCGCGCGGTAGATCAGGCCCCGGGCGATCAGCTGGTCGAGGAACCAGCGGATCGTGTCGGCGTCCTTGCCGTGGAGCTCCCGGTCCCAGCCCTCGGGGAAGGGGTCGCGGTCTCGGAGCCAGGCCTCCATGACCCCATGGGTGACGTGGCCGAAGACGTTCCCCGCGGACATGAGACTGCCGTCCTTGGCGGTGCGGGTCTCGTTCTTGTCGCGGGTGTATATCCCCCACACATGAGGGAAGACGTACTTGCGGGGGCAGTCGCGGTAGGTGGTGATCTTGGATACTGACACTCGAATGGTCATAGGGCGGCCTCGACTCGTTCCCAGAACTCTAGTGGCATGCTGATTCCTCGCTTCATTGCTTTCGTGATATCGTCCCACTCGTCCTCGCCCATGGGGAGGTCCCGGGCCTCAAGGGTGCTGGGGGAGTAGCCGTGCTCATAGGCGAAGGCTAGGAGGACGGGTGCGGGGCGGTCGGCGCGCACTACTCGAGGTCCGCTAGCTCGGCGAGCAGGGTGCCCAGCTCGGCGTTCTCCTGCAGCCAGCGGAGCACTGCGATCAGATTGAAGACGCCCTCGGGGGCGTTGACCTGGGTGGTCTGGACATCGCTCACGGCGAGCTGGGCCACGGTCATGACCTCCTCGTCGTCCATGCTGAGGGCGATCCCGAGGCCCTCCACAATGGCACCGTAGCCCACGCACGCCATGGCCGAGCGGAAGGCGATCCGCCGGAGGACGTCCGCCGCGTCCTCGTCTTCGCTGGGGCGTATGTAGACGTTGTTGTCTTCGGTCATGCGAGCCACAGGAGCCACCAGCGGCGTGGGCGCGTGCGGGTGAGCGTCACGGCGTAGTAGTGCTTCTCGGTAGAGACGTGATTGAACGACTCCGGCCGGTGGGCCAAAACTCTGTCAGCCGTTTGGTGGATAACGATGTAGGGGCCGTAGCCAGCCACTTTGATCCACACGAGTTCCCCGGGCTCGAAGGGGATTGGATCCCCGATTGCCTTGCTCTTGGTCATTTCTTGCACCCCAGGAGACGCTTCACGTCCTCGAGCTGCAGGACAATCGTGCGGAGTTGGCGAGCCAGATCGCCCTCGTTCCAGCTCTCCGCGAGGTCAGCGTCCGACCGCATGACCCGCAGGGCCGCCTCAACCCGCAGGGCCATCTTCGCTTTCCGCTTCATTCCGGCCTCGCGTCCAAGCTGGTGTAGCCGTCCACGAGGACCCGGGGGTGCGGGAGAATGTCCAGCTCGAGGTTCCCCCAGGGTGTGGCGACCCCCCCGAACCAGAGGGCCGTGAGCACGAAGATCAGGATCGTGGCGTTGCAGCACCACCTCGGGATTGAAACCGCCAAAGTGATACACGTCATCGTGGCGCTGTCGCTGTCGCTGCTGCTACTCATTCGTTCCCCTCCTCAGGTGGATTGAAATCTGCTCCCAGTTCCTCCGCAAGGGTAGCTGCTCGATCCATGCGGATCAAGCGCCAACGGACCTTCCGGGGGGGTTTCCCGAGGCGGAAGGACGAGCGCGGGGCGGGGCCTACGACCTCACCCAGGGCGTCCATGACCTCAGCGGTGGTGAGTCGGTAGCCCGACTCCTTCACGCGCTCCAGGATCCCCTGGGGGGCGAGGTAGAGCGCTCCGCCGGGGCCTGGCTGCACGTAGGGCGAGCGGGAATTGAGAGCTTGGAGCAAGAGAAGACCGACCTCCGTCACGCCCGCTTGGCTGAGGGTCAGCTTCTCGCGGAGGCTCGCGTCGAGGTCCCCGTCCATGAGGAGGAGGCCTCGGCCCTGGGTGCGGTCGATCGTCTTGTGGAGCCAGAGGAAGTGTCGCGCCAGCGCGCGGTCGGAGTCCGGGCCCACCCAGGTCATGGCGAGAGTCTCTCCCCCGTGAGCGGCCAGCCAGCGCTCGCCGCCGCTCCCGAGCGCGCGGTGGAAGATCCGGCGGGCGAGGGCTTGGATCCCGTCCTCCCCCACCACCCGGGAGACGAGGTCCATGACCATGCGGGTGTCGTTGGCGGTCATGAGCATGCGCACGCGGTTCTGCATGGCGTAGGAGGGGTGGCCCTTTGGGTTGATTCGGAGGGAGCCTCCCCCCACCACGCGTCGGAAGGCGTCCGCGCAGACGTTCGAGCCGCCCACCATACCCTCGTCGATCACGAGGAGGGGGCTCTTCTCCAGCTCGCTCTGGAACTCCCCGGTGAGCTCGTGAGCGGAGGCGAAGCGCCGGCTCGAGAAGCAGTCCGCGAGGGCCTGGGCCAGGAGGCCCTTCCCGGCGCCCGAGGCGGCCGTGAGGCTCAGGGCGCAGACCATGCCCTCCTCGATCGCCAGGGCGCAGGAGACCCAGCGGGCGATCTCGTCGTAGTGCTTCCCCCAGAAAGCATGGAGGTACTCGTCGATCACGGGATCGAAGCACGGGGGGTCGTCCGCCCGGGTGTAGGCGGAAATGATCAGTCTTCCCATCGGATCAAGGAAGCCACCTTCCGGTAGACCCGGGCGCGCTTCCAGATCCACGTACACCGCTGCGTCAGCGACAACTTCGTCCGCGGTGCGACGACGCAAGGCGGTTGGGTCCCGGGGGTTTGGTCCGAAGGCGGGGACAAAGAGTCGCATGCCGATCTGATCAGCGAAAGACACCACAGCGTGCTTAGAGAGGGGAACAGCTTCATACTTACCTCGGGGGTTCAGGACGTAGTGGTGCCTAGCTGAGGGGTCCCGGACTACGAGGTGCCGGCGGAGCCAGTCCTCGTCCGCATGCGGCGCCCATGTGCGCGCGCCGTCGAGGACCTGCTCGAGGAGGTCGACCTTGGCCTCGGCGTCCGCGGTGCGGCGGGCGTGGGCCAAGTGGGCCTTCATGTCGTCCTTGGCGCGGTAGGCCAAGCAGGCCTTCCACAGCTCATGGGGGAGACTGCGGCGGTTTGCAGGGTCGTCCTGGTCGACAGCTGCCAGGATCGCCGGCATGAGCAGGGCCCATACGTGTTCTGGCGTCGTGGGCTCAGATTCAACGCGCCGTAGGCGGGTCGAGGCGGAGCCGACGGCGCGTTGAATCGCCTCGTTGCGGCTGGGGTGCAGAGAAGAAAGGGGCTTGTCTTGGAAGGCTACGGGGAAGAAGACGGAGCTGCGGCTCAGCTTGCGGGCCTCCGTGTACCAGTCCGACTGCACGGTGCGGTTGCCGGCGCCAGCGGTTTCCAGGAGGGCCTGGGCCTCGCGGGCGCTCGGGAGCGGCCGGCGTGGGGCGGGGGCGTCGACTCCCGTGGCCACGGAACCCGGCACGATCTTCCCCCAGTCAAGTAGGGGGCCGGGGCCGTGGGGAGTGAGGTCGGCGCGGAGGTGGACGCCGTGGACGGTCTTCGGGGTCGACGGGAGGCGCATGAGGCGGGTCCAGTCGCAGAGGTGGTCGGGGCTGAAGCCCGCTCGGGTCCAGTCGCGCACGAGACCCGCCAGGAGGCCCTCGACGCGGGCGAGGGGGGCTGGGCGGTCGAGGACGTAGACCGCACGGCAGCCCCTCGGGGTCCAGTAGAACCAGGTGGGGTCGAGCTCGGGGGGGAGGAGCTCCGCGAGCTGCTCGGTAAAGGCCGCTCGGGTCTCGGGGGTCCAGGGGTCGTGTTGAGGGGAGTCCTGGTCAATGGCCACCACGGGGAACTCGAGCTCGGCCTGGGCCTCGTGCCCTTTCCGCACCCGGGGCCACTCAGGGCGCCCGGGGAACGTGTAGAAGGCGAAGTGGGCGTCGGTGTCCCAGTGGTGGGAGAGGGCCTCCGAGAGGGGGAGGACCCTGGCCAGCCGGCGGTCGTCGGCGTGCGAGAGAGCGCCCTCCTCGTAGGCGCTCGGGAGGACTGTGACGCGGGGGTCGATCACGCGGGCTCCGGGAAGTAGGTGGCCCAGCAGCGCTCAGTCTCGTTTGCGGTGGCCCAGTCGAGCCCGAAGGGGAAGCGGTCCTGGAAGACCTTCGCTGCAGCTCGACCCCAGGGGCCGGGGCGGGCCTGGATCTCCCCTGCTTGGGTGCGGACGGTCTCGGGGTTGGGGCGAAGGCCCCCGGGCGCACGACGGGCCTTGAGGACCCGTCGCGGGTGGGGGGTGTCTACGTAGAACCAGGGGCTCCCCGCATTGTAGGCGTTATCGTAGGCCTCCTCGTCCGCCCGGAGCCACTCGACCGGGCCGTCGGGCTCCGTGATCTGGCCGATTTCGTAGCGGATCATGGGGAGGTCTCCCGGCGTAGGGTGCGGAGGTGGTGGGCGGCGTGGATGGGGCAGGAGGCGCGGAGGCCCGTGGCGTAAAGGCTAGAGAAGTGGGTGACCTCGCGACGGCTGAATACCGACGGCTGGAACACCCGCAGGACCCGGGGCGCCGGGGCGCCCCGGAGGGCCCACATGGCCCGGACGTGGAAGAGGGCCTCGATCTCGTCGGGATCGAGCCCGCTGGGGTCCGGCCAGCGGGCGGCGTCGTAGACCGTGGCCTCGTAGTCGTTCACGAGGGCTTCCGGATCGAGAAGACACCGGTGCCTTCGCGGGTGACGCGGCCGACTTCCAAGGTCGCGAGGAGGCGCTTGGGGAAGCGGCTGTTCAGGAAGAACTTCTGGAATGTGCCGGTGCTGGTGATCCAGCCGTCGGCCTTCTGGAACCAGCCCTTCCGCTTGTGCTCGGGCGGGAGGTCCGTGCGCACGGCCACCACGAGGTAGCCACCCGGCCGCACGGCGGCCCAGGCGAGCTCGAGGGCGCGCTCGCGCTGGGTGGGGCATTCGATCACGTTGAGGACGTAGGCCAGCTGGACCACGTCGTAGGCCAAGGGCGAGGGGCCCTTGTTGGGGTGCCAGTGGGGGTCCCAGCCGTAGGCGTCGTGGGTAATGCAGAGGGCGCGGACGTCGTCGCCACGGCCGCAGCCGTAGTCGAAGAACTTTCCCCCGGGGGGGAGAAGGCGGAGGGAGACACGGCCAGGGCGGGAGAGCTGCCGGCGGGAAATTGCCGTCCGGTGGGAGAGGGCGCTCACGAGAGGAGGCCGCGGAACACGAGGGCGGCGACGGCCAGGAAGAGCGCGCCGCCGATCGGGAGCCAGTCGTCTCGGGTGGCGGGGGTCATAGCTACCCCGCCCGGAATTCGCGGAGGATGACGCCCGGACGGGACGGGAAGAGCGCGAGGCAGGTGGACTGCTCAGGGTCGAGCCAGACCGCACCCCCCTCGTCGCCGCAGCGGTCAGCGGCGAAGGCGCGGGCGCGGTTGCGGTCGACGGCGCAGATAACGAACCCCTCGACGGTGTCGTAGCCGAGGAGGGGGGCGGTCGCCATGGGTGCCAGGACCCAGAGGGCGAGGTGTTTGGGGTGCGGCATGAGGGCGCTGAGTTCGTCGGGGTTCATGGGGTCGACTCCAGATTCTCGGCGCGGTGCTCGTGAGCGAGGAGGACGCATGCGCCGTGAAGTTTAGCGTCGCCCTCGAGAGTTTTCAAGACTGCAGACACCCACCAGTGCAAGTAGGGTTTCCCCTTGCGGTTGCGGTAGCCCATCTGTGTGAGCTGGTGGGCGGTGGCTTTGAGGGTGAGGCCCTCTTGGCGGAGAATGGAAGCGTAGCCCAGGGCCAGGCGCTCCTCGGGGTGCGGGACCATTTCCCCCAGGTGATAGCGCCAGCCAAGAGGAGGCGCGCCGATCTGCTCGCCGCGGGCGCGCTTGGCCGCTAGGGCGTCGCGGGTGCGCTGAGAGATCAAGGCGCGCTCGAACTCAGCGCACGCCGCGAGCATGGTGAAGCAGCACCGGCCGATCGGGGAGGCGAGGTCCATGCTCGCGCCGCCGAGGTCTACTATATGGAGGGCCGTGCCCCGGGCGGTCCACGCTTCGATCGTGGCCAGGGCGTCGCAGCTCGAGCGGAATGCGCGGTCCAGTTTGGCGACGAGAATCGTCACGGGGGGGCCGGATTCGGTCAGCCGGTAGAGTCGGCTGCCTTGGGGTCGATCCCGAAGGGGGGTCGCTCCCGAGCCAACGTCAGTAAACAAATGGACGATTTCGAGCTGACGGGAGTTGGCGTACCCGGTCAGGGTCGCAGATTGAGACTCGAGTCCCAGACCCGAGTCGTCCTGTTCTCTTGTGGATACCCGGGTATACGCGACAGCGGGTTGCATTTCGTATTCCTTTCAAAAGGGAGTGCAGGTGGACCACGCGGACCAGCTGGACCAGGTCAACTTGAGTATACCTGGTCCAGATAAGCTGCGATCCGCCAGCGGGTTACAAGAGGTGGACCAGCTGGACCAGTACTTTTGGGGTTGCTGATGGGACCGATGTACGGTCAGGAACAGGGGAATCTATACACAAGGTGGAAACGGGGAAGTGCGGTCCACCTCTGTTGTAAGTAGCATATGGGGGAAGGTTTTAAGGGTGGACCAGGGGGGTGGGCCACCCCTTGGTCCGGGGCACGTGATACACTAGCCAGCGTAGCTGGCTAACCCTGGCGACGGCGGTTGGCCCGGCTGAGTCGCTGGCTGAGGCGGGCGTGGTAGGCCAGCAGACGCTCAGCGCGGCTCACCAGGCGATCCAAACGGTAGGCCGCCTGGGATTCCTCCTCCTGGGGGATCGAGACCAGCAGGCGGGCCCCTGTGGCGTGCACGACGGCCACGTAGCCTGTGTCGCATTTCTCGACACGCTGAGTCAGGGGGTCGACGTCTCGCCAGGAGATCAATTGGACCCTGCTTGTCCGACTGCGGTGCCCAGCGAGCGGACCGCCCGGGGATTGTCCAGCCAGTGGACCTTGCACAGGCAGACCACCCCGCCCCGTGAGGGGAAATCGGGCCCGGAAATCTGCTCGGAGGGCACCGGGCACGGGTGGGACGAGCGGCCATGAGGCTTGAAGCGGAACGACTGCACGTCACTCCGCGAGGGGAAGGGGCCGATCAGGATACCGGCTTGGGTGAGGAGGGCGTACGCCATGGGGAGGCCTCAGGGGTTCGGGGTTCAAGAATCGGAGAGCTACCCCCGGATTTGCACCAGGGGCGGGCGCCAGGCTAGGCGGTAGCTAGTCTTCCTGCCAGCGGCGTAGGCCCTCCCGGGCCCGCCGCTTTCCTTGGGCCCGACGGAGCTTGGCCGTCTGGCGCTTGATGGGCCGGCGGACGTGCCGGGCCCATTCTCCGTTGAGTTTAGCGTTCGGTGCGCTCAATTCGCCGCCTTCCTGGCCCGGGGCCCGTGCTCGAGGAAGAGGATCGCCCGAAGGCTCTTGCCCCACGCGGGGTTTGTGGGATCGCAAAGAAGACACTGGTTGCACGTTTTCGTGCGCCCCTTGCGCTCCGCGGCTTGCGCCGGGCAGAGTCGGGCCCCCACGGCGGCGAGTCGGGCAAGGTCCTCGTCCGTTGTGTTGTAGGGGATGATCCCGGCGGGACGCCATCCCGCGGCCTCGGCCTCCGCCAGCTGCGACAGGTCGTCACAGCTCGCCATCAGGTTCCGGCGATACGTAGGGGAGCGGAGCTTGCGCCAATGGTGAGTGTACCCCACGATTCGGAGTCCGCGCGCCGTGGCCTCACGACGGATCCAAGCCAGCATGCGGACACCGAGAGCACTAGGGTCGCCGAGAGCCCCGAGGCGGCAACCCCGGGCATACGGGTGAGCCTGATCCAAGGCCTCGGCGGGGTTGGTCGGGTTGCGCTTGAACTTGGAGCGGACCATGGACATGAAACCCATGAACGGGGTTCCGTACTGTGCGTAGCAGACCTTGTCCCGCAAGAGCGGGCACCCCTCGCACGTGGCCCGGCATTCCTCGACGGTGCTGCCGACGTACACGGTGGGCATAGGGCCAGTTTTGGTGTTTGCGGGTCGGGGGACCCACCGGGGAAGGGGCTTCACTTGGACCCTCGCAAGACTACCCAGTGGGTGGGCAAGCGGTGGAGCACGATCCAAGCGTGCCCGCCCCAGCGACGCGCCTTGAAGCCCTTGGCGAGCGGGTAGGTATCCCAGGGTCCTCCAACGGAATCGATATAGGTCGTCAATCTGGCCTGCTTTCTGCGTTCGGGGTTCAGGATTCGAGAATGGCCCCAGTGGAATCGGACCACTGGCCAGGCTCCCGGGGGAGCCCGACGCTGCCAAGCGAGCCAGCCGGGGAGGACTAGGGGAGGGGTACTTCGTCCAGAGCGCGGTCTTGCGCGCTCTCAGGGTCCTCGCCCTGGCTGATATAGAAGTCTGCGAGCCGCTTAACCTGGGTCAGGAATCCCGCGCGGTTGGTAGTCTCTCGCTTCGTGCTCATGCGTCCGCCCAAGCGGGTCCGTCGAGGTCGCCGTCCCAGTCGTTGTCGTCGTCACCGTAGGGGAGAATGGGCTCGGGACAGCAGATCTCCACCGTGCCCATCTCGTCCAAGGTCTCCAGAGTGGCCACGCAATCTTCGGGCTCGTCATGGGAGTGCTTGTGGCCGTAGGCCATGGCCGAGACCGCGCAGGGGAGGCAGGAGGGCTCGACGCTGAGCCCGTAGTGAGTGGCGGGCTCGCCGCAATCCACGCAGTAAGCGTGGCCAGAGGCGAGGGAGAGCGGGTGGAGGGGGGTCTGACTCTGGGGTCCGCGGTAGACACGTCCGGCGGCGTCGCGAAGGGAGGTCCCGTGGGGGGCGGGGCCAGCCATGCTAGCACTCCTCAACGCGATTGCGGACGTCGGCCCAGCGGAGCGCGGTGGCCACGTCCTTGACGGAGGGCTTGAACCCGCCGCGCTCGATCCACTCCTTCAGGTTGTCGAAGTGGTCCTCTGCGTCGTTCAGGTTTCCAGAGGCAAGCGCCTCAATCAGGTTGGTCGCGGTGGTCGTGGGGTCCATGGCCGTGTCCTGCTTTCGTGCTTTCGTGCGTTCGGCGGTCGTGAGAGCCGCTGCAGGAGTCGAACCTGCGCCCCCGGGGCGGCTAGGGAGGCTACTTGGCGCGGCGGGCCCGGGAGACGTGGACAATGGGGCCAGAGGCAATCCAATTGTGCGTCGCAGGCTGAATCCAAGCGAGGTCACAGCCCCCCTCCTGCGTGGCCCTAAGCGCCTCTCTCTTAGCGGCTGTGATCGACTCGCAAGCTTCCACGTAGTAGGGGAGCTGCATATGGTGAGCGTTGGTACCGGGATCGGTGGCGTTGCCCATTCCGACGGAGTAGACGAGGAAGAGAGAAGCCTTGGGGGCGCTTAGGGCCACGATAGCGTCCCGCAACTCGTCAACCGTTCCCTTGCAGAACGACTCACCTTTGGTGGTGTAGACGTAGAGGAAGATCTCTCCGCCTGACCCGAACGACGCGGACGGAGAGATCTTGAACTCTCCGTCGAACGCTTTGAGACCGAACGTCTCAGGGAAGCTCTTGATTGCGGTGTCGATCTGGTCTTGGGTGGCCATGAGTCCTGCTTTCGGTGTTCGTTATTCGTATGACTGACGGGCTGAGCCCTCAGTCTGACCCCGGCTCGGAGGAAAAGCAAGAGGAATTCGGGAATGACTCGGGAATACCTCTAAGTTCAATGGGGGCAAGGGGCTTTGAGTCGAGGAAATTCGGAGGGCGGGGGGCCCGAGGCGGGGGGATCGGAGGAATCGGAGGGCTCCAAGCGGGCCAGAGTGAACTCCGAGGGAGAGGGGGGCTTGACCGATCGGCCAGTAAGCATGACCTCTAGGTCATGGTGCTTCGGTCACAGTTCACAGCTAGCAGGGCTCGCCAGCGCGCGCGCCGAAACCCTGTCTCCTCGGCCGAAACTCGGCTCTATCGGTCGTCAGAGCCGAGTCCCATACAAGGAAACGCGCGCGCAGGGGGCTCTCAAAGGACTTAAGAGCCCGGACGACTCAGACCCCCCGGGTCCACTAGGAACCGGACGAACTGGACCACCCGGGCCCCCTCCCCCCAAGAGCCAGGGCGTGCCCTGGATCTTAGTCCCCCCCAGATTTTTACAGAATTCCGCTCCCAAGGTGAACCGGGTACAGAACGGGGCCCCCGACGGCAATCGGGGGCCCCTGCTACAACGTCGAGGTTTCGCGACCCTGGGATCATAGCACTCCCCGAGGCCGATTTTTACAGAATTCCGCCTTTTCCCCAAACCGCCCCCCCTCGTGCTACCATGCCGCCGAGGAGGGCACATGATCAATCACGAGGTGAACCCCGGTCGGGTCACGCTGACCGCCTACCTGATCCCCCTGATCCAGTCCACGCGCATGAGCATGGGCTCGGGCATGCACGCGGGGCCGAACCTCTTCCTGGTGCCGATCCCCGGGGACGACCCCAACCCCCCCGGCGCGACGGTCCGCCAGACGCCCACCCTCATGGGCGCCCTGACCTACTACGCCAAGAGTGACGGCGACCAGGCCCGCAGCTCCTCCTGGGTCCCCGGTGACGCCGCGGAGCGCCTCTTCGCCCTCGCAGACCCCGTCGCGTACATGAGGTTCAAATCGGGCCCCCTGCCCCAGATTCAGCCCCCGGAGCCGCCGACCGAGCCCCCGCCCCCCTCCTCTCCCAGGGGGCCCGACTCGGACGGCTCCGGGGCGCTGTCCCCGGAGGCGGACAAGACCGGCGCCGTCTTCCTGGACGAGTTCGCCTCGCTCCCCGCGCCCCCCGTCAACGGCTCCGGCACCGAGGAAGCCAAAGCCGCCGTCGAAGCCTACCTGGGGGAAGAAGCCCGCGCCAAGGACCTCCCCGCCCCCCAGCCCCCCGTCCAGCTCGAGCTCTTCGGCGATCCCAAGGTAGACCCCGAGGCCGACACGACGGAGTGGGAGACCCCGAAGCCGCCCCCCGAGCTCGGCCCCAACGAGTTCCGAGTGGAGGTGCCCGGTGAGTGAGCTAGACGATCTCATGGGCCTGGCGGCCTACAAGGAGCGCGCTGAGGTCGTCTTCGCCGAGCAGCGCGCCGAGATCGACCACCTCCAGAAGGAGATCCAGAAGGCCAAGGATCACGCCCGCGGGACGGAGCGCGACCTCCGCGCCAAGATCGCGGTCCTCGAGCCCCAACACGACAGCCTCAGCTTCGCCCAGGAGGTCGCCTTCACGCACCTCGGCTACACGATCGAGTTCAAGGAAGCCTCCCGCGGGTCCCGCACCGTCCGAATTCGCGACCGGGGAGGGCGCGTCCTGGCCCGCGTGCACCAGAGCCCCGAGGACGTCCTCGCCAACGGCCCCGCGCCCCTCCTGAAGACGGCGGCCTGGCGGGTCGAGAACCCCGACACCTGGAAAGCCATGGAGGAGGAGGCCCGCCGCCAGGCGGACGCCAAGAAGCAAGCGGCCCAGCGGGCCTTCGACGCCAACGTCCGCAAGCGCGCCAATGCCAAACGGGCCCTGAAGGAGAGGATCCATGCCCAAGGCAACGAGAAGGCCTCCTAGCACCCGCCACGGGAAGACCGCACCCCCGGGCCCTCCTTCCCCCCCAACCGGGGAGAGTGAGCGCCTCGCGATCCTGGCGGAGAAGGTTGTCGCGTATCTCGAGGACGGATTGAAGGTGGCCCTTGGCACGCAAGGCAACGAAGAAATCGTCTCCAAGACGCTCTCGCAAATCGAGCGCGCCCTCGCAACCCTTCAAAGTGCCCGTGGCGGACTGGGGACACGATCTCCTCACCCGGGAATGGACCGGGACTCTTGGCAGCCCGACTAAGTGGACCGCCCCCGGGGACACTCCGTCGCCGGGTCTCGAGTTCGCCGTCCGCGTCTTCTCCTGGATGGAGCGCTTCTGCAAGATCCGGGTGAAGGAGGAGCTGCAGGTCTGGGACGAGGAACGCGGGATCACCAAGAACGTGAAGGTGGTCCCCTTCCGCTTCAACACTGTGCAAATGATAATGGCACAGTACGTAGCCTGGTGCTGGCACCTCGGCGTTCCCGTGAAGCTCTGGCTCCCGAAGGGCAGACAGCAGGGCTCGAGCACATGGTGGCAGCTCCTCCTCTTCGCCATGTGCGAGCTGCGCCCGGGCTACAAGGTCGCGACAGTCGCGCACGTCGAGAAGAGCAGCAACGAGATCTTCGGCAAGAGCCGGACTGCATACCGCAACATAGCACCCTACCAGATCTACCTCCGTGTCGAGCAGGGGGGCTACTACGAGTGGGATCACGAGTCCTCCCTCCACGTTGACACGATCAAGAGTGCTGACGCCTTGGGTCGTGGCCTCACCCTTGACGCGATCCACTTCTCGGAGCCGGGGAGTTACGCCGACCGGGGAATCGACGCCACCAACGCAGCGGCTGCGATCATGCAGGCCGTGGCGGACCACCGCTGGACGATCATAGTCCGGGAGTCCACGGCCAAGGGCCGTGACAAGTTCTTCTTCGCTGGCTGCATGAAGGCGATCGACCCGTCCTCACCCTCGGTCGACCGGCTGATCTTCCTGCCTTGGTTCCTGGACGCGGGCTACACGCGGACGTGGGAGCGCCACCGCAACGAGCTCCTGCAGGCCGGGAAGAACGACCCGGGGCCTCGCTTCGTGCCGACGGCGGACGAGTCGGCCCTGCGGGAGAAGCTCGCCACCACGATCGTCCCGCGGGCGGATCGCTGGCACCGCTACTGCCACGAGCTGACGGACGAGCAGCTGATCTGGTTCCGCTGGGCCCTGGAGGCCAAGTGCTCCGGGAAGGAGAAGATCCGCAAGCGCGCCTATCCCTCTTTCCTGGAGGAGGCCTTCGAGGGGAGTACTCAGGGCTTCTTCGAGGAGACCTCGATCCAGAAGATCCGCGACCAGGCTCGTCCCCCCTTCCTACGGGGGAAGCTCGTGGAGGTCGACAACCGGATCACCCTCTCCCCGAACCCGAAGGGAATGACCAGGATCTGGAAGCCCCCCGCGCCCGACGGGCGGAAGTACGTGATCTCTGCGGACATTGGCGGGGAGAAGGCCCGCATGGATCCCTTCTCCGCCTACGTCTTCGACGACGCCCGCCTCGAGGTCGTGGCGCAGGTCCACGGGAACATGCACTGGGAGAAGTTCGTCGATCAGCTAGTTCTCCTGGGCGCCTACTACCACTGGGCCCTGATCGTGCCCGAGAACAACCACAACCCCGCCGTCGCCGGCCGGATCCACGACCTCCACTACCCGAGGCTCTACTACCAGACCGACGCCCGCACGGGGACCGGGGGCAAGACCCCAGGCTTCAACACGAACAAGAAGACGCGCCCTGAGATCCTGAACATGATCGAGCAGGTCACCCGCCAGGGCCTCCTGACCTGCCCCGACGCCCAGTTCTCCGTGGAAATGGAGAACTTCGTCTTCCATGCCATGCCGAGCGACCCCAGCCGGGGAGTGTACAAGGCCGCCTCAGGCGCCTACGACGACCGGATCATGGCCGCCGCGATCGGGGTCTCCCAGTGCTCTGGTAGACTGGAACACCTGAATGAGTCCCGACTCGAGGAGAGTTCGGCGACCAGCGCGACCTACCGGATCTACGAGCGCCTGCGCGAGCGGGGAGTAAAGGGGGGCCCAGTGAGACAGAGTTCGATCAGCCTCGCCCCAGGAGCCCGACGTGGGCCGTAAGCGCAAGCGGAAGCGCAACCGCGGACCCCGACTCGACGCCCCCCAGGCCACCCGTGGCGCCTCGAACGCCGAGGCCAACAAGTGGCTAGCGGATTTCTGGTCGTGCCGGATCCGAGCGGGTCTCGAGGCCCAGAAGGCATACCGCGAGCGGGCCGAAGAGGTCATGGAGTTCTTCAAGAGCGACCACTCGGGCGCGCTCTTCGAGGACGAGGGGATCGCTGAGGGCCACCTCGACTTTGCGGGGACGACCACGGCCTCCGTGCCGCTGGTGGCCCGCATGCACGCCGCCCTGGTCCCCCGCCTGAATATCTACAAGCCCACCCGCACGGTTAACGCCGACTCCACGGACACGGTCGTCCTGGCGTGGACCCGCGTGCTGGAGACCTACCTCAAGAAGAGCGTCAACGAGACCAAGCACAGTAAGGAAATGAGGGCCTGGATCTCCGACGCCACCCTCCGCGGCCGGGGAGTCATGCGGACGGGCTGGGACCCCGATCACGAAATGGTGACGAGCTGGGGGATCCACTCCCTGGATTTCGTGACCGACCCCGATTTCACGAACATGAAGGACGCCCAGTGGATCGCATGGCGCGTCCGCGAGCCCCTCTGGCGGATCAAGCGGCGCTATCCGAAGGACAAGACCAAGGACCTCTCCGACGGGCGCTCGGGCCCCCAGCGGTCCACCGAGATCCTCGACGAGTCCAGGATCCCGAAGGAGACCGACTCCGGGCGGACCTCAGACCAGCTCGAGGTTTGGGTGATCTACTCCAAAATGGGGAAGGGCTTCCGGGGTGGCCAGGCGGGCGAGGACGAGAAGTACCGCCGCCGGGACAAGGAGGACTTTGTCAGGGTTGAGGTCGTGATCGACCACAGCACCCCCCTCGAGGTGGGGGAGTGGGACATTCCGTACTACGAGGACAACGACTGGCCGATCACTCTCGTCGAGTTCATTGAGCTCGACGACGAGCCCTACCCCGACTCGATCTTCGGTCAGGTGGTCTCGAGCCAGAAGGCGATCGACCTGATCACGACTCAGCGGCTGCACTCGTGCAAGAACCGCGACCGGACGGTGGTCGTCTACGACACCGCCCGCTTGAGCCCCGACGGCGCCCACCAGCTGACTCACGGCACCCTGGGGGACGCGATCCCCGTCGAGAGCACTGGGAACCAGAATCTGAAGGACGTGGTCCACGTCGTCGACTTCGGAGCAGGGGACCTCGAGGGCCTCAACGAGCGGCAGTTCCACCTTGAGCAAATGGAGCAGACCACAGGCGTCACTCCAGCTCTTCATGGGGGAGACGAGGGCGGCGCCAAGGATCGCTCGGCGACTGCAACCCAGCTCCGCCAGGGCGCGGCTGCTACCCGTGTGGGGGAGTTGAAGAACCGGGTTCACGAGGCCGCAGAGGAGGTCGCCCGCAAGGAGGCCCTTTCGGTGGTGCTGGACGTCGGGCCCGAGGAGCTCGATCTCTTCGTGAAGCCGCACCATATCGGCATGTTCTACGTCCGGGTCGAGCTCCCGGGCGGCGAGCTCCCCGTCCGTTCACCCCGAGGGGAGAAGGAGGCCCCGCTCTCCCAGGACGAGGAGGCCATGCTGCCCCTCTCGCTGGAGGAGATCACGCCCGAGGCCTCGCGCTACTTCGAGGCCCCCGAGGAGTCGCTCATGGCTGCCCAGCAGCTCTGGGCCGATCTCCAGGAGCAGGCCGCCGAGGGCAACACCCGGGTGATCTCGATCGTGGACGGCCTGGTGAAGGACGGGATCGACTCCATGGACCAGCTCCCGGTCGGGATCGACTACCTCGCCGAGGTGACGGCCTCCCGTGTCATGGAGGACCTCGCGAGCCGCGAGCTGCGGGAGGTCTTCCGGGAGACCAGCTACGAGGTCACGGTGGGCAAGGGGATCAAGATCGACCAGGAACAGCTCGCGAAGCACGCGAGCGATCAGATCGCCGCCCTAGGCCCGATCCTCATGCAGGCCGGTCCCGAGGGGATCGTGGCCCTCAACGGACTCCTGGCCCGCCAGGACGCCGCCAACGACGTCCCGCTCGACGAGCGGGTTCAGATTCCGATCCCGCCGCCCATGCCCCCACCGGGGGAAGAGGGCGGCGGAGGTCAACCGCCTGAGGAGGGGGAGTAGTGAGCGAGAAGGGCATCGGCGATTTCTGGCGCATTGCGATCGAGTTTCCGGCAGAGTGGCTGGCCTTGGCCCATGAGATCGCCGCTGAGCCCGACGTGGAGGTCTGAGTGCCGATCTACGTCTACAAGTGCGCGCCCTGCGACCGGGAGTGGCGGGCTCTCGTGCCCTACGGCGACCGGGACGCGGTCAAGTGCTCCTGCCGCCGGGGAGCTGTCCTCCAAATGTCCTCCCCCACGGGTAGGCTCGGGAGGCTCTGCAAGGACGGCGCCGAGTACCAGCCCGGCATGGCGAGGTTCCCCGGGGACCCGAACGCCATGGTGACGAGCCGGCGCGACCGGGAGAAGAAGATCGACAACCTCAAGCGGGACGGCTACCAGGTCAAGCCCGTAGGGGACTGTTCAGGGGAGAGTCGGCTTCCGACGAAGCCGATCAATCTAATGAGGATCGCGGCACGCGAGAAGCGCAAGCTCGCCGCGCAGGGGCTGGAGTAGGGCATGGAACTCAACGAGACGATCGCGAACATTCTGAGCCAAGGGATCCAGGAGACTGAGGAAGCTCTGGAATCCGGGGATCAGGAGGAAGAGTCCTCAGGCCTCGACGACGAGTCGAGCGAGCAGGAGGACGAAGACTCCGAGGATCCCGAAGAGGACGGTGAGGACGAGGAGTCCGAGGAAGAGACCGACGAGGCCGAGGATAGCTCAGGCGCCCAGGGTGCTGACTCCGAGGCCGAAGCGGAGGAAGCCGAGGAGGAGACGCCCCCGCAGGCTGACCCGGAGGTCGCCACCCTCAAGGTCGAGACCCAGAGGCTCCAGGAGGAGCTGAAGGTCGCGACCGAACTCCTCAAGGTCAAGCAGCAGCCGCAGTCGGCACCCGCCGCCCCGCAGCAGCGACTCTCCCCGGGGACCGTAGCCCTCTTCAAGCTCGGTTTCCAGGGGGAGCAGCCGCAGGGGGTGGACCTGCAGGACTACGTCGACAGGTTCCCGCCCGAGGATCGCTCCCAAGCGGAAGCGCTCGTCAGGCGGGCCCGGGAGATCGACACAGCGCGCATGCTTGACCCGGCGGCCCACTTCCGGAGCGAGATCCTGCCCTTCGTGGAGCAGGTGGTCTCGGCTCGGTTGGCGGAGCGGATCGCCCCTCTCCAGGCTCGGGCCGACAAGGCCCGGGCTGACGAGAGCCTACAGCCCGTCCTGGACGCCTTTCCGGACGCCAAGCGCGGAGACGACGTGTGGGGGGAGGTGTCGACCGAACTCGACGCCATGGGCTGCAACGGGGGGCTCCCGGAGAAGGCTCAAGCGGCCATGCTACGATACGCGGTGCAAGTGGTCAAGGATCGGCGGGAGGGATCTCGTCAACCCGCGGCCAAGGCGAAGAAGCAGGACCCAGGGAAGGAGCGACGGCGCAAGCGGGGTGGTCGGAGATCGGCCAGCCCCTCGAAGACCCGGGACACCGGCAAGAAGAAGTCGGGATTCGGGGTCAGGAACGGCGGGGGGTTGGACCTCCTGGCGTATGCGGCGCAGCTCTCCAAGGAGTAGAACATGGCTCAGTCATATGGATCGGTGGGCGTCTCCCAGCGTGTTGCCGAGACCACGATCAGCGAGTGGGCCCGGGAGGTCTCCGAGGAGACCTCCGGTAACTTCGTCGTGCTGGCGAAGCTGAAGGCCCGCGGCCGAATCGAGAAGGACTGCCACGGGGTCAACTTCCGCTGGCCCGTCCGCAACCGCCGGCACACGCTCAAGGGCTTCCAGGACAACGTCGCCCTGGATTTCACCCGCAAGAACACGAAGACCCGGGCCTACCTGGACTGGGCTGGCTACTACTCCACCGAGGCGATCACCCTCCGGGAGAAGGCCGAGAACGGCGGCAAGGAGGCCTTCCTGAAGGTCTTCCAGGGCCGCGAGGAGCTGGTCCGCCAGGGCCTCATGGAGGAGCTCGCCGGGGAGTTCTACCAGGACGGCACCGCCTACACTGACGTCCCGACCCCTTGGACCGGGCTCGAGGCCATGATGGGCTACTCGACCCAGACGGCCACGGACCACCTCGCCTCGATCCCCTCGGACACCTACGCGGGCCTGAGCACGATCCTCGGCACCGTCGGCGGCTCGACGACCGACTCGGTTCTCAAGCGGCTCTGGACCCCCGCGATCGTCAACTGCGTCTACAACCCCGGCGCGGGGGTGCGCTCCTGGGCGAACTACGGGGACGAGCACATTCGTCACCTCGTGACCCACACCCGCTGGGGGAAGAAGGCCACGACCGACTTGGTGCTCTGTGACAAGGACTCCTTCGAGGACCTCAAGAACCTCCTCGACGACAAGGAGCAGATCCGGATCACGCGCGGTGAGGACCTCGAGACGGTCAAGCTCGGCTTCAAGGACTTCATTGGCCTCGACGGCGTCGAGATCGGCTGGGACGAGGCCTGCCCGATCACGGACGGGACCCGAGTGGTCCACGGCTACGGCTTCGCTTGCGACAAAATGAAGCTGAAGCTCCTCGGCCAGAGCCAGATCTGGCTCGCCGATATCGACTGGAACAACAGCATGCAGGCCGACGAGATCGCGCTGATCCACCAGGGCCAGCTGCAGTTCGAGTCCCCGCGCTGCTTCGGCGCCCTCAAGGAACTCACCCCCTAAGCCGGGAAGGCTGAGGAACACTACATGAGCAGACAACCGATCTTCGCCTTCCCGAAGGACGAGACCGTCCCGACGGCCTTCTCGACCACCTACGACCCCCAGCTCGGCCAGCGCGTGATCGACGGCGCCGGGAACGTCTGGCGGCTCTGCGAGAGCAAGAACGCCGTCACCGACCCCAGCCGGAAGCTGTTCCACCGGGACACCGAGGGCGACAACTGGATCGTCGAGATCACCGAGGCCGCCGCCGACCCGGTGGTCGGGGTGGCACACCAGAACCTCACCACGGCCCTCGCGGTCGGCGACTACTTCTGGCTCCAGACCTTCGGCAACACCGAGGTCGAGGGTGACGCCGCCGCGACCAGCGTGACCCTCGGGCACTACATGGGACCCTCGGCGGCCGGCGGCGCTTCGGACGGCCGCATGGTCACCACGGGCGCTCTCACTCATACGCCGCTCTCCCCGCTTCGGGCCACCACGGCCTACACGACCCCGGCCGCGGGCACGGCGATCACGGTTCGGATCGACCGGGAACTGAGCTAGGCCATGACGGTCCTCAGCGAGCCGGGCGACAGCCGAGACAGGAACGGACTCCACAACGAGGCCTTGGCCATGGCCCGGGCCCTGCGCCTGGACATGATCGAGCTCCTCGCGAAGCTCGACAGCGACGGCGGGGTCACCGACACGAACTACACGGCCCTGGTGGCAGCCACCAGCGCCCTGGACGCCTCGGGGACCGGCACCTTCCGAGCGTAGACTCGCCCGGAGACCGAAGGCCCCGGGCTCAGGCTCGGGGCCTTTCTCCTTGAGAGGGGAACATGGCGATCACGCTCGGCGACCTTCGGACCTACTGCCGGGAGGAGGTCTCCCCGGACGCTTCCGACGGGAAGGCCGAACGCAGTTTCATGAACTGGATCAACATGGCTCTCTCGGAGCTGTGGTCCAGGCGGGTCTGGGACCATGCGCGGGCGCGCTACCAGAGCTACCTCCCCGCTCCCACTGCGGGGTCGAACCTCGACACGACCCTCGGGAGCACGCGCTTCACGCTCTCCTCGGGGACCTTCACCTCGACCTGGCTCGAGGAGAACGGCTTCGTGATCCACACGAGCGGCGACGACCGGACCTTCGAGTTCACCTCGATCGACGCCGGGGGAACCTTCGGTGACGTCCTCGGCGGCCAAGAGTGGACCCTGGCCTCGGCCACGGGGCTCACGTTCAAGGTCTTCAAGGAGAAGTACGACCTCCCCGACAACGCCCAGCGGATCGAATGGGTCCGTCTCCACCAGTCTCGGACGCTCGTGGCCCACCAGGTCCCGGGCGTCTTCGACCTGAACCGCCAGCAGAGCCCCACCACCAACTCCTCGGAGCCCCAGTTCTACACGATCCGCGACGGGCGCATGGAGATCTACCCAGTCCCCGAGACTGCCCGGACGCTCGAGATCACCTACGTCAAGGGCCCGCCTCAGTATCTGGCCGCCGACGCCGACGCCACCGAGGTCGACTGGCCGGACCAGTTCAAGGTCCTTCTGCAGTGGGCCATTGCTCTCCAGGGGACGGCCCAGCAGGGCCCCGACCGCGCGGTTCTCCAGATCGACCATGTGAACGCCATGCTGGCTCGGGCCTACTCCGCGGTCGCGCAGGCCGACCATTCCCGTGCCCAGGGCCCCGGCCCGCTCGGGGTCCGCCTGCCCCGCACCCGGGGAAGGCGCAGCTGGCGAGCCCAACGTAGGACGGGATCCTACGTTGACGAGTAGGCTCGAGCGCACGTCGGAGTTCCAGGGCCGGGCTGGGGACGCCCACAGGAGCAAGCTCCCGCCCGGAGTCTTCCAGGAGGACGTCAACGGGGACCGCTTCTCCCAGGGGAGCTGGAAGCGCCGCCGTGGTATGATTCACGCCGACATACCGGTCCTGACGACCGTGTCGGAGACGATCTTCGGGTTCGAGATTCCCGGTGGCGAGTATGGCCTCGTGTTCGGGGGGACTACCGTTGTCCAGGGTGCCGTCGGAGTCGGGGAGCAGACCTTCCCTCCGCCGCCGCCTGACGAGGGCGACGAAATGGGAGGCTTCGGTGAGGACTACGGAGAAGGAGGGGACGGCGAAGGGGAAGGCTACGGCGAGTAGCCACCTGATCGCCCTGGGGCTGCTGCTGTTCCTGCTGCTGGCCCCGGCGGTCTACGCGGCCAAGGGCCTGGTCACGGTCCTCTCGGTGGTCAACAACGGCGGGTCCCCGTCCACCTACACCGTGACCCTCTCGGTCGCAGAGACGGCCAGTATCTCGACCAGCGACCACTTCGGCGCACGCTACGACGGTGACGAGGTCACGATCGGGACGAGCACCCGAGAGCCTGGTGGCGTCTGGCTCGTCACGGCCATTTCCCCCGCAACAGGGGAGGTGACGCTCGAGGACTCTCTCACGGACGAGCACGGCGGGGAGTTCGGCGTCCCCGAGGCCGGCGTGGGCTGGTATAGCACCCCGAACGGCTCGATCTCTCTGGTCCCATTCCGCGCTCGAGCGGCCGACGGCGCCCTCCGCAGGAACGACTACCTCGGGACGGGGCTCGGCCCCGCTTCGGCCGTCGTGATCACGGGGGGCTCGATCACGGGTCTGGACACCTTCAGCGTGACCGACGGCACGGGGGTCAACGCCACAATGAGCGTGGTCGAGGCCGACGCCGGGGAGAAGGCCTTCGTGGTGGTCGACTCTGGCACCGGGGGGAACAGCACGATCTCCTTCAGGACCCTGGGGTCCGAGCAGGCCTTCGCATGGTTCGTGGAGGGGTCCTCCCAGCTCCGCGTCGGCGGGGGGACGGGGATCAGCTACGCCGCCTACTCCAACGGGAACCCCCGCATGACGATCCTCTCCGGGGGAAACGTGGGCTTCCACAACTCCTCCCCCGGCTACAACGTCGATATCACGGGGAATCTGAACGTCAGCGGCACGATCTCCAAGGGTGGCGGATCCTTCCAGATCGACCACCCGAGCGACCCATACAACAAGATCCTCCGGCACTCCTTCCTCGAGTGCCCCGAGCAGAAGAACTTCTACGACGGGATCGCCATGGTGGGCTCCGACGGCACGGTGTCCGTCCCCCTCCCCTCGTACTTCGAGGACCTCAACGAGACGTTCCGTTACCAGCTCACGCCAGTCGGGGGCTGGGCCACGGTCTACGTCTCCACGGAGATCACGGAGGGCAGCTTTGAGATCACGGCCACTGAGGGCGCGGCGGCAGCGGGGACGAGGATCTCATGGGCGGTCACCGGAATCCGGAAGGACCCCTGGGCCGTCCAGAACCCCATGGTCTCTGAGGAAACCAAGGGCCAGGGAAATCCCTACACCCCGGGAGTCCTGATTCACCCGTCCGCCTACGGGGAGTAGTCCGTGACCGGCCTCTCCACCCTCGAGTTCGCGAAGAGCGCCGCCCACCGGCACACTCCGGCGGAGTACCGGCGCTACGTCTACCTCTCGAACGGCTGGGGGAGAATGCAGCGCTGGGACGGCACGTCCACGACGCTCGAGGACGCCGGGATCTCTCCCCCCTCCCCGACTGCCGGAGATTGGGCACCCGCCCCCACGGAGGCCGCAGGCGACTGCGTGGTCGGGACCCACGTCGTCCGCTACCGCTACAAGGACTCGCGCACGGGCTACGTGAGCGACCCCAGCAACGAGGCCGAGATCGTCGTCACGTCGACCAACGGGGAGCTCACCTTCCCAATCAGCACGACGACCGCCACGAACATGATCCGCTCCTTGGACTCCAAGGTGGACAAGATCGTCCTGGAAATGTCCGTCGTGGGCCAGACGGGGACCGCCGGTGCCCAGTTCTTCGTGGCCGCCGAGGGCCTGCAGTCGGCGGCCACGCTGGTTGTGGACCTCTCGGACGACGTCCTAACTCAAAAACTTTTACCCTACGACTCCGACGGCCACCGGGTCCCGCCCGTCGCGAAGCACGTCCTCAGCCACGCCGATCACCTCTGGCTCTTCGGCCAGGTCCAGCACTCCACGGGGACGGCGGACTTCACGAACGGCTCGAGCGACGTGGACGAGGCCACGGACCCCGACTGGCGCACGGACGTCCTGGGGACCTCCACCGTCCGTCCGGACGTGACGTGGCTGATCCGCCGCAGCGGGGACGTGGCGGTCTACGAGGTCGACTACTACGACTCGGGGAACTCCAAGATCGTCCTGAAGGACACCTACGGGGGAGTCTCGGGGACCGGGCTGGGCTACACCCTGTTCTCGGTGTCCAACGACATTTGGGTCTCCCGGCCGAACTACCCCGAGAGCTTCATTGTGGAGTCCCGGCTCTCAGGGCCCTCCTCCGAGCACGCGGGTGAAATCACGGGCGCGATCGGCTACGGGAACAGCGTCCTCGTCTTCACGGAGCGCGCGAGCTTCAAGATCCTCTGGGACCGCGGGCCGACGGTGGACGCCGGGATCTTCCCCGTTGCAGCGGGGAGGGGAGCGATCGGCCAGCGGGTGATCCAGCAAGTGGAGGGCGTGGTCTACGTCATGGACCGCCTGGGGATCTACGCCTTCAACGGGACCCAGGAGGTCGAGCACCTCTCCCGGGCGGTCGAGGACGTCTTCCAGGACCAGATCGACTTTGCCCTCGCGGCCAAGTTCTCCTCGGTCTACATGCCGAAGCTCCGGGCGATCCGGTGGTATGTCCAGTTCCTCGAGGACGAGCTCCTCTACCCGCAGCGCTACCTCCAGCTCGACCTCGACACTCAGACCTGGGGGACGGGGAAGCACCAGCAGGGAGTCGCGGACGTGGCCCTCGTGCCCACCGAGGACGGCCTGGCCCCGATCATGTCCGACGATCAAGGACACGTCTGGTTCCTGGACAGGGGAAACTCCGACGGCTGCTCGGACGAGACCTCGCACCCCGTGGCGACCTCGGGCTCCACGACCACCGTGGTCCAGTTCTCGACGGTCCTGCCCACGACTGGGGCGGGCTACGACGGCTGCTACCTCTACGACCCCGAGCAGGAGGAGTACCGCCGGATCACCGCCAACACCTCCTCAGAGATCACGGTGGCGACGGCCTTCACGGTTCCGCCGGCCGACGGGGACACGCTCTGGGTGGGGGCCTTCGAGTCCGAGCTCAAGTCGAAGGCCTACATTGCACCACGATCTGTGGGGCACAAGCGTCGGGGGGCCTACTACTGGTTGGGGTATCACCCCACGGAGAGTTCCCGTGACGTTGAGGTTCGAGCCTTCGAGGACTACTCGACCACGTCGAAGACGTGGACGGCGAACCGCAACGACCTCACGGGTCTCACTTGGCCTGTGCTGGCCTCGGATCCCTGGAAGGCTGACTCCTCCTACTCGCAGGGCAGTGTCGGGATTCCGGTGGGGTCCAACTGGAAGCGGGCGCTGGAGTTGCAGGTCAAGGTGATCGAGCCCGACTGCCCGCTGGAGATCTTCTCGCTCGAGCTGGACGGGGAGTCTCGGCGGGAGGCCGGGTAGTGCCCCCTCGCTTCCACGAGACCTGGAAGGCGGACTCGAAGACCAACCGGGCCGAGATCCACGAGACTGCCCTTCTGCAGTCCCGGGCGATCCAGGACCTCCGCGAGCGGGTAGCGGTCCTCGAGAACGTCGACAACCCGCGGCCGATCCCCCTGAAGCCCTTCTACGGGTTCCCGACGGGCTTGGAGTCAGTGGACATTCACGGGGACGAGCCCAACTCCTACGACCTCTCGGACGACGGGGCGACTCGGAAGTTCGCCACCCTGGTCCACTGGTCAGACGGGGCTGACCAGGCGGTCATGGGGCGCTGCTCGTTCGCTCACGTGAAGCAAGCGGCCGGGGGAGGGAAGGAGAAGATCACTGAGGAGGGCGGGCGCTACTCCGGCCCCGCTGCGGGGGCTTACACGCCAGCAGGTATCGAGTGCCCTCGGGTCCAGTGGACCTTTCAGAACTCCCAAGACGCCGGGGGAACGGGGACCGATTCCCAGCTGATCAGGATTGTGACGGCCCTCCCTCAGAACTTCAGGAGTTGGAGATCCCGGGGGATCCGTATGGCCGTCCGGATCTACGGGAACGGCTTCGACGCCGGGGGCGCGGACGCCTTCACGGCCCAGCTCAAGGTCGCCAAGCCTGACGATCTGGAGGGCTCCGATCTCGCGGTCAGCTCCTTGATAGGGGAGGAGGCCACGGCGGCGTCCACGACCTACGACACCGGCTGGGAGGTGCTTCAGATCTCCGGGGACAGCCTGGGAAAGAACTGGGGCCCGAGGTATCCTCTGGTGCTGGAGCTGGCGGCGGTGACTCCGGAGCACCATAACGACCTCTGGCTGTTCGTGTCCTTCCTCGAATTCGACTGGAGATAGCCGTGCCCGAAGAGACCGCAGCCCCGCCCGTCGTGATCTCCAAGGCCACCGGGGTCACGTTCGGCCTGCTGCTGGGGGTGGTGGCGGTCCTCGGGATCTTCGTCGGTTGGATGGACTCCCAGTTCGACGATCTGGGCAACCGCCTGGAGAAGATCGAGACCCGCCTCGAGGCCGCCGACAAGGACCGCTTCGGTGCCGGGGACATGCGGCTGTGGGTCGCGGAGTTCCGGGGGGCCAACGCGGCCCTGAGTGTCCCGGAGCCCCGGTAGGGTATACTGCGTGGGAGAACGGAGGGACCGTGTTCAAGGCATTCATGGCCAATCTGGCCGGGTCGAAGAAGCTTCAGGCGCTCGTCCTCGGGCTGCTGGCTGCTGTGGGCGTTGCGATCGCGAACGCCATGGGCCAGGACCCCGAGGCGGCCAAGGTGCTCGTGGACCAGGTCTTCAAGACCGTGGTGCTGCCTCTCTCGGCATACATGGGTGGGCAGGGTCTGGCGGACCTCGGCAAGGAGAAGGAGCGGGTCGCCCGCAAGGTGGAGTAGGTGACCACCTACGTCCTTCTGGGCGTAGGGCTGCTGGTGGGCCTGGGTCTCGTTGTTCCGTGGCTCTTCCTGTCCCGGGCGAAGAATCAGGGGATCAAGACGGAGCTGGGACATGCGAAGCGCGACCGAGACCAGAACAAGGAAATGGCGGATCTGGTCGTCCGTAGCGAGTCTGAGCTTGCTGACGCTGACCTCGGCCGGCTGCTGGACGGCCCCCCCGCGCCCCACTCTCCCCGGGGGTGAGCCCGCCCGGGCGCTCGAGATCGACATGGACTCCTGGACCGTGCCCGCCACCGGGGACGCGACCCTCCCCCGGGCCGACCTCTACAAGATCCTCCGCAACAGGTGGCGCTGGATCACCTACGCAGACGTCCTGAAGCTGGCAGGGTTCCAGCTCCCCGAAGAGGAGTAGTCCATGCCAGTCCCCGCCTACCTCTACCAGCAGCACCCCGACGCCCGCTTCCGGCACCACAGCAACAAGCCCTTCCCCGGGGAAGATCCCCGGCAGGCCCAGGCCCGCATGGAGCGGGAGTGGGTCGAGCGCGGCCAGCAGGGCCTCGACCCCAAGTTCGACGCCCAGAACGCCGGGGGCCCCGCCGGCCCGCCCCTCCCGAACGCTCTCATGGGCGCGGGCCCCGGGCGCCCGGGCGCGTCCTACCAGTCGGCCGGCGGCCAGGTCACCCTCGACCAAGGGGGATACCTCCCCCAGGGGCAGGGCGCCTTCGACCCCCAGGGCGCTATGCAGGGCCAGGCCCCCCAGATCCAGTCGGGCATGACCACGGTCCCGGGGTCCGTGCCGATCCAGCACTCCGCCCCCCCGGGCGCGGGCGGGCCAGGCGCCTACGGCGGCATGGGCGGCCCGACTCAGATCACGGGCCGGGGAGACGAGGCCCTCGACCAGGGGAGGACGGCAGCCTTCGGCCGGCTCCACGACATGCGGACCTACTACGAGGGCCAGCAGCAGCAGGACCTCCTGGGCCAAATGCAGGCCGCCGCCGCGGGCGTCGACGTCCCCTACACGCAGGACGTGATCAACTCCGAGCTCGCCACGGTGTCGGACTCGGTGGCCGCCGCCGAAGCGTCGAACATGGATCTGATCGACCAGAACTACGCCGCCCGGGGCCAGGGCCAGAGCGGCGGGGCCATGGCCGCGAAGCTCACGAACCGCCGGAAGCACCAGGCCGAGGGCCGCATGGGCCGCAAGAACGTGCGCCAGAACGCGAGCCAGCGGAACACTGAGCGCCGGATCCAGGCCCAGCAGCAGGTCGCCGGGCAGTTCCAGCAGGCCGCAGCGCAGCAGGCCCAGTCGAACCTCGCCGAAGTCAACATGCTCATGCAGGCCGAGAACGTGCAGAGCGACGAGCGCCAGGCCGCCCTCCTCGCTGGGGGCATGGCGAACTTCGGCGCCGGCGCAGCCAACCGGCAGGCCGCCCCCATGGGTGCCCTGGCCGGCGGCGGCCGGGCTCTCGGGAACCTGAGCGGCGGCGACGAGTCTTCCTACGGGGGAGTGACTCGGATCGACGGCATGAACGCCCAGCCCTGGAAGGCCGGGGGTAAGAGTTCCGGGACTCAGTATCCGCAAATGGGTCTCGGGGGCGCCGCGGGTCCCATGGGCGCCGTGGAGCGGGCCCACGACCGGAGCACCGACCGCAAGTACGATCAGGGCTACTACTCAGGGGGGAAGAAGGAGACCGGCGCCGCGGACTGGCTCCAGGGAGGGGGAGCCTTCGGGCAGACCTCGAGTCCCTACCCCGGGGCGGCCGGGAGTCCGGCTCCTGGGGTCACGACTCCTCCGGGGGGGTCCACCGGCGCCGCGGACTGGCTCCAGGGAGGGGGCGCCTTTGGGCAGAGCTCAAGCCCCTTCTCTCTTGGGACT